>SXGU01254806.1_pt1 | contig 36581 bp, 31 predicted proteins | sample 3174531 | NCBI WGS metagenome assembly SXGU01 (sample SAMN11356863, study PRJNA531348) | freshwater metagenome | isolation source: freshwater sample F1-140 | place: China: Fuxian Lake, Yuxi | collected 2017-12-25 | reverse complement strand
GAAGGCTCAACGCCAGGAGGGTTCCTTCGGAACAATGAAGCTCTCACCCATCGCCAAAAAGTTACAGAAACTCATCGACGGGGAAGACGCGAACTCGGCCGAACGCGGCTGAGTTACAAGTCCACAGCGCAAGCCCCTCGCTTCGCGCCTGAGGTCGACGAGGCAACCCAGTCGGCTGACGCCGACGGTTCGACGGCGCGGAACGACATACGACCGCAACGCCGTCCGATACAATGGGGTTCACACTCACGAGGACGGCGCATGCTGGGGCGGTTGTTCAAGGGCATCAAGGCGGGGCTGGCGAAGACGCGAAACGTCTTCGGCGGCGTGTTCGACCTGTTGCGCGGCAAGGGCAAGGTCGATCAGGCGTTCCTCGACGAACTCGAAAAGCGGCTGTACCTCGCGGACGTCGGCACGCAGGCCACGCTCCTGATCGTGGACCGCGTGCGCCAGGGGTTCCGCGACAAGGAGATTTCCGGCGAGATCGAAACGTTCGTGAAGGCGCAATTGCGCGAACTGCTCACGGATACCGCGCCCGGCATCACCTTCCAGGCGACCGGGCCGACGGTCATCATGATCGCGGGCGTAAACGGGTCCGGCAAAACCACGTCCATCGCGAAACTCGCGAACAAGCTCCAGGCCGATGGCAAGAAGGTGCTGCTCGCGGCCTGCGACACGTTCCGCGCCGCGGCCGTCGAACAACTCACGATCTGGTCCGGGCGCATCGGGTGCGAGATCGTGAAGCAGGGGCAGAACGCGGACCCGTCCGCGGTGGCGCACGACGCGTGCGAGAAGGCGAAGGCGCGCGGCTTCGACGTGCTCATCGTGGACACCGCTGGCCGGCTTCACACGCAGACGCACCTCATGAAGGAACTGGAGAAGATTCACCGCATCGTGTCGCGTCAGATTCCGGGGGCACCGCACGAGGTGATGTTGGTGCTGGACGCGACCACCGGGCAGAACGCGCTCACGCAGGCGGAACAGTTCTCGAGGTCGGTGAAGTGTACCGGCATCATCCTGTCGAAGCTCGACGGCACCGCGAAAGGCGGGTCGGTGTTCGCGATCAAGCAGAAGCTCGGGCTGCCGGTGAAGTTCGTCGGCGTGGGCGAGCAGATCGACGACATGGAACCGTTCGACGCCGATGCGTTCGTGAATGCGCTGTTCGAGAAGGAATAAGCAGAGCGCGTGTCATTGGCCTTTGGGCGTCTTCAGCACCTTGATGTCGAGCGTCGCGTTCGCGCCCGTCTGCTCATGGCTCTGGGTGTGTTCCGGAAACAAACTGCGGCCCAGCGGAGCGTCGTTCGCCTCTTTTCCGTCGAACCCCAGTACGCGAACCTGAAACTTGCCCGCGCCAAGCCCGCGACCGCCCTGCGCGGTGTCGAACTCGCCGTTCTTGATGGTCGCGAACCCCTGCGACTTCGCTCCGCCCGCGACCGGGTCGAAGAAGATCGTCCCTGCGGGCACCGGTTTGCCGTCGTAAGTGACCGTGCCGGACACCTGCGACAATTTCTCGTCGCTTCCGCACCCGACGACAAGAAACAAGGCGAGGACCAACCCCGCGCGTGCGGTGAGGCGGGTCGTCGTGGCGCGCGGGTTCATTGGTTGGCCACCTCACCACCGTTGCGGCTGGCGATCGCGCGGTACACGTTCATGTCGATGCTCTCGCTCACGAACCGCACGCTCGCGTCGCCCATCGCGAAACTCGCCCCACCGGGGTGCATACTCCCCATCGGCACGTCGCTGTACGCCGCGATCATGTTCGCCCTCAACCCGGAGTTGATCGCGTTGGTGACGTTCCGCGCGCTACAGGCGAACGAGCCGCCGATGTCCCCGCCGCGCAGCCAGGTCCGGTAGCGCGTGCCGTATACCGACGAGAACCACGACATCTCGCCGAGCATCAGCGTGACCGACGTGCCGTCGGTCACATCCGTCAGCCGGACCGAGAGCGGGGTGACGACGAACATCCCGGACAGGGCCATTGGCACCCCGTCGTGCGTTCCGGTCGTCACCGGGTAGGCGGTCCCAGTTGCCGAGTTCGTACCTCGCGGGCCGGTAATCCCGTAGTAGTGCGTGGTGTACGTCCCCTGGGCCGGCGTACCAATGATCTCGGGAGTGTTGACGTTGTGCGGCGCCATCGTCGCCATCCGGTCGATCGGCGACGACGGGCACAGGAACGCGGAGATGCGCGTCAGGCCGTGGGGATTGAGCCGGTTTGTACTCGTGAATGTCCCGCCGGGGGCCGTGTTCATCGCCTTGAACTGCGGATCCTGTTCGACGAATGGGAGTACGTAAACGTACCAACTCAACCCGTTGGTGATGTCGTACGACGACGGCAACGTGTTGTGGACGTCGTGATAGTTGTGAAGCCCGATCGCCAATTGGCGAATCTGGTTCTGGCACTTCATGCGTGCCGCGGCCTCGCGCACCTTCTGCACGGCGGGGAGCAACAGCCCGATCAAAATGGCGATGATGGCGATGACAACGAGCAGTTCGATGAGAGTGAACGCCGTACGCGAACGAACGAATAGCAAACGCATCCGCGACCTCTGGGAGAATTAACGGCGGGGTCGCCCGCCCGGTCGATGAAGAAGAGGACTACGATTCAGTAAACTCGACCGACCTCATTTTTGCGATACTAAACTCGTTCGCGCGCACCGTTTTCATTCCGCACTCACCCGATGCGAGTGCCGTCGGGCGCCGCGGTCGGCGCGGGCCTGGGGAGTGATTCCAGTTGGCTTGCCTGTTCCGGTGTGATGTCGGGTACCGGTTCCTGCGGTGCCGCGGGGAACGGCCCGGCGAACGGGTTGCCCGGCATCGGGAATCGCGTGGCCCAGAACACTTTCCGTTGGCCCGGCACCGTGTCGTCTCCAAACAGCACCAGCGGCACATCGGTCCGCGGATCCGGTTCCGTGCCGCCGACTTTGTGCTGACCACCCCACAACCACACCACCGCCTGCTCATTCGCCGCACGCCGCGCGAAGACCACTTCCAGTTCGGGCCGGTGGACCTCCTCGGGCGGCAGCACCGTCGCATCGATCGGCAGTTCCGCTTCCGGTTCATCGCTCGCGGGCTTCACGTTGAGCTTCGCGCGTACGATTTCAGCGCGAATGTTCTCGACCTCGACGCGTGTGCGGTCCCGGCGCTTGCCTGCGAGGTGCTTCGCGAGCGCGTCGGCGGCCTTGCGCCGGGTGGTCGCGTCCTCGTCGCGCAACTGCGTTCGATACACGAGCAGCATCTCGGCTTCGGTTTCGCGCCGCACCTCGCGCTCGGCCGCCGCGTAGTAGCGTTCGAACACATCGGACGCGTGTCGGAGCGTGCGGCGCAGTTCGGCAACGGCCCACCCGATTGCGTCGGCGGTCGCATTCCAGGAACTCCCCCGCGCGCGCAGGTCCGCGACCACGGCGAGCGTGTCTTCGGTGATTCCGGTGTCGTGACCAGACATGGGGCACCTCGATGTGATGAGGGAAGAGACCTCCCCCCCAACCCCATCCCTGAAGGGAGGGGAACGTTGTCTTTGCCCTCTCCCGCAAGGGGAGAGGGACAACACAAAGACCATCCCTCCGTGCGGGGAGGGGTTGGGGGTGGATCTCATCTCTTCGTTTCGCGCTACTAATGTAAATCTGTCCATTATTGCGCCGTTGTCAAATCGCTTCGCGCGCATTCGCCGCGTGCGCTTCGCGTTGACACGCGCGGTTCGCCGCTGCTAGAGTCCGTCGCCCTTCAGGGGGCGCGGAGGCCGAGAGGATTAACCCAGAGTCGTGGTATGCCCTGATTCGCGGCGAGAGGCGCGGTCCGTTCGCGATGGCGGCTCGCGCCGGTTTGCGGTTCCTCAGTTTGCCCTACGGCCTCGCTGTGCGAACGCGCAACGGCTTGTTCGACTGCGGCTGGAAGCGGGTTCATCGCGCCGCGGTGCCGGTGGTGAGCGTCGGTAACCTCACGCTCGGCGGCACCGGCAAGACCCCGTGCGTGGAGTGGGTGGCGCGATTCTTCCGCGAACGGGACACGCAAGTGGCGATCCTCAGTCGTGGCTACGGCGCGGAGGCCGGAAGGAACGACGAGGCGATGGTGTTGGAGGAGAATCTGCCGGACGTGCCGCACCTGCAAGGAGCCGACCGCGCATCGCTCGCGACCACTGCGGTCGAGGAACTGGAAGCGGAGTTGCTCCTACTCGATGACGGCTTTCAGCACCGCCGGCTTCACCGCGACCTCGACATCGTGCTGCTCGACGCGACCTGCCCGCCGGCGCGAGACTACGGGTTCCCACGTGGCACGCTGCGCGAACCCGCCAGCGGGCTGAGGCGTGCAGGTGCGGTTCTGCTGACACGCTGTGATCAAGTACGCGCCGGCGAAGTCGAAGCGATTCGCGTATGGCTAGGGCAGAGATTTCCCGACGTGCCGGTCGCGACGACTGAACACCGGCCGACGGAACTGACGGGGTGCGATGGTTCGCGCGAGGTGCTGGAAGCGTTCAGGGGCAAACCGGTAGGTGCGTTCTGCGGGATCGGGAACCCGGCCGCGTTCCGACACACGCTGGAATCGCTCGGCGCCACGGTGACGAACTTCCGCGCGTTCGCGGACCACCATGCTTACACGCGCGAAGATGTGGACGACCTCACCCGGTGGGCCGAAACGCTAGCTCCAGATGCGGTGATCGCGACTACGCAGAAGGACTGGGTTAAGTTGCGCGTACCCGCGTTTGCAGGTCGCCCGCTGTGGGCCGTGCGGATCGGATTGCACTTCCGCTCCGGCGAGGAAGTCTTCGCGGGGGTGTTGGAGCGAGTGATTTCAAAGTAGTAGGCACACGCCGTGTGCCGTTGCAACGCGTTGGGAGTAGCGACGGCACACGGAGTGTGCCTGTTACTATCTGATGACAACGGATTGTCACAATGACCGACCTGACCGAACTCGTTCAGCACCTTGGCGCGCCGCGAGTACTCGTCGTTGGCGACGTGATGCTCGACCGCTACGTGTGGGGCAACGCCGAGCGTATCAGCCAGGAAGCACCGGTGATCCTGCTCCGCGCCGACAAGCGCGAAGAGCGTCTCGGGGGAGCAAGTAGCGTCGCCACGATGCTCCAAGCGCTCGGCGCGCGGACCAGTGTGCTCGGCGTCGTCGGCACCGACGGCGACGGGTTCCACGCCCGCCGCATCATCACCGATCTCGGTATCGACGCGGAGGGTATCGTTGCGGACCCCGACCGGCCGACCACGGTAAAAGAGCGCTACATCGGGCGTGCGCAGGCGAAGCACCCGCAGCAGATGATTCGCGTGGACTACGAGAGCCGCGAACCGGCTTCAGCCGCGGTCGAGCAGCAACTCGCGGACAAGCTCGCCGCCAAGATTGCCGAAGCCGACATCGTTCTCGTGAGCGACTACGACAAAGGCGTTTGCACCCCTGGCTTGCTTCGCGTCGCGATTGAAGTTGCGAAAGCGCGGGGGATACGAGTGATCGCCGACCCCACGCGCGGCGGCGACTACGCGAAGTACCGCGGGTGTTCGAGCATGACGCCGAACCGTCTCGAAGCGGGCCTCGCGACCAACCGCACCATCCACACGCACAACGAAGCGCTCGACGCGGCTTCGCACCTGCGCGACACGCTCGGCCTCGAAGCGGGCCTCGTCACGCTCGACAAGGACGGCATCGCGCTGGCGCATCGCGACGGGCGCCGCACGGTGTTCCCGACGCGACCGCGCCAGGTGTACGACATCACCGGGGCCGGAGACATGGTCATGGCGACGCTCGGCCTCGCGCTCGCAGCCGGAGCCGATTACGACGCGGCCATTCGCCTTGCGAACGTCGCGGGCGGATTGGAAGTCGAGAAGATCGGCGTCGCGACCGTGACGCGCGCCGAGATCCTCGCGGACATGCTCCACGCGCCGTTCCGCGCCGCGGAACGCGTGCCCGGCGCGGCGAAAGTAACCGGCCTTCCGCATCTGATAACCGAACTCGAAGCACGCCGCCGCAATGGGCAGAAAGTCGCGTTCACGAACGGCTGCTTTGACGTGCTGCACGCGGGTCACGTGCAGTACCTCGCGGAAGCGCGACGGCAAGCGGACTGCCTCGTCGTCGCGATCAACAGCGATGCGAGCGTGCAGAAGCTCAAGGGTCCAACGCGCCCGCTCAACCCGGTGGAAGCGCGGGCGCTCGTGCTTGCGGGCCTTCAGGACGTGGACTACGTGACCATCTTTTCGGAGCAGACACCGGCCACAGTCATCGAAGCGGTGCGGCCCGACGTGCTGGTGAAAGGCGCGGACTACACGAAGTCGAACGTGGTGGGCGCGGACTTCGTGGAGAGCTACGGTGGGCGCGTTCACCTCGCCGACCTGTGCGACGGCTTCTCCACAACGAACCTGATCGAGCGCATGAAAGCGGCCTGAAGCCGCTCGCGGCGTAGCGAGCGAAAAAGCAGCAACTGAAGCAACCCATGAATCGGATCGCGCTTTTCCTGCCCAACTGGATCGGGGACGTGGTGATGGCCACGCCCGCGATCCGGGCCGTGCGCGATGCGTTCCCGGCTTCTGAGCTAATCGCGGTGTGCAAGCCGTATGTCGCGGACGTACTCGCCGGCGCGCCGTGGTTCGCGCGAACGATCCTCGCGGACAAGCGCGGTCCTCGCCCACAACGCCTCTTCGGTGTCGCACGACAACTGCGCGAAGCGAACATCGATGCCGCAGTACTGTTCCCCAACTCGTTCCGCACCGCGCTGCTCGCGTACCTCGGAGACTGCAATCGCATCGTCGGGTTCTCGCGTTACACTCGTGGCTGGATGCTGACCGACAAGCTCTCCGCGAAGACCGACGTGCGCGGCCGGTTCGTGCCCTCGCCAGTAGTCGACGACTACAACCGGCTCGCGGTCGCACTCGGCACGAACGACCCTGGCCACCGGATGGAACTGTTCACCACGCCGGACGACAACGCGAGCGCCGAAGCCGTGTGGCAGCGGTTCGCGCTCGCGCGTTATCCGCGCGTGGTGGCGCTTAACCCCGGTGCGGCGTTCGGCGCGGCGAAGCACTGGGGATGCGATCACTTCGCGGAACTCGCACGTTCGCTCACGTCGCGCCTCGGCTGTGGCATCCTCGTGCTGTGCGGCCCTAGCGAAAAGCACATCGCGAGGCAGATCGCGGAGGAAAGCCGCTCACCGCACGTATATTCGCTCAGTGACACCGCGTTGTCACTCGGCTTGACGAAGGCGATCGTAAAGCGCGCCGACCTGCTTGTGACCACCGACAGCGGCCCCAGACACTTCGCCGCGGCGTTCGACCGGCCGGTCGTGTCGCTGTTCGGCCCGACACACATCAAATGGACCGAAACGTACTTTGCGAAGGAAATCTGTCTCCAGAAGCAACTCGCGTGCGGCCCGTGCCAGCAGCGCGTGTGCCCACTCGGTCACCACCGCTGCATGCGTGAACTCACGCCGACGCAAGTCTTCGCGGCGGCGGAACTGTTGCTCACGCGATTCCCACTTCACCTGCGCGAGGAGGTGTCCCGTGCTGCATAACGCGCTGGCCCCTCGTGTCGTGCCGGAGGTGCGACTGTGCGAACCTCAGATCGTGTTCGCGCTACCGACCGACACGGGCGGAACGCTGACGACGCACCGTGCGCTTGGGGAGTTGTTCGCGCGCGCCGGGTTGACGTGTGCCGCTGCGTTTCTGGAACTACCCGGCGAAGTGGTGAGCGGGCACGCGGACCGGCATGTTCTCCGCGTGCAGATACCCGGCGCGCCGAACGCGTTTTTCTTGAAGCGTCAGCACGTTGTCGGGTGGCGTGAGAAGTTACGAAACCGACGTGCCGGGTTCGGGTGGTCGTCGCGGTGCGCACGCGAAGCGGAAGTATTGGAGCAACTCGAAGTCGCGAATCTGCCGGCCCCGCGATGGGCCGCGTTCGGAACACACAACGGCCGCGCGTTCCTTCTCGTGGAAGAAGTACCGGGCGCGGTCGATCTGCGGCGCGTTCTCAGTGACAACGCGTTGTCATTCGCGCGGCGGCGCGTACTCGCGGTGCAGATCGGCGAAGCGGTGGCGAGCATCCACGCGGCCGGGTTCCGCACCCCGGACTTGACCGCGAAGCACGTGCTGGTGAAACCAGACACGCTAGCGGTCACGTTCCTCGACTGGCCGTCCGCGACCCGCGGCGCCGTGAGTGACGCCGCCCGTGCCAACGCGATCGGCGCGCTGCACGCGTCGCTCGCGCTCGCGACGCGTGCGGACCGTGTGCGGGTGCTGAGAGCGTATTGTTCGTTCTGTCCCACTCCCCTTGTGGGAGAGGGTGGCGAGTCTGCGAACCGGGTGAAGGGTAACGCTTCAGAGAGGCTAACGTTTCACCCCTCACGCGGTCGGCGAAGCACCGATCACCCTCTCCCGCAAGGGGAGTGGGACAGAAACAGAGCCTTCACCACGAACATCATCCTCGCCGCGGCTCGCCACGCGAAGCGTCGCAGCGTGCGCGATCAACGTCAGCCGGAAACCGCTGCACAACGGCTCGTGTGGCTCGCGGGCGAATCGGTGTGCGCGATCCCTGAAGTCGCGGCAGTGTGGCCGCGGCCCGCGATCGCGCCGCCATTCTACGGCTTCGGCGCGAACGGCGTGATGCACGTGCACATCGCGGGTCGCGACGCGGTCCTCGTTCGCGGTCGCACGTCGGCGCCGCTCGGTCGGTTCCACGCGTGGGTGCGTGCGACGCCGTGGCGTTCACCTGGGGTCACAATCGGGCGTGTGCTGTTTCACCTCGAAAGGTACGGCGTCCCGGCCCCGCGGTTGCTCGCGTTCGGACAGCGGCTCACCTCCGCGATGTGCGCCGAGTGGTTCGCACTCCACGACGTTCCGCCCGGAGTGCCCTTGCGGAAATGGCGGCATACGGCATCCTCTGGCGCCCGCCGCGCGCTCCTCAACGATGTATCGCGCTGTCTGGAACAATTGCACGCGGCCGGATGCGTGCTAACCAATGCGCGAGCCGCGTTCGCGGTGGATAACGGGCGGGCGAGCATCGCTGACCCGCGCGCGGTGCGCATCGTGCGCCGAATAAGCGATTCGACCCGAAGCCGCGACTTGCGCGACGTGACCCGACTGTTAGGAGTGGAATGAGCGCGCACGCACCAACACGCCTCACCCAACTCGCGCACGAGGTGGGTGATCCGGTGTCGTCGCTGTGGCGGCGGTTGCGGCGCGGTGTCCGGCTGATCCGCCGTCAGGCCGACTGGGAGCGGTTCGCGGGCGAGGGCTGGCCGGACCGCATCATGCAGGAACCACTCACGGACCGCGAGCACAAGAAGCAGGGCCGCTCGATCGGGCGCATGGTGTTGACCGATGGGCGTGACAAGCTCATCGTCTATCTGAAACGCCACTACCGGTTGCCGTGGCTGCACGGGGTAATCGCGACGTTGTTCCCTGGTCGCGCGTCGTCGCCGGGGCTGCAGGAGTGGCAGCGCATCCGGTGGGCGCAGGAGCAAGGGTTCCCCGTTCCGCGCCCGGTCGCGGCGGGACAGTTCGTCGGGCCGTGGGGGAAGTTAACGGGGTTCCTCGCGGTCGAAGAACTGCACGGCATGTTACCACTCCACGAAGCGATCCCGCTCGCCGCGAAGGCGCTGGACGCGCGCACCTTCGTGCGGTGGAAACGCGGGCTGACGGCCGAACTCGCGCGACTCGCTCGTGAACTGCATCAACGCAAGGTGTTCCACAAAGACCTCTACTTCTGCCACTTCTACATTCCCGAGTCGTTGACGCGAACATTGCCGTCCGACTGGACGAACCACGCGGTGATGATCGACCTTCACCGACTCTCTCGCCACACGATCGGGAGCGTGATCTGGCAAGTAAAGGATCTGGCGCAACTGCTGTTCTCGTCCGAGGTGGAGGGCGTGACGGCGCGCGACCGCGTGCGGTTCTGGAAACTCTACCGGCAGAACTGGCCCAACGGGAAGTGCCCTGGCGCGTGGCTGCGCCCGCTCGTGAAGTGGAAGTGGGCCGTGTACCGACGGCACAACCAGCGGAAGCCAAGCGCCGTGCCTTACGAACAGCAACGGAGTGCGGCGTAAAAACCTACCCTCCAACCCCCTCCCTGAAGGGAAGGGAAGAACAACCTCTGCACAAGGAAGACTCGTTCGGTCTCCCAGTGTCTGACGCCCCTTCCCTTCAGGGAGGGGGGTTGGGGGGTAGGTTCTCCAAGGAGTCTCGCGATATGGATATCGCTTTGTGTTACGAGAGCGTGCTGCCGGCTCGCGGCGGCGCGGAAACCTATCTTGGCGATCTCTCGCGACGGCTCGCGCGAGATGGCCACGCGGTTCACCTGTACGCCGCGCGCTGGGACGCCAACGCGCTCCCCGCCTCCACGCACTTCCACCGCATCGATGTGCCCAGCGGCCCGCGATTCCTTCGGCCCTGGCGGTTCGCGGCGGCGTGCGAAAAAGCGCTGAAACACGCGCACCACGACGTGAGCATGGGCTTCGACAAGACGTGGGGCCAGGACGTGCTGTATCCGCAGGGCGGGCTACACGCCGCGAGCGCCGCGCACAATCAGTTGAAGTTCCCGGACGTGCTGTCACGCGGAATCGCGGCCGTCGGCAAGTGGCTCGACCCGGCCGCGTGGTCGTTCGCGCGACTCGAACGCAAGCAGTACCTTAGCGTGCCGCGTCCCATCATCATCGTGAACAGTTTCATGGTGCGTCGCCACTTTGAAGAACACTATGGCATCCCGCCGGAGGCGGTGCGCGTGGTGCGCAGCGCCATCGACCCGGACCGCTTCGCGGCCGACGACCGCTTGAAGCGGCGTCACGAGGAGCGCGGCCGGTGGATGGTGGCCCCGGAAGAAACCGTCGGACTGTTCGTCGCGATGAACTACCGGCTCAAGGGGCTGTCGCCACTTCTAAACGCGCTAAAGTTGGTGCCACGCGACAAACCGTTCCGCGTGGTGGTGGTGGGTCATCCGAAGTTCGGGCGGTATCTGCAAGAAGCGGAGAAACTCGGCGTCGCGGACCGCGTCGTGTTCCTCGGTCACCGCGACGACCCGAAGAACTGCTACTTCGGCGCGGACTTCCTCGTCCACCCAACGTTCTACGATCCGTGTTCGCTGGTCGCGTTGGAATCGCTCGCGTGCGGGCTGCCGGTTGTTACAACGCGCTACAACGGTGCGAGCGAACTCCTCACACCCCCGAATGATGGCGCGGTGATCGACAGCCCCCACGACGCGAAGGTACTGGCCGCGGCGATGCACCGGTTCACGGACCACACCTACCGCGCCGAGGCATCCAGCGCGGCGCGTCAGACCGGCACCAAGTGGACCTTCGAGCACCACTATCAGGCGCTGCTCGACGTGTTCGGCGAAGTGCGGAAGACGAAGATGGCGGCGTGAGCGGAATACAACCTACCCCCCTTCCCTTCAGGGAGGGGGTTGGGGGGTAGGTTGTATTCCGCTTCCCCTACAATCCTTTCATGGCTTCTCCTCCAGACGTGGCGATCATCGGCGGCGGGATCATCGGCCTCACCTCCGCGTACTTCCTCGCGAAAGCCGGCGCGTCGGTCGCGGTGTACGATCGCGGAGACCTCGGTCGTGAAGCGTCGTGGGCCGGGGCCGGGATCATCCCGCCGGGCAACCCGGACCGCGCCGCGACACCCATCGACAAACTTCGCGGCATCGGCTCGGTGCGATTCCCGGAACTCTCGGCCGAGTTGCGTGACCTCACCGGCATCGACAACGGCTACCGGAAGTGCGGCGGCATCGAGTTCCTCGCACCGGAAGATGCAGGCGTGCCCGATGTGTGGCGCGCCGAAGCCATCGCCTTCGAACGCCTCACACGCGCGGACGCGAAGAAACGGGAACCGATCGGCGATGTCGAAGGCGAACCGTACTTGCTGCCCGGTTGCGCGCAGGTGCGGAACCCGTGGCACCTTCGCGCGCTCGTCGCGGCGTGCGAGATCGCCGGAGTGAGATTTCAACCTAACACCGGCGCCGAAGGATGGTACTTCGACGCGGGCCGCGTATCGGGATTGCGACTCACGAACGGCGCGCGTGTGACCGCGAACCGCTACCTGCTCGCGGCGGGGGCGTGGAGCGAATCGCTTCTGCGCCCACTGGATCACACGCCGCACGTTCACCCGGTTCGCGGGCAGATCGCGTTGCTTCGCGGTCATTCCTCTTCTCGTGTGCTGATGCTCGGTAAGCGGTACATCGTGCCTCGCGGAGACGGCCTCACGCTGATCGGCTCCACCGAAGAACCGGAAGCCGGTTTCGAGAAGCGGACCACAATTGAAGGCGTGAATGAACTCCTCACGTTCGCGAGAAGCACAGTTCCAGTACTGTCGGACGCGGCACTCGAAACGTCGTGGGCCGGGTTGCGGCCCGGGTCGCCGGACGGGTTGCCGTTCATCGGAAAGGTGCCGGGATGGGACGATGTCTTCGTGGCGGCCGGACACTTCCGCGCCGGCGTGCAACTCTCCATCGGCACTGCGCTAGCGATTACGGAGTTGCTCGCTGGGAACCCGACCTGCGTCAATTTACAGGCGTTCGCGCTGGATCGCGCACCACAAGTTAATGCGAAGAGTGCGTTTCGTAGCTGATCTGTTCGACCTGAGTCGTTTAGCGTTCGCCCCAGAGGGGCGAACGCTAAACGACTGAGTTGAACGGGTTGTAGGGTAGTTGAACTCGAAAGTCGCACACTTCCAGCAATAATGGGGGTATGCAACCTACCGAACACCGCTCGGCCGTGGGCCAGTTGGCTGACGACCTCCGCTGGCTCGAAGATCACTGCCGACGGCAGCCGGACCTCGCTGCCGAAGCGGGTACGCTCCGGCTTGCTAGCGCACTCACGCGCAATGTGATCGGGCCGTTCCTTGAAGGCCAGCCCTCACGCCCGCTGCACATCTGCGTCGTTGGCGGGGCTGGCGCGGGCAAGAGTACCGTCGTCAACTTACTTGCGGGGGACATTGTCGCCGAAGCGAACCCGCAGGCGGGATTCACCAGACACCCCACCGCCTTTCTGCCGCCCGGACCCGGCTTCCAGTGGCCCAGTTACATCGGCTTCATGGGGCCGCTCAACCGGCTCACGTCCGACAAGCCCGCGAACGTCGACGAAAACGTGTACGCGGTGAAACGCATTCCCGTCCCGAGTGGCGCGAACGAAAAATCCGCGCATCCGCTCGGTGAGTTCGTCATCTGGGACTGCCCCGACATGACGACATGGGCGTCCGAGGGATACGTCGCGCGATTGATGGAAGTCGCGGCGCTTTCGGATGTGATCGTGTATGTTGCGTCCGACGAACGCTACAACGACGCGGTGCCGACCGAGTTCCTGCACCTGCTGGTGAAGGCCGGGAAAGCAGTTGTCGTCGCTCTCACGAAGATGCGCCCGCAAGATGCGGACTCGTTCATCGCGCACTTCAAACAGGAGATTCTCGGCCGGTTGCCGAAATTGCCGAACGGCGAGACGCCCGCGGTGCCGGTTGTCGCGATCCCGCACCTGAGCGTTTCTGAGCGTGCCGACCCAACAGGGGCGGGGTCGAAGTATCGCATCCAACTACTGAATCAGATCCTCGTGCAGTGCGAGAGCGACGACCTCACCCGCGCGCGCACCGTCACAAACGCGGCGAAGTACCTCAGCACCGCTGGCGACGGGTTGCTCGATGTCGCGCGAAAAGACCTCGCGGAGTTGGACGAGTGGAAGGCCGCGGTGAACGCGGGGCGTGCCGTGTTCGAGGACCGCTACCGGCATGAGTATCTCTCGGGCGAGCAGTTTCGCCGCTTCGACCGGTTCCGCGAACGGCTCACCGACCTGCTCGAACTGCCCGGTGCGGGCCGCGTCGTTGGGGGCATCTTCTGGGCGCTGCGATCGCCATACCGCTGGACGCGGGATTACGTCTTCGGACTGGTCGCACGACCGGACGTGCTGAACCTCTCGGAGCAGACCGTCCTCAATGGCGCGCTCACGGGATGGCTCGACACCCTGCAAGCCGAAGCGCTGCGCAAGGACGGAACGCAGCAATCGTTGTGGCGGCAGATCGCGGTGCGGTTCGATGCGGAACTTAGCCCGCAGGCGCGCGATCGGTTCGCGAACGACCTCCGCGCTTTCGAGCTGAAGCAATCCGAAGACCTGGAGCAAGCGGGTAAGGCGCTCGTGGACGGGGTGGAGAAGAACCCCGCGTTACTGTACACTCTCCGCGGTGGCAAGTTCGTCCTCGATCTGGTGATCATCGGGAACGTGGTCTACTTCACGTGGCCGCCAGGGTGGCTCTTGCTGCTCATTCCCTTCGGTGTGTCGGCATCGCACCAGTTCGCGGAACTCACGACTCGCGCCGTGGCCGAAGGCGCGCGTCACCGCGTCCGCTCGCACCGCGAATCGCTCGTGACGGGTTCGCTGAGTGTACCGCTGGCCGCATGGCTCGCGGAGTGGCCGATAACCGGCGGCACGTCGTTCGAGAAACTCCAGCAGGTGTTACGCCGCGTTCCAGACGCGATTCGCACAATGGAAGTACGCGTGAAGGCGAAGGTGGCCGAGATGACGAAACCCAAAGAGGCGCCGCCACCAATACCCGCACCCGAAGCGCCGACGTGATTGGTCCCAGGGGTTGAAACACCTGGGACACGGAGCTGACGACCGCATGAGCGAGATGAACACACCCGACGCGCCGTTCGCCACAGAAGACGCAGCGCCGCAACCGCTGTTGCGGACGCTCGCCCCGCTGTTGCGCGGCCTGGTGCGCCCTTTGCGCGCGTGGCTCGAGAACCGCCGCAAGTTTCCACTGTCGATGATGCAACGCGCGGAGCTCGAAGGACTCGCGGAGGACCTCCAACGCCAGTCCGAAATGCTCGACGTGGAGAAGCCGCTGCTCGTCGTGATGCTCATGGGCGGAACCGGCGTCGGCAAGTCAACTCTCCTGAACGCGCTCGCGGGCGGACCCATCGCGCAGGCATCGTTCACTCGCCCAACCACGCGCGACCCGGTCGTGTACTTCCACCACTCGGTGAAATCGGAACGCCTCGATCCGGCGTTGCGCGTGTGCCGGCTCGTTCAACACGACCGCGCCGGACTTGAGCAAAAGGTGATCGTTGACACACCTGACCTCGACTCCAACGATCTCACCAACCGCGATAAGCTCATCGCGCTGTTGCCGGTCGCGGACATTGTGCTCTACGTCGGGTCGCAGGAGAAGTACCACGACCGGCTCGGCTGGGACTTGTTCAAGGAACAGCGGCACCGGCGAGCGTTCGCGTTCGTGCTGAACAAGTGGGACCGGTGCGTGACAGGTGAGAGTGGCGTTCAGCCTGACGAAGACCTGCTCGCGGATCTCAAGGCCGAAGGCTTCCAGAACCCCCTGCTCTTCCGCACGACGGCGCAACTGTGGCTCGACGCGGCGAACGTCTACAGCGGCAGCGGCAACCCGCCGAAGCCCGCGGGCCTCCCCGCGGGCGAGCAGTTCAGTTTGCTCCGCAACTGGCTTGAACTCGGCCTCACGCGACTCGAAATCGAAGCCGTGAAAGCCCGTGGCGTTGGGCAACTTCTCACCCAACTCACGCGATTCGCGGAGACCATTCGCCCGCCAGACCTGAGCGTTGAGAGCGAGAAGGTGAAGAGCGTCTGGGAACGCACGCTGGCCGAAGAAGCCGACGTGCAGGCCGACGTGCTGGTTGGCACGCTGGAGCCGTACCAGACCGAAGTCGAACACCACTTCAGCGTGGAAGATCAATCGCGGTTTCGCGGGCTGATGGCCGCTTACCTGCGCGTAACCACTCGCCTGCGCTACGCGGGCAGCGGGTTGCGAGACAAAATCCCGTTCGGCGGCCTCAAAGGAAGGCTGCTGGGCGGGCGAGTCGATACGCCGGTGGAGTGGAACCTCGGCGCGTTCGTGCAGGAATGCGCCCGCACCGCGGGTGAGCGCGTGCTCGATCAACGTTCCACCGCGCTCATCAACCGGTTGCTCGTCGAAGGCGAAGCGAAGGGGTTCCCACTCACCTTGCTCACGGACCCCGCAACTTGCGCGGGGCGGCTCGACTGGCGCGAACGCATGACACGCGGGGTGATCGAGGCGCTCGCGGAAGTCGAACGACAGGCCACGAACCCGACCGGCTTCAGACGCCTCATTCGCGGTGCTCTGAGTTTGATGGCGAACACCTTACCGGAGATCGCGCTTGTCGCCACGGTCGGGACGCTGCTGTGGAATTTCTTCGTCCCCACGCCGCCCGTCATCCCGGACTTCTTCCAGATGTCGCTCGTGGTGCTGATCCCACTGATCGTGATCGTGGCGCTGCATCTGCTCATCCTGTTGCTGCTGCCCGTGCGGTGGCCGGCGATTCGCTACCAGTTCCGCAAACAACTCGGCGTGCGGCTGGCCGCGGAACTTGGTCACGCGTATCTCGCGATTCCGGGCGAGGTGTCCACTGCGATCCAGGAAGAACGGGAGCAGGTGGACTCGCTCATCGCGGAGGCGAAGCAGGTAGCTGACTGGCTGGCAGAACGCCAACAGGCGGCGCAAGTCGCGGAGTTGTACGGGAAGTCATCACGCGACCAGGAGTTTACACTGCCGCGTGACTCGACCGCGTCGCGCGGGATCTGACCCTGATCGCAGCTAACTTCTCCGACGCCATGACCACGCTGGAGCTGACAGGCGTTTCCCCTGTAGCCTTATCAACAACCACCTAGAAACCTCTCACGCCGCGAGCGAATGCCGGGAGCATCTCCTGTGGAGACCACAGGAGATTCTTACTATCTAATCGCTATCTAATCGCGACTCACGCCCAGAATATTTCCGTTGCTCGGCAATAATCCGCCAGGAGCTTCGATAACGCAGTCGTCGATCTGTCGATCACGTGCGTTCGTGGGATCAGGTGATTCCTACCCAGGTCGCGTCGTCTGTCCGATGGTGTTGGGGTAGCACACTCGCAGTCGTGGTTGGATGGCAAGAGTTCCGAGATCAGCAGTTGCTGTCAGGGGAAGCAGTTCCCAGGTCGCCGGCGCTGCTGATATCCGACATGCTGCAAGTACTCGGCACCACGAGTGATGCACCGACGGAATGCAGTTCACAACCAGTTTCACATCGATTTTGTCGAGAAAGGTGCAAGATCTATGTCTGCTTCGAAACGGCGGGTCAGCATCACGAGCAAGCTCGTCCTTGTGGCAACCACGTATGTGCTGCCCATCGGCGTCCTGCTCTACCTGTTTGTCGGTAGTATCAACGAGTTCATTAACTTCGCTGAGGCAGAACGGAAAGGCGATGCCTACCAGCGACCGCTGGAGGGCCTACTCGACGGAGTGGAGCGGCATCAGATTCTGGTGCATGGCGGGGCCACGCCGGCCGAAGTCCAGGCGGTGAGTGCGAAAGTAGATCGGGCCTTCACGGCCCTGGAAGGCGAGGACGAACGCCTTGGGGTCGATCTTCAGTTCACCGAAGAAGGCCTGCAAAAGCGGGATCGGAGCCAATGCAAAGTCAAGATTGTCAAAGAGCAATGGCAGGCGATCACGGCAGAGTTGGCCAAGGTCAAGGATGCTCGCAAGCTACCCGAGGATCTTGACACACGGTACGGAAAGTTGGTGACAGACATCCGCACCATGATCACCCATTGTGGTGACACCTCGAATCTGATCCTCGATCCGGATCTGGACAGTTACTATCTGATGGATGTCACCCTCCTGGGACTGCCCCAGGTTCAGGAGCGAACCGCGCGGGTGGTGCTGTACGGACGCGAGGTGCTGGCACGTGGCGTTGCTACCCGAGAGGAGCAGATGCAACTGGTGGTTCACGCCGCGATGTTGGAATCCGATCTGGATCGAATCACCGCGAGCGTCCAGACATCACTGAATGAAGATGCTAACTTCTACGGGGATAGCCCCACGCTCAAGGAGAAATTGCCTCCGGCCGTTGCCGCCTACAAGGAGGCCTTGACTCGCTTCATCCAGATGACGCGACAAGTAAGTGATCCCTCCGCACCCAAGGTCACGGAAGCGGAATATGTGGCGGCGGGCCTGAAAGCCCATGACGAGAGTTTCCAGTTGTGGACTGTGGGCGTGGGAGAACTCGACGTACTCCTGGACAAGCGGATCGATCATTACACCACGCGTCGGACCCGGTCGCTGACGCTGGCGAGTCTGGCGGTACTCGTTGCGAGTGTGCTTGCGTTGCTGGTAACTCTCAGCATCATTCGACCACTAACGGCGCTGGTGAGGAGACTGGGACCAGGCGCCACCTTGTTAGCTTCGAGCGTGAACCGCATCGCGGAAGCCAGCCAGCGTGGTACCGCCACGTCCGAGGAAGCGGCGATCATTTGCGAAGAACTGAACGCCCACGCTGATGAGATGCGAATGTCCGTGGGTGAGCTGGAATCGCTCGTGCATGGCCATCCAGTTACTCAACTCGAACCGGCACCGAAGCAGGAGGTACTGGCACATGCCTAGTCCATTTTTCAGCAGGCTGCTTCGAACCGCAGCCCGTTACGTCGGAGAGGAGACAGCGAACGGTGTGCTGTCGCGACGGTTGAAGCACACCGCAGCCACGCCGGACACGTTTGGGCCACCGGACCTGTCTCAGATGATATTACCACTGAGTGCCGCCCTGGAGCTGTATGTGATGGACCAGGGCAAGAGAGCCGAGCTACGAAACAGTTTATATGCCCTCGTGGGGTAGTGGGGCAGCGTGAACAGCCGCATAGCGAACGGCGGGACGGAGTCGGTTGGTGGTTGCCTCCACCAACCGACTCCGTCCCGCCATTCCTGGAACTGCTCGAAATGCCTCGTTACTTCGGCGTGATGGTGATCTGCGCCTTCGGCTTCATCATGGCGATGACGGACTCGCGGATTCGCATGGCGTAGAGCATCCGCACGTCTTCCTTCACGTCCTCGAACTTCTTGGGTGCGCCCTGGCGGCGCTGGGTCACGAGGATCAAGTGGTAGCCGAACTCGGTGGCAACCACGTCACTCATCTCGTAGGCCTTCAGCGCGAATGCGGCCTTCGCGAACGGCTCGACCATTGCCCCAGCGCGCGGGAAGAAGTTGAGATCCCCGCCGTCCTTCTTCGATGGGCAGGTGCTGTATTCCTTCGCGTAGGCCGCGAAGAGTTCGTCGGTCCGGTTGGCCTCCGCCTGAGCTTTGGCGAGCGCGTCCGCGGTTTGTGGCAGCGCGTCAACAGCCTTCTTGGCCTCCGCCTCGACAACCTGCTTGATGCCGCGCAACTTCTGGGCCGCGTCTTTCTGCTTGGCTTCGTCGGTGCCGGGTGTCATGAGGATGTGGCGGGCGCGGACCTGCGTGCCGTCGAACACGTCCGGGCTGCTGTCGAACAGTTGCTTCAGGGCCGGGTCGGTGCCCTGCTGCTGGACGAACTTCTCCCACTTCATCTGGGCCGTTACCTCGGACCGGAACTCGGCCTGGGTGAGCATCATCGTTTCGAGTTCGCTGACGTAGTCCTTCTTCGCGTCGGTCAGTTCCTTCTTCAGGTCCGCGATGAGTTTGTCCACGTCCTTTTCTTCGACGGTCATCTTGAGCAGGGTGAGGTACTCGTCGATGAGGGCATTCTCGATCAGGTGAGCCATGATCTCTTTGCGGGCCAGGTCGCGGTGTGCTACCGGGAACTGACGCAGCGCGCGGTACACGGCGACCTCGGGAATGGCCTTTCCGTTGACGGTCGCGGCGTTGCCCGTGGGCCGCGTTTCGGGCGTCTTGGACGCCGGCGTCACCAGCGGCGCGATGGGCGAGACCGGTGGTAGTGTGACGGGCGGCGTGCCCGGTGGTTGGGCTGCGGCCGACGCGGCCAGGGCCGAACCGAGAACAAGGGCCGCGGCCACGCGAATCGACTTGCGCATCTCGGACTTCCTCCAAAGCGTTCTGGGTGTCCCGTTCGTTCCCCCACGAAGCGAACACCTCGGTCTACAAAGGTCGCGGGTCATAGCGTGGGCGAGCGAACCGGTCAACGGGAAGTTGCGAGAGATTTGAGTCGCGAGTAACGAGTGAATGCAGCCGCGTGTCTGGTCTTTGCCTTTTCTCACCACTCGTGACTCGCAACTCGCAACTTCCGCTACGTGTGGACGGAGTCGAACGCGACCAGCGCGGGTGGGCCGAACACGATCACTGGGAGCCACGCGGCCAGCGCCGCGGGTAGTACATCCTGGTCGCCCAGGTACTTACACGCGATCACGAACAGGAAGATCCCGCTTGACACCAGCAGGCACATCCCGGAGCTGATGATCACGTGCCTGTTCGGGTTCGCGAGAATTACCGATAGCCCGAACACCACCATCAACATCCCGACGAACGGGCGAGTCACGCGTCCGTGGAACAGCACAGCCATTTTCCCTCTCCGACGCGGTTCCGGGTCGAGGAGCATCTCTCGCAGGTTCGTGGTTGATGCGTAGAGGTACCACGACCCGCCGCGGCACACGGCGTCGTAATCCGCGTCCTGTACCTTGAGGAAGAACCGGCCGGTGCCGAGGGCCGCGAGGTTGGTCGGCAGCGGGCCGTCGAACGAATCGGGGGCGGTGCGGGTGAGGAGCCACCCACCGGTGAGCGGGTCGTCGCCGCGCTTTGGCACGAACACCGCTTCCTCGGCGGTCATGTGCAACATTCCGCTGGGCGAGTTCTCTGGGAACGTGATGTTCATCCGTTCCACACGCCGGTCCTTGCGGAACCCCGCGAACCCTTCCATGTGGATGCCGCTGGCGTCATAGGCGCCCATCAGAGCCTGCGCCTTGGCCCGCTCTGGGTCGTCACGCTGAATGGTCAGTTGGTCCGCGACTACGGGAATCACGAACTGTTGGTTCAGTGGTCCGAACGCCAGTGTGAGCGCGGCGCCGATGAACACCGGGCGCACGGCGCGGCGGGTCGGCACGCCAGTTGACAGCAGCGGCAGCAGTTCGTTGTTCCGCTGCATCCAGGCCACGGTGAACGCGGCGGCCATCAGCGTGATGAAGTTGCCGAGCAGGTCGAACAACTCCGGGACGCGGTTGCCGTAGTACACGACGATATGGTGGATCGACGCAGCGAACCCGCCCGGCTTGTTCATGAAGTCGTCGAGGTGCGTGAACAGGTCGATCACGACAAACAGCGAGATCAGGCTGACCAGCACGATCAGGTACGACCGGAAAAAGGTGACCAGGAACATTCGGTCGAGGGCGGTAATCACGGGCGCGCCCCTCCCGCCATTCCCGTTGCGGCCCCCACGACCGCGCGCTCGTTCTTCGATCGCGGCTTGTAGTTCTGGAGGAACTGGATGATGAACTCGTCGCCCTCACTGGCGGCGACGTACCCATATCCGTTGGCTCGGAGTTCGCGGAGCGCCTCGCCCTGCGACCACCCATGGTACTCCATGCGGTAAATTGCGGTGAGCCGCCCGGTGCGGTGTAGACCGGCCTTGCAATGCAGCAGGATGGGGTAGTTCTTCTCGTCGGCGAGCAGGTCGAGCCACTCCTGCACGGCTGGCGGTTCCTTATCGAGTGTGTTGCCTGGCGGCAGCACATCAGGCGTGATGAGCCGGTACTCGATGCCGAGTTGCTTGCACAACTCGCTCTCGCGAATCTTCCCCTTGCCGAGCCAGTTGTCGGGCAGCAACGGGTCCGGGTTCTCGTGTTGCAGGTTCACGACCATCTTGATGCCGTAGAGGTCGACGTACTCGCGGAACCCGGCCGCGGTCATCTGGCCGGAACGGTACAATCGGCCCGGCTCCACTTCCCGAAAGCGTTTTGCCTCGATGTACCGCGCGCGGTAGAGTGCCGCCGGCGGCGCGAGCACCACCGCCACCACGACCGCACCGAGGAACCACCGCAATACGTTCCGCATCCCTGCCTGCTGTTGCGGGGAACCGTGACACCCGCTCGCCGCGGGAATGTGTCGAAAGTAAGAGTGCGACACTAATACACATCGGCTCAGGTGTGTCAACCGGAAGGTGCCGTAGCGAAGAACCGCAACCGGGTGGTTGACGCTTCTTCGCTACGGCTTTATAAACACAACTGGTATTTGGGGCAGTTAGCTCAGTTGGTAGAGCGAGCGACTGAAAATCGCTAGGTCCCCGGTTCAACCCCGGGACTGCCCACTCGAAGTAAAGCCTGTCAGCCGAAGCGTTTCACGCTTACCCCGGAGTCCTCCGGGCGCGGCTTCCAAACCGGGCGAACTGTGGAATCGTTCCACAGTTCGCGGTAAGGAACCCGCAACGTGAGCGCTCGACGCAAACCCACCCCCTCGTACCTGCACCACAAACAATCCGGGCGGGGCCGCGCCGTCTGGACCGACACGGCCGGAATCCGCCAGCAGAAACTCCTTCCGGGCCAGTACGACTCCCCCGAATCCCGCACTGCGTTCGCCCGGCTCCAACTCGAACTCGAAACCGCACCCAACACCGCATCCGCCGCCCGCGACACGGGGGTGAGTGTCAACGAGTTGATGCTCGCCTTCCTCGATCACGCCGAGCGGCACTACCGCCGGGCCGACGGCAGCCCGACCCACGAACTGGACGAGTACACGCTTATCATCCGGTACGTCCGTGAACTGTACGGCGACACCGCCGCCGCAGACTTCGGCCCGCTGACGCTGAAGGCCGTGCGGCAGAAGTTCATCGACGTGGGCTGGTGCCGGTCGCTGGTGAACCAGCGCATCGGGCGTGTACGCCGGATGTTCAAGTGGGCCGCCTCGGAGGAGCTGGTCCCGGTCGCGGTGCATCAGGCCCTCGCGACGGTCCAGGGCCTCCAGCGGGGGCGTTCGGGGGTGCGGGAGTCGAAGCCGGTGGAGTCGGTCGCGGACTCCGTGGTCGAGGCCACGCTGCCGTTTCTCAACCGGCACGTTCGCGGGCTAGTCGAGTTCCAGAGGCTGACGGGATGTCGGCCGGGCGAAGCCTGCGCGCTCCGGCGGTCCGACATCGACACCGGCGGGGACGTCTGGTTGTACACGCCGGCGCACCACAAGACCGCGTGGCGGGGCAAGACCCGCACCGTCGCCATCGGGCCGAAGGCGCAGGCGCTGCTCAAGGAGTTCTTCACCCCGGACATCGGCGCGTACTTGTTTTCGCCCGTCCGGGCCGTCGAAGAACTGCACGCCCAGCGGGGCCAAATGCGGAAGACGCCCCGCTACCCGTCGCACATGGCCCGCAACGCCAAGGTGCGGAAGAAGAATCCGAAGCGGACCCCGGCCGACATGTACGACGTGAACACCTACGGGCACGCCATCGACCGCGCGTGCGATAAGGCGTTCCCGCCGCCGGGCCAGCTCGCTCGCCGTGATACCGAATCCGTGGCGGCATGGTGGGGGCGGCTTGACGAGATGCGGCGGGCAGAAGTAAAGACTTGGCAGAAGTCCCACCGCTGGCACCCGAACCAGCTACGCCACACGTTCGCGACACGGGTTCGCAAGCAGCACGGCCTGGAGGCCGCCCAGGTGCTGCTCGGCCACGCCCGTGCCGACGTGACGCAGGTCTACGCCGAGAAGAACTTGGAGCTGGCGTCGGCCGTTGCAGCGCAGGTCGGGTAGAATATTGTCGCCTGGCTTTTGGGGCAATCATCCACGGCTCGGGTCTGAACACGCGATGGCTTCTCCCGCGTGTTCAGACCCAACCATCCTGCCAAGTCGGGCAATGGGTCGAGGCTGTCCCCTTACTCCGATCACCTTCGACGTGTAAAGCGGTGGCACGCCAGCCGAAGAACCCAAGGGGCCGATAAGTGGCGACCGCGAATCATGCCAGTAACCAGACGAGCAGATGTGCCGAACAGTCGATGGACCTCGACTTTTGTGACACGGCGTACGTCTTGGCAAGTAGCCTCCGCCGAAGCGGTTTGTTCGTGCAGTCGGCCACGGCCTACTCGGCTGACGCGAACGAGATGATCGTGGAGATTGCGCCGGACAGTACTGTTACGATTTCCGCAATCAACACGCTGACCAAGTCGGCAGAGCGATCACGCCTTGCCCGCGAGATCGCCGTCGCCGAGTACATCAAGGCGCGCACCCTCGAGGATCCGAAAGCGGTGATATCAGTCCGCAAGGCCAGCAAGGCGACCGGAATACCGAAATCGACCCTCACGCGGTGCGAAGCGTGGATCGCCTACTCCGCCCGGTGCAAGTGGGACGACACGGGCGAGCTGCGGGTGCGTCAGCTCACCGACGAGATGATCGCATGTGTTCGGGATCACACCGCAGACGATCCGGCTCACATTGTCGAAGCCCAGGAGATCGCAAGGTTGATCGAGGAGCAGAGACTCGACGCCGAATCCGATCACTGGTGAGAGCCGTTCGTTGGGACACTTTGGGACACCTGCCATAGGTGAGGGGACGCAATTCACGCGTCCCTCACCGGGGGGCGTCTCATGCCGACCACTCAGACCACGTCCGAACGACCACACCCGCGAAAAACTGACATCGACCGGTCCCCCGCCTACCTGCTCGCGTCGCTGTTCTCGGCGCGACGCAGCGGCGATTACGTCCTGTACCTGCTCTGCCTGGACCGGTTGAGAGAGGTCGGGATCCACATCAAATTCATCGAGGCCGGTGAAACTGAAGCGGAAGTACCCGTGCAGGCCCTGACACCGACGGCGACGGGGAAGGCGGTGCGCTCGTGACCGGTGAGCCCGACCCCAGCCTCCCCACCGAACTCCTTACTGTTTCGCAGATCTGCCGTCGCCTGCCCGGGGCGCGGGGTGCCCGGCACGTCCGGCCCAGTACAGTCACCCGCTGGATCCTGTCCGGCTGCCCCGCCCGCGACGGAAAGCGGGTTCGCCTGCGCGCGATCCGCGTGGGATCACGGTGGATGATTTCACCCTCGGACCTCGACAACTTTTTCTCGGCCCTGGCCGCCGAGCCGGCGGGGCAGCCCACGGTCCCGCAGCAGAAGACGGTGGAAGAGCGCAGCCGGGCGAGCCAGCGCGCCGCCCAAGAACTCGCCCGTCGCGGAGCCTGAACCCGGTGGTCTGGAACAACCACTCACAACCAAACCTGCTCGCAAGTGGAGCATCGACATGTCGGCGTTGCTGAAGGCGGTGGAGGACCGAACCAAGATGGAGGGGGGCGTGCAACCGATGCAGTCGCTCACCGGGGGCGAGAATGCCGCCTTCGACCTCGGCACGCTGACGAGCGGCGAGCGGGCGGTGGTGAAGGATTGCGCGAGCGAGGTGTCGAACTTCGTGCGCCGCACGGCCCGGGACGCCTTGGCCGTGGGGCGGAAGCTCCGGGCGGTCAAGGGGATCCTCGGCCACGGCCGGTTCCTGGCGTGGCTGCGGGACGAGGGCACCCTGTCGGCGGACACGGCCGAGCGGCTCATGAAGATCGCGGAGCGGTTCGGCGATATTCCGCACAATGCGGAATTCGTGCTCACCGCCCTGTACGCCCTGGCTGCTGACGACACCCCGGAGGCGGCCCGGGAGGAAGCCGTGGGGATGGCCGCGAAGGGCGAGAAGATCACCCCGGCAGTCGCCAAGGCGATCAAGGCCCGTCACGCGGCCGCCGCCGTGGAAGCGTCCCCGTTGGAGAAGTGCAACTCGGACGCGGCCAGGCCCGACGATACGCCCACCCACGGGGCGGCGGCGGATTCGCTCGAGGGACGTGACGCGGCTTCGTCGCCCTCGGCCCCTATCAGGGCGGAGCCGGCCGGCCGGGCCACGAAATCCCGCGAGGGCGTGCGGGGCGGGGACGAAACAAACGGTACGAAGCCCGGGGCCGTTCCATCGGCCCCGCTGGTCCGGTCCGAGTCGGTCGGCCCCGACGAACTGGTCGAGGCGATCGACCGCCTGCTCGCCGTCATGCCCGCCGACGGGCAGCCCGGCTGGGACACGTTCGTCCGCAAGGCCAAGCGGCTGGCGGCCGACGAGCGCCGGGCGCTGGTCGGGAGGCTGAGGAAGTTGGCGGACGCGACCGCCAAGGTGCGGCGCCAGCTGTAGTCGTGTCCGACCCGGACCGGTGGCCTTCGAGAGGATGAACTCTCGAGGCTGATCGCGTTCTCCGCCCGGCTTCACACCCGGCGTGTTCCTGTACGCCTTGATGGAGGCGCTCGTGTCGAAAAGTCCAAGCCGGGGCCACTCGGCCCCGGTCACCACCCTCTGCGTCCCGCCGGCGGCCACGACCCTGCTGAACGACGCCACGTTCCGCGAGTTCGTCCCCGCCCCCCCGCTTCGCGGCCGGATCGGCACCGCCGGCGGGTTCGTGGTCGTCGGCGTCATGGACCACTTGGCCGCCGTCGAGCGGGGCTACGAGGCGGTGAACGTCGTGCCCGTGATTGCGGCCGACGAGGACCCCGCCGTGGTGCAGATGCACGCGGCGAAGGACCTCTTACCGGTGACGAGGAACGAGCTGGCAATGGGCCGGGCCTACCTCGTGGCCGAGGAGGCGATCGGAAAGCTGCCCAAGCAGAACACGCGGAACGACAGGAGAACGCACAAGAAGAAGTACGGCGTGCAGCGGTCCGAGCGACTGAACGCGATGTGGGGGGAGGTGTTCGGCGTGTCGAAGACCACCCTCCGCCGCTACGCCCGGGCGCTCGACGCCCCGGCCGAGGTGCGGCGCCTGTTCCTGGCCGGCCACATGGACCTCGACGACGTACTGAAGGTGGTCGCGGCCGGGGCCGAGGTCGCCCGCAGCTTCGAGAACGAACTGCTCGCCGGCCACGCCTTGGTTGACGTCCTGAAACGGCACCTCGGCGATAACGAAGCGGGGAGAACCGACGGCGGAGAGCCCGGGCCGAACAAGGACACCGTCGTCGGCCTGGTGAAGTCCCTGAACCGCTGGTTAAAGTTGTTGGAGAGGTCGAAGGAGCCGCCCGCGTTGACCCGCGAGCAGGATCGCTCGCTGCAGAAGGCCGAGGAGTTCATCGCGTGGCTGCGGCGCAAGGTCGGGTGAGCCGGACCGAGCTGCGGCGCTGCGTCCGCCGTCCAACGAGATCCCTCTCGCAGTGGATAGCCGCGTTGCCGGACGCGGGCGTCGAGGCGGACGGCGGCCCGGCACAGTTGGAGGGCCTGGTGAACCACGAGAACGCGTTCAGCCCCACGAACACCAAGACCATCGGGTACACGATGAACACCGCCGACGGCATCAACCACAAGAACAGGTTCCACATCCGGAACGTGTTCGACGCCGAGAACCTGACCGACTGCAGGAACGCGGTGTCGTAGAAGAGCACGCCGAACAAGAACATCACCGGCAGCACAAACCACGAGAGCGGGCTCGACACCACGATCAGGTTCAGCGCCAAGAACGACACCGACTACAAGAACGGGACGACGCAGAAGAACATGCCGCTCAACACGAACACCACCGGCAACAGCACCACGGCGGCGATGGTCACGATCCGGACCGCCGAGACGGGGGCGGCCGTCTACCCGCCGCTGTCCGGGCTGAACGTGTTGACCGCCCGCGAGGTGGTCGCTGCGGATGCGAGGTCGCCGCTGCGGCTGAAGTGGGAGACGGGGACGCTGTTCACTCCGGGCGAGGATCTCGCCGGCACGCCCTGCGCGACCGGTCCGCTTCCGCTGGCCCCCCTCGCGGCCGAACTCGTCCGTGCCGCCGGTGGTAAGGTCCGCATGCCGGCCCCGGCCCCGTGGGTGCCGGCCGCCCTCGACCCGCAGCTCTGCCCCGACGCCGGGATGATCCGCGCGATCGCCCGCGAGCCGTGGCTCATCGTCCGGTACAACCCGCAGTCCGTCGATCGGCTGCGGCTGGCGGTGCAGATTCCGCTGGCCTTCAAGGACAAGACCGTCGCCGTGGTCGCCAAGACGGAGGGACAGGTCGACGCGTTCGCGGCGATGGCCCGCGAGGCCGGGTTGGACGTGACGACGTTCAGCGGCCCCCGCCAGGGGGAGTTCCCCCGGCCCCGGATCGACCGCGAAGGGGCACTTCGTAACCAAGTGGCCGTCGGCACGTTCGCCGGGTTGGCCCACGACGACGCGCTGCTCCAGCGCCGCGACATCGTCATCGTGCTCGACGTGCTGGAGGGGCTGGAGAAGCGGGCTCTGACGGCCATCGAGTGCGCCAGGCCCGGGCGGCTGGTCGGCTTGCTGTCGGACAAGGCCCGCGTGCCGGCGGCCGACCTCGACCGGCTCACGAAGATCTACGGGCTCGCCGAGGTGCGGGTCGGCCGCCACGGCGTGACCGACCGGGCGGTGGTGTACGGGTCGGTGCCGTACAAGGGGAGCGGGCTCAAGCCGGGCCTGTCCCCCGCGAAGGTGAAGGAGTTGGGCGTCTGGTCGAACCTGGAACGCAACCGCAGGATCGCCGACGTCGCCACCGCCTTGTGCGCCGGCGACCGTAGGGCCATCGCGAACCTGTTGCCGAAAGGGCTGGGCAACAAGCTCCCTTCGCTCACCGACCGGGCGGGAGGCGGGTACCGGGTCGCCGTGGTGGTCGAGAACGCGACCCACGGGAACACGCTCCTCTCGATGTTGCCCGGCTGGGCCGGGACCGGACGCGGGCTCCGGCCCGGACCTTCGTCGGGCCGAACGACACCGGGCTGGGGCCAGCCGCCCGGGGCGAACCGCGACAACGTCGTCTGCACCTTCGACGGGTTGAAGAAGATCCCCCTCGGGGAGTTCGACGTCGTGATCCGGGCCGACGGCGGGACCGGCCCGCTGCCCGGCAGCATCGACGTCGGCTCGGCGGACCCGAAGGCCAAGGAGCTGGTGTTCGTCGACATCGACGACAGGTTCCACCGGGAGCTGGAGCGGAACGGTCGCAAGCGGCGGGCCGCTTACCGGCGTCTCGGCTGGCAGTCGATCGCCGAGTCGGTGGAGTTCGACCAGCTCCGCCGCTACCTGGCCCGGCACCCTCGCGGTGACGCGATCCACGCCCTGTTGAAGGACGTGAAGCAGAGCGGGAATACCTCCGACGCCAGCGCCGAGGGGGACGCGAATGTCACCATCGGTACTGCGGAACCGATTGTCTTGGCGCTGCTGCAGCCGTCAACGGCACTACTGACGCTGTCGCCCGCCCGGCCCCGTCGCCTGCCCCCGAACCCGTTCTCGGGCTACTCCCGGCGGCGCCGCAGTGGCAAGAAGAACTCCCCCCTCAAGGTGCTCGAGGGGCGCGGCGACTACCTGCCGCCCTTCGCGGACATCGTCGGCCCCGACAACTTGTACGCCGTGCTGCACGAGATGATGAACGCCGGGGCCGGCCCGGGCGCCGGTGAGGACGGGATCGGCCTGTACGACCTGTCCCCGCGTGAGTGGGCCACCCACCTCCGCGATCTCTCCAGACGAGTTTTCGACAGCGCCTACAGTCCCGAGCCGACGAAGTTGGTGAAGGTGCCCAAGCCCGACGGCAAGTTCCGCCCGATCGAGGTCGGGACGGTCGCTGACCGGGTGCTGGCCGGTGCCCTGAACAGGGCGCTGGCCCCGCACCTCGACGCGCAGCTCCTGAACAATTCGTACGGCTTCCGCCCGAACCGGTCCCACTGGGACGCGCTCGCCGCCGTGAAGATCTACATCGAGGCGACCGGCATCATCTTCGCTGTGATCGACGACGTGAAGCAGGCGTTCCCCAGCGTCCGCCACGACCCGCTGCTGGAAGACGTCACGCGACTGATCAACGGCTCGAAGCCTGCGAACTACGACCCCGCCCCTCTACTCAACCTGCTCGAGGCGATCGTCCGGGGTCGCGACGCCCGACACCACCCGCAGAAAGGAGTCGGCATCACGCAGGGGTGCCCGCTGTCGCCCCTGTTCTTGAACACCCACATGCACCCCCGGCACGACCTCGCCGTCGACCGGGAGAGGGCACTCATCCCGTTCTGGGCCAGGTACGCGGACAACCTGCTGTACATGGTCAAGAACGAGACCGACGGCGTGGAGGCGCTCGAACTCGTCCGCCAACTGCTTCAAGGGGTCGGCCTCGACCTCAAGGGGCAGAAGGGCGAGAAGACGAAGCCGACCGACCTCAACGTTCGGCCCGTGGAACTACTGGGGTTCTCCATGAAGGTCAACAACAGGAACGTCGTCCTGGGGATCCCGGACGACGCCTGGAAGAACCTGAGGGAAGCACTTCAGGAAGCCCACAGGACGGACGAACCGGGGAAACAGGCCAAGTCCATCATCATTGGATGGACAGAAGCTTGCGGACCGGCCGTCGAGAACCGGGTGGAGACTACCCACCAGACCATCCTCGACACGGTCAAGGAGAACGGGTTCAAGGGGATCATTTCCCCGGAAGGCCTGTTCAAGAGACTGGAGGACTCACGGGACCGCTGGAAGGGGAGGCTCGAGAGGGCGCTCCTACAGGGGCGTGGGTTCTGAGGGAGGGGATGATGAAGGTGATGGGTGCGGCTCCGCCGGCCCCCGTTCGGCGCTCACGGATCTTCTGTCCGAGTTGGCGCCAGTGCTGTTCGGCCTTCGACCGGTTGTACGCGACGCCGGCCGGGGGTGCTTGTGGGTGAGATAAAACGCCCGGTGGGACTTCGCACCGGGCGGGGACCGGTACACCCTTGATGGTGTACCGGCGACGGAGACGACGGGGACGCGACCGGATGGCTAGCGGGAGCGTCGCGGCCGGCGCTGACCGGCTTCGAGGGCGGCCCGCAGGCGGTCGACGTCCGTTGCCAGCCCCCGAGCGAGGTCGTCCATGAGCGCGGCCAGTGAGGTCACGATGTCCCGCACCTTGACGTCGCGGGGTTCGCTGCCGGTCGCGGCCCCGGCCTCGACAGCCGCGAGCAACCCCGACAGCGGGAGCGCGAAGATCGTGGTGCGGACGTCCCTCACGCGGTTGAGGAGGCGCAGGTACGAGGCGGCGTCGCGGGCGAAGCCCTTCGTCAGGGGCCGCGACGGTTCCGGCCCGCCGCGTGGTGGGTTGCTCACGACATCCAGGCCGACCTCGGCGCTGATCTCCCGCTGCGTCCACGCCTTCTTCGGCCGGACCGCACGGTCGATGAGCTCGACGAAGCGGTGCCGGTTCTTCACGACCAGGGCCGCGCTGATCTTGCCGAGGGTGATTCGCCCGTCCCAGCGGCGGGCGTCGTGCTCGTCGCACCGGCAGGCGAACCGCCACGCCTGGTAAGCCTTCTCCTTGGTCAGCTCGTACCGGCGGCCGACCTCCCCCACCCAGCCGGCCCCGTGCGGGGTGACGGCCTTGAGCCGGTCGAGCAGCCGGCCGAGGCGGTACTGCCAGACCAGGCTCTCGGTCTTGTTGCGGAAGTGGTCCTCGAGTTCGGCGTGGACGCGTTCGAGGGTGTCGGGTTCGGGGCTGGACATGTTCTCCTCCTTGAGTGTGTGCCCCCGGAGGGGGCGGTCGGGCGAGTAAGACCATCGTGGCTCTCGGCCCAGGGACAGCCCGGTAGTCAACAGTGACAACGGGGCGTCACTGAGCGTATGATGCGCGCGAATAGAAGTACAGTCGAAGTTCCGGGGGCGATGCATCGCTCCCGGTTCCACGGAAAAGGAGTTCCGCGACCATGAAGACGAAGATCGGACCTCCACCGCCCGCCTTGGTGGCACCGGACCCGAACGGCGGGTTCTGCGGACCGCAGATGGCCCGCAAGCACAACCGACCGCCCGCTTGGCGATGGGACTACGCCTGCACCCTGGTCCGCTGCGACAAGCAGCCCTTCGACGATGACGACGCCTGGGTGCGGAAGGCGTTCGACCTCCGCCGCCACCAGCTCGGCGTGCCCGGGGTGCCGAAGCCCACCTCTGGGCTGGCGGCGGCCTACGAGCTCTACACCACGACCGAGTCGTTCCGCCGCTGGGTGGTGGAGGCGCGGTTCGTCGCGCAGCAGAGTGTGAGGGAGGTGGCCGCCGCGACCGGGGTCCCCCAGGTGACGCTCAGGGCGTACGAGAAACTGTTCTTCGACGTCGCCGGCCCGAACGGCGACTACCCGGCCGTCCGCACGAACGTCATCCTGCCGCTGCAGGTGCGCGACGTCGGCCCCGTGGACGTCGAGCGGGCGCTGAAGGTGTTCGCGTTCAAGGGCGGGCCGCACGTCCTCGACCGGGCGATCGAGTACTTCACCACCGCGCCCCCGGCCCCGCCGCTCGGGGCCGACGAACTCGACCCCGACGCGCTCGAGCGGTGGTACCGGCGGCTGGTGGTGCAACTGGCGGTCGAGGTCGAGTGCCTGCCGCCGTCGCAGATCACGAAGGTGGTTCCCCTCCAGCACCTGGTCGATCGCCTCAAGGCGAGACTGGTGGAGATGGGCAGGCTGGGTGCCACAAAAAGCCCGAGCGGCGCACCCATCGGGAGGTAGCACATATGGGCTGGGAGCGGAGGTGCGGCGGATTTTTCTACTACCGCTCGGTGAAGGTCGCCGGGCGGGTGAGGAAGGAGTACTGGGGCAGCGGCCCCAAGGCCGCCCTCGCGGCCGCGCTGGACGTCGAGGCGCGGGCGCGGCGAGCCCGGCAGGCGGCGGCGTTCCGCGCCGAGGCCGAACTGGTGCGGGTGGCCGAAGCCCACACCGTGGAGTTCACGAAGTTCGTTGGGGATGTTTCCCGCGCCGCACTTACTGCGGCCGGGTTTCATCAGCACGCCAGGGGACACTGGCGAAGGAGGAGGGGCATGGAGGCGAAAGAGAAGGCGAAGTCGACACCGAAGGCCGACTCGAATCAACCGGCAGCCGGGTCGGACAAGCTCCGCGATCTGCTGACGCGGGCCGTCGGGGGCGACCCCTCCACGCTGCCCGGGGTGAAGGAGTACTTGGACGCGAACGAAAAGGTGTGGCGGGAGGACGGCGACCTGGCCCTCAAGGCCGAGCGGTCGTGGATCGTCCTGGCCGCCGGCAACGACCTGGTGGCCCGCGAGTCGATGGTCCGGGAGCTGAGGCGGGTGGCCGATTCGCTGGCCGACGGGACCGCGCCCGCCGCCGAGCGTCTGCTGGCCCGGCAGGCGGCGCTGGCCTGGTTCGAGGGAGCATTTTTCTCCGCCCGGTGTGCTCAGACCCTCTCCACCGAGGTCTCCCCCGCCCACCGCGAGTTCTTGCACCGGCGTGCGGACCGGGCGCAGGCAAAGTTCGCGGCCGCCGTCAAGCAACTGGCCGTCGTCCGGAACCTGCTCCGCCCGGCCCCGTCGCCGCTCGACCTGCTCGGCCGCCAGTCGGCGGACGCGAAGCCGGGCGCGGCAGCGGCCGTCGCGCGGCTAAACCGAATCGGACGGACTGACCGAGCTACTGTGGGAGCGAACTGAGGGCGTCGCGTTGCCATCCTATTACCCGGTCAAGCCGCAGGCGCACGCTCGGAACGTACGGTCGGATCGCGTTCTCCGCACAACGCCGGACGTGATCCGTGTAAGGAGTGGTGCAGCCGGGGATAAACCGCATTGACCGTGGCATTCCCACAGGTATACGATTCCACCATGTTTGTCGCGCAGAAGTTACGGGCGGTCGTCTGCCTCCTGCTCGCGGTTGCGACCGTGATCGGGACGGTGACCCCCGCCCGCGCCTGCGCCTGCACGACGTCTGCCCGGACGCCGGTAACCCCCGCGAGCGAGTGGGCCGCGAAGCCGACCCCCGCCGCGAAGTCGTGTTGTCAGACCGACGCCAAGAAGCGGTCGTGCTGCTCGCCGGGATCGACCTGCGGCACCGCGAACACCTGCGACAAGCTGCCCACGACCGGGCGGACCGGGCAACCCGCGAAGCCCGCACAACCGGCCGACGCGCCGGGCTGCCACTGTCTGCGGTGCGACTGCGAAGCCCCGGCCGTACCCCCGGCCCCCGCAGCCCCCGTCACCGCGCCGGTCGCGCCTGATCTCGACGGTCCTGCCACCGGATCCCCGGTCCCGGTCGTCCTGCTCTCGGACCCGCCCACGGCCGCGTCGCGGTCCGTCCGCTCGGTCCAGACGGTCCCGCCGACCGATCTCGTCATCTCCCTCTCGCGCTTCACCTGTTAGCACTCCGCGCGCCCGTCTCCCGTGAGTGCGGCACCCGCGTGCCCGCGCCCCGCCGTCCCGTCACGCCCGTAACCGATCCATGACCCGGCCCCGACAGGGGAGGAACGTCCGTGTCCGCACCCGTACCCACGGCGGCCGCGCCGACCGCGCGCCCCACCGGCCGCTTCTACCGCGCCCTCCGCATGGCCGTCCTCGTGCCGCTGGCCCGACTGCGCTTCCTCTTCGTCCTGGGGGCCATCGGCGTCCTCATCGTGAAGTGGGACGACCTGGTGGCCCGCTACGAGAAATGGGCGCGGCCCGTCGCCAGCGCGGACGCGGCCGACCCCGACCACGAGTACTTCTGCCCGATGCACCCGACGGTGATTCGGGACACGAAGAAGGACAAGTGCCCGATCTGCTTCATGCCGCTCTCCAAGCGGAAGAAGGGCGAGGCCGGGGGCGGCGAGGCCCTGCCCGCCGGCACCGTCGCGCGGGTGCAACTGACCCCCTACCGGATCACGCTCGCCGGGGTGCGGACCGTCCCGGTCGAGTACCACGCCCTCACGCGCGAGATCGCGACCGTCGGCACGGTCGAGTTCGACGAGCGGAAGCTCAAGGCGGTGTCGGCCCGCGTGAAGGGGCGGCTCGACACGCTCCGCGTCAACCAGACCGGGCAGATGGTCCACGCCGGCGACCCGCTCGCCGAACTCTACAGCCCCGACCTCGTGGTGACCGTGCAGAACCTGCTCGACGCCCGTTCGTCGGCCAACACGGTCGGGGAGAGGCTCGCCCGCGACCGGCTCAAGCTGTGGGGCATCGACGACGCGCAGGTGGAGGAGATCGTGAAGGCCGGCAAGCCGGTCACCCACCTGACGATCCGCTCGCCCATCGACGGGCACGTCCTGAAGAAGTACGTCCGCGAGGGGCAGTACGTCGAGGAGGGCGGCGCGCTGTTCGACGTGGCCGACCTCTCGACGGTGTGGGTGCAGGCGCAGCTCTACGAGGACGACATCGCGTTCCTGCCGGCCGGCGGCCACGACCCCAGGACCGGCACGCCCGGCTTCGACCTGAAGGCGACCGCCGCGACGCGGGCGTTCCCCGGCCGGCCGTTCGAGGGCAGGTTGTCCTTCCTCTTCCCGCACGTCGACGCCGAGACGCGGACGCTCACGGTCCGGTTCGACGTGCCCAACAAGGATCACGAATTGCGGCCCGGGATGACCGCCACCGTCACCCTCAAGCTCGACCACGACCTGCTCGCGAAGACGTCGGCCGGGGCGCGGCTTCAGGCCCGCGACGGCAAAGTTCTCGCCGTGCCGGAGACGAGCGTGATCGACACCGGCGCGCGGAAACTCGTGTACCGGCAGACGCTGCCCGACACCTTCGACGGCGTGGCGGTCGAACTCGGCGCGAAGCTCCAGGCCGCCGACGGTGGCGTTCACTACCCGGTGCTGTCGGGCCTGGCCGAGGGCGACCGGGTGGTCACCGCCGGCTCGTTCCTGATCGACGCCGAGACGCGGCTCAACCCGGCCCTCGGTTCGACCTACATCGGCAGCAGTTCCGGCGGTAAGGGCGGGCCGCAGGTGATGCGCCCGACCACGCCCGAAGACAAGGACACGAAGGTGGCGGCGGCCCTGGCTAAGCTCCCGCCGGCCGACCGGAAGCTGGCCGAGGCCCAGGCGTGGTGCCCGGTCCAGCGCGACCGGCTCGGCGTCATGGGCGTGCCGGTGAGGGTGAAGACGCCCGACGGCCGGCCGCTGTTCGTCTGCTGCGAGGCGTGCCGGTCCGAGGCCGAGGCGGACCCGTCGGGGATGTTCGGCCGGGTCGATGAACTGAAGCGGACGCGCTCGGCCGCCCCGCCCGCGAACTCGCCCGCGCCCGCCCCGGCCACGTCACCAGCCCCGCCCGCACTGTCCCCGGAGCGACTGGCGAAGGTGCGGGCCGGGCTGGACAAGCTCGCGCCGGAGGACCGGAAGCGTGCCGCCGCCCAGCGGCTCTGCCCGGTGCAGGAGAAGCCGCTCGGTCTCATGGGCAAGCCGGTCGAGGTCGCGCTCGACGGCGCGGCGGTGTTCCTCTGCTGCGCCAGTTGCGAGGACGAGGCGAAGACCGACCCGAAGGGGACGCTGAAGAAGATCGAGGCGTTCAAGAAGCTGCCCCCCGTCCTGCGGGAGGACCGGCCGTGATCGAGCGCGTCATCGAAGGCTCGGTGCGGAACCGCTTCGTCGTGCTGATCGTGGCGGCGGCGCTGGCGGTGTTCGGCGTCTACGCCATGCTCGACACGCCGGTGGACGCCGTGCCCGACCTGGGCGAGAACCAGGTGATCGTGTTCACCGACTGGCAGGGCCGCAGCCCGCGCGAGATCGAGGACCAGGTGTCCTACCCCTTCTCGCGCCGGCTCCAGGGACTCGCGGGGGTGAAGGCGGTGCGGTCGTCGAGCGAGTTCGGCTTCTCGATGATCACGATCATCTTCGAGGACCGCACCGACCTGTACTTCGCCCGCCAGCGGGTGAGCGAGCGACTGGCGGAGGCGTCGAGCTTCCTGCCGAAGGGCGTCACCCCGTACCTCGGGCCGGACGCGACGGCGCTCGGCCAGGTGTTCTGGTACACCCTGGAGCCGTCGAAGTCCCACCCCATCGACCCGGCGCGGCTGTGGGCGCTCAACAAGTTCTACGTCGCCCCGCAGTTGAACGCGGCGGCCGGGGTCGCCGAGGTCGCCCCGGTCGGGGGCACGCCCTGTGGTGGACCCCGAAAACTGGACCACCGGATAGAGTGCTATCGGGTGGTCCCATTCGAGGGTTCAAGAGATGGGCAAAGCAAACCGAACGCACACGCCGGCCTTCAAGGCTCAGGTCGCATTGGCGGCACTCAAGGG
>SXGU01197661.1_pt1 | contig 36699 bp, 36 predicted proteins | sample 3174531 | NCBI WGS metagenome assembly SXGU01 (sample SAMN11356863, study PRJNA531348) | freshwater metagenome | isolation source: freshwater sample F1-140 | place: China: Fuxian Lake, Yuxi | collected 2017-12-25 | reverse complement strand
CTCGACCGGTTCCTGTTCGAGGTGATGCTCGACTACCTCCCGGAGCAAGACGAGATCCGGGTGGCTCGCGAAACAACCGGGGTCCAAGGCGGTCGGCTCCAGCATATCGTCACCGGTGCCGAGTTGGTCACGTATCAGGAGTTGGTCCGCCGGGTCCCGGTCGCGGATGCCGTCGTTCAGTATGCGGTTGCACTGGCCCGGATGTCCCGGCCGGTTACCGAAGGCGCGCCGGAGTTCATTCGGAAGTGGGTCGCCTACGGCGCCAGCGTCAGAGCAGCCCAAGCCCTGCTCCTCGGCGGAAAAGCCAAAGCCCTGCTCGATGGCCGTGCTCATGTGACGTTCGATGACGTCCGGGCGCTCGCGCCCCCGGTGCTCCGCCATCGTGTGCTCCTCAACTTCCAAGCCCAGGCCGAGCGGGTCACCACCGATTCGCTGATCACCAAACTGCTGGCCGCGGTTCCCACGCCGCGATCCGGGATGGCATGAGCCGGACCGCGCCATCGGGGCTGCTCAACCCCACCGTCTTGGCCCGAATCGGTGACCTCTCGCTGATCGCCCGGACCGTGGTGGAGGGCTTCATGCACGGACTCCATCGGGCGCCCCGGCTCGGCCACTCGACCGAATTCTCCGAACATCGGCCCTATCAGCCTGGCGATGACCTCCGCCGGATCGATTGGCGGGTCTACGGCCGGACCGATCGCTACTACGTCAAGGAGTACGAAGCCGACACGAATGCCTCCGTGGTCTTGGCCCTCGACGTCTCGAGGTCGATGGACTTCGGGTCCGGCTCCGTCACCAAGCTCCAATACGCCAAGATGCTGGCGGCGGCGCTGGCGTGGTTTTCCGCCCGCCAGGGCGACCGGATCGGCCTGATCCTCTATGCCGATACGGTCCGGACCTACGTCCCGCCGTCCACCCGCCACCTCTCGCTCATCCTCCACACTCTGGAGAAAGCTCAGGCCGGCGGGACCGGCGGAGGTGTCGATGCCAATGATTCCATTACCGAGTTGCTCGGCCGGACCGGCGTCACGGTGTTCTTGTCGGATTGGTACACGACCCCGGATTTCGTGCAGCAGGCTCTCGGCAAGGTGCGGGTCCGGGGCCACGATGTGGTTGCATTCCATCTGGCTGACCCGGCCGAAAAGACCTTGCCGTACCCCGAGGCGGCCAGCTTCGAAGATCTCGAGACCGGCGAGCGACTGTCGGTCGTGCCGGAAACCCTCCGGGAGCGCTATCGCGCCGCGGTGGCCGCCCATGCCGAGGACTTGGAGAGCGGCCTTCGCCGCGCCGGAGTGGACTACGCCGCCGTCGATACCTCGAGCCCGCTGGATCTGGCGCTCTACGAATACCTCCGCCGTCGCGAAATGATGGAGCGGGTTCGCTGATGAACCTGACGTTTCTGGTCCCCGCGTTCTTGGCCGGCCTCCTGGCAATCGGGATTCCGGTCCTGGTGCACCTGCGGCAACGGGAGCAGAAAGACCCGGTCCGGTTTCCGTCGCTGATGTTCCTTCGGATGGTGCCGCACCGGACGGTCGAACGCCGGCGGATCACTCAGCCTTGGCTTCTCCTCCTCCGCGCGCTCGCCGTCACCGCGCTGGTTGCCGCCTTTTCGCGGCCGTTTTGGCGCGAGGAGGATCAGGCTCCGGCCGCCGCCGCAAAGACCCGGGCCTTGATCGTAGTCATCGATCGTTCGCTCAGTATGGGCTATCGCGGCGTCTTTGGCCGCGCCGCCGATTCGGCCGCCGCGGCGTTGAGCGGACTGCGGCCCGGCGATTTGGCGGCGGTGGTGGCTTTCGACGAATCAGCCGAGGTGGTGGCCCCGCTCGATGGCGACCTGGCCGGTGTGAAGTCCCGCATGGCGACCGTCGCCCCGACGGGCCGGGCGGGTCGGATGGCCCCGGCGCTTCGGACCGCCGCGGACATTGCCGCGCGCGCCAGAGGGCGGGCCGTCGAAATCGTCTTGATCTCGGATCTCCAACGCAATGCGTTACAGGGACTCGAAGCCGTGGAGCGGGTGGCGGGCGCCACACTCCGGATCATTTCGGTTGCCGAGCGAAGCCCGGAAAACACCAGGGTTCACGACGTCGACGTCGATCGCCGCGCCGATGGCCGCCGGACGACGCTGGCCGTCAGCGCCCGGATCGCCCTGAAAGGCGACTCGGCCCGCGCCATCAAGGCCAACCTGATCGTCAATAACCGGCCCGTGGCGTCGGCCACCGCACGGCTCGCGCCGAACACGACGGCCTCACTCAGGTTCGAACCCGTCGTCATCGCCGAGGGAGACGCGCTGGCGTCCGTGGCCCTCGAACCGGACGCGTTGACCGCCGATGATACCCTGCGATTCTCGATGGCGAGTGCGTCGGGGATCCCGGTGGTGCTGCAGCTTCCTGGGGGCAGCACCGGAGATGAGTCTCTCTATCTCGAGCGGGCGCTGGCCATCAGTCGGGCGCCGGCCTTGGAGGTGATCATCCGCCGGGGAGTGCCGGCCACCGATCGCGATCTCGACCGGGCGGCCGTGGTCGTGCTCGCCGATGTAGCCCCGACGGGCGGAACGATCGCCAAGCTCGACCAGTTTGTGTCGAAGGGCGGCGGCCTCGTGGTGATTGCCGGTTCTCGGTCAGGCGGCTCGTCGGCCCGGCTTCCGTGGTGGCCCGCGGGCGTCGGCCGGGTCATCGATCGAACGACCGACCGAGGCGGCCGGTTGAGTCAGATGGATCCGGATCACGCCGCTTTCGAGCCGTTCAAAGACGCCCTGGCAACGGATTTCGGGGCCGCTCGGTTCTTCCGCTACCGCGAACTGGTCCCCGATTCGGCTGCGGCCGTGTTGGCCCGATTCGACGATGGCACGCCCGCTATCGTCGAAGGGGCCCGTGGCGCCGGTCGGATCGTCATGCTGGGCACCGCGACCAATACGTTGTGGGCCGATTTTCCGCTCCAACCGGTGTTTCTGCCGCTGATCCAGCGGATCGTTGGGTACGTCGGCCAACTCCAGGATCCGAAACGGTGGTATCCGGCCGGCGAAGTGGTGCCCCTACCCGCGGTGACCGGTGCCCTCACCCTGCGGGTCCCGGGGGAGGCGGGGCGAGCCAAGCCGATCGACTCCAAGGCCTCGACCCTGACCTTGGTTGATCCCGGGGTCTACGAGATCGAGTCCGTGACCGCCAGCGCGCCCATCGCCCGGTTTTCCGTCAACCCGCGGGCGTCCGAGTCGGATCTCGCGGCCGCCGATCCGAAGGAAGTCTTGGCCCAACTCAAAGCGCCGACCGATTCGACCTCGGCCCCGAACGTTCTGCCGCTGAGCGGCGCTGAGCAAGAACGGACCCAGTCGTGGTGGACTCTGCTACTGGCCCTGGCGCTTCTTCTCCTTGCCGCCGAGTCTTGGTATACCGGGCGGCTTGGCCGAGTCACTGTTACAGGAGGTACCCGATGACCGACCGTGAACAGATTCGAGCCACCCTCCTCGCCGTCCGGCGCCGCTGGCGTTTCCGTCTTGCCCTCGAAGCTCTCGTTCCGTTGACCGCCACCGTCGCCGGGGTGGTGGCGGTTTGGTTGCTGCTATGGCCTCTGGCGGAGGGCCGGCCCGCTGTCGTCAACGGTGCCCGGGTCCTGGCGGGCTTGGTGCTGGCTGGAGTCGCGGCGGGCCTGCTGCGCCGGCTGGTGCGGAGCCGTCCGTCCGATCCGCAGGTGGCGCTCTACGTCGAAGAGCGGGAGCCGGCCCTCCGACAGTCACTTGTCAGCGCCGTGGCCGGTGCCGACGGTCCCGGCGTGGCCTCGGGCCTCGCGGCCCGGGTCGAGGCTGTTGCCCGGAAGGGCCTGGCTTCCGTCGACGATGCCCGGCACCTCGAACGGCCCCGGATCCGTCGGGCCGGCGGCATGGTCGGGGCCATCACGTTAGGCTCGGTGGCGCTACTGGCCTTCGGGCCCGACCGTTTCCGGGTGGCCACCGCGACTTTGGTAAACCCGTGGCGGCCGGTCCCGGTGGCGCCGAGCTTCCTGGTTGGCGTCGATCCCGGCGACGCCGAAGTGCCCAAGGGCGGAGGAGTCGATATCAGTGCGGTCTTGAACGGCTTCGTCAGTGAAGACGCCGATCTGGTGTTCCGGTCGGACTCCGCGGGCGAATGGCAGCGCCTCCCGATGAGCCACGACACCGCGGCCGGCCGCTTCACGACCCGGCTCTTCGACGTGGTGGAACGAACCGAGTACTTCGTCGAGACCGCCGGGATTCGCTCGCCGGCGTTCACCTTGTCGGTTGTGGACCTCCCCGCGGTGGCCGGCGCAGTGGCCACGGTTCGGTTTCCAGCCTATACCGGGATTCCAGCGGAAACGATCGAACCGGCCGGCGACCTCGCCGTCCTCGAGGGCAGCGATGTCGTTCTCCGCGCCACCCTGACCCGGCCGGCCAAGGCGGCCTGGCTCGTCATCGAAGGCCGGGCGCCGGTGCCGATGACCGCAACGACGGGCGGATTCTCCGGAACCTTCCGCGTCAAGGGAGACGCCTTTTGGCGGATCGACCTCGATGCACCCGACGGCCGCCGGATCACCGGCCTCCAGTATACGGTCGATGCCCTCGACGACGCCGGGCCCGCCGTTCGGTTCACGGCGCCAGGCCGGGATACGAAGGTTTCGGCCATCGAGGAACCGGCCGCCACTATCGAAGCCACCGACGACTTCGGCGTTCGACGGTTGGCCCTCCATGTCAGTGTCAACGGCGGTGCCGAGCAAGTGATTCCGCTCGCCGACTCGTCGCTCAAGGCGCTGACCTCGGTGTCCGCCGTCCATACCTTCTTTCTCGAGGAATGGTCGCTGAAACCGGGCGACCTCGTGTCGTATTTTGCTGAAGCGGCCGACGGACTCGGACAGACCGGGCGGAGCGATATCTACTTCCTCGAGATTCGCCCCTTCGACAAGAACTATCGTGAAGGAGAGCAGGGTGGTGGCGGCGGCGGAGGCGGAGGGCAAAGCGCCGAAGGATTGTCGGAACGGCAGCGCCAGATCGTCGTCGGAACTTTCAACGTGCTCCGCGACAGTGTGGCAGATCAGTCGAGCTTCAGGGAGAACGTCACCACCTTGACGATCAGCGAGGGACGGCTCCGCGAGGACGTCCTCGAACTCTCGAACCAGATGCGGCAGCGGCGCTTGGTCGCCGTCGATTCGACGTTCGACCAGATTGCCGCCGCGCTCGACACCGCCCGGGGTGAACTCCAGAAGGCCGAAGAACTGCTGGGCCGCCAGAAACCCCGGGAGGCGCTGGTGCCGGCTCAGAAAGCCCTGCAGCACCTCCAGCGCGCCGAAGCGGCCTACCGGGAGGTTCAGGTCCAACGGGGTCAGCAAGGCGGGGGCGGCGGCGGAGGGGGCGGGCAGCGCGAAGCCGACGAATTGGCCGATCTGTTCGAGCTGGAAACCGACAAACTCCAGAACCAGTATGAGTCGGTCCAACGCGACCAAGGTCAGCAGGCCGAACGGCAACTCGACGAAACCGTGGAACGGCTGCGCCGCCTGGCGAACCGGCAACAACAGGAAAACGAGCGGATGCAGCGCGCCGCGGAAGCCATGCGGAACCGCCAACCCCAAGGCGGGGGCGGCGGTGGTGGCGGCCAGAGTCAACGCCAGCTGGCCGAGGAAGCGGAGGCCGCGGCTCGGCAGCTCGAACGGTTGGCTCGAGAACGCAACGACCCCGGCATGGAGGACGCCGCCCGACGGCTTCGCGAAGCGGCGGAGGAGATGCGCCGGGCGGCCAGCGCCAGCCCGCAAGGAGGCGCAGCCAAGGGAACCCAAGCCCTCGACCGGTTGCGGGCCGCCACCGGCGAGCTCGAACGGGCCCGCTCGGAGAGTCGTCAACAAGAAGTGCGCGGCCTGCAGGACCGGGCTCGGGAGCTGGCCGAACGCCAACGGCAAGCGGCCGAGCAGGCAACCGAACCACCCAGCGACCCCGGACAGCGCGCCGAGTGGCAAAAGAGTCTCGGGACCCGAAAGGACGGCCTGGCTCGCGATGTCGACCGGCTCGAAGCGGACGCCGAACGGCTGAGCCGCGAGGCCGCCCGCGAACAACCCAAAGCGGCGCGGAAGCTGGCCGAGGCCGCCGAAGGACTCCGCACCAACCGAGTCCGCGACAAACTGGTCTTTTCAAAGAACTTGGCCCAACGGGGATCGCCGGAGTACGTCCAGTCGTTCGAGCAGCAGATCACCGAGAATCTCACCAAGGCGGCCGAGCAATTGGGCCAGGCAACCGGCGCGCTGGAACAGTCCGGCGAAAGCCGCCAAGTCAAGGCGCTCGAGCGAGCGCGAGAGCTCGTCCAGGGGCTCGAGTCGCTGAACCAACGGGCTCGGGCGGCCCAACGGGGACAAGAGCAGCGGCCCGGCGGCGGGTCGCCCCACTCCGGTGAGCAAGGCCAAGGCCAAGGCCAGGGCGGCCGTCAACCCGGCCAGCAACCAGGGCAAACTCCCGCGGGCGACAATCCGAATCCGGTCGACGGCAACTTCGACAACGATGGCACCAGGCAATTTGGCCGGGAATTCAGGGTTCGCCGCCAAGCCGCCGAGTCCCTGCGCGCCGACCTGCGGGCCATGGGGCAAGAAACCGGGGAGATCGACCGGTTGCTGAACCAGTTCCGCGCCCTCGACAACAACCGGACATTCGGGGACACCCGCGGGCTCGACCGGCTGGAGAACGATCTGATCGAGGGCCTGAAGGAACTCGAGTTCTCCCTTTGGCGGGCCTTCGGCGACGACCCCAAGCAACGCCCCGCGGCCGGGGCCTCGGCCCGGGTTCCGCCCCAGTTTCGCGAGCAGGTGGAAGAGTACTATCGTTCGCTTGCTCGGGATCGGCCGTCGAAACCTTGAGAGCTGAAGGCAGGGGAGCGTGAGACAACTCGGGACCTGGTGGACAACCATCATTCGTCTCGGCGGCCTGACGGCGGCCGTGCCTGGATGTGGAGCGCCCGGCCAGCCGATCACCCCCGAAGCGAGCTCAGCCGTAGCGGCGGACCAGGTGCTGACCGGCGTCGTCACGAATCTCGCCCTCGACGGTCGCCGCAAGAACTACGTGGTCGCCGATTCTGCCTTCACCTATCAAGAGGCCCAGCGTCTCGAGTTCATCGGAGTCCGGGTCACGTTCCTCGACGCCGAGGGCCAACCTACCGCCGCGTTGACCGCACGCCGGGCTGGATACACCATGCTGAATCAAGTCTTCGATGCCCAAGGCGATGTCGTGGTGACCACGCCGCGCGGCGATACTCTTCGAAGTGCCCGGGTGGCCTACGACAATGTCGCCCGCCGATTCCGGTCCGACTCGGCTTTCGTGTTCAAGACCAAGGCCGGCCCGGTCACCGGCAAGGGATTTTCCGCAGACCCCGGGCTTCGGAATCTGGTTCCGGACCGGAAGCGCCCGTAGCCGGCTCACGGATCTGCCATCCCCTCGATGAGCTATTCAATTCGTCCCGCGTCCCCATCGGACGCCGAACCGATGCTGGCCTTGTTCCCAAGGCTCGCGGCGTTTTCACTCCCGCCCGAGCGTCGCCCCGAGGATCTTTGGGAAGGTGACGCCGATCTCCTCCGCCGCTGGAGCACCGGTGCCGTCCCCCAATGTTTGGTCTACGTTGCCGTGGATTCCGATGCCAGGATCGTCGGGGTGGCCATGGCTCAGCTTCGAGAAGAACTGCTGAGCCACGAACCGAGCGCGCATCTGGAGGTCGTCGCGGTCGACGACCGCGTCGAGGGCCAGGGGGTCGGTCGGCGCCTGATCGAAGCGATAGAACAGGCCGTCCAAGCCCGAGGCGCCCGGTCACTCACCCTTCACGTATTCGCGAGAAATACCCGGGCCCGGGGGGTGTACGAGCGGCTCGGGTTTACGGGTGAGTTGATCCGATACGTCAAATACCTCGACCGTTCCGGTATGACTTGACGCCGTCGTTGACGGTGTGAAGCAGTAAGAGGGCGTCCGAGCGACCGTAGGTCTTCATCAAGTCGAGCATCATCGGTTCCTCGCCGCCCCACGGGTACCCGAACACGATGTCGAAGTCGTCGAGGGCGTACCCGAGCTGAAGGTACCCCGATGATCCGGTGCCGACCGTGCCGGTCCGTCCGTCTCCGTCACTTGGCTGCCATCGATACCCAGTCGGCAGAAAGCTCCCGGCGGCGAACCGAGCCCGCGAATCAAATTTCTCGGCCAGACCCCGCGCCGTGGCCACCAAGCTCGAGTCCAATTCGATCCCGTAGGCCTCGAAGCCCAGCAGATCGGCCATGATCGTAATGACCCCAGTGGCCGATCCCCATTCGAGAAATCTCCGGCCTTTGCCCCGATGAGGTAGTAAAGCCGCCAGCACCACCTCGTAGTCGGCGGCAACGAACGGGTGAAAGTGCCGTTCTCGGACTTCGAGGGCAAACCGATCCCAGACCGCCCAGCCCTCGGTGCACAAGGCTTCGACCCGAGCGCGGAGCAGGTCATCCATGCGAGACCTACTTGGGTCGCTTGAGCGCCTGGTCCAGCAGCGAGACCAGGGAATCGCGGCTGTAGCTGAAGGGGTGACTCTCGTTCAACTGCACCAGTTCCATGATCTGCTTGCGGATCGTGACCTCGGCCTGGCGCTGGTTCGGTACCACCAGGTACCGGACCTTCGGGGCGGGGTCGAAGACCGCGTGAAGTGCGGCTTGGGCCACATCGTCCGGCTTGGGGTCACGCGATTCGGCGACGGCCGAGTTGAGCAACCCTCGAAGCTCGGTTTCGAACATCGAGCCCTCGATCTTCTTGCCCCGTTCCTCCATCCGCCGAACCACGTTCCGGCCCATGTCCGACTGATAGTTGCCCGGCTCGATCACGCTCACCTTGACGCCCACCCGTCCCAACTCCGCGGCGAGCGCGTCGGTGAAGGCTTCGACGGCGTGCTTGCTCATGCTGTACGCACCGAGCAGCGGGCCCGAAAGGATCCCCGAGATGGAGCCGGTCGTGACGACCCGCCCCTTGGAAGCGATCAACAGCTTGCTGAAGGCTTTGGTCACCCGGTACGGCCCGTACACGTTCACGTCGAACACGAAGGTCAGGTCCTCCTCCTCCATCTCCATCAGCGGCTCAGCCACCGCCACGCCCGCGTTGTTGACGAGCCCGTGAAGGCCGCGACCCCCCCGCTCGACCGTGGCAACCGCGGCCGCGATGTCGGCCTTGGAGGTCACGTCGAGCCTGATGGCCTGCACGTTCGGGATCTTGTTCAGATCGGCCAAATCTTGGTCTTTGCGAGCCCCCGCGTAGACGAAGTAGCCCTTGGAGGCAAACAATTCCGTCATGGTCCGCCCGATCCCGGTGCTGGCGCCGGTGATCAATACCGCCTTCGGGCCGGCCGGACCCTGGGCGGTGAGCGTGGGCAGGCCGAACCCGGTGGACAATAGGACGACGATCGTAGTGGCATGGCGAATCATGACGGCCCCCGGGGAGTGTTGGACGGCGTTGAAGGTACCCTCGTTTCCCGGACCATGGAACTTTCCCGGCCGAATGTCGTCTGGGTAGGACCCGCAAGCCATTGGAAAGAGAGTGGTGCCACGTGAGCCGATTCGTTCCCGCCCTTGTGTGGCGATCGGAACCGGTTGCCCGCTGGGCCCGTGCGAGCCTGGCTCGCCACCAAACGGCCGATGCGGTTTCAGGTAGGTCACTTGAGCTTGGTGCCCGATCAAGCGTTTGATGGCGTTATCTTCTTCCGCCAAGTGCGGCGCGCAGAGGCCGCGAACCGCCAAGAGGAATAAGAGTGGACCCTAACAATCCTGTCGTCCTGCTTTGCGTCAACGGGACTCAAGCCGAGCAACAGGGTAGAATGGCCGATGCCCACGCTAGCTACCAACAGGCCCCGAGGCATTCGTGCGACCGACCGAGGTTGAGGAGTATCGCCAACGCGCTCGAACGAACGGCGTGAGACCTTTGACTCTTGTAAGCCTCGCCCTGTTGGCAACGGGGCCGGTCCACCAGCCCCCGGCTCCCGTCGTAACCGGAATCGAATACCAGCTCGTCTTCAACCGGACCACCGCGGCAGCCCGGAGCCTCGGCGTGTCGATGCGATTTCAGGCGTCGGCGGCCGGCCCTGTCGAGCTGTCTCTGCCCGCCTGGACTCCCGGTGCCTACGAAATCAGCAACTACGCCCGCCGGGTGTCTTCCCTCACCGCCGTCCAAGGCGCCGCGGCCCTTCGCTGGGACAAGACCGACTTCGACACCTGGCGCGTCCACGTATCCGCTCCGGGCCCGGTGACGGTAGCGTTCATCTTCAGCGCCGACACGCTCGACAATGCCATGGCGTGGTCTCGGGCCGACTTTGCCTTCGTCAACGGCACCAACGTGCTGCTCTACCCGGAGGGTGCCGGACTCGACTTTCCCGCCACCCTGTCGGTCGAAACGGAGGCCGGCTGGGATGTGGCCACTGGCTTGACCTCGACCGGTCCGCGCCGGTACACCGAAGCCAACTTCCACGATCTCGTCGATATGCCCCTGTTCATCGGCCGGTTCGATGTCGACAGCGCCCTGATCGGCGGGGTCATGAACCGGATTGCCTCCTATCCGGCCGGCGCCCTGGCTGGGGCGGCCCGGGTGCTACTCTGGAAGCAGCTGAGCACCATGGTGCCGGCCATGGCCAAGGTCTTCGGCGAAACGCCATGGCCCAACTACACCACGCTATTGGTGTTTGATTCGGCTTTCGGCGGAGGGAGCGCGCTCGAGCACCAGAATTCTCACCTCGGAATCTATAGCCCGGACTTTATCGGGACCCCGGTTCTCGCCTCGATTACCGCTCACGAAATCTTCCATGGCTGGAACGTCAAACGCCTTCGGCCGTCGGAGATGGTTCCCTATCGGTATGATCGCCCGCAACCGAGTCCGCTTCTCTGGGTCCGTGAGGGAATCACGGACTACTACGCCGACTTGGCTCTGGTCCGTGGCGGCGTCATCGACTCCGCCCTGTTTCTGAATGTCACCCAAGGCAAGATCGATGAAGTGACCGCGACTCCGCCGGTCGCCCTGGAGGACGCCTCGCTTTCGACGTGGATTCAACCAACGGACGGTACCGGGACCATCTACTACGCCAAAGGCTCGCTCGCCGGGCTGTTGCTCGACATCATGATTCGAGACGCGAGCGACAACCGCGCCTCGCTCGATGAGGTGATGCGGACGCTCTATCGGGCCACGGTTCCGGCCGGCCGTGGATTCACGACCGACGAGTGGTGGGCGGCCGTCAATGCCCTGGCCGGCCGGGACCTCGCATCGGCCTTTGCACCCCGTTATATCGACGGCCGGGAGTCATTCCCTTGGGCCCGCGTCGCGCCCCTGGCCGGTATTCGCTACATAGCGGACAGTGTTTCGGAACCGAGACTCGGCGTGGGAACCACCACCGTCGAGGGGCGCGAGATCGTCACCAATGTCACTCCGGGCGGGCCGGCCGCCCTCGCCGGCGTGTTGCCCGGCGACGAACTCATCCGGATCGGTGATCTCAAATTTGATCCCAATTTCGGCCCGGCGTTCCGGGCCCGCTATCGGGCCAGGAGTGGCTCTACTGTACCGTTGATCGTTCGGCGCGCGGATGCCGAGATTAGTCTGACCCTGGTCATTCGGGCCGAACTGCGGGTCGATGGCCGCCTCGAGTTCGATCGTCGCCCCTCTCTCAAAGCCGCCCGAATTCGCCACGCGATTCTGTCGGGCACCACGGACCGCCAATGAAGATCTTCGACCAACTAGGCAGCTTGGGTCATGAGCAACTCGTCCTCTGCGCGGATCCGGGCTCGGGGTATCGCGGGATCATCGCGATCCACTCGACTGTGTTGGGGCCGGCGGTCGGCGGGACTCGGTGGTGGAACTACTCGTCCGAGGAAGCGGCCATCACGGATGCTCTGCGGCTGTCGCGCGGGATGTCGTTCAAGAACGCGCTGGCTGACTTGCCGCTTGGCGGCGGGAAATCGGTCATCTTGGGCGGACCGGCCGCCTCCGACCGGCGCGCCGTCCTCCGGGCCCACGGCCGCTCCGTCGATCGGCTCCACGGTCGCTACGTGACCGCGGAGGACGTCGGAACCTCTCCGGCCGATATGGAGTTCATCGCCGAGACCACCACTCACGTCGCCGGCCGGGCCGGTATCTCCGGCGATCCGTCACCCCACACCGCCAGGGGCGTGTTCCGCGCGATGCAGGCCGGCGCGAAAGTGCGTTGGGGATCCGATCAACTGGCGGGGAAGACCGTCGCCCTCCAAGGATGCGGCAACGTCGGATATCATTTGGCCGCCCAACTTCACCAGGTTGGCGCAACTCTAGTTGCCAGCGACATCGATGCCGCCAAAGTAGCACGGGTTGTCGCGGAGTTTGGCGCTACGACCGCCCCGGTGGAGCAAATCCACCAAGTCCCCGCCGACATCTTTGCGCCCTGTGCGCTCGGCGCCGTGATCAACGACCTCTCCCTGCCGGAACTGGCCGCGAGTTTGGTTTGCGGCGGCGCCAACAATCAGCTCCTCGAACCGCGCCACGGCGCCGACCTGGCCGCCCGGAAAATCGTCTACGTGCCCGACTACGTTGCCAACGCCGGCGGCGTCCTGTTCGGCGGCTCTATCGAAGTGCTGAAGCTCAGCATCGAGGCCACCCTGGCCCGGATCGACGCCATCTACGACACCACCCTCATGGTCCTGGAGCGAGCCACGCAGGAAGGAATCCCGCCTTCCGAAGCAGCCGACCGCCTGGCCGAAGAAAAAATCCGCTCCCGCCAATAAAAAAGGGTCGGCCCGAAAGCCGACCCCCCCCCATTCCCCGCCGAGCGCCGAGCCTCCTCACTCCCCCTTTGTTCCCGATCCCGACGCCAACGCCAACAACTGCCGCTGAGTTACTCCTCGCTTGAGATAATCCAGCGCCGTGGTCAGCTGGCGGTCGTAACGGACCGATCGCCGAAACGCGGCCGAATCACCGAACGCCAACTTTGCGACCCACTGTTCGAGCGACCGATCGACCAACGGCAGCCCGGCATCGAACTGAGCCCGCGTCACGTTGAGCTTCGCCTGTTGCACCTTGGTCCAAAGCGACTCCCGCCATGCCGCCTGGACCTCGAAGTCCGGCTTGACGCCCTTCTTGAGCTGGAGGCTCGTGTTGTACAGCGCCACATACCACTGAGAGAACTGAGGCTGATAGGCGCGGGCCAAGTCACGCTCCGGCGTCGGCAGGGTATCAGGCGTCATGATCACATCGGGCGTAACGCCGCCGCCCCCGAGGATCGTCCGGCCCCCGTCCGACTTGAACTCGGGCCGCTTTCGCTTGGTGGTGTCGGCCACCGCAGGGCCCTCGCCATCGGCGTACTCGACGAACCGCTCATCGCCCAACCGGTCGTGGTCGGCCTGAATCGACCGGCCGCTCGGCGTGTACCATTTGCCGGTCGTGATCTTCATGGCCCAACCACCCTCGATCGGAAACAGGGTCTGCACCAGGCCCTTCCCGAACGATGTGGTTCCGACCACAAGTCCCCGGTCATGGTCCTGAAGGCTGCCGGCCACGATCTCGGAGGCCGAGGCGCTGTACCCATCCACCAGCACTACCACCGGAATCGAATCGATGACCGACGCCCGGCTGGCCCGGTAGATCTCCGGGGTGCGGCCCCGATGGCGGACGCTGGCCAACTCTTGCCCCGGTTTGAAAAAGAGATTGTTGATCTCGAGCGCCTGTTCGAGGCTGCCGCCGCCGTTGCCGCGGACATCCAGAACGAATGCTTTGGCGCCCTGGCCCTTCAGGGCCAACAACGACCGCTCGACGTCCTGCGCGGCCGACTCGTTGAAACTCTGCAGCGGGATATAGCCGACCCCGCCGTCGAGCATCAGCGCATACGGCACGGCCGGAACCCGGATGACCGCCCGCTTGAATGTCTGCTTGATGACTTCCGGGGCGCCGGCCCGCTGGAACGTGACCTTCACGTCGGTGCCGGGCGTACCAAGCAGCTTCTGAGACACCTGCTCCAAGCGGAGACCGGTTACTGCCGAGGAGTCAACGAAGAGGATCCGGTCGCCGGCGATGACGCCGCCCTTTTCACCTGGCGTGTTCGGGAAGATCCGCGCGACGATGATCGCGCCTTCCTGGTTTTCGATCTGCATCCCGACGCCGCCGTAGTTGTTCCGGAGCGTGTTCCGCTGGAACGAAGCCAATTCTTCCGGGGAATACAGGTCGGCGTACGGGTCGTTGAGTTGCTTGATCAAACCCCGGGCGGCGCGTTCGAAGATCACCGCCCGGCTAATCGAATCCACGGCGTTCTCTTCGATCCGCTGGAGTACTTGCGAGAAGAGGCGGGCCCCCTCCTGCGGCTCCTTGCCCTGCTGAAGAAACGCGCCGGCTACCAAAGGAAGGCCGATCAAAGCCGCTGCGGAGAGCCAGTACCTACGTCGCATCTCGAGAACCCCCGTTGGGCACGAAAGGGGGCCCCAGGTCGGAGCCCCCAACTTGTTAATGGACCTGCAGGGTTCACGCCACCCTGACGGCCTCCTTTATAGCTAACTCGGCCGCCCGGGATTCGCTATGCGGTTATTGCTGCGGCTTGGTCAGGATGTCCTCGAACAGATCCAAGGCCCGAGGGTCGTTCGACTGGCCCAGCCAGAACATGGCCTTTTTCCGGATTTCCCGGTCGCGATTGGTGGTGGCGACCCGAATAAGCACCGGCACCCCCCGGTCTTCCGGCAACTGAGACAGCGCGAAGACCGCCTGCTCCCTGACTTCCCGATCCTCGCTCTCGTCATCGGCCAACTCGCTCAACCCCTCGGCCGCCTTTTCACCCGCTGCTTGGCTGACCCAGAACACGGCTTGCTTCCGGGTCGAGCGCGGTGCCGACTTGTCGCGCGCCAGCGACAGGAATGTCGGCCACGCCACGATGCTGTCGGCCAGGGTCAGGGGAAACAGGAGGTCGTTCGAGGATGAACCCCCGGTTCGGGCCAACTCGACGAATCCGGTGAGTGCCGCCCCAGTTCCCACCAGTCCGAGGTCGTTGGCTGACGCCCGATCCGGCCAGTTCCCGCCGACGTACACTTTGGCCGAACGGACCTGGCCTGCTCTCACCGCAAGAGCCACGCGAACCGGGCCGTCATCGCAGGCCCGATTCTTCCAGCTTCTGTCGTTCCCGCGCCAGTTCCGCATCATCACGTAGTTGTCGCGGTTCCGGTCGCGAATGAAGGTTTCGCCGTCCCCGCAGATTCCCTCGCGGGCCGCAAATGCGACCCGGACCTCGCCGTCGGGCGAACCGCTGATTCTGGCGGCCAGGGACTGAGCCTCCGCGCCGACGGGGACCATCAGGGCCACGAGGGTCGCTTGCTGAAGCATTCGCATGGTCGGATGCCTCAGGGCTTCGACAGAATGTCTTCGAGTACTTCAACGACCCTCGGGTCCTTCGACTGCGATAACCAGAACAGGGCCTTCTTCCGCAGATCCCGGTCCTTCTCGGTCTTGGCGATCGACACCAACTTGTCGACGGCGGCCTTCTCGTTCCGTTGCGAGTACACGAAGATGAGCTGGTCCCGCATCTCCCGGTCGGTGAACCGGTCGTAGAGCCCGAAGAGTTCCGGCAACGAGGCGCCGTTCGACTGGCCGAGCCAGAAAAGCGCCTTCTTCCGGATCTCGATTGACTCGCCCTGATTGCCCGCAACCTCCACCAGCCACTGTTTGGCCTCCCGGCCATCGCCCTGCGACACCGAGAAGATGATCTTGTCCTTGAGTTCCTCGTCGTCGACGGTTTGGTAGATACTCTTGAGCCAGCGGATATTGTCCGCTCCCTCCGATTGGCCGATCCAGAAAATCGCGTTCTGGCGGAGTTCCGTCGGCGCCGACTTCTTCATGGCGAAGTCCCGGAGCGATTGCAGCGCCTTCGGGGATCTCTGCTGGGACAGGGCGAAGATCGCCTTCTCCTGAACCTCCGGATCGGTCGACGAACGGAGAATCGAATCCAACGCCGCTGCTGCGTTTGCGCCGCCCGCCTGCCCGAGCCAGAACACCGCCTGCTGCCGAACCTCGGCATCCGGGTCCTGACGGACTGCGGTAAGCAACATCGACTCGGCGTCGTTGCCGCTATGTTGGGAAATCAGAAAGACCGCTTTCCGCCTGAGACAGATCGAGCCCTCGTCCCGCCGGGCCATGACCTTCTTCAGGATCGGCAAAGCCCGGTCTTCGTCCATCTGGAGGAGGGCGTTCAGCGCCGCCATCTTTTCGTCGTCGTTGTCGTCGCTGCACTCGCTCCGGCCCCGCCGTCCCGAAGCCGAACGAGCGGTCGCTCGGCTGGGTTCCCCCGCCCGGCCGCCGGTGCTCCTTACGGTGCTGGTTGGCCGGCTGTCCGCGGCCGCCTCCGCCATCGCGACAACTTCTTGGGCCGCCCTCGCATCGCCCCCCCGGGCCAACCGGGTGTTGATCCGGGCCACGAGATCCTGCGCGTCGCCGCTGGTCTTCGCATCGGGGAACAACCGCCGCTGCCGAGTCAGGAGTTCTCGGGCTTTGTCCAGGTTCTCGCTCGAGCCGTTCAAATACCGGACGTACGCTTCCCAGTAGTAGGCGTCGGGGGAGTACGTCGACTTGGGGTGCCGGCTGTAGATCTGAGAGAACAGATACGCGGCCTGGCTGTAGCTCCGCCGGTTGAGGGCTTCACGAGCCGCCCGGTACAAGGAATCGGCCGGATCTTGGTCGCTCCAGGCGTCGGGCGGGGTCGCTGCGGCCGTGCGCTCGCTTCGCGGGGCGGGTCGATCGGCCCGGAGGGCTCCGACCCGACTGCGCTGGGCCATGGCATCCTCCCGGCTCCGGATATCAGGGCCCGCCTGCTGCCCGTTTGCGGGCCCGGATAGGGCCGTCATCAGTGCCGCAACCACAATAAGGTGTCGCATGAGTATCTCCTCGATCTATAGTGTTAGGCGGTCGGCCCGGCCGGGATCGCGTCCCGGAGCCGGAGCCGAATCGCTCGTTCGGCCAGGTTGTCGTCAATAAACTCCCGCTCCGCCGTCTGGCCATCTTGGACGGGAGCGAGTCGGGCTACCTGCACCAGCAGTAACTCCAAGTCCTCGAGCAGGGCCCGGGTGGACTGATCCGACAATCGCTCGGCGCTGAGCAACAGGCGGGTCCGGGCCAAGAGCGCGCGGGCATCGGCGTGAAAGTCCTCGTTGACTTGGCCGGTTTCGTAATCCGTCAAGAGGGCGTTGACTTGGCCGAAGTGCTCGCGGGCGGCGAAGCGGACCACGTTGTTGGCCCTGGCCGCTTGACTTGCCGCCACTTCACTCGAGGCCGGCGGGATCGTCAACCGCCCGATGCCCACCCCGATCAGGAGGGTGGCCGCCAACGCGACCAGAGGGCCGACCCAGGAAGCCCGGCGCCTCGAGGCCAAGTCGACGACCGGGACGGTCGGGTTGGCGCGGCTCGCCGAAATCCGGGCCCAGATCGCCTCGCGTGGCACTGGAGGCGGGGGGTGATACCCCTTGGCCGCCTCCTTCAGGAATTCGTCAAATTCATCGGTCATTGAGTGATCCATTCTCCTTCAAAAGCCGCTAGAACCTTCCGGAGCTTGGCTCGGGCCCGGCTCAGCTGAGCTTTTGAGGTGCCTTCTTGAATTCCCAAGGACGAGGCAATCTCGTCATGGGTGTAACCCTCCATGTCATGCATCACGAACACGGTTCGGTAACCGTCCGGGAGATTGTCGATCGCTCGTCTCAGGCTGACCTTGAGATCCGGTTCGGCGGCCCCCCCGGTCTTGGCCGGAGTCCATTCTGCTACTTCCAAGTCGACCTCAGTTGCCCTCGCCCGTTTGACCCGTCGAAGTCCGTTGTAGACGACTGAATACGCGACACTCGTGATCCAAGTCGAAAGGGCCGAATCGCCCCGAAAAGTCGCCAGCTTGTCAAACACCTTGATGAACGTCTCCTGGGTGCAGTCGGAAGCCAGGTCGGCGTCCCCGGTCAACCGGTAGGCGAGCCGATAAACCCGGTCGACATGCTGGTCGTAGAGTTCCCGCTCAGCCAACTGGTCGCCCGCCAGAACCTGGCGAACTAGCGCGGTAACGGTCACGGATTCCGGTGGCTCAAGGTGAACTGCCTCTAACGTCCATGTGACAGCGGACCCTCAGGAATGGTTGCACGTCCTCGTCTTTCGGGCAGCGGCCGTTCTTGTCTATGACTCTCGTCGCTAGTCCGCATCAGATCTAAAGGACACCGCAATATGTTGTTATATCGACTTTTGAAGTATTGACTGAATGAATGGTTCAGTTATGATATCTTGCATGGCGCGTGGGCGAGACCCCTTGAGAATCGATGAAATCGCCTCGGCGGCCACCGAGGCCTTCATCGAATTCGGGTATTTCAGGGCCAAGGTCCATCAGATCGCCGACCGAGCCAGGGTCGGGCCAGGCACCGTCTACCTCTATGCCCAGGACAAGGAAAGCCTGTTTGAGCTGGTCCTTCTCCGGGCCCTCGAGAGTCCGCTGGCCGCGAACCCGATCCTCCCCTACCGGCGAACTCACCCGCGGTCACGCCGCCAACTGATCGAGGATTGCCTCCGCGAAGTGGCCCAGTTTCCTCAGCTCTGGGTCGCCGCTCAACGGCGGAACATCTCCGAATCAAAGGAGGAGTATCATGGCATACTACTGGAGATATGCGTCTGGATGCGCCGGTACCGAGCGCTGATTCTCTTGACCGAACGCAATCGGGTCGACTGGCCGGATTTGGCGGAACTCTTTCGGCAGGTAATCTGGTCGGATCTTCATCACCGGTTGACCGCTTACCTGGCCACCCGGATGCGAACCGGGCATTTGGTTCCCGTCGGCGACCCCGCTGCCGTGGCACGCCACACCCTCGACGCCTTGGTGGCAACCCTGGTGTTGGGGCCGATAGTTCCCCAAACCGGGACCCAGGAGGACGGGCTGATCGTCCGGTTGGTCTCAGCCGGCGTGGTGGCCGGTGGGTCAGGGAATCTGGCGCCACTCCCGCCCCATCCTGGCCAGCACCCCGCCGTATAGCTCAATCCCGTCCCAGAGGTTCTGGAGTCGGAGGTTCTCGTTTTCCGCGTGCTGGTTGTTGTCGTGGTTGACGATCGGGAGGATCGCGAACGGCACTTGGAGGATGTCGACGAAATCGGCCAAGGGGAGGCTCCCGCCGAGTGTTGGTACCCGGATGATCGGATGGCCCAGGGCTTGGTCGGCGGCGGCCAGCAGGGCCCTGCTCCCGGGGGAGTCGAGGCCGGTCCTGGCCGCCGGGTAGCCCGAGCTCCACGCAACCCGGATGATCTTCGGGAATCGCCGGCGAGTGGCAGAATCCGGTGCCGACTCGACGACGTGAAAGCCCTGGCGCCGCATATGGTCCTCGACCAAGCTCCGGACCCGGCTCGGTGTCTGCGTAGGTACCAGCCGAAAATCGAGATACGCCTCGGACTCAGCCACGATCACATTCGCTCCGCCACCGGCGGCCCTGCCTCCGGATAGTCCGCTCAGGTTGAGCGCCGGAAGCGCCAATTGTTCGGCCAGGCTCGCCGGCGCCCCTTCAGTTCGGCCCAGCCGGAGTTCGCCGGCTAGTTGCTCTTCGACGGCCGGTATCGACCGGAACGCGGTCCGATCCGCCTCGGTCAAAGGAGCCACGTCGTCATAGAATCCCGGGATATTGATCCTGCCCTCGGTATCTCGCATCGACGCCAGCAGGTGGACCATGAGGCCATTTGGGTTGGGGGCCCAGTTGCCATAGTGCCCGCTATGGAGCGGCCGGGCGGGACCATAGATCGTCAGGTTAGCCCCAACGGCGCCCCGCACGCCGAACACCGCCTGGGCTGCTCCGGACTGATGGACCGGTCCATCGCCGAAAATCCAAAAGTCGGCCTTCAGCAAGTCGCGGTACTTGGCCAGAATGGTCCGGAGGTTCGCCGATCCGGCCTCCTCTTCACCCTCGAGGAAGAACTTGAGGTTGACCGAGAGCGGAATCTGATTGGCCGCGAGGGCGTCAAGCGCAACCAGCATCGCTACGATCGGCGATTTGTCGTCACTGGCCGAGCGAGCAAAGATCCGCGACTCCGGATCGAACCGACCATTGATCCCCGCCAGGGAGAGTTCCCTGGTCCGGGGACCAAGGGGGCCCGAGCGAAGCACCGGCGCCCACGGGCTCCCGGTCCATCGGGCCGAGTCGACCGGTTGACCGTCGTAGTGCGCATAGAAGACCACGGTTTTTGTGGCCCCGGGCGTCAGCAGTTCGCCGTAGACGGCCGGCGGGGCATCGCCAGCTTCAAGGATCCTGGCTGTGACCCCCCGCTTGGCAAGCATTCCCACCAGCAGCCGGGCATTAGCGCGAATGTCGGCCACGTTGGTGGCCACGTTTCGCAGCGCCAGCAGGTCGGCCAACTCCCGAACGATGGCCACCTCGTGTTGCTCCCGGTACCGCCGGATTTGCGCCTGGCTGCCGGCCTGCGCGGCCACCGACTGGGCGGCGACCGCCATCCCGAGGATTACGGAACTAAATCGCATCAGATGGCTCCTTGGGACAAACGCTCAGTCAGTTCCTTCACGAACTTCGCCGCTACCAGCCCAGTCCTGGGCGATGAGTCGTTGACCGGATTGAACTCCACCACATCGGCTCCGACGAATCGTTCGGCCGTGACCCGCTGAATGACCGCGAGCACTTCGCGAACCGAGAGTCCGCCCGGTTCCGGATGGGAAATTCCGGGCGCGAATGCCGGATCGAGCACGTCGATGTCGAGCGAGATGTAGAGCGGGCCCTCGAATGAGAGGTCCCTCGGGCCCGTCCACCGCCGCATCTCGTGGACTTCAACCCCGAACCGCTCGGCCTGGTCCCGTTGGTGGCGGCTCAAGGTCCGGATCCCGACTTGGACCAGCCGGGTGGCCAGCTGCTCTTCCATGATCCGGGCAAACGGACAGGCATGCGAGAATCGGCCGCCCTCGAAGGAATCATACAGGTCGGCGTGGGCGTCGAAGTGCAGGATGTTGAGATTGGGAATCCGCCGGGCCACCGCGCGGAGCACTGGATAGGTGATCGAGTGATCCCCGCCCAAGACCAGGGGGGTGGAGCCGGAGTCGAGTACCTCGGCCACGCCCGCCTCAATCCGCGCCCGAATCGCGGCCGGATCGAGGCCGGTGAAGTCGAGATCGCCGGCGTCATTGAGCACGCCGGGGTCGGCCACATCGAGCCCGCCCTCCGTCGACGTGTTACTCGACTCCCGGCGGAGCGCCGCCCGAATCGCGGCCGGGGCCAGGGCCGGTCCCCTTTCGAATGAAGACTCGGCGTCGAAAGGCACGCCGAGCAAGGCTACGGGTCGGGGCATGTGGTCGGCCCTAGGGGTTGGGGTGCGCGATCAATGTAGCTTCGCTAGGTTACGGGGATCTATGGCTAATGTTTCCGATAAGAGCCGCACGGTGTCACTCGTCCTGGGTCTGATGCTGGGTATGTTCGGTGCTCACCGGTTCTACGTCGGGAAGCTCGGGACCGGGTTCTTGATGCTCTGCACCTTCGGCGGTCTCGGCATCTGGTACCTGATCGACAACATCATGATTGCCGCGGGCGGGTTTCGAGATGCGGAGGGGCGCCGGGTGCTTCGGTGGGACCCTGAGACAGCCGACGAGCTGGCGGGAGTGCCGAAGGAACTACTCGACGAACTGTACGCGCTCCGCACCGAAGTCAACGAATTGCACGAACGGGTCGACTTCAGCGAGCGCCTGTTGGCTGAACGGACCGGTCCCGTCGACCAGCGCTAGGCCCGCGGTGCGATGGTCAGAGTGTCGCCCACCCGGAGGGTCCCGGGTCCTCGGTGCACGACGTTCACCCCGAACATCACGCCGCCCTCCTGTTTCCGGAACGTCGCCAGGGTTCGAAGAGGCTCCGGGGCTCGGGCGCCGGATTCCTGGTCGGTCGTCGTCATGACGCATCGGGCACAGGGCTTGACGGCATCGAATGGAACCGGCCCAATCGAAAACCGCCCCCAGTGGTCTTCCTCGTACGGCGCGGTTCCGCTCACGACGACGTTGGGCCGGAACCGGTTCATCGGGAGCGGAGTCGCCAACCGTTGGTTCAAGTCGTCGAGCGACGCTTGGCCGATCACCAGGATCGGGTAACCGTCGGCAAACCCGACATCGCTTCCGATCGGGTCGTAGTTTGGATCAGTGCGGCGAGTGGCTGACGCAGGGAAGTACGCCAGCCGGACCGCTTGACCGAGGAAATCACTGAGCCACCGAGCGGCCGGGTCTCCCGCATCGGCGGCCTCGACGTGATCGTTCCAGACCCTGACGGTTCGCCGGGGGGCCCGGTCATCTCGGGCCACCTCGAGTTCCGGTTGGCCCGGCGCCCGGAGGATAAGCCGCTCGGGGGCGGGGGTGGCGGCCACCTGGCGGAGCGCGACGATCTCGCGTTGGGTTACCAGCCCGCCGTCGGCGTCGACCACCATCCAGCGGCGATCGTTCTCGGGCCCGAAGCGGTCGAGATCGAAACGGTCGACGGCAATACCTGCCCCGCTCTTGAGCGGATAGATGTTCAGCTCGGTAATTCGGATCATGTCACTAGTGGTGAGGCCCGGATGGCTGGTTGCCGAGCACGGTGATCTTCTGCCAGATCTTGCGGGACAATCCGCTGGTGAGCGACTCGATTTCGTTGACGGCCGAGATCGTGATCGGGTCGTCGAAATCTTGGGCGTAGACGGCGGCGCACTTGCTGAGGAGTGACAGGAGTTCGCTGCAATAGTCCAAGTAACGGGACAGTTCGAACGCGGTCATCGACCGCAGCGGCGACGAGGCGGTATTGTCGCCGCGATGGGGGTTCACGATCCGCTCGGGATCCTTGGTGAGCTGGTGCATGTCGATGACGTGAGCAATCGACCGGAGCTCGTGGATGGCCCTGAGGGCTCGGCGCCGCTTGCGGCGGACCTCGAGGCTCGACAGGAAGAGGATGGCCAGGCCAAGGAACACGACCTCGCTGATGAACGCGTCGACGGCCTGCACGACCTCGGGAATGGTGACCGTGGCCGGGAGTTGCAAGACCGCCAGAACCGTGGCCCCGAAAACGACGAGCAGTAACACGATGCAGAAACCGACGGCGATTCGGAGCGGCCAATGGGGCTTGGCAAACCAAGCTCGGTCCCCGGCCGCGGCCTCGGTAACTTCCACCACTTCGACCGCGACCCTCTGGAGGCCGGCGTTCGGAAACCGCTCGGTGACCCGCTGCCGGATTTGGCGGGCGGTTTCGACGATCTGGGCGGGGTCGAGGCGGCGGAACATGGGAACAATCTGGAGGGGATGCGGGGTGGCGGCAATCACCGCCGAATCCGGTGCCGCGTCCGCCAGGCCGGTCCGGCCGGGCCGGGTAGTATTATTCTGGCGGTGCGGTTTCTACTCGAGAGGATGCGATGGATCAGAAGTCGGTTGATTTCCTGAAGGCGCTGCTCAATACCCCGGGGCCGTCTGGATTCGAGGCGGCGCCGGCGGCGGTCTGGCGGACCGAGGCCGCCCGGTTTGCCGACGATGTCGCCGCGGATGTCAGCGGCAATTCGATGGCGACGCTTACCGGCGCCAAAGGCGGGCCGGTGGTGATGTTGGCGGGCCATATCGATGAGATCGGGCTGATGGTGCTCAATATCGATGACAACGGCTACCTCTGGTTCGACACGATCGGGGGTTGGGACGAGCAGGTGTTCGTCGGGCAGCGGGTGGTGTTGCTGGGCCGGGGCGGGCCGGTGTGGGGCCTGATCGGCAAGAAGGCGGTCCACTTGATGGAAAAAGAGGAGCGTGAGAAGGCCAGCAAGGTCAAGGATCTCTGGATCGACATCGGGGCCGCGTCCCGGGCGGAGGCCGCCGAGCGAATTCGAGTGGGCGACGCGGGCGTCATCGACAGTTCGGTGCTCGAGTTCCCGAACGGCCGCTTGGTGAGCCGGAGCATCGACAATCGGATCGGCGCCTTTGTCGTTCTCGAGGCCCTCCGGCGGTTGGCGAAGGACCGGCCCCAAGCGACCGTGACTGCCGTCGCCACGGCCCAGGAAGAAATCGCCTACACGGGGGGCGGGGCGAGGACCTCGGCCACGGCGTTGGTCCCGACCGTGGCCATTGCCGTCGACGTGACTCACGCCACTGACACCCCGGGTATCGAGAAGAACCGGCATGGCGACGTGAAGCTCGGAGGCGGGCCGGTTCTGACTCGCGGCTCGTCGACCAATCCACGGGTGGTCGACCTCCTGGCCGAAGTGGCCGGGGCCGAGGGCATTCCGTTCTCGTGGCATGCTTCACCCAAGTACACGGCGACCGACGCTGACGCGATCTTTACCTCCCTCCGTGGAGTGGCCACCGGTCTGGTGTCGGTTCCGAACCGCTACATGCACAGTCCCAACGAGATGATCGTCTTGGAGGACCTCGACCGGACCGCGGCGCTCTTGGCCGGATTTGCCAGGCGGGTCACCAGCGACATCTCCTTCATTCCCTGATTCAAGCGAGCGGGCTATGGCGTTACTTCGAGTAGTGGTGGCAGTCGGGTTGGTGGTGGGAGCGGCCTCGGCCTTGACGGCCCAGACCAGTGCCGCCCGGGCGATTCGTGAGGACGTCAAGTATCTCGCGTCTGATGAACTCGGCGGCCGGTTTACCGGGAGCGAGGGCGGCAAGCGCGCGGCGCAATATCTCGCCCGCCGGTTCGGGGCGGTCGGCGCCAAGCCTGGTGTGCCGGGGTGGCTGCAATTGTTCACCATCGCCGCCGATGTGCCCGGGGTCAAAGACCTGCCGGATGGCGTCCGGCCCACCGGAGCGAGCAACGTCGTCGCCACCATTCGCGGTCGCGACCCGGTCCTCCGGGGGGAATATGTCGTCGTCGGAGCCCACTACGACCATCTCGGCCAAGGCAACCGGTCGAGTTCGCTCGGCACCGTTGGTGAAATCCATAACGGGGCCGACGACAACGCCTCGGGGTCGGTTGCCTTGATCGAAATCGCGAGACAACTCGCGGCCAAACCTCCGAGCCGTTCGGTGGTGCTGGTGGCGTTCTCCGGTGAGGAACTCGGTCTTCTTGGGTCGGCGGCCTACGTTCGGTCACCGGCCGTGCCGATGGACAAGACCGTGGCGATGGTCAACCTCGATATGGTGGGCCGGCTTCGGAACGACCGGCTGCTGGTGTTCGGCTCCGAAACGGCGACGGAGTTTCCCGCCTTGCTCGATTCGCTGAACACGGGACCGAAGTTCGATCTCAAGTATTCGGGTGACGGATTTGGCCGGAGCGACCAGCAGTCGTTCTATGTGGCGAAGAAACCGGTGCTGCACGTCTTTACCGACTTGCACGAGGACTACCATCGCCCGAGCGATGACTGGGAGAAGATCAATACGGCCGGCCTCGAAAAGGTCGCGACCTACACGACCTCGATCGTCCGTGCCCTGGCCGATCGAACCGCACCGCTCACCTTCGTGTTCAAGGCGCCGCCGCCCCAGCCGGTGGTGGGTGCGCAGCCGGGCGGCGCGGCATCCCTCGGAACCATTCCTGACATGGCGTCCGGAGGTCCGGGGGTTCGGCTTTCCGGAGTCCGGCCTGACAGCCCCGCGGCGCAGGCCGGACTCCAGGAGGGCGATGTCTTGATCGGTCTCGGCGGATTCGACATTGCCGATCTGCAAGGCATGACCGATGCTCTCCGCCAGCATCGTCCCGGCGATACGGTGATGGTCAGGTTCCGCCGGGGTACTCGCCAGGACTCGGTCAAGACGGTCCTCGGCCGCCGGGGCGGGTGATCGATGCCGATTCTCGATGGCGACCGAATCGTGGCGGCGCTTCGCGGCGCGTTTGCGCGCGACGTCGGCCGCCAGGGCATGCTCCAGTTGGCGGCCGACCGGATTCGGGCCGCGGGGCCGCCGTACACCTCGGTGTACCTGTACATGCTGCACGGGGATTGGTTGGACCTCGAGGCGTTTGCGGGGCGGGTCACGGACCACACCCGGATTCCGGTGGGGAAGGGGGTTTGCGGGACAGCCGTTGCCACGGGGGCGGACCAGAACGTCGGTGACGTGCGGGAATTGAACAACTACTTGGCCTGCAATCTCGAGACTCGGTCGGAACTCGTCGTCTTGATCAAGCGCGGCTCGTTGATCTTGGGGCAGATCGACGTCGATAGCGATGTCCCCGACCCTTTTACAGCGGCTGAGTACGAAGAAACGAAGAAAATCGCCGACGCCTTGGCCGTTCTGCTGTAGATGTCTCCCGCCGGCTGCCGGGCGTGGTCGTCGGCGCGGTGGTCGATCGCGCTCCCGGTTGGGCACCGGTTTCCCATGGGCAAATATCAGTTGGTGCGGGATGGGGTCGTCGCCGCCGGTCTCCTGCCGCCGGAAGCGATCCGCGAACCGGAACGGATCAGCCGAGATGCGGTGGCCCTGGTCCACGAGGCGCGTTACATCGATGCGGTGCTCGACGGCACCCTCACCGCGGCCGAGGTCCGGCGGCTTGGGTTCCCGTGGAGCCCGCTGCTTCCCGAGCGCTCGTTGCGCACCGCCCAAGGAACCCTCGAGGCGTGCCGGGATGCGTTGGCGCTCGGGGCCGGGATCAACCTGGCTGGCGGCACCCACCATGCGTTTCCGGGCCATGGCGAGGGGTACTGCGTGTTCAACGACGTCGCGATTGCGATTCGAACCCTCGAGCGGGAAGGCCGGATCGGCCGGGCGGCCGTCGTCGATCTCGACGTTCACCAAGGCAATGGGACCGCCAAGATCTTCGAGGACGATCCGGATGTGGTGACCTTCTCGATGCACGGCGCGAGGAATTATCCGTTTCGGAAGGAGCGGAGCTGGCGGGACGTCGAGTTGCCGGACGGTACCGGCGACCGCGAGTATCTGGCGGAGCTCGACCGCCATCTCGACGGCGTGCTCGACTCGGCCCGGCCCGACTTGGTGGTGTACATTGCGGGCGCCGACCCCTACGAGGGCGACCGGCTGGGCCGGCTCAAGATGACGATCGATGGGCTGCGAATCCGCGATGCCAAGGTGCTGGGGGCGTGCCGGGACCGGGCGGTTCCCGTGGCGGTGGTCATGGGCGGCGGCTACGCCCATGACTTGGCGGATCTGGTCACGATTCACGCGAACACGGTGCGGGAGCTTTTGGCGCGGTATGGATGAAACGACCACCCACCGCTTGGTTCGCGGCGTGTCTCTGTTCGAACGGCGGATCGGTGTCGGGCCGCCGACGGTGGTGTTGCACGGTGGCCCCGGCGCCCATCACGACTACCTCCTGCCGGGATTCGACCGGCTGGCGAGTGGCCGGACGCTGGTGTACTACGATCAGCGGGGCGGCGGCCGCTCGGCTGTGGACCGGGACGTGGCGGTGGGCTGGCAGGAACAGGTGGCCGATCTCGAGGCCCTCCGCGGGCTTTGGGGACTCGACCGCATTTCCCTGGCCGGTTATTCGTGGGGCGGCTTGCTGGCCGTGTTGTATGCGCTCGAACATCCAGAGCGGGTGGCGTTGCTCGCGCTGGTCTCGCCGGCGCCGGTGTGGCGAGGGGCCCGCGACGAGTACGAACGCCGTTTGGCCCTCCGAAACGCCGCGCCAGCCATCGTTCTGGCCCGCCGCCGGGTCCAGGACGGCGGCCTTCGCGAACTCGATCAAGAAAGCTATCGTCAGCGCATGTTCGAGCTCTCCGTGGCAGGCTATTTCCATGATCCGTCCCTGGCCCGGGATCTTCGGCCATTCCGGATTACGGGCCGGACCCAACAGGCCGTGTGGGAGAGTTTGGGGGAGTTCGACCTTCGGCCCCGGCTCGGGATCCTCTCGGGCATCCCGGCCGTCGTGGTCCACGGTGAGGACGATCCGATTCCGATCGAGACGGCCGAAGCGCTGGCCGGCCTGCTTCACGCTCCCCTATGCCGTATCCCATCCTGTGGCCACGTGCCGTATGTCGAGTCCCCCGACCAATTCGTCGCGGCGCTCGATTCGTTTCTGCCCAAAGGCGGCGGATGACCTCGCGGCTCACGCCTTTCGACGCGGTGTTCGGTCCAACAGCCGACCAGCGGTTTCCGGTTCTCCGCGAGGGCATTGATGCCGCGGGACGCGACGGGCGGGATCGCGATGCCTTCGTTCTGGTTCGAGAAGTCGTGGAGTTGCTTCGGGAGCTCCGGCCGACGGAGACGGAGGGTGGCGGAGTCGATGAGCTGGTCGGTTTTCTTCACGCGGCATACTTGTTCTGGGTTGATGGACTTCGGACCGTGATCGTGGATCGAGAGACCCTGGATGATCTCATCGCCAACGCCGCCGAGGCCGATTCGAAGCCGGATGGCTCTGCCTACTACGTGCAACTCGCGCCGCAACGGGTTTGGGGCGAGTCGCAGCCCGGGGCGCCGATCGAACCGCTCGACGGGTGGTTTGCCGTTCCCCGCCGGGGACAGCTCGAGTTGGTGGCAGTCTTCGGACTCCACCCGACTCGAGATGGGCTCACGGTCGTGACGATCGGGGGGCCGAAGCCGGATCGCTTGGTCCGCCTGGACCGGTCGGCGTTGTTTTCGGCCGGCTTCCCCGGCGCGGCCGCGGCCGGTCTCTGGCAAGTCGTCGGGGGTGAAGAAGTGCTCGAGTTGGCGTACCGGTGTCATGCGATGCTGCCACCGGGCGGAGTGCCGGCCGGGGTGGAGCGGGTGAACCGGCGATGACCGTCGATCGCCAGGCGGTGGCCCGGGTTCTGGATCAGATCGCCTCGCATCTCGAGCTCCAGAACGAGAATCCGTTCAAGATCCGGGCGTTTCGGATGGGCGCTCGGACCATCGCGGGGGTGGCTGGAGAGCCTGGGCAGTGGCTGGCCGAAGGGGTCCTCGACAGCGTGCCGGGGATCGGGGCCGGGATCCAGGCCGTGATCCGTGACTTGGTGCAATCGGGCCGGTCGACGATGCTGGATGAACTCCGGGAGCATGTCCCGCCGGGACTGATCGAGATGCTCCGGATTTCGGGACTCGGCGTGGCCAAGGTCCGGACCATTCATGAGCACCTTCACTTGGAGTCGATTCCGGAACTCGAGGCCGCAGCGCGGGATGGCCGGCTGGCCGCGTTACCCGGGTTTGGCCCGAAGACGGCGGAGAACGTTCTTCGCGGCATCGCCCGCCTCCGTCAGGCGACGGCCTACCGGTTGATCCATCATGCGGGTCAAGAGGCGGCCCGGCTCGAGGCGACGCTCGGACAAGTGCCTGGCGTGACGGCGGCCATCGCGGCGGGCGAGGTTCGTCGCGGCCTCGAATTGGTCCGCGAGATAGTCGTGGTGCTCGTCGCCAACGAACCGCCGGAGCAGGTCCTCAAGGCGATCGCCGCCTTGCCGGGTGTCGACGAATTCGGGGGGCAGGACGAGCGGCGAGCCACGATCCGGTTTGCCGGCGGTGAGAGCGCAGCGGTCATCGTCACGCCGGAAGCGAATCTCGGCGCCGTGCTGCTGCAAGCCACCGGCAGCGCCGCGCATCTCGAGCAGTTGGTGGCCCTGGCCGCCGCCAAGGGCTACACTCTCCGAGGGGCGGCGCTCTGGCGTGGCAGCGAGTTCGTAGCCACCCCCGACGAGGCGACCGTGTACCAGGCGTTAGGATTGGCCTGGATTCCGCCCGAACTCCGCGAGGGACTCGGCGAGGTCGGGGGGCAATGGCCGCGCTTGGTCGAACGAAGCGACCTCCAGGGTCTGGTCCATTGCCACACCAGTTATTCGGACGGGAGCTTCTCGGTCCGGGATCTGGGCCGGATCTGCGGGGAGGCGGGGTATGGCTATGTCGGGATTACCGATCATAGCGGAACCGCGGCATACATCGGCGGATTGAGCGAGTCCGACTTGCGGCGCCAGTGGGACGAGATCGACCGGGCGAACCAGGAACCCGGGGGTGCCCGGGTGCTCAAAGGCATCGAGGCCGACATTCTGGCCGATGGACGGCTCGGGTACTCGGATGCCGTCCTGAGCGGCTTCGACTTCGTGATCGCCTCGGTGCACAACCGGTTCGAGATGAACCGGGACCAGATGACCGAACGAATTCTCCGGGTCATGGATCACCCGGCCGTCACGATTCTAGGCCATTTAACCGGCCGGCTCCTGTTGTCCCGCGACCCGTATCAACTCGATCATGCCCGGATTTTTTCCAAGGCCGCCCGGGTCGGGGTGGCCATCGAAATCAACGCCGATCCCCAGCGGCTGGATCTCGACTGGCGGTTGGTCCGGGAAGCGAAACAGGCCGGGGTGACGATTTCGATCGGCGCCGACGCCCATTCAGCCGCGGGCCTCGACAACGTGCGGTTCGGCATCACGATGGCTCGCAAAGGGTGGCTCACGGCCGCCGACGTTCTGAACGCCCGCCCGGTCGAGGGTTTCCTCGAGTTTGCGGCGGCCCGGCGGAGATTGTAATGGCGGAATCAGCGGCGGACCGGTCCAAGCGGGCGAGAAAGATCCTGGCCAAACTCCGGGCCGAGTATCCGGACGCCCATTGCGCTCTCGATCACCGAACCCCGTTCGAACTGCTGGCCGCCACGATTCTGTCAGCGCAATGCACCGACGTCCGGGTCAACCTGGTGACGCCGGCGTTATTCGCGAAATACCCAACCGCTCGTGATTTGGCCGCCGCGAGGCAAGAGGATGTCGAGGATTTGATCCGTTCCACGGGGTTCTTCCGGAACAAGGCGAAGAATCTGATCGGGATGGCCACGGCAGTAGCGGAGCGGCACGGTGGCGAGGTTCCGAAGGACATGGAGGCCCTCCGGGTGCTCCCCGGCGTGGGTCGGAAGACCGCGAATGTAGTGTTAGGCAACGCGTTCGGCATCAACGACGGCGTGGTCGTCGATACTCACGTAGGACGCCTCTCAGGGTTGCTCAAGCTCTCCAAGCACCATGATCCCGAGAAGATCGAGCGCGACCTGATGACGCTGATTCCCCGGGATGATTGGACGCTCGTCTCACACCTGTTGATCACCCACGGCCGCGAGGTCTGCATTGCCCGACGCCCGCAGTGCGGGCGGTGTACTCTGGCGAGGCTCTGCCCGTCAGCCGCCGTCGCCGAGTAGCCGATCCAAAAGGCCCGGCTTCTTGCCGTGGCCCGAGGGGAATCGTTCCTTGACTTCCACCGAGCCCATGAAGGCGGTGCCGGTGACCCGGATCAGCAGGCCATTGGGGCTTGCTCCTCGGGCGCTCCGAGTCGAGTGGGTCGAGCTCGAGAGGGTTTCCTCGACCTCGTTCTCGACTTGGGTTCCTGCCGGAACGATCAACGTGAAGGATCCCAACGCGATGTTGATCTCGATGTCCATTACGTCGGCGCCGAACACCGCATCCCGAAGATCGATCGTCATCTCGCCGAATAGGACCCGGGCCGCCAGAACGTGAGGGGCGGTCCAAGACCCGGCCCGGGTGGTCGAGCCGAAGACGCTCGAGAGCCGGAGATGCTCGGCCGGTGAAACCGGCGCCGCGCCGGTGTGATCGGCCGCGGCCGGGTACCGGTCGCTGATGACGGCGGGCGGGAACACCAATTCGTCCAGGTCCGCCAGGATGGCCGCAAGCGTCGCCTCGTTCGGGGCGTGCCGTACCTGTTCAAGCCGAGACTCGAAAGCCTCGACCGACAGGTGGTCGTGGGCCTGGGCTTGGCAGAGTACCCGGATTGCTTCGCGGCGGGAGGAATCGAGGTCGGACATGATCTCGGCAAGATACTCGCTCATCAGGTGTCCTGGGATTGGCTCTGGTCTGACGGCGGCCGCCGGGTCCGAGTTTCACCGAGGGGGGTCTGGGCTTACTTTACCCGCCAACATTACCTCAGGGAAACCCGTGAAAACCGCTACGATCGAAACCGAGCGCGGCACCATGGTGGCCGAGCTGTTCGACTCCGAGACCCCGAAGACGGTGGCCAACTTCGAAAAACTCGCCAATGAGGGTTTCTATGACGGCACCCGATTCCATCGGGTCATCCCGGACTTCGTGATCCAGGGTGGGGATCCACTCTCCAAAGACCCGAACAACCCCCGCGTCGGAACCGGGGGGCCCGGCTATCAGATCAAGTGCGAGTGCCACCTGAACACCCATAAGCACATGACGGGCAGCCTCTCGATGGCTCATGCCGGGAAGGACACCGGCGGTAGCCAGTTCTTCGTGTGCCACTCCCCGCAGGCACACCTCGACGGGAAGCATACGGTGTTCGGCCAGGTGACCAGCGGACTCGAGGTCATCAACACGATCAAGGCGAACGACCTGATCAAGTCGATTCGGGTGGCCTGACCCGGTGCACGTCGATTTTGCGGTGCTGTCCGACTACGCCCTGATCGATCAGCAGGGCAAGCTTTCCGTCTTGGGAATCTTTCAGCACGTCTGGGTGGCCAGCTTTCCGGCCACCCACCCGAGGACGCATTTGGTCCTCCGGGTCAAAGGCAAACGCACCGAGATCGGTGAACACGCGATGCGGATCCGGTTCGTCGATGACCAGGGCCACGAGCTGATGGGTGGCGACGGCACCGTGCAGTTTGGGGAGCCACCGGCCGGTGTCACTGAAGTCGAGGCCGGGGCCGTGCTGGTGTTCGACGTCCCGCTCCCGCACCCGGGAACGTACGCATTCGAAATCAGCTTGGGCGGCAGCGTGGTCCAAGTGCCGCTGTCAGCCGCCCAGATTCCGCCGCCGCCGCCCGGCCAACTTCACTGAGTCATCCCATGCTTGACCGCGCCGCCGCCCTGGCTTTGGTTCACGAATTCACCGAGTCAGACGCTCTCCGGAAGCACATGTACGCGGTCGAAATCGCCATGCGCGCCATGGCCGGCAAGTACGGAGCTGATCCCGAGTATTGGGGTATCGTCGGCTTGGTGCATGACTTCGACTATGAGCGGTTTCCGAACCCCACCCGCTCGGCCACGGAGGAGCACCCAGCGGAAGGAGTCCGAATCCTGGCGGGTCACGGTCTTCCGGCCGACGGACAACAGGCCATTCTCGGACATGCGACCTACTCCGGGGTCGCCCGCACGACGCCGCTAGCCCAGTCCCTGTTTGCCGTCGACGAACTCTCGGGATTCTTGGTGGCGTGTGCCTTGGTGCGTCCCTCCCGTTCGCTGGCCGATTTGGAAGTCTCGAGCGTCAAGAAGAAGCTCAAGGACAAGGGATTTGCCCGGGGTGTCAGCCGTGAGGACGTCTACGGCAGCGTCGAAGAACTCGGGGTGCCCCTCGACGACCACATCGGATTCGTGCTCGGCGCCCTCCGCCCTCACGAAAAGTCCCTAGGACTCGGCCTGCCGTGAGTCCAAGCGGCCGCCCGCATCCCCTGGCGGCCGACGCGGTCGAGCGAGCCTTCGATCGCGCCACCGGAGGCCGGCCGATTCCGGGTAATCGGGTCGGATTGCTGTTCGACGGGCCCGCGGCGTTCGACGCGATGCTCGGCCTCATCGGCGAGGCCGAGCGGTGGATTCACTTCGACAACTACATCTTCCGGTCCGACCGGACCGGGTTCCGATTCGCGGAAGCCCTCGCGGCCCGGGCCCGCTCTGGGGTCAAGGTTCGAGTCTCGGTCGACTGGCTCGGGTCCTTCGGTACCAAGCGGGCGCTCTGGCAACTGCTGGAATCCGCCGGGGTCTCGGTCCATTTCTTCCACCGCCCCGGGCTGTTCGATCTCCCGTCGTACTTGAGCCGCAACCACCGCAAACTGGTCGTAGCCGATGGTCGCCGCGCCGTGCTCGGCGGGTTTTGCATCGGGGACGAGTGGGCCGGCGACCCGACGCGGGGCCGCCTGCCATGGCGGGACACGGCCATCGCCGTGGATGGACCAGCGGCGGCGGCGATCGACCGGGCGTTTGCCCGGACATGGGCTGTCGGAGGGGCGGCCTTGCCGGATGATGAGTTCGCGAGCGATGTCGAGGCGTGCGGTTCCGCATTCGTCAGGGTGCTGGCGGGCGAGCCGGCGACCGAACGGGCCTACCGGGTCTCGGAGCTGTTGCTGGCGACGGCTGCCGAACGGGTCTGGGTGACGGACGCCTACTTGGTGGCGCCACGTCGGCTGTATCGGTACTTGGTCGACGCCGCCACCGAGGGGGTCGACGTCCGGCTGTTGGTGCCGGGAACCAGCGACATTCCGCTGGTCAGGAACCTGACCCGCTTCGGGTATCGCGAGTTGATGCGTGCCGGAGTGCGGATTTATGAGTGGAACGGCCCGATGCTCCATGCCAAGACCGTGGTTGCCGAGGGCCGGTGGGTCCGGATCGGGTCCAGTAACCTCAATCATTCGAGTCTCGTCAGTAACTACGAACTTGACGTATTGGTGGACGCGCCCGAGCTGGCCGGCGAAATGGAAGCCCAATTCCGGCGGGATTTGGATCAGAGCGCCGAGGTGTCGACCCGTCCGATCAGGGCGCCGCGCCGGCTCCAGAGCGTCCTTCCCCCGGCTCTCTCGATTCCGGTCCAGAGTGGCGCTCGGCAACCCCAGGGCGTCCGGGAACGGAGCACCCGCTCAGTGCTGGCGCTCCGCACCCTTGTGGCTGGGGCGCGGCTAGCCCTCTTTGGCCCCCTGGCCGTTGGCTTCGCCGTCATTGGGGTCCTGTTCCTGCTCGTGCCCGGCCCAATGGCCATAACCGCTGGCATCGCAAGTACTTGGCTCGCCTTCGTTGCCGGTGCTGAAGCACTTCGCCGTCGCCGCGATCATGCCGACCACCCCGGATAGCCCGCCTCAACGGATTCCCGCCGAGCCGCGTAGTAGCGATGTGACCGAATCAGGGTGGGCTGAAGCGGCTCGCACCGGCGATGCTGATGCGTATGGGCGCCTGGTCATTGCGTATGCCGAGGTTGCCCGCCGGGTTGCCTACTCCTTCCTCCGGAATTGGGATGAAGCGGAGGACGTGGTCCAAGATGCCTCGCTGGCGGGGTGGCAGGCCATTGAGCGATTCGATCCGGCGCGTTCGTTCCGGCCCTGGTTTCTTCGGATCGTGGCCAACGCCGCGCTCGATCAACTGCGCCGCCGGCGGGTTCGCGACGCCGAGCCGTTGCACGAGTCGTTGCCGAGTCGGGGAGGTCTACCCGATGCCGACGCCGCTCGGGCCGTCCTTCGCGAAAAGATCGACGTGGCCATGGCAGGGTTGCCGGAGCGGCAGCGAGTGGCGGTCCTGATGTTCGATGGCGAAGGATATAGTCACGCGGAGGTAGCGAGCGTGCTTCAGGTACCGGAGGGTACCGTGCGCTCCTACGTATTTCATGCCCGGCGGGCGCTCCGCAAAGCGCTCGCCATCTTGGTGGAGGAACCGGCCTGATGGAGCAGATGCCATTTGGAAACGAACCCGATCGCGAACTGGGCTCACTGATTCGAGACGCCTACCACGGGCCCGATTCGGATCTGTTTCTGGCCCGCCTGCGGGGGACTCTTGGGACGTTGCCGGCCCGCGCGTCGCAGTGGGATGTGCTGGCAACCTGGGCTCGGCCTCGGGTCGTCGCGGTGGCCGCGGCGGCCGCGTTCCTCCTTGGGGTGGCTTTGTGGCAGACCTGGCAAACCCAGACCGGTGGACCAACGGTGGCGGCCCCCTCGGTTTCGGTGGCCATTCTCGACGCGGCGACGAGCCCGCCGGACGAAGCCCAGATCCTTTACGCGGTTTTGGAGGGAAGATGATTCAGTCACGTTCGGCCGCGATCCGGTTGCTCGCGCTGGCGTTTGCCCTCGGCGGTTTGGCCGGCGGAGCCGCCACCATGCTGGCCGATCGGGGCAACCATACCCGGTCGGACCGCGGTCAAGACGGGCGGCGGGGCTATGTCGCGCGGCTCGACGAGGAACTCGACTTGACGCCCGAGCAGGAGGAGACGGTGAGTGGGTTGTTGCGCCGGCATGAGCCGGTGATGGATTCCATGTTCCGGGTCATTCGGGCCGAGCATCCCGAGTTGGATCAGCAGCGGATGGCGATCCGCCAGGAGATTCGGGCGGCGCTGACGCCGGAACAATCGGCCAAATATGACGCAATGTTGGCCCGGCGCGACAGCGCCCATCGGGCCCGGGAAGCGAAGAATGGCAACAAGTAGCGAAATGTTCGGGGTGCTGGTCGCGATCGGTCTGCTGGCTGGACCGGTCGCGGCCCAAGCCAAGCCGGCGGTCACGCTGGCCGAGGCCCTCGAGCGATCGGAGCGGGTCCAGCCGCGGGTGGTCCAGGCCATGGGTGTGGTCAAGAACGCCGACGCCCGGGTTCGGTCGTCCAAGGGAGCCTATCTCCCCAACCTCAACGTGTCGACGTCGGCTGCGGAGTTCTTTTCCGAAGGCCAGCGGGTGGACCAAAGCACCGGCCAGCTGGTGGCGACGAATTCGAGCACCACGAGTTTCAACGGCAGCGTCAACAGTTCGATCGAATTGTTCGATGGATTCCGGCGGGGCGCCGAGTCGCGTTCGGCCCGGGCCAACCGGGAGTCGGCGGTCGAGAGCCTCGAAGACGCCCGGTTCCAACAGGGCCTGCTGACGACCAACCAGTTTTTCGACGTCCTCGCGGCCACCCAATTGGGCCGGGTTCGCGAGGCCAGTGTCCGTCGGGCCGACGAGCAGCTCAAGGTCTCGATCGCCCGGCTCCGGGCCGGGGCTGCCATTCGCTCTGACTCGCTCCGGTCGCTGGTCACGTTAGGCAACGCTCGGGTTCAGCTGATCAATGCCGCCACCCAGTTGGCCACGGCCGAGGCCAATTTGGGCCGGCTGATCGGGCTCGACGGGCCGGCGGCGGCGGTGGACGATTCCGGGTTCTATCGGGTCACTGAGGTGCTCGACACCGTTGCCTTGCGGGCCGAGGCGCTGGCCCGGGCGCCGCAGGTGCGGACGGCCGAGGCGGCGGCGCGGGCGGCGCGG
>SXGU01346980.1_pt1 | contig 36701 bp, 21 predicted proteins | sample 3174531 | NCBI WGS metagenome assembly SXGU01 (sample SAMN11356863, study PRJNA531348) | freshwater metagenome | isolation source: freshwater sample F1-140 | place: China: Fuxian Lake, Yuxi | collected 2017-12-25 | reverse complement strand
AGTTGTCGCACGAGGATCGCGTTCTCGGGCAGTTCAAGCGTTTGTTTGATCGGCGGGGCCGCTGGCATCTTCCCCGCTGTGTAGCAGAACGCCGAAGAAAAGTCCCGTCATTTTTTTAGGGGCAAGCGCAGGCCTAGCCCGGACATTTCGCACCGCGGCCTGCGGCCGCAACCAAAGGAGGGTCGCTTGCCCAACCGCCCGCAGACAGTCGGCCGACGGTTCTTCGGCGGTTCGGCAACCGCCGCTCCTGGTGGAACGATCAAAATCGTCGCAGAAATGCACGATGCCGGCGGATAGCAGCGCGGCCTTTTTCGAGACTGCGCGCGAAAAAAGTGGCGTGCTTCGCACGCAGCCGGATTTGCACCACAGAGACACAGAGGACCCAGAGAATACCGCCTGCCGAAAAGCCCGGCCAAGGCGAATCACTGCCGGGTGAAGCACTTTCCCTTCAATTTCTTGGTCTTCTCCTCTGTGTTCTCAGTTTCCTCTGTGGTAAATTGGTCTGGTTATGCCATTAAGCACTAGGACAAACATGTTGGTCTCTACGCTCGAATTGCTAGCAGCCTGTCGGACTTGGAAATTAATGGCGTCCACAATGCGTCATTCGCAAAAATAATTTTCAAAAAGATCAAATATTGAGCTGTAAACGCCTTGGACAGCCTAAGTCCGACAGACTGCTAGCCCGGCCATTTCACGCTCTGCTCGCGAGCGGAGCCACACGGTGTTCGAGATTTTCTTCTGCGTTCGCGGTCCTCAGGGATGTCCGGGCTAGGTGGTGTCGCCGGTCCACAGGGCGGGCTCGACGGCGACCCGTCCGGTCGGTTCCGCGCTGAGAGCGGCGACCGCAGCCTGGCCGAGCTGGCGAAAATCGTGGCGCAGGCAGCTCAGGCCCGCGCGCGTGGCGAAATCGGTTCCCATCACCGACAGCAACCCGACCCGCCGCGGGCATTCGACACCGGAATCACGCAGGGCCGGGAGGAGCAGCATCGCGATGTTGTCTTCCGGGCAGACCAGGGCCGTGCGCTTCGCGGTGCGGCGGAGGCGCTGCGCCAGCGTGGCGCGATCGGCCGGCGTGCTCGCCGGAGCGGTTGCGACGACGCGCGTCTGGCAGTTGAGTTCCGCCGCCACGGTTCGCAAGACGCCGGCAAATTCATCCACCGCGGGATCCCCCTGGAACGGGCTCACCGGCATAATCTGTTCGTAGCCGCGGCCGAGCAGGTATCCGAGGGCCTTCAGGGCGCCGGCGCGGAAATCGACGCGGACGTTGCCAAACGCGGGGTTGGCGCAGTGCCGAAACAACATGACGGCGGGACGCAGCGCGCGGGCGTGGGTGCGCAGGGCGGCGTCGCTCCAGACGTGATCGAGAATGAAACCGCCGGCCGATTCGCCATGGCGCGCCAGGAAGTCGGCGAGGATCGCCCCTTGCTGCGCCACGGTGGCAAAAGCCGGCGGCTCGTGCGGGTCGGGGTGATTGACGAGGAGTTCATCGTGCCAGAGGAGCATCGTGCGCCGGCCGGCCCCGCAACCGGCGCTGATGCCCTCGAGCAATTCCCGGTAGAGTTCGCTGCCGAGTTCCAGCCGGCGGATGAGGCAGGCGATCGGCTTGGGCCGGTCAAGCAGCAGTCGGGCGTTCTTGGGAAAATAGCGCCCGTTGGTGGGATGCTGCCAGATTTCGCCGGCCTGCGTCAGCCCGCGCAAGACGCGGAAGATGGTGGTGTTGGCCACGCCGAAGCGCTCGCCGAGCTCGCGCGTGGTGGGCAGGGGTTGGTCGCCGGCGGACTCCCCCAGCAATTGGCGCACCCGGGTGGCGAGGCCGGGTGCCGGGGCGCGCGCGGCCGGGCGGGGGAGGGAGGAGCGGGCTCGGGCCATGGCGTGTGCGGGGCACGTTGCCGGTCAAAGCGCGGAGTGCAACAAACAAAATTCTGTTGCGCAACAGATCGATATTGTGTCTGCTGGGTTCGATGTCCACCCGCCCCTTCGAACCGATTGATCTGCGTGCCGTGGCCGCCTGCTTCCGTCTCGGGGGCACCTACGGGGGCGGCGCGCCGTACGGCAACGGCCACATCAACGACACTTTTGCCGTGTCGTTTGAGCAGGGCGGCGTCGCCACGCGGTACATTTTGCAACGGATCAACGAGCACGTGTTCCGGCAGGTCGAGGCGGTGATGGAGAATGTCGCGCGGGTGACCGCCCATGCCGGCCGGCGCGCGATCGCGTCGGGCGCGCCCGATGCCATCCGCCGCGCGCTCACCCTCATTCCGACCCGCACCGGCGCAAACCTGCACCGCGACGCCAGCGGCGCGTGGCGCTGTTATGTTTTCATCGAGGGCGCCCGGTCGCACGACATCATCGAAACGCCGGCGATGGCGCGCGAGGGGGCGCGGGCCTTTGGGGAGTTTCAGCGCCTGCTCAGCGATCTGCCGGGCGGCCGGCTGCACGAGACCATCCCGGATTTTCATCACACCCGCCGCCGCTTCGACGCCCTGCTCCGGGCGGCGGCGGCAGACAAGACCGGGCGCGCGTCCGCGGTCGCGGTGGAGCTGGAGTTTGCGCGCGAGCGGGAGGCGATGGTGGACGTTCTGCTGGACTTGCAGGCGACCGGGGCGATGCCCGAACGCGTCACGCACAACGACACCAAGCTCAACAATGTGCTGATCGACGACACCACCGGGGCCGGCCTTTGTGTCATCGACCTGGATACGGTGATGCCGGGTCTGGCGCTGTACGATTTCGGGGACATGGTGCGCTCGGCCACGAATTCCGCCGCCGAGGACGAGCGGGATCTTTCGCGGGTGACGGCCCGGCCTGAGATTTTCGACGCCCTGGCCGAAGGTTACCTCGGGGCGACGCGGTCGTTCCTCAACCCCGTCGAGATCGCGCACCTGGCCTTCTCCGGGCGGCTCATCACGTTGGAAATCGGGCTCCGGTTCCTCACGGACCACCTCGAGGGCGATGTCTATTTCAAGACCCAGCGCCCGGAGCATAATCTCGACCGCGCCCGCGCGCAATTCGCTCTGGTGCGCAGCATGGAGGCGCAGCAGGCCGCGCTGGAGGCCAGCGTGCAGCGGCATGCCCGGCCACCGGCCGCGCCCGTCCTCCGCCACCCGCTTCCCGTCATGATTGCCTCCTCGATTGAAGCCCAACAACGCGAGCGCATCGCCACCGAAATATTCGACAACGCCGACGAGGCCTGCGGGCGGCTCGCCGGGGAAATCAGCGCGCTGATCCGGGCCAACGACGCGGTGGGGCGCCCGACCGTGCTCGGGCTGGCGACCGGCTCGACGCCGGTGCGGCTCTACAAGCAGCTGATCCGGCTGCACCGCGAGGAGGGGTTGAGTTTTCGCCGCGTCATCACCTTCAATCTCGACGAGTATCACGGTTTGTCGCGCGAGCATCCGGAGAGCTACTGGCGGTTCATGCATGAGCAGTTGTTCAACCACCTCGACATCCCGGCGGAGAATGTGCATGTGCCCGACGGCACGGTGCCGCGGGCCGAGGTGTTTGCGTGGTGCCGCAATTACGAGGAACAGATCCGCGCGGCAGGCGGACTGGATCTCCAGGTGCTTGGCATCGGCCGCACCGGGCACATCGGCTTCAATGAACCGGGTTCCTCCCGCGAATCCCGCACGCGGCTCGTGACGCTCGACGGCCTCACGCGGCGCGATGCGGCGCGTGATTTTCTCGGTGAAGCCAATGTGCCCCGGCACGCGATCACCATGGGCGTCGGCACGATTCTCGACGCGCGGCGCATCGTGCTGCTGGCGTGGGGCGAGTCCAAGGCGGAGGTCCTGGCCGAAGCGGTGGAAGACGTGCCGACGGATGCGTTGCCGGCGAGTTTCCTGCAGGGACATCCCGCGGTGCGCTTTCTCATCGACCACACCGCGGCCTCGGCGCTCACCCGCGTGCGGCATCCGTGGCTGGTGAGTTCACTTGAGTGGAACCCGGCGATCACTCGCCGGGCGGTCATCTGGCTGGCGCAGACCGTGAAGAAGCCGGTGCTGAAGCTGATCGATGAGGATTACAGCGAGCACGGCATGGCGGATCTCCTGACCGAGCACGGCCCGTCCTACGGCCTCAACATCCGGATTTTTAACGAAGTCCAGCACACGATCACGGGCTGGCCCGGCGGCAAGCCGAACGCCGACGATACGTCGCGACCGGAGCGCGCGGCCCCGTTTCCGAAACGCGTGGTGGTGTTCAGCCCCGAGCCGTCGCACGACGTCCTCGGCATGGGCGGCACGCTGCGCCGGCTCAAGGACCAGGGTCACACGGTCACGGTGGTCTACCTGTCCTCCGGCAATCTGGCGGTGCCGGACGAGGAAGCCGTGATGGCGGCCGATCTGATTGGCGAACTGGCCGGGACGGTGGCGCACTCCCAGGGCCCGGTGGCGGAATTTGCACGGACGACCCGCCAGGAGTTGCTGGAGAAGTCGGACTTTGCCGGCGACTCCGCGCCGATCCGCCGGCTGAAAGGATTCCTGCGTCGGGGAGAGGCCAGGGCGGCGTTGCGCGACTGTGGCTACACCGCGGAGCAGGCCCGGTTTCTCGATCTGGCGTTCTATGAGCGTGGTCGGTACCGGCAGTTTGCGCCGGATCAGGCGGATGTCGCAGCGGTGGCCGCGGCGTTGCGGGAGATCACACCCAATCAGATTTTTCTCACGGGTGATCGCGACGATCCGTCGTCGATCACCGCGGTCTGTTTCGAACTGGTGCGCCAGGCCTGCCGTGCGGTCGCCAGCGAACCGTGGTTCCGCGATTGCCGCGGCTGGGCGTATCGGGGCGTGGAGACACCCTGGGACGCCGCCGACATCGAGATGGCGGTGCCGTTGAGCCCGCGTGAACTCGCCCAAAAAACGCAGGCGGTCTTCCACCACAAGAGCCAGCGCAGCCAGACGCCCGTCGCGGCCGGGTTGCGCGAGCCATGGCAACAGGCGGAGCAGCAGAATCGAAATCTGGCCGCGACCTACGACCTGCTGGGCCTCGCCAACTACGAGGCGCTCGAGGGCTTTGCCCGCGCCCGCTTCGACTGACGCGGGATTGAAACGGTGCGCGCCGTGTGGTCCGGCCGGGGCGTAACGCCGTCAACCTTTACGATTCGATTTCATTTTGTCCGATGCTCGAGGTCCATCCTTCCCTGCTCCCGCCACTGGAGCGAAATTTCCGCCCGGCCGCGTTGTGGAATCGCGCCTATCGCGCGCTCGTGTCCCAGGACGCGACGGCGCGGCCGTTTGCGATTGTGCTGAGTTCCCCGGATGGCGGCGTGTCGCGGCATGACAGCCGCGTGCTCGGCCCCGGCCACGCGGCGGCGGCGCTCAACGCGATCTATGCGGAGCGCCTGTTGAAGTTTCTCCTTTGGCAGAAAGGCGGCAGCCAAGTGCGGATCGCCGGCGCGGACGAGCTGGCCGCGTGGCTCGCGCAAATTTATGCGCCGACGGGGCGGCGGGCCTTCGATCATGGTTTCATGGGTGGAAATATCCACCGGGAGATTTTTTCGGTGCGGGCGGCGTCCTTGGCGTCGTTGCCGGAGGGCAAGATGACGTCGCTCACGTTGGGGCGGCATCTCGCGGGGTGTCGGATCGGCTTTGATCTTGGGGGCAGCGATCGCAAGGCGGCCGCCGTGATTGATGGTCGCGTGGTGTTTTCCGAGGAGATCGCGTGGGATCCCTATTTCCAAAAGGATCCGGCGTATCATTTGGAAGGAGTGCATGATTCGCTGGTGCGGGCGGCGCAGCATCTCCCGCGCGTCGACGCCATCGGCGGGAGTGCCGCGGGCGTCTACGTCAACAACGAGGTGCGGGCGGGCTCGCTCTTCCGCGGCATCGCGCCGGATCTCTTTGAGCGGCACGTGCGGCGGATGTTTTTCACGTTGCGGGAGCGCTGGGGCGGGGTGCCGTTCGAGGTCGCCAATGACGGGGAAGTCACCGCCCTCGCCGGATCGATGTCGCTGGGTGACGGTGCGGTCCTCGGCATTGCGATGGGTACGAGCCTCGCGGCCGGCTACGTGACTCCGGGCGGAGGCATCACCCCGTGGTTGAACGAGCTGGCTTTCGTCCCGGTCGATTACCATGAGGCGGCGCCGAGCGACGAGTGGTCGGGAGATCACGGCTGTGGCGTGCAGTACTTTTCCCAACAGGCGGTGGGGCGGCTGGCGCGTGTCGCGGGTTTCGATTTTCCCGCGGCTCTGCCGCTGCCGGAGCAACTCCTCGCCGTGCAAGCCGCGCTGGCGGCGGGCGATGTCCGGGCGCGGGCGATCTACGATTCGATTGGCATCGCCTTTGGCTATGCGATCGCGCACCTGGCGGACTTCTATGAACTCCGGCATGTGCTGGTGCTCGGCCGTGTGAGTTCCGGCGCGGGCGGCGATCTGATGCTTGCGCGGGCGCGCGAGGTGTTGCGCGCCGAGTTTCCTGAGCTGGCGGAAAAGATCCAGTTGCACACGCCCGACGAGCAAGACAAACGCCATGGCCAGGCGATTGCCGCGGCGAGCCTGCCGGCGCTGCGCTAACCCGGAAATTTCCCAGCCATGAAACTCTCCAATCCGCAGGCCGACATTTATGTACCCGCTGGCGAACTTTCTCCGGAGCGGGCGCTCGCGCGCGTGACTCATCTTTGCGTCGGCGCCCATCAGGATGATATCGAAATCATGGCGCACGCCGGGATCACCGACTGTCTCGACACCCCGGGCAAGGCGTTTGGCGGCGTGGTCGTCACGAATGGAGCGGGCTCACCGCGGACCGGTTCCTACGCGCACCTGACGGACGAGCAGATGCAGGCGGTGCGGCGTGAAGAGCAACGGACCGCGGCGGCGATGGGGCGTTATGCGATCCAGCTGCAGCTGGCGCATCCGAGTTCGGTGGTGAAGACCCCCGGCCATGCCGGGGTCGCGGCGGATCTTGCGGCCCTGTTTGGCGGGTGCACCCCCGAAGTGGTTTACCTGCACAACCCGGCGGACAAGCACGACACTCACGTCGCGGTGCTGCTGCGGTGCATCGAAGCCCTGCGTGCGTTGCCGCGGGAAAAGCGTCCGGGCCGCGTGCTCGGGTGCGAAGTATGGCGGGATCTCGACTGGATGGTGGATGCGGACAAAGTCGCGCTCGATGCGGGCCGCCACCCGCAGCTGGCGATGGATTTGCTGAAGGCGTTCGATTCGCAAGTGACTGGAGGCAAGCGTTACGACCTCGCGACGATGGGGCGTCGTTCGGCGCACGCGACGTATCACACCTCGCATGCGACTGACCAGGTGGCGGGCATTACTTGGGCGATGGATCTGACGGCGCTGGTCGCGGACCCGAAGATTTCGGTCGAGGAATATGCGGCGGCCTACATCCGCCGGCTGCACGACGACGTGCGGGAGCGGATTCGGAAGTTTGCGTGAGGGACGTCTGTGTCCCGAACGTCACAAAGATTCGACCTGTCCCTTTTACTTCGGATCTCGGAATTCAACCTGTCCCTTCATCCGGCAATTTGACCTGTCCCTACTACGACTGGTTCTTGGCTTCGTTGATGCCGATTGGTCCTGAATTGCCGGAGGTGGATGAAAAGACCACGAAAGACGGTGCGCTGGGACGCATTCGTGAAGGCAAACGCGTCCACGCTGCCGCAATGCTCTGGGAGCATGAAGCGAAGGGCGCGAAGCGCCGCCGCCAACCCTTTGCTTGTCGGTCGCTCTTTCTTCAAAGAGCGGGCCGGTCCATTCCTCGTGGCTGGCCACGTTGTTTCCTGCGATGAAGCGGAGCCCGTCCGCGTGGCGGTCGGTTGTCCATGATGCCTGAGGGCCTACGGCGGGGTGTCCAAGCGAATGGCGAAAGCTTTCATTTCGGCGGATGTCATCCGCCTGCCCGCTGGTGCAACCCGCGCAAGGTCGCCCAATCTCCCCAACCTGTCCATGCCGGCAACGCTCGCGGCGCCGTGCGCTCACGCCGGCCGGTTGTTTGGCGGTATTTGGCCAGCTGCACTTCCACGAAGGCCCGGCTGCCCAGCACGGCGCCATCCGTGAAATGCCGGAGCCGACAGCGCAGTACCGTCGCCAGCGGCAGCCGGCCGCCTTCGTCGATCACGCGCTGCAAATCGGCCGCCGAGATGATTGCCGCCCCCTCGCGAGGTCCGGCCCCGGTGCCGAAAAGCATCTCGCGGTAATCCGCCTGCGTCTCGTCCCACGCGCGACCGCCGGCGACGGAACGGATGCCTTCCTGAGCGGCGACGTTACCCGCCACCGCCTCTGCGTACCCGCAGAAGCGATAATCTTTGGAATCGGTGACCAGGCCGGCGCGCACACAATTGAGATCGATGTAAGCCGCCATGGTTTGCCGCAACCGATCCTTGGTTTCGACCAGCGTGCTCTTGAACCGCTCGGCCCAAAGCGTGCCGAAACGGTTGTGCGATTTGTTGAACCAGATCGAGAAGCGTTGCTTCACCAGTTTCATGAACTGCGAGACGTCGCCCATCAGCGCGAGCTGGCGCCGCCGCCAGGCGCGCGCCTCCGGCCCATTGGTGGCCAACTCGGCCTCGATGACGGCGAGGCGTGCGGATTGGTACTTGGTGGGAGTGGGATACAGGACTTTGTAGCGGCGCAGGAGTTCGGCGTCGGACACGGGAGCTCGTTGCGGCACGTTGAGCAGCACATGAAAGTGATTCGACATGATTGTGTAGGTTATGACCCGCACGCCGCAGTAATCTGCCACCTGCCACAGCTGTCGGCGCAGGATTTCCTTGGCCACGTCATCGAACAGCCACTCTCCGTTTACGGTCCGACTGATGCAGTTATACGCCGCCTCGCTTTCCGTCGCCGAAATCTTGATGCGCCTTTGTCTCATACGCCCGAACCTGCCTTCTTGGGTCCGCCTAGCCAGCGATGGGTATACCCGAATTAAGGTATAATCGACCTGTCCCTTTAACGCTCTAACGAGCCTAAATGACCTGTCCCTTTAATTTCCGCCCGTCGCTGGTTCGGCAGCAAAAGGAAGTCAACGCGCCACGCTTTTCGATTGTCATTGCAGGCAAACCGGGGAATTCAGCGGGTCGCCGCGGGCTGTCCGCCGGCCTCAAGCCTCCGACCGTGCTCCTCCTCCGAATCCAACCAGCCCCGCTGCCATGAATCTCCGCCATTGTTCCGTTGCATCGCTTGCCGCCGTCGTCGTCCTGGCCCTCGCCGCCGGCTCGTCGGCCGCGGAGCCGGCCCGCTGGTTCAAAGGCAACCTGCACACGCACTCACTGTGGAGCGACGGCGACGATTATCCCGAGATGATTGCGGACTGGTACAAGCAGCAGGGCTATCACTTTCTCGCAATTTCCGATCACAACGTGATGCAAGACGGCACGCGCTGGTTCGAAATCAAGCAGCCGGTTTCGATCAAGGGTGAAGTTGTGCAGCGCGGTGGCGGGGCGGTGCTGCAAAAGTATCTGGCGCGCTATGGCACCGACTGGGTCGAACAACGCGAGACCGGTGCGAAAAAAGAAGTGCGCCTGAAGCCGCTGGCGGAGTATCGCTCGCTCCTCGAGGAGGCCGGTCGATTCCTGATGATACCCGGCGAGGAAATCACCGGCACGTGGACGCGCCCGAAGACGGCGACGGCCCCGGAATTGAGCGGACCGGTGCACATCAACGTCACCAACCCGCGCGAATTCATCAAACCTCACTCGGCGGCCACCGCAGTCGAAGTCATGCGCCGGACGCTGGACGACGTTTACGCCCAGCGCGAGCAGACGGGACAGCCGATGATTGCCCACATCAACCATCCGAACTTCCGCTGGGGAAACACCGTGGAGGATCTGATGCAGGTGGAGCGGGAGCGTTTTTTTGAGGTCTACAACGGTCATCCCGGAGTCAACAATGACGGCGACGCGACGCGGCTCAGCATGGATGCAATGTGGGATGCGATGCTGACGTTTCGCCTGGCGGAATTGAAGCTCGACCCCGTGTTCGGAGTGGGCGTCGACGATTCGCACAACTATCACAAGATTGGCCTGGGCCAGAGCAACGCCGGGCGCGGCTGGATCATGGTGCGGGCCCGGCATCTGACGGCGGAGTCGATCATCCGGGCGATGGAAGAGGGTGAATTTTATGCCACGTCGGGAGTGATCCTCACGGAGCTGCGCCGCACCCCGGCGCGCCTGGCGGTGGAGATGAAAACGGAACCGGGCGTGACGTATGTGACGCAGTTCATCGGCACGCGCCGCGGTTTCGATCGGACGAGCGTGGAACTCACGGCCCCGACCGGCGAGTCCCAGCCGCGGCGCACACTGCCACATCGCCGGTATAGCAAGGACGTGGGCACGGTGCTGGCTGAGGTGAAGGGCCGAAATGCGGAGTACGTTTTACGGGGCGACGAGATTTACGTGCGGGCCAAGATCGTTTCCTCGAAACCCAAGGTAAACGGCAGCGTGGACGGCGAGCATGAGACGGCGTGGACGCAGCCGATCGTCGGTGCGGGCGCGGCGAAGTGACGGCGGAGCAGTTGAAACACGGTGGTCGCGAAGTTCGCGGAGCCAGGCGACGTTTGGACCGCGTCGCGTCCAGCGGCGGGGGGCGACGCCCGATCGGGTATGACCGCAACCGCCGCTTGCCAGTCCGGGGTCCTCCCGCCTAAACTCCGCGCCAATGATTTCGACCCGGGCGCGCGGACTCGCCAACCTCCATGCCGGTGCCACCACGATGGGGGTGAGCATCTTTTTCTGGGTCTATGCGGAGCTGATCATGCGGTATGTGCCGTACGTGCGGCTCAGCCGGGAGGTCAACTTGCTGCCTTATTTTCTCTGCGTGGTGGCCGGCATGGCGATTTCCCGGCGGGAACTGACCGCGCTGGCGACGCGGTTTCACCTGCTCGACACGGGTGACGCCGCGCGGCTGGCGGCGCGCCAGGTGGCGTTGGTGGCGCTCCTGACGTTTTCGATGATGTTTGCCACCCTCGATCGCAGTATCAGCCGGCTCTTTCTCGGCACGTTCTTGGTGTGGTCCTGGCTGGGGCTGGTGGGGATCAACGCCCGGCTGCCGCGCCTGCTGGCCCGCATGGTGTTTCAACGCGGGCACCGGCTGCCGACCTTGTTCATCGGTCGCGTAAGCTCGTTCGCGCGGCTCAACGACTGGATTGCCCGCAAGGAGCCGCTTGGGATTCATCCCGTGGGCCTGTTGTCCGACGATCCCGAGGCGGCAAACTCCGCCTCCCCGTTTGTCCCGTGCCTGGGTCGGGAGGCGGATCTTCCGCGGGTGCTGGCGGAGCGTCCGATCGGGCAGGTGGTGCTGCTGGGCCTGCCGGCGACCGACGAAGAGGCGCGCCAGGTGATCGAAATTTGCCAGGAACACGGGTGCCGGCTGCTGATGCACAATAATCTGGCTGAGCGCTACACGCACCCAATCGTTCCGTTGGTCGAAGAGGGCCGGCATTTTTATACATTGCAAGAGGAGCCCCTGGAAGATCCGGTCAACCGGCTGTTCAAGCGAGGCTACGATGTGGCGCTCGCGTTGCCGGTCGTGCTGATCCTGCTGCCGCCGCTGTGCGTCTGGGTGTGGCTCCGGCAGCGGACCCAGGCGCCGGGGCCGCTGTTGCACGTGCGCGAGCGGCGGGGCCAGCGGGGCGAGATTTTCCCGATGCTGAAATTCCGCTCCATGCGCGTCGGGGCGGAAGATGCCGCGGCGGAGTCCCAGCAGGCGACCAGCGAGGATGAGCGGATTTTCCCCTTCGGCCGGTTCTTGCGCCGGCACAGCTTGGATGAATTTCCGCAGTTTTGGAACGTGCTCGCCGGACACATGAGCGTGGTTGGTCCGCGGCCCTACATGCCGCTCCTCGACGAGGAATTCCGGCGGCAGACGCGCGGCTACCGGACACGCCACCTGGTGAAACCGGGCATCACCGGGCTGGCGCAGAGCCTGGGGTTTCGCGGGGAAGTGCTGGAAAAGGAAATGCTCAGCCGACGCGTGTATTGGGACGTCCATTACATCACCCACTGGTCGGTGTGGCTCGACCTGCAAATCACGGCCCGGACGCTCTGGCAGATCGCGCGGCCGCCATCGACGGCGTACTGACGCTTCTGGGGTTGGGGAAATCCGCCGATCAGGAGGTGACCCCGTCGAGGCCGGCCGACGGCAGGAAGTTTCGCGTCCGCCAAAGCGGCCGCCTACTTTTTGGCGCGGCCGTCGGGGTCGAGCGCGCGCGGGCGGTTGGCGGGGCCGGGTTTCGGCGACGAGGCGGCCCGCAGGAGGGCGGCCGCCGTCTGGACCGATGCGGCGAGTGCGGGATCGGCGGCCCGATTGCGGTATTCGGCGGGATCGTCCGGACGCCAATAGAACTCGCGCCCGGCGGTGCCGCCGTCCCATTCAGTGTAACGCCACTGCGGGCCAATCACCGTGCGGCCGGCGACGTCGCGCTTGCCCGCCACATCGTAGTGATAGACGAGGCTGCGGGCATGACCGGAGGTGTCGGGGTTGGAGAAAAGGGGCCGAAGCGACCTCCCCTCCAGACCCGGCGGCGCCGCAAAACCAGCGAGATCGACCAGCGTCGGATACACATCGAGCAACTCGACGGGCGTGGCGACCGCGCGGCCCGCGGGCACTCCGGCGCCGGCGAAAATGAGCGGCACACGGGTCGAGGCGTCGAAGGCGCTGAGTTTTGCCCAGAGACCGCCATGGTCGCCGAGGTGGAAGCCGTGGTCGCTGAAGAATACGACGAGCGTGTTTTTCCAGAGGTCGCGGCGGTCGAGTTCGTCGAGCACGAGGCCGAGCTGGTGATCGATAAACGAGATGCACGCGTAGTAGGCGCGAATGGCCCCGGCGCGTGTCGCGGGTTGCTCGAAACCGGAAAGTTCGGTCTGGAGGGCGATGGCGGGAATGTCGCGCATCGCGGGATCGGCCGGTGCGTTGACGCTGCCGTCGGGATACAGATCGAAGAAGCGCTCCGGTGCGGTCCAGGGCAGGTGTGGTTTGTGGAGGCCGAGCGCGAGGAAGAAGGGTTTTTTCTCCGCGGCTTTTTCGGCGACCAGGGTTTGAATGGAGCGGGCGTTGAGACCGTCGCGGGTTTTGGAACCGTCGCCCGGGAGCACAGACCAGCGCGGGCGGCCGTCGCCCCCGCCGTAGCGGGCGGCGATGGCGGCCTTCTCCCCGTCGTCCTCGCCCGCGCCATCCTCGTAACGATCCCAGGAGGCGGGGTCGCTGGTCCTGGGGTTGTGGAAAATCTTTCCGACGCCGGCGGTGTAGTAGCCCTGTTGCCGGAAGAACTGCGGCAGCATCACGGCGGCGGGCAGGGCGGTGCGGACGGGCGTGCCCAAAATGTAGATACCGGTGGTTTCCGGGCGGCGGCCGCTGAGGAAAGACGCGCGGCTCGGGTTGCAGAGGGTGTATTGCGCGTAGGCGCGATCAAAACGCACGCCGCGCGCGGCGAGCCGATCGAGGTGGGGTGATTTCACGACGCGGTCGCCGTAGCAGCCGAGCGACAGATTCAGATCGTCGACGACGACGAACAGCACGTTGGGGTTCGCCGCACTCACCGCGGGAGGGCGGGGCGAAGCGGCGGCCGGCGGGGCGGAGCCAAGTTTTTCATCCGCGCCGCGCCCGGCGGTGACGACGAGAAGCGCGAGGGCGAGGAGACGGAGGAGGGGGAGCTTCATGGGGTTGGCTTTTCAGCGACCGGCGACGCGCGGCAGCGCGCCCTGCCAGCCCTTTTTCCACTGGGCCATCAACTGCCCGACGAGCGCGGCGTTGGCCGGGAGCTTCGCCACATTGGTGTTCTCCTGCGGGTCGGTCTGGTGATCGTAGAGCTCGATCGCGTCGACTTTGGTGTGATCGTTGCGCCCGACCCACACGACGAAGCGGTAGCGTTCGGTGCGCATGGCGTAGCCCATCAAGGCGCCGCTGTTCGATTTGCCGGCGGTGCGCGGATACTGGCTGAAGGCCGCGGATTTCCACGATCGCTTCGGATCTTCGAGCAACGGCATGAAGCTGGCGCCTTCGAGGTGCGAGGGCAGCGGCAGGCCGGCGAGTTCGGCGAGAGTGGGATAGATGTCGACGAATTCGACGATGGAGTTCGTCTTGGCGCCGGCGTTTTTCATGCCGGGCACGGAGAGCAGGAGCGCGGTGTTCGTGTCGTTTTCGGTGTTGGTGTGTTTGCACCACGCATCGTGTTCGCCGAGTTTCCAACCGTGGTCGCCCCAGAGGATCACGATGGTGTTCTTGCGCAGGTCGAGCCGGTCGAGTTCATCGAGCAACTTGCCGACCTGGGCGTCCATGTAGCTGATCGCGGCGTAGTAGCCGTGCTTGAGCTGACGCGCGAGGTCGTCGGGGATGGAGCCATCGGGAATGCCGAAGTAATTCCGCAACTCGCCGCCGGGGAGGATGGTGTAGTCGGGTGCGTCTTTCGGACGGAACTTGTTCGGGGCGAGCTGGATTTTCGCCGGGTCGTAGAGGTCCCAATATTTTTTCGGCGCGATGAACGGCAGGTGCGGCTTGACGAAACCAACGGCGAGGAAGAACGGTTCCGATTTCTTGCTGATGTCGCGGAGCGTGGAAACGGCGAGGTCGGCCACCCTGCCGTCTTGGAAATAGTTGTCCGGCACCTCGGCGCCCTCGAAGGCCGGGCCGCGGATGTTCTTTTGCGAGGGCGCGGCATCGGCGTCCTTCGCGGCTTTTTTTCCTTTGCCCTTGGCTTTGCCCGCGGGGGCATTGTCGCCGGCAGGTTCGACGCCGTAGCGGCGTTCGTTGAGTTTGACATTCTCCGGCAGCGCATAGGTGTCGGCCTTCGGCGTGACCCACGGCACGGACCAACTGCGCGGGTCATCCAGGCTGCCGTGGTAGATTTTGCCCATGCCCTGGACGAAATACCCGTGGTTCTTGAAGTGCTGCGGGAGCGTCACGACGTTCGGCAGCGCGTCGCGAAAATGTGTCACGAGATCCCAGACCTTGGTGGTGTCGGGCCGCGTACCGGTCAGCAGGCTTGAGCGCGTCGGCGAGCAGACGGCCTGCTGGCAATAGGAGCGGTTGAACGTGATGCCTGCCCTGGCGATCCGGTCGAGGTTGGGGCTCTTGATATAGTCCTTGCCGTACGCGCCGAATTCCGGGCGCAGGTCGTCGACGGCGATGAAGAGAATGTTGGGCTTCTGGGGCGTGGCGGCCCGCAGCCCGAGGGCACCGCAGGAGAGGAACAGGAGGCCGAGTGTCACGGCGCGGAGGCGATGGAGTCTCATGGTGGTGAAGCGTGAAAGGGAACGAAGGCGAGGGCGGATTTAAACAAGAGCGAGAGTGCAGGGATTGGGGCGTCAAAGCCGGCGGCGCAGGCGCAGCGAAAAATCGCGCGGGCTGCCAGGGCGGATGGACAGCCGGCCGGAAGCGGTGCGCACGTAGTCCTGGTCGGCGAGATTTTGCGCGTTGAGCGACACGTCCCAGGTTTTCTGGCGGTAACTGAGCGAGGCGTCGAAGCGCACATAGGCGGGGATGTAAAACGTGTTGGCGACATCGCCGAAGCGGCCGCCGACCGCGATGACGCCGAGGCCCGCGCCCAGGCCCTTGAGTGTTCCGTCGCTGAATTGGTAACGGTTCCACACGCTGTAGGTGCGGGCGGGCGTGTTGGCCAGTCGGTTGCCGGCGGGATTGACGAGGTCCTTCGTGACGACACCGCGCGTGAAGTTTGCCGAGCCGATCACCTGCCACCCAGGGAGGACGCGGCCGACGAAATCAAACTCGAGGCCGCGGGTGCGTTGCTGGCCGGTCTCGACGCGGAAACCCGGCCGCAGCGGGTCGGGGTTCAGCGTGTTGGCGTTGATCAGCTCGTAGAAACCGCCGGTGACGGCGATTCGGCGGCGAAAAATGTCCACCCGCGCACCGATTTCCTTGATCGCGGACTCGACGGGTTTGAGCGTCGAGCCGTCGGGATTCACGTTGGTGGCATTGGCGACGATATCCGAGAAGTTGGCGAAGACGGAGACGTTGTCGCGCGGCAGCCAGACCGCGCCGAAGCGGGGATTGGGACTCGTGCCGGACGTGTCGGTTTTGACGCCGGTGCGCTTGTTGGTCGAGTAGGAGGCAAAGCGTGCGAGGCGGGCACCGGCGACGAGCGTCAGCTTGTCGTCGAAACAGAAAAACTGATCCTGCACGAAATACTCGTCATACCAGATGGCAGTGGAATTCCAGCTGTTGTTGACAAAGGTGCCGGTGACGCCGCGTTGGGGGTTGAGCACGTTGGTCGCGGTGAGCGGCGCGAAGTTCGTGAGGCCGCCGTCGTAGTTGCGGCCGATTTCCAATCCGGCGAGGAGCTTGTGCCGGCCGCCGGCGCCGCGCAGTTCGTAGCTGACCTCGGTCTGCGTGTAAAAGTTGTCCACCTGCTCGGCGTTGAGCCAGCGGCGGGTGCGGGTAAGCACGCTGGTGGTGGCGTTGACGGCGTTGAACTGCGTGTCGAAGCCCTTCTCGTTTGTCTGGTTGATCCGCAGGGCGTGGCGCAAGGCGAGGCCGGAAGCGAACGTGTGGAGCAGTTCGTAGCGGCCGGCGTATTGCCAGGTGCTGTTCACGTCGTCGGGATCGCCGTAGAAGGTGTTGGCGGGCATCTTGACGACGCGGTTGCCGACGGCGACCAATCCGCCGTCATTCACGCGCCGGTCGTAGAGATACTCAAACTCGAGGTTGAGCCGGGTGCGCGGTCCGAGAATCACGCTTATCGCGGGCGTGAAAAAGAGCCGATGGATGAAACCGTGATCGCGGAAACTGCCGGAGTCCTGCCAGGCGACATTCACGCGGTAGAGCATCTTGTCGCTCGCGAGCGGACCGGTGACGTCGAGGGTGCCGCGGTAGTAGTCGTTGCCACCCCAGGTGGCGCTGGCCTCGGCGAAGCGGCGCCGTTGGGGAAGCTTCGTGAGAATGTTGACGGCCCCGCCGGCCGAAGTGCGGCTGAAGATCACGGAGGCCGGGCCCTTGGCGACTTCGATGCGGTCGAAGTTGGCGGTGTCGCGCGGGGCGCGACCCGTGTCGCGAAAACCATTCTTAAAGGGAATTCCCGTTGTGAAGCCGCGGATCTCGAAGCGATCGCCACGGGAGTTCTGCCCCTCGGTGAGGCCGCTGGTGTAGGCGAGGGCGTCGGCCACCGAGCGGGCCTGCAGGTCGTCCATGAAACTCTGATTCACGATCTGAATTGACTGCGGTGTCTCGCGGATGGCGGTGCCGGTCTTGTTGCCCGAGGCGGAATTGTTAGAGCGATAGCCCTCGTCCTGCTTGGTAGAGACCTCGAAGGCTGAGAGCTGGACGACTTCCTCGTTGGTGGACTGCGGCGCGGTGTCAGCGGCGCGGGCCAGCCCAAGCGCGAGCCAGCAAGGGAGGAGACGGCGGCGGAGGGGGGAGTTCATTGCGGTGAGTTTGTGGAGGTGGCAGTCGGGCTCTCGATAATTGAGGAAGCGATTATTTGGCGCCGGTGGCAATTTTTGCGCGCACGTTGGTGATGGCCGACTTCGGGGCGGCGGCTTGAATTTCAGTCCACGGTCTCACGCCGATGCGCTTCGCCCACGCTTCCCATTGGGCGGCCATCGTCTTGACGCGTTCCGGCTGTTGCGTTGCGAGGCTGCGCTGTTCGGCGCGATCAGCCTCGAGGTCGTAGAGTTCCCAGCCACCGGGATGCATTGAGACAAGCTTCCATTGCCCGAGGCGGATGGCGCGGTTGCCCTCGTGCTCCCAGTACAGCGGTCGGACTGCGGGAGCGAAGGAGGGAGTGGGAGAGGGGGAGACGAACAGGGGCTTCAGGCTGCGGCCCTCCATCGGCTGGATTTTTTCGCCGTTGAATTCGGTCGGATATCTTGCGCCAGCCAGATCGACGCAGGTCGCCATCAGGTCGATCAAGTGGGACGGCTCGGCGGTGATTCTCCCCCGCTCGCCATCTTTCCGTCCGTCGGTCTTCATCGCGGCCGGCCAGTGGGCGATGAACGGAGTCGAGATGCCCCCCTCATGCACCCAGTGTTTGTATTCGCGGAAAGGCGTGTTGCTGACATTGGCCCAGCCGCGGCCGTAGGCGACCCACGAGTCGGCTGGACCAGGCATGACGCCGTAGCCCTGACGCAACGGCCAGCCCTCGCGCGTGTGGGTGGGCAGGTTGCCGTAATGGGCGACGTTCGGTTCGAGCGGAGCGATGGCCGGTCGCTCCGCGCGCGGCCGAAACGCGCCGATGCGACCATTGGTCTCGGCGCAGCCGCCGTTGTCATGGAGGAAACAGACCAGGGTGTTGTCGAGTTGTCCGTTCGATTTTAGTTCGGCGACGATGCGGCCGATGCCCTCATCCATGACGGTGACCATTGCGGCATAGACCTCCATACAGCGGGCCTCGAACTCGCGGTTCTCCACCTTGGCCCAGTCCTCGGCCGGCGGGGCCAGGCCCCACCCGGCTTTGACGACGCCGAGTTGCTGTTGCCTGGCCCAGCGGGCGGCGGCGACCGGGCCGTAGCCGGCGTTGTAGCGCCCGCGGTATTTGGCGATATCGCTTTCCCGCGCGTGCATCGGCCAGTGCGCGGCGGTGTACGCGACGTACATCAGAAACGGTTTGCCGCCATGGTCGCGCGCGTGGTCGCGGATGAAACGCGTGGCATGGTCGCTGATCGCGTCGGTGTAATAGTATTCGGCGGGTCGGTAGTTCGGATCGTTGGCGATGGTGATCTCGCGATTGTCGCTGACTAGCCCGTGGGGATCCCAAAAACTGCCCGAGCCATTGATCGTGCCGTAGTAGCGGTCGAAGCCGCGCTGCAGCGGCCAATTTTGCTTTTGGGCCATCGCCTCCGCGGTTTTTCCCGGTGTGACGTGCCATTTGCCCGTCATGTAGGTGCGGTAGCCGGCCGGTTTCACGGCCTCGGCGAGGGTCACGCTGCGGCGGTTCAAGTCGCCGCGATAGGCCTCGGAGCCACGGTCCTCCACCATGTGGCCGACGCCGGCCTGATGCGGGTAAAGACCGGTGAGCAGCGAGGCGCGCGTGGGACAGCAGCGCGCGGTGTTGTAGAACTGGGTGAAGCGCAGGCCTGGTTTGGCCAGGGCGTCGAGATGAGGCGTGGCAATCTCGCCGCCGAAGCAGCCGAGATCCGAGTAGCCCATGTCGTCGGCCAAAATGATGATGATGTTGGGCCGGGCGGCGGGCGCGGCGAAGGCGGCGTGAGCCACGGTGAATCCAACCGCAACGGCCAGGCCGCGTGCGAGGGAGGTGGGGCAGATGAGGGTGGTTTTCATGGGGCCTTTTTCTTCTTTTCCTTTTTCACGATGTTTGAGGCGTGGCGGCCGGACGGATCGCCGGTGTCGGGGATGCCGCCCGCGGGATTCAACCGATCGAGGGCGGCCTGCAGGCGTTGGCGCGCAGTGATGGCGGCGGGGTCCCGGGTATCTGCGACCACGAGTTTTTCCGCGAAGGGCGCGTCGCTCATGTCATAGAGTTCGCCCGACTGGTTGAGTTTCCAGCCGTCGGAACGAACCCACCACATTTTGGCGAGCTGATTGAAGACCCACTCGCGCGGCCGGCCCTTTTCCCCGCGGAACTGGGCGGCAAGGCTGTGGCCGTCGATGACGGTGTTGGCGGGCAGCTTGGCGCCGGCCAACTCGGCGAAGGTCGGGAAAAAATCGCTCGAGTCGATGAAGTCGGCGGAGACCCTGCCTGCCGGCGTGACGCCGCGCCAGCTGACGATCATGGGCACCAGGCTGCCGCCCTCGAGCATGGAGCCTTTGGCGCCAACCACCAGGCGGCCGCCGATGGTGGCGCGATCCAATCTGCCACCGGTCGTGCCGTTGTCGCCGAGGAAGACCACGAGGGTTTTCTCGCGCAGCTTCAGGCGGTCGAGTTCGGCCATGAGTTGGCCGACGAGCTTGTCCATGTAGCGGACGTTGTCGGTGTAGTGGTCCTTGCTGTCGGGCGCGCTGTCGGGTGTGGGCAGGATCTCGCCGTGCACATGCGACAGCGAGTAGTAGGCGAAGAACGGCCGGTCGCGATGTCTCGTCATGAAGTCGACGAGATGCCGATGCATCAGGTCCGGCAGGTATTCCTTGTCGCGCAGGGGCCGCTTCTCGCCGTTGACCACATAGGTCTTCACCTTTTCCTGGGTGTTCCAATAGGCGCCGCTGCCGGCGTAACGCAGATATTCGTCGAAGCCAAAATCGGAAGGCTGCAGGGAGAACTGGCTCCACTTGCCGATCATCGTGGTGACGTAGCCCGCCGGCTTCAGAACGGAGGGGATGAGGGTCTCTTTCTGAGGTGAGATTTCGCCGACCGCATCCTGATTGCTGCCACCCGTGCGGAAGCCGTAGCGGCCGGTGAGAATCATGGCGCGAGAGGGCCCGCAGAGTGAAATCGTGTAGGCGTGCGTGTAGCGCATGCCTTCGCGGGCGAGCCGGTCGATGTTCGGTGTCTTGTAGTTGTCGGACCCGTAGCAGCCGACTTCGCCGACGCCGTAGTCATCCGCGAGGATGAAGATGATGTTGGGCTTGGCGGGTACGGCGGCGGCGAGGGCCGCCGCCGAGAAGATCGACAGGCCGATTACCGCGAGGCCGGAGTGGAGTGATTTCATGGCAGGAAAGTTGCGAGTCAGACAGGTGAGGGATGAACGGTTGACGTCGACAGCGCGGGCGCAAGCCCGAGCCTGGAATCGCGCGCAGCGGATACGGTGCTCAAAACTTTGCGCCCTTGTGGCTCAGGGTGTAGGTGAAGTAGAAGGCGCGCCTTTCACCGGGAAACCGGGAATTGGATCCGCCCGAACCGGCCCGGAGGTAATCTTCATCGAATATATTGTTCACATTAGCCGCGAGGGAGTGGCTATAGCTGCCGGAGCTTTTCAATGTGTAGCGGAGGCCGAGGCTCCAGAGGGAATAGGCGGGGGACTTGAGTTTCCACTGACCGGTTGAGCTCACCAGGGTGCGCACGCCCCTGGAACTTGTCGTGTAAACGTCGCCCGCCTCCGGGGGCGCGAGCGGAGTGGCGCCCACGAAGGTCACGCCGAAGTTGGCCGCGAAGCCCTTCCAGGCTCCGCGACCGGGCGAATACTTGATGCTCACACTGCCGTTGTAGGGAGCGACGAACTGCACGGGGCGGCCGACCACCAGCGGGTTGGCGGCACCGTAGTCGGAATAAATCGAATGCACGGAGCCGTAGCTCACGAGGGCGGAAAAATTGTCGGTGATGCTCCAGCTCGCATCAATCTCGTAGCCGCGGACGAGCTGGTCGCCGTCCCGCCGGGATTCTTCGACGAAGGAGCCGGAGCCGACGGGGAATTCGGCCAAATCCCGCACCGTGACATTGTGGCGGTTGATGTAGAAACCGCTCAGCGTGTAGGTGAGGCGGTTCCCGAGCAGCGAGCCCTTGAATCCGTAGTCCCAACCGTCCGCGACTTCCGGTTTGTAGGTCGGATTGGCGATCTCCAGCGGAGTGTCACCCTGATCCATGAAGAAGCTTTCGCTATAGTTGGCGAAGATCCGAAGGTCGCGGTGGATCTTGTAGTTGGCACCGACGTTGGGCTTGAACTCGGAAACCTTCTTCTCGATCACGTCGCCGACTCTGTAGCCCGGGATAAAAGGCGCGAAGGCCGTCGCGGCGGTGGTGCGGTCGCGGTGCTGGTGGTGGATCCAGTCGTAGCGCGCGCCGGTGTAGGCGAGCAACCGCCCCTCCATGAACGAGGACTGCTGCCGGAGGAGGCTGCCGAGCACCCGCGTGTGAAACTTGTTGTTCCGGGTGAACGGCGTAGTGGGCGCGTCCCAGTACCATTTCGGGAAATAGGCGATGGGGCTCACGGGATTGAAGTTTGCGTCGAGCGTGACGCGGCGGAGCGCGGCGGTCCAGGCCGCAAGGTCGGCCGCGCCGCCGTAGGGCTGCTGCGGATTCCAATTGTAGAAATCATTGAAGTCGAAGGTGAGCAGCGTGCGATGTTCGACCTTGCCGCCGTGCGTGAAATAATGGGCCAGCAGGTCGGCTTGGGAGCCGCCACCATCCTGGAAAATGCGGGCGCGCTGGGGCGTGGCGCCGCGCAAAGACGAGGGAGCGGCCGCGACGGCGGGGTTGAGGTTGATGGCGGCCCAACCGTTGTTGATATTGTAGTCCCACCGCCGGCCCCGAAAATAGTTGCCGGACACCCGGAGGTTGAACACCCGACTGAGGGTCTTGTCGTAGTAGGCCGTAAACGAGTCGTTGCCGCGGTTGAGTTCGCTGTTCGGTCCGTTGGCGTTATGCTTCGCCAGGTTGGCGGCGTAGCCGATCGCCACATCGTCGGCGGTCGAAGCCGTGCCCCTTTGGTCGACGATCAACGGAGCGGCGGACAACGCTGCATGGCGGAGCTGAAAAAAGTATTCGGCGGAGAGGAAGAGCTTCGAGCCGTCGGCAAAAACGTGGTTCAGGCCCAGATAGTACTCCTGATTTCGGTTGCGAGCGTAATCCATGTCGAATTCACGCTGAAAGTGGCTGCCGGTCACGATGAAATTGGTTTTGCCCAGCTTGCTGGCCAGCAGCGGGCCGGTGACCTCGAGGGTCACGCGCTGCGTGCCGTAGTCGCCATAGTTGAACGCGAGCTTCTGGCTGGCTTCCGCCTTGGGTTGCTTGGAGATCATGTTGACCATGCCGCCGGGCGAGGTCCGGCCGTAGATGGCGGCGCTGGAGCCCTTGATGATCTCAATGCGGTCGATGTTGCTCGAGCCGTAACGACCGAGGCGCAGAAACCCATCGCGGAGCTGATACGAGGCCGCGAAGCCGCGCAGGAAGAAATTTCCCCCGATATCGAGGCCGGTAAAACCACTGACGTGGGTCAGGCTGTCATTAAGCTCCAACAGCCCGAAGTCTTCGAGAAACTCACTCGTCATCACGTTGACGGAATAGGGCAGGTCGACGATCTGAGTCTTCACCCGGCTGCCCGTCATCGTTTCCGATGCGGTATAGCCGCGGCTTGGGTTGGCCGTCACCTCGAACGGTGAGAGTTCGATGACCTCGGACGCGGCGGGGCGGACGGCCGGCGTTTGGGCGAACAGCGTGGCGGAAAACAACAGCAAGCCGCCGACGGGGATGCGGCGGGAGCGGTGGTGTGGTTGGGTTGTCATGGTGTGATTTTGTTTGGTGAGAAAATGCGGTCGGGGTCAGCCGCGGGTGATTGCACGAAGGAGCGGAGGGGAATGACGGCAACGGAAGGGGATCGTTAGCGGAATCGGACTTGGCTGCGACGAGGCCGTTAGAATTTCACCGTGAGACTGAGGTCGTACTGTGGCGGCATCACATAGGAGTAGCGGTAGACGTTTTCTCCCGTGGACATGGTGGTGAATTGCGTCTTGCGGACATAACTGTTCTCGAAATCGGTGAGGTTTTTCACTCCGACGCGGAGGCGCACCTGCTGGCCCCAGAGCTTTTGGTCGCGCATCACATAGGCGTGCACGAGATGGGAGGAGCCGCCGATCATTTCCTGGCCGTTGGGGAGGCCAAAGAGATAGTCGTCGCGCCAGCTGCCGTTGATGCCCAGGCGCACGCCGCGAAGCAGCTGACCGGCGCCGCGGGAAAAGGTGTAATCGACGATCCAACTGGCGGACCACGGCGAGGCGCGGGCTCCGAGGGCTTGCTCTTGATGTCGAGCGAATCGAGCAGGAGTCGGGCGGTGGAGAGGATGTCATTGGCAGACCAGCCGGTCTCGCGCTCGGTCGAGATGATGAAGGGCGAGAGTGCTACAACTTCTTCCCTGGCAGCCGGTGGCGTCGGCGGTGCAATCTGGGCCCGCCCGGCGGAGAGAATTGCGAACAGCGCCACGGCGAAAATCGCGGGGCGGACGGTCGGACGTGTCGTGGTGGTGGTTTTCATGCGGTGGATGGCCGGGCGGGTGCAGCACGGAAATGGTCGGATATGATCGGATGAAACTAACAAAAAGCCGGCGACCACCGCAAACCCGCACTTGCTCGTGGGGGTGGGTAGAACGCCCGATGAAGTACCGGCGGTCTTGAACTGATGGCGCGTGAATCCGCCAATCCGCTGGTCGAAAACGCCGTCCGATGACCGGACTACGAGGGCGGGAGTCACTTCCGGATGGCCGCCGCGCGTCGTTTCCCGCGCGGCTGGAGCCGGGCCGCCGCGGGCGGCGACTATTTTGCTTTAATCGTTAACTGGCGCGGCCCGCTCAGAATCGCACGGTCAGGTTGAGATCGTACTGCACGGGCACGACGTAGCTGTAGCGATAGACGTTCCGGCCGTCGGCCATGGTGGTGAAACTGGTCTTGCGAATCTGGCGGTTCTCAAGGTCTAGGAGGTTGCGCACCCCGAGACGCACGCGCACGTTCTGGTTCCAGATTTTCTGGTCGCGCATGATGTACCCGTGAACCAAGTGGGTGGTGCCGCCGGCCAGTTGCTGACCCCCGGAAATGCCGAAGAGATAGTCGTCGCGCCAGCTGCCGTTGAGGCCAACCCGCGCGCCGCGCAGCGGTTTCCAGGCATCGCGCTGGAACGCGTAATCCATCACCCAACTGGCCGACCACGGCGAGGCGCGCGCACCGGTGGGTTTCGTGTCGATGTCGAGTGAATCAAGCAGGTTTTTCGCCTCGTTGAGGAGGGCGGGCGGTTCGTCGCCGCGCTTCACCGCCGCCTCATAGTAGCCGCGAAACGAGGAGAGATCGGGCTGACCGAGCACCTTGGTGCGTGCGAACGTGAAGCGGAGTTGCAGGCCCTTCACCAGGCGCAGATTCAACGTGAGGTCGGCGCCCTGGGAATTCTCGGTCGACTTGTAGTACCGCGCGTTGCTGGCGGTGCCTTCCTCGCCATATTTGTAGCTCGGGTCACCGGGCAGAATGTTGTTGGGATTCATCAGATTCTCGATCTCCGCCGTGGTGAAATCGATGCCGGTGACGCCGTTCCAGCTCAGGGCCACGTTCTGCCGATCGATGTGAAAGATGCCGAGGCTGACGTTCGCGCGATCCTGCCAGAAGCTGCCCTTGAGCCCGACTTCCTTGGTGACCCCGGTGATGGGCGGAAAACGCTCGCGGTCAAACGTGCGCAGGCCCTGGAAGCGAAACGACTCCGAGTACACGCCATAGAAATTGAGATCCTTCGTCAGCTGAACCGTGAGGCCGCCCGTCAGGCTCGTGTTCTGCAGGTGCAATTGCAGGTTTTCAACGTACTCGCCAGATCGGGCGTCCTGCTTGAGGGGCGGTGGGATGTCCTCGGCATAGGAGCCGAACTTGCGCGTGCCGTTGTACTCGTAATTCCGATTCCAGTCGTGGCGTGCCCCGAGGAGCGTCTGGACGCGGCCGTTGAAATAACGGCCGCTGGCCGAGAACGACACCGCCGAGGCCTGGCGCCACTGGGTGCCGTCGGTCGCGCTCGTGCCGGAGGGAAAAAACGCGAGTTTCCGCGGCTTGACGTCGTCCGTGTCCGGCAGGTTCGCGGGCTTCATGAAATCGAACAGCGCCCGGGAATAGAAACGGGGATCGTCAAGAAAGAGACGCAGGCGCACGCGGTCGGTGTTGGTATTGAGCGCGGTGGCCGTGCCCCGCTCGACGTTGCGAATGTTGAAGGTGTTGAAGCGATAGTTGATGACCGAGTCTTCGCGATACTCGGCGCTTGCGACCAGCAGCTGCTGCATCCACCGCCACCGGTCGAATTTGTACACGGCGATGCCGCGCAGCGCGTCGACCTCGTTGCCAAACTGTTTCTCGTCCAGTTCGGTTTCGATGTAGGGGCGACCGTTCACGTCGACGCTGATCGTGCTCGCGAAGAAGTTGTCATTGCGGATCGCCTTCTGCTTTTGGTGATTGTAGGCGACCTCGAGGCCGACCGGCCCGAGGCGTTGTTCGATCGTGACGGAGTAGGTGTCGAAAGGCCGGTTCTGGCGGTCGAAGGAGCCGCGCAGGTTGTAGTGTTTGGGGTAACCGTTGAACCGCTTGGTGCCGATGATCGCGCCGGCGGCGTTGCGCATTGTGACGTCGAAGTACTCGCCTTCGAGCAGGGAGGGCGAGCCACCGGCCGGGCCGTTGGCGCGATCCGCCGCGGCCAGCGCGGAACGGGGAAACCACACCCGATCGGAAGTGTAGTAGAGCCGGTCGGTGGTGTACGAGAGCGAGCGGCCGGATTGCTCGCGAATCGTCACGCCGCCGAAGCCGCGGACGTTGGCGAAATCGCCGCGCTCGTATTCGACGCGCACCAGCGTGTTGCGCCGCGGCTGCCAGGTGGCGGCCAGGGTTTCACCTTCGAGTTCGAAGGTGGAAGCATCCTGAAAAGTGCGTTCCTGGCGACGGACGGCGTTGAAGCGCAGGGCGAGGCCATCGCGGAGCTTGCGATTGTAGTCGAGTTGGAAGCGGTAGGCCCCGTCGTTGTTGTAGGCGGCGGTGACCGTGCCGAAATTTTTCATCATCGCCCGCTTGGTGAAGACGGCGGCCTGGCCGCCGGGCTCGACATCGCCGAAGATGAGGGAGTTGGAGCCCTTGCCGAAGTCGATGCGCTCGACGTTGTAGGTGTCGGACGGGATGTACCAACGGAAGTAGTTGCGCGAGGCGGTCGAGCCACTGAGCCCGCGAAACGAGATGGCGCCGCCCTGGTTGTCATTCTCGAGGGTGGGCGGGGCGTAGGCGTTGGCGACATAGTTGGCGACCTCGTCGGCGGTAAACAGGCCGAGGTCCTCCATGAAATCCGCGGTGATGGCGTCGATACTCACCGGAACGTCCTTGAGCGCCTGCTTGGTTCGTGTGGCCGAGAGCGTTTCATTGGCGGACCAGCCGGTCTCGCGTTCGGTGGAAATGATGAAGGGCGAGAGGGTGATGGTCTCGTCGGCGACCGGCAGCACGCGGGCGGTCGGGGTGGCGGCGGGGGCGACCTGTGCCGGGAGCGCGGGGCGGGCGAACGATCCGAGCAGGAGCAGGGTGGCGAGGGCGCAAACGGCACGAGGCAGGCTGACGGGTTTTGGGTTCATGGTGTCTTCAGGGGAGGTGTATGGCTCACGCGAGCAAATCAGGGCTTTCGGGTGAGACGGTGGCCCGCCGGGCCGGTAACTCAAGCGTCGATACCCGCGGTTTTACCGATGGCCAAGCGCCCACTGCGTCTCGTCGCCCTCCGGCGGCTGGCAACCGCCGCTCCCTCAGTCCATCGAATGTGGCGACAACTCCGAGAGATACACCCGGGGGCAAAGTTCGGGGCAAAGTCGGGGCTTGGCGGGGCGGCCGGTGCGACCCAAGCTCCCGGGCTTTCCCAATGTCGTCCCTGCCCAATTTGATGGAGGAAGCCATGCGCTGGTTCGGTCCGGCGGATCCGGTGGCGCTGAACGAGATCCGGCAGACGGGGGCGACGGCGGTTTTTTCCGCGCTGCATGAAATTCCCTATGGCGAGGCGTGGCCGGCGGAGCTGATCGTCCGGCGGCGGTCGGAGATCGCGGCGGCGGGACTGGCCTGGCGCGTCGTGGAGTCCGTGCCGGTGTCGGAGGCGATCAAGACGCGCACCGGGGAGTTCGAGCGGCATATCGACAACTACGGTGCGACGCTCGAACGGCTGGGCGCGGCCGGGATCGAGGTTGTCGTTTACAACTTCATGCCGGTGATGGATTGGGTGCGCACCGATCTGCGGCATCGGTTGCCCGACGGCGCGGAGGCACTGCTCTACGACCCGGTGAAGTTCGCCGCCTTCGATCTGCTCGCCCTGGCGCGGTCGGGCGCGGAGCACGACTGGAGCGCGGGAGCATGCGCCGCCGCGCGGGTTTTCTGGGAGGGGCAAACTGAAACGCAGCGGCAGGCCTTCACGCAACAGACCCTCGACTTGTTTCCCGGAGTGCGGCTGGGGCTCACGGTGGCCGATTTTCGCGCCATGCTCGGGCGCTACGCCGCGCTCGATGCGGCGCGGTTGCGCGAGCACCTGCGGCATTTTCTCGAGGCGGTGGTGCCGGTCGCGGAAAAGGCCGGCGTGCGACTGGCGATCCACCCGGACGATCCGCCGTTTCCGGTGCTGGGATTGCCGCGCATCGTCGCGACCGAAGACGATCTGCGGACGGTGCTCGCGATGGTGGATTCGCCGGCCAACGGACTCTGTTACTGCACCGGTTCGCTCGGAGTGCGGGCGGAGAACGATCTGGCGGGCATCGTGCGCCGAAATGGTTCGCGCATCCACGCGGTGCATTTGCGCAGTGTGCAACGCGAGCCGGACGGGACCTTTTTCGAGGCGAACCACCTCGAAGGGAGCGTGGACCTGCCCGCGGTGGTCCAGGCCCTGCTCGAGGAACAGGCCGCGCGCCGCCGCGTGGTGCGGCGCGACTGGCAGCTGCCACTCCGGCCCGATCACGGGCACATGATGCTCGATGACTTCAAGCGACCGGCCCCGGCCTGCCCCGGCTATCCATTGATCGGGCGGCTCCGCGGACTCGCGGAGTTGCGCGGCCTGCAGACCGGCATCTCCCGGTTCGGCGTGGCGCGGATCTGAATTGAAGGGGACCAGTCGACATGCCTTGCCCACCCAAGATTTCCCTCCGCGCCGTCACCGGCTGGCTCGTGTTCTGCGCCACGCTGCCCACGCTGCGCGGCGGACTGCTCGATGGCTGGCGCAATCGGATGCAGTCGATTGTTCCGCGGAGTTATGTCTGCCGGCCCGCGGCCACGCCAATCGTGATCGATGGCCGGCCGGACGATGCGGCGTGGGCGGCGGCGCCCTGGACCGCCGACTTCGTGGACATCGAGGGTGACGCGAAACCGAAGCCGCGCTTTCGCACGCGGGCCAAGCTGCTCTGGGACGATCGCTATCTCTATATCGCCGCCGAACTCGAGGAACCCCACGTGTGGGGAACGCTCACCACGCACGATACCGTGATTTTCAACGACCCGGACTTCGAGGTGTTTCTCGATCCGGACGGCGATACGCACGGCTATTACGAATTCGAGATGAACGCGCTCAACACCGGCTGGGATTTGCAGCTGGTGAAGCCGTACATCGATGGCGGCCCGGCCCGCAACGAGTGGGAAATTCCCGGACTCCAGACGGCGGTTCACGTCCGCGGCACGATCAATAATCCGGCGGACAAGGACCTGGGCTGGACGCTCGAGATCGCGATGCCGTGGGCGGCGTTGGGGCCGCCGCCGGGGCGGAGCGGCCCGCCCGGGGAAGGGGAGCGGTGGCGACTCAATTTTTCGCGCGTCGAGTGGCACGTCACGACGGAGGATGGGGTCACGCGCAAGGTGCCGAAGACGCCCGAGGACAACTGGGTTTGGTCGCCGCAAGGAGTGGTGGACATGCATCGGCCGGAAATGTGGGGCGTGCTGCAGTTCACCCATCGGCCGTCCGGCGAGGCCGTGACGGTGGCACCGATTCCTGGCAAGGCCGCACGCGACGCCGTGCTGGCGGTTTATTACGCGCAGGTCGATTTCCGGAAAGCGCAGGGGCGGTGGGCGCTGACGTTGGACGAACTCGGCCCGGTCGCGGGCACCCTGGCGCCGGCGCCGAGCGTGCCGACACTGCGGGCCACGTCCGATGGCTATGAGTGCACGGCGCGATTTGCCGATGGCGCGGTTCAGCGCACCTGGCGGATTCGGCAGGATCGCTGGTTGAGGCTCGAGTAGCGGCCGGCAGGAAAAAACTGGACGTGAGCGCGTTTGGCCGTGGATCATCGCGACCCGCTTGGCCGAACGGCGAAGCGGCGGTTTCCCCTTCGTTCACCCTCCTGCCGCCTCATGATCACCTCTGCCTCGAATTCGGATCCGATTCCGGCCGCCGCCGCGCGCGAGCCCGTCACGATGTATCACTGGCTCGTGATCATCATCGCCTCCGCCGGGTGGCTGTTCGACTGCATGGATCAGCGGATTTTTGCCCTGTCCCGCGAACCGGCGTTGCGGGAAATCCTCGGGCCAGGGACGGCCGACGCGGTGATTCGAGACTGGGGTGGCTGGGCGACGACCTCGATGATGATCGGCTGGGCCACCGGCGGTATCATCTTCGGCATGATGAGCGATCGGCTCGGCCGGGTGAAGACGATGGTGGTCACGCTGCTGGTCTACTCCGGTTTCACCGGACTGTCGGGTATCGCTAATTCGGTGACGGCGTTCCTGGGGTATCGCTTTCTCGTCGGGCTGGGGGTCGGCGGGATGTTTGGCGCCGCCACGACGCTGGTGGCGGAGAGCGTGCCGGTGCGCATCCGCGCGGTGGCGCTTGGCTCGCTGCAGGCGCTGTCGGCCTGCGGCAACATCATCGGCTCGCTGATGAGCACCCAGATTCAGCCGGGCAGTGCGGACGTGCTGTTCGGCCTGAGCGGCTGGCGGATTATGTTTTTCATCGGAGTGCTGCCTGCGTTCCTGGTGGTCCCGATGGTCTTTGTGCTGCGGGAGCCCGCGCAATGGAAGGCGGCCAAGGAGCGGGCAAGGAACTCGACCGATCAATCCGCCCACATCGGTTCAATCGGCGATCTGTGGCACCATCCGGTCTGGCGCCGCAACCTGCTCGTCGGCGTGGGTCTGGGCCTGGCGGGCATGGCGGGGCTCTGGGGCATCGGCTTCTTCTCGCCGGAACTCATCTCGACGGCGCTCAAGGGCGAGCCGCAGCAGGTGGTCGACGTGGTGCGCGGCTACGGGACCGCGTTGCAGGACGTGGGGGCGTTCCTCGGTATTCTCGGGTTTACCGCGGTGGCCACGCTGTTCGGCCGGCGGCCGGCGTTTTTGGTGTCCTTCCTCCTCTGCCTGGGCGTGACGATTTACGTCTTCAACAACCTGAAGAGCGGCCCCGACGCCTACTGGATGCTGCCGCTGATGGGCTTCGCCCAGCTGTCGGTTTTCGGCGGATACGCGATCTACTTCCCCGAGCTCTTCCCCACGCGGCTGCGCGGGACGGGCGTTGGTTTCTGCTACAACACGGTGCGCTATCTCGCGGCGGCGTTTCCGCCGCTCCTGATGTACCTGAACCGCCAGCTCCTCGAGCAAGGGGTGAACGAGCCCTTTCGAAAGGCGGCGACCATTCTCTCGTTCATCTTTGTGCTGGGCCTGGTCGCGTTGATCTGGGCTCCGGAAACAAAGGGCAAGCCGCTGCCGGAGGATTAGTCGACGGGGCAGGTCTTTTTCGACGCTCTCGCGAATCGTGACGGTGAGGCGCTGCGTTCATCGCCGGCAACCTAACCGCGTAAGATCACTCTCCGCGCCCGGGCAGGCCGGCGGCGACGGTCTGCGCCACGGTGCGGATGATCTCCCGCTCGTTGGCGTGACTGGTGGTGAAGACGACGAGCACGAACTTCGCGCCGTTCGGCAGCTCGATGTACGCGGCGTCGTGCCGCGTCTGGCTCGTCCAGCCAGCCTTCGACCAGAGTTTCGCTCCCGCCGGCAACGCGGGGCCGGTGAACTTGGACTGGTTGTCGGGATCGGAATCTTTCGGCGCGAGGTCGCGTGCCAGCAATTCCATCATCTCGGCGCTCCGGGCCGCGGTGACGCATTTCCCGGTGACCATCTCGACCATCAGCCGCGCGGCGTCGTCGGTCGTGAGCATGTTGCGCTTGGGTTCGAAGAGGCGGATGGCCTGCGACTCGCGGCCGTACGGTCCGTCTCCCCAGGGCTTCTTGTGCGCGAGCACGCCCGCATAGCCGAGGCTGGCAAAGTACCGCGTGACGGCATTGCGCGCCTCGAACCACGCCTTGATTTCGGCCTCGGGCAGCTCCGGGCCGCTCGTGGTCCCGGTGAGCAGGTCGATCACGTAGTGCGTGGCGTCGTTGGAGGAGTCGACGATCATGTCCTTCATCGCGCGCCGTAATTCGGGTGTGTCGGCGAGCCGGCCGTCCTCCATCCACCGGTGCGCGGCGGCGAGGTAGCAGAGCTTGATGACGCTCGCCGGATAAATGAGCACGTCGCCCCGCACGCTGGCGCGTAGCGGCCGGCCGGGATCGCGCAGGTCGACGAGGGTGAGTGCGAGTTGGTCGGGCAGAAGTTTTGCCGCGGCGAAACGATCGAGGGCCGTGCGCGCGGCGCGATCAGCGAGAGCTTGGAGCGGATTCGACCGCGCGGGGAGGGAGGTGGCGAGCATGAGCAAAAGGACCAAACAAGGCAGCACTCGGTGGGAGGAGGTGAGAAGCATGGCGGTCAGGAAACGACTTCGTTTACTGACTGCAATCCTGTGTCTGGCCCCGAGCCTGCCTCGGAACGCGTCGCCACCGGTGGAGGGCGAATGGTGATCGCGTGGGCGAGCGGTCGCACGATTTCGTCGCCGCCGCCGCTCCGTTGCGCCCCCCCCGGTCACTTCTGCCGGAACAATTCACTCTGCACGATTCCGTGCACCAGCGTGCGGACGCCGTAGTCGTTGGTCTTGGCGGTCGCGACGATCTTCTCGATCTGTTCGCGGTCGCTGAAACGCACCGGGGCGCCGGTGGCGAAAACGACCAGCTGTTTGGCGAGGTTGCGGGCGAGCGTGGCGTCCTCCGCATGGAGCAGACGCTTGAATTCCCGGATGTCGCGGAAGGGCCGGCCGTCGGGCAGTTCGCCGGCGGCGTCGACCGGCAGGCCGAAGTGAAAAACAAAGGGCTGCCCGTTCTTCCCGAGACCTTTTTCGGCGGGTTTGTCCTCGGCCACGCCGCGGTAGCGATCGCGCCAGCCGCCCATCACGTCGAAGCTCTCGAGCGCGAAACCGGGCGGGTCCATCTTGCGGTGGCACGCGGCGCAGCTGGCGTGGTCGCGGTGTTTCTCCAGCTGCTGGCGGATGGTGACGGCGCCGCGGATGTCCGGCTCGACCGCCGCCACCGGCGGCGGCGGAGGAATGTCGAGGCCGAGGATGCGTTCAACGATCCATTTGCCCCGCAGAACCGGAGAGGTGGTGGTGCCATTGGCGGTGACCTTGAGGACGCTCGCCTGCGTCATGATGCCGCCGCGCACGCGGTCGGCGGGCAGTGGCACCCGGCGCATCGCGATCCCCTGCACGTCCGGAATGCCGTAATGGTTCGCAAGGCGCTCGTTGAGAAACGTGAAGTCGGAGTCGACGAGGTTCCGCACGGGTAGATCGCGTTCCAGCAGTTCGGCGAAAAAGAGCTGCGTTTCCGCGAGTGCCGCCTCGAGCAGCGCGTCGTCGAGGTAGTAGTCGTTGTAAAGCGTGGTCGACGGCGTGGAGTCCTCCAACTTCCGCAGATCGATCCAGTAATCGAGAAACGCCTCGCGAAAGCGCCGTGACTTCGGATCGGCGAGCAGGCGCTCCGTCTCGGCGCGCAGGACGTCCGGCCGGCGCAACTCACCGCGGGCGGCGCGGGCGCGCAGGGTGGCATCGGGCACCGAATTCCAGAGAAACAGCGCGAGGCGGGTCGCGAGCGCGTCGTCATCGAGCGGGCCCGGTTTCTCCTCGAGAAATACAAATCCCGGCGACGCCAGCACCGCGGTGTAGGCCGCAATCATCGCTTCCGCGAAGCTCAGCCCGGCTCGCGTCCGATCGGTAAACAGCGCGACGAATCGTTGCACCTCACTGTCCGCGACCGGCCGGCGGTAGGTGTGCTGGATGAAGCCGCGCAGGAGTCGTGCGGAGTCTGTTTTCGGATCCTTGGAGACCACGTCAACCGCGACCTCGCGAAGCGGCTGGACGCGCCGGACGGCGTCACGACCGTCTTCGCGGTCGGCGGTGCGATCGACCACGGGGATGGTCACTCCGGGGTCGTTGCCCGTGACCTTGGCCAGTGGCAAATCGCCGAATAGCCGGCGGTAGCCGGCGGTGGTCGTCTCGTCGTAGACCGGCCCTTCTACTTCCATCCACCGAAACGCGACGCTGGGCGCGCCGTCGTCCTGCATCAGCGGATTTTTGAAGTTGTTGGGCCGCGAGCGGAAGAAGCGCGACGCATCGGGCACGAGCGTTTCGTTGGCGAGCAGCCAGACTTCGCCGACGTCGTGAATGGCCGGTTCGGGGGTGAGATCGAACTCGCCGACCCGGCGGTTCATGACGCCGTTGCGGGTGTAGACTGTGATCGGTTCGGAGGTGCGGCCCTCGGCGATCTCGTCGTAGTTCGGAACCTCCTTCCGCGGGCGCTGCTGCTGGCCAACCCTGTCGCCGCCGTTGGCGAAACTTTTCGTGCTGCCGCCGGGGGCGGCCCACAGCGTGTAGCCACTGAAGCGAATCTGGTAGCGGCCCGCGACTGGCGCGCGGAACTGATCCCAGCGATAGGTGAAGCCGGTCACGTAGTTGCTCGACACCCAGCCCACCGCTTCGAGGTCGCGCGTTTTCGGGTCGTGGTGGCCGACCGTGAGTGGAGCGATCAAGGCTCGGACGTCGGGCTGCGCCTTCGTCCCGAGGACCGGATAGGTCATGCGGTCAGGTGACGTGTTGCCGATTCGCGGCGTAAATTTGCTGGTCAGCGTGCGCTGGTCGCGCGCGTAGTAGCGCGTGGTCGAAGTGGGCGGGCGCTCGTATTGCACGCTGAGCACCTGGCGCATCGCGTAGTCGGCGACGATCAGGTAGCGCGCCATGTGCACGTGGGAGACATCGAGCGCGTCGCCGATTTTATTGAAACGATGCGCCTCGCCGTCGTCCGGAAACTGTCCGCGGATTTGCAGCCATGGGGCGGAGAAGAGATCGCGGAGGGCGTTTTCGTATTCGTAGCCGTTGAGCCGGCGCTGCGTGGCGCGGCCCTCGCGGGCGATCTTCTCCCGGTCGTGGACGGTGAGCGAGGCGCGTACGCCCTGCAGAAACGCGGCCAGTTCGGCGGCGTCGGGACGTTGCTGCTTCTCCTTGGGCGGCATCTCGCCGGCTGCGAGGCGATCGTGCACCTTGACCCAGCGGAGGAAGTTGGCGTCGTCGCCGGGGGTGTAGGTGAGCGAGGTGAGGTCGAGGCCTCCTTTTTTCTCCAGGTCGTCGTGACAGCTCGCGCAGTATTTCTCGATGAACGCGGCGGTGTCGGGGGTGGCCGCGGTGGCCAGCGGGCAGGCGAGAACGGAAACAAGAATGGCGGCCGCAAAAAATCCCGAAGGGCGTCTGGTTTGCAGGCGCCGTGGTTTGGCCGCCCTAAGCTGTGTCCGTCCAGTCGGAGTGCGTTTTGCCATTGAAAACGAAAACACTGAAGGGTGGAACCCGATGTCGCTATCGTTTTTTGGACCGTACGTTCCGACATCAGCCCGATGGGGGCATCGGGCTCCACCTTTCCGGGGATTGTGACGGCTGCGCTTTTCCAGGCGTCTACCTGACTGTCTGCCTGACAGACGCTCGGCGTCGAGTGACGTTGTGTTCACACCAGCTCCAGCCCGCGCATGGTTCCGGTCGACGACGCGAATTTGTCCGTCTCGATGCCCAGGCGCTGCAGCATCGAGACGAAGAGATTCGGCAGCGGGTAGTTTTGCGCGGTGTTGAACGCGAGGTGCTGACCGTGCTTGAAACCGCCCCCGGCGAGAATCGTCGGGAGGTTGAAGCAGGTGTGCGCGTTGGCGTCGCCGAAATTGGAACCGTAGAGCACCATGGTGCGGTCGAGCAGCGTTTCCTCGCCCTCGCGCACCGCCTTCAGGTCAGCGATCAGCCGGCCGAGCAATTTCATGTGCCACGCGTCGATGATGGTGAGTTCGGAGCGTTTCTTCTCGGATTTTCCGTGATGCGAGAGGTTGTGGTAGCCATCGGTGAGCGTGGCGTTGTCGAGTTCAAGGACTGGAGTGCTCACGCTGTCGAGCATCAGCGTGATCGCGCGGGTGGAGTCGGTCTCGAAGGCGAGCCGCGCGAGGTCGTACATCACTTTCACCTTGTCCATGTACTCGGCGGGATTCGTCGGATCGATCGGCATGGGCGCGGTGACGACGGGCTTGGGCTTTTGCTCCCAGCCGCGCGACGCCTGCAACCGGTGCTCCAGGTCCCGCACGCTGGTAAAATACTGGTCGAGCCGATCGCGGTCGCGGGCGGTCACGTTGCGCTGCAGTTCCTTCGCCTGGCCGGCGACAGTGTCGAGGATGCTGCGCCCTGTATCAAGTTTGCGGATTTGCGCGGTGACCTGGGCGGGGGAGCCCTGGAGAAAGAGCTGGGCGAAAACGTCCGCGGCTTTTTCCTCGGGTGGAATCGCCACGCCGGTGCCGGTCCACGACAGGCTGCGCGTGCGGGTGTTCACGCCGAGAGTCAGCGAAGGAAAGCGCGTGAGGGTGCCGATTTGTTCCGCGATGTGTTGATCGAGCGAGAGGGTGTTGCGGAACGAACTGCTGCCGGGGTGGGGTGCGGCGGTGAGAAAACAGACGTCGGCGGGATGGCCGCCGTCGACGTTGGGGTGGGAGACACCGCTGAAGACGCTGAAGTCCTGGCGGTGCTCCTGGAGCAGGGCGAGGTAGGGGGAGGCGACGTAGTCCCGCCCCGCGGTCGTGGGGAAAAACTGATCCCCGAGCAGACCAAGGTTGTTGCAGATGCCCAGCATCCGGCGTGGCCGGGCGCCCGGGGCCAGCGGCGACGTCGGGGACGCGGCCCGGGCGAACACCGGCAGCATGGATTCAAGAAACGGGAGCGACAACGCGATGCCCGCGCCCTGGAGGAAGCGCCGGCGCGAGAGCGGGCGGCGCGTGGTGATGAAGGGTCCGTGGGGCATGGGGAACAGGCAGACCTTGGCGGCGGGTTGAGGTGTTGGCAAGTGCGACGGGCACAGTGCGGGGCTCAGCGCCAGGACGGTGTCAGCTATCGCGCTCGCGATTTGGCCTGCAAAGGGATGATCGATCAAGAGCTGTGCGCGCACCATTACCTCCACAACGCCACCCGCGTGGGCGAGACGCTGCGCTACGTGGCCGTGGCCCCCGACGGCCGCTGGCTCGCCCTGCTCGGCTGGGCCAGCCCCGCGCTGCACCTGCGCCCACGCGATCGCTGGCTCGGCTGGTCCGAGCCCCAGCGCGCTGCGCGGTT
>SXGU01197591.1_pt1 | contig 36765 bp, 36 predicted proteins | sample 3174531 | NCBI WGS metagenome assembly SXGU01 (sample SAMN11356863, study PRJNA531348) | freshwater metagenome | isolation source: freshwater sample F1-140 | place: China: Fuxian Lake, Yuxi | collected 2017-12-25 | reverse complement strand
ATACCCTACAAAAGTATTTCCATCAGCATTAGCCTCTAAGCGTAATCCAGCAGCCATCCCCACCATTGTATTAAAGGAGGCCGAGTATTCTGCGAGACCACTACCTGCGGAATAGCCGACATAAGTATTGTTTGAACCTGTTTGCTGAAATCTTCCCGCGTCATACCCAAGTCCAGTATTACCAGACCCTGTTGTATTACCACCCATGCTGCCTGAACCAAATGCAGCATTTAGCGTCCCAGAGGTGTTTGCTTGCATCGCCCCCACTCCAACAGCGATGACATACCCTGCGGTATTATTACGTAAAGCACCACTTCCAATTCCTATTCCATGTCCTCCCGTTCCGCTATTGCTGCCTGCCCCAATTCCAATAAAAATATTATTGCTACCGTTCCCACCAGTCTGGTCTCCAATCAGAATATTCTGAGTCCCAGTTGTTAATTGAACAGACCCACTATATCCAGCTCCTACTCCAATCATTACATTTGAACCCCCTGATGTAATTGAACGACCAGCACTAGAACCGATAGCAGTGTTATCACTACTTGTTACCGCACCGTCTCGCATCGCAGCGAAACCGATAGCGATGTTAGTTGAGCCAGTTACACCAGCAGTAAAGAGAGTCTGCGAACCGATAGCAAGGTTATTTGAGCCACTAGTAATACCATTACCAGCACCCCAACCAATCGCCGCATTACTATTTCCCGTTGTAATACCTGTTAATGCAACATTACCGATTACTGTATTTCTAAATGCAGTAGAAGCAGACTGCATTGTTCCACTACCGCCTATTGCGACGTTCTCATAAACCGCAGCGAGGTTGACTCCAACACCGTTGCCGAGCCAAATGTTGTTTGGTGGACCAAAGGCTCCAGAGGAACCGCCAGCAGTGTGAAATACGATAGTCCCCCCAACACGCAAAATGTTTGTATTGTTCGCTGATGGTACATTAAATCCATTGGTAGAGGTAATTCTTCCGTCAGTTGTCTCGGTTGTACCAACTCCGAAACCTGATGTGATGTATCCGTCACCTGTGACTTGAAAATCAGCACTAGCGTCAATTGATGATGTCTTAACGCCAAGTTTACCCGCTGAATCTATTTTAGTTAGAACTGTTGCGCTAGAGTTTTGAAACTGTAGTAAGTCTGCTGTTTGGGAAGTGGCAGCTTTGATGATAGAACCGATAGTATCTGCTGCACCTGCGTTGACTTGAAGTTGAGCACCGGGACTCGCCGTCCCAATTCCCAACCTATTATTCGTATCATCCCAGAAGAAGTTTGCGTTGTCTTGAGCTAGGACGCCTGATGTGCCAGCAAACAATACTGAACCAGCAGTAGCAGAAGTAATTGAATCACCGATTGCCATACCACCTCCACCTCCAGCTCCCCATTCTAGACCTGTAGCCGTAGCGGAGTTAGCTTTTAGCACTTGACCGTTAGTGCCGACACCGAGTCGGGCGTCTACTGTTGTAAATGTGTACAGATCACCCTTTGTTGTCAGAGGAGATGAGCCAGCGCCTGAGCCAAGGTTATATTTACCGTCTGTTTGTGTAAGTCCTGTGAGGTTTACATCATCTAGCTCTCTCAGGGAAACAGTTTTTGATCCTTGTTTAATAGACTGGATATACTGCTCGATATTTGGTCGATTAGAAAGTGAGTCATAGTCAAGACCTTCCTTTAAAGATTCAAGTTTCTCCTTGATTTGTTTTGCAGTGTCGGGTGACCCATCTTTACCGTTTTTAGCCTTTGGTATTTTTGCTACTACGGTTTGTATGATAGTTTCATAGTCGACAACAGCATCTTGTCCGTCCACTCCATCTTTTCCATCAACGCCTTTAGCGACAAGCGGTGTGACTGTCTCTACTATCTGGGCAATGTCATCTTCTGTTAGGATATAGTCACTACCGTCCTTACCATCGACACCATTAGTTACTCTTTCTTGTACACGATTGATTATTTGAGAGATTTCATCGTCAGTAAAATAGTCCTTACCTTTAGTCGGAGTGAAGCCGTCATCTCCTTTTTTACCCTTGAGCATCGAAAAGAAAGTGGTAGCAAGTTCATCTTGCTCCCCTTTTTCAAGTTGTACCTTCTGTACCTCCTTTGGTTTTGTATTCTCGGCGATCTGAGAAAGTGTCGTATTACCCTCGTCAGTATTTACCAAAATCCCCTCAAGGGCAGGCTCCAGTCCCTTTACCGCATCAGTAGTCTCAGCACTCTGAAGCAATGCCATTTCCGCATTATTATTTAGGTCTTGAAGATGTTGTTTGTTTTCGTTTTTCATTTGGTTATTCCTTTTGTTTTGGTAAAAACTGACTAGCCCCTACTGCCCCCGCCCCTATCCCTGCTCCGACAAGAAGGGGGTTTAGCCTTACTTTACCAAAGGCTTCCACAGGCAATTTCCCTTGTTCTTTGGTTATTGGCACTTCTATCCAACTTACGCCCTTATCATCTACCACTCTTTTACCACCGAATTTGTTTAAGTATTTTTGTACATCTTTTTCGTAGAATTTGTAGATAGGGTTGTTGGTGTCTACTTTACCTGAGATGTCAAAGGTTTCGGTGTCTACTTGTGTGTCTAGTAGGTCATCCAGCTCTTTCTTGGTAGGTGTTCTTCCTTGTTCGATTATTTCTTCATACTGTTTTGTTGCGTGATATCTTTTTTCTCCTGATAAAGAGCGAAGATTATAGCGCAGATTTTCCTGTAGCTTGCTTTTCTGTACTGCCTTAAACTTCCCATCTCCGAGAACATCGGTGATTATCCAATCATTACCATAACCTCTCTGTCCATTAGGAGTGATTTCAAGTCCCACCCTTAGTTTGTTGGTGTCAAGTAATTCATCTCCAATTATCCACCTACCCGTTTCTTGTCCCAACCCCTCTATCTTCATAGCAGTTTCTCCTGTAGGGAATTGAAGTTTAGTTTTACCATCTTGACTAGCCTTCTTTATTTCTTCTCTTACCATACGGAAGTGAGCTGTAGGGTCGTTGTATTGTTGGAGTTTGGCTAATTCTTTACTTTTTTCTAAAACTGGCTTTTTACTCGCTTGGACGAATCTATCTGTATTACCCTGTAATTTTTGGGCTTGTTCCAATGTATATCTCTGTCCTCTATGTTCTATTGTTTCTCTCTCTAAATTCCCCTTCTGATACAAATCACTCTGCACTTCTATTACTCGTCTAGTTTTATTGTCTGCCATATCTTCTATACGGGTGTGACCGAAGTAAGAATCAGTTGCTTTTGAAAAGTGTTGATTACCAGCAGAAGTCTTAATCGGAGATTCATAAACATGTTCTATATAATCTTTTACGTTTCCTCTATCCTCTTTAAGAGAAATCCCTTCCCAACGAGCAACACCTATAGAACCACGAGGGTCATTCATTTCAGACACTTTTCCGCTTACCTTTACTTTCAACGGCAATAGTTCTGCCTTTACTTTCTTAGCAAAGTCGGAGACGTTTATGGTATCTTTTTCACTTTTTAATATATCTCGTATCAAATCTCTCTCCACCTGTTTCAGTTCCCCTCTATTGGTAGCGTCTAGGATGTATTGTTTAGACACAGTGGTTTTACCTTCTAAGTCTTTGAGGATTTTAGTGGTGAGGTCTCCTGTTTCTTTGTAACCCGTAGAAATGAAGCCGCCTTGTTTGTTTTTCATCCAAGCATTCATGATATCTTCATCAAAACTATCATCTACTATGATGGGCTTCCTAACCGCATCAGGATATTCTTTTGCCAGTGCATCGTAGATTTTTCTATCTGCTACTGGTGCTCCATAATCTGGTTTTTCAAAATAAGTACCTTTACTATATTTTTCTATAAAGGCATCTAGTTTTGATTTTAGTTTCACTTCCTTAGGTAGCCATTCAGGGAAAGTAGATGGTATGGCAACGACCTTAGAGGTACTCTCATTTTTTTGAGGTATAAAAGCTCGTTTACCTGCGGTAGCCTCACTTAGTGCATAATGAGCACGATTAAAGTCAGGGTTAGTTATCCCCTTGACATTCTCAGCTCTTTGCGTAATACTTGGGGGTATGGCATTACTTTCAATATTAATTATAGCGGGATTAGTTTGTTGGGCTGTTGGAGATTTTGACTGAGGTAAAAAGAATTCACCCACTTTTCTTTGTCCCTCAAAAACCCCTGGTGCAGGTAATTCTATAGGTAATCCCTGATTAATTATCTTCCCACTGGGTGCGGGTAATAAAAGTCTTGTTTCTCTATCAAGATTCTGTTTTTCTAACCATTTTATCGTGTTTGTATACGCCTGTGGATCAGTCTTTTGTAGATTTCTTAGCAAAAGCCTTTTTAGGGGACTTGCAACATTATTCGCAATAATCAATTCACCAACAAGATTACCCCCTAATGCACCAACAAGTCTACCTGGTAATGTTGTACCGACACTAGAACCAATAGCTGTAGTCACATATTTTAGTAGGCGACCTCCTTTTATAGTTTTACCGTTCAAATCCTCTAGAAACTTAGCTGCCTCAAGCCTATCTCCAATTTCTCGATTGAGTTGGGCTACCTCAGCATTACCTGATTTTGCCGAGACTTCTTCAATATCTTTCTGTAAAGATTTTGCTATTGCATACTCACTATCTTTTTTTAATACATCAGCATCTATCAAGCCTTTATTTTTAAACACATTATCCCATCGTGCAGACTTTATCTCATCTACTTTACTCAAAGGTATTTCACCTGTTGGATAATTTTTTCTCAATAAATCAAACTCCGCACGGATTTCTTTCTCCATTTTATCAAATCTCCCCGCATCTATATTTTGTGGGGTTTTTGCATATTCAATAGCTCTCATCTCAAGCTCATCTAGTTTGCGAGGCGTAGTAGAAAGACCCACCTCCTTTAGGGCATTTCTGTTGGCATCTCTTAGTGGTGTTATTTTTTGACGATACTGATTTGCTTGATCGAAGGTATCTAATTTGGGACCACTTCTCTTTGGTATGATGCCCTCCTCCGAGAGAGTTCTCATCGGTGTTTTTCCCTCGGTTCCTGCTCTATTCAGCATCTCTGTCTTTGTCTCTATTTTAGCAATTTTCTTTTTACCGAGAGTTGTGCCACTCGAAAGTTCTGAATATGTTTGCTCAAGGTCATCAACAGCTTTTTTTCTTAATAAATCTACTGATTCAGAAGCGACTTCTTTAGCTTTAGGCAAAACAGTCTCCAGTGAGGTATCTACTCCTCGCGTTACTGGCTTTGCAAGGGTTGAGATAGTATCCTTCGTTATACCAGTACCTCGTATTTTTGATGGTGCATATAGTAAACTAGGAATGAGTAGAGGATCTTCAATACCTGTAATAGCGACTTTCTGAGTAATCTCAGCAGGTGTCATAGAGGCTACACTCTTAGCCATATCTACTCCTTTACCAAAAGTATCTACTACCCCCTCTTTTATTGCTTTTACACCGCCAACAAACCCTGCAGTTCCAAAAATATCAGATAATGCCTGACCGCCTTTTACTATATTTGCGCCTATATTTAATGCACTTTCAGTATCAAAAGGGTTGACGGGGGCAACAGCACCTCTTATTAGATTACGAGCAGAAGAAGGTATATTACCGAATGCTTTAGCTACATTTATAGGCACATCTGAGATTTTGCCTGTTTGACTAGCTGAAAAAGATGGTGATGAAGACGATAAAAAAGACTGAGATACTGGTTTTTGCCCATACTTAGCCTCGTATTCTGCGCGTGTCATTTTTACAGGTGTCGAAGCTACGGGCACTCCGTACTTAGCCTCGTATTCTGCTCGTGTCATTTGTATCACCATTGATTTAATCGATTATTTCTACCTGTTGACCGTCGGGAGCCACTACAGTATTTGTAGATCCACTAATACTATTTCCCTCCAATTTAGAGACAATATCCTGAAGTGTTTTCTTAAACTCATCTTCGGATTGAGAGAGATTTAGTCTAGTAGCTGCCTGAGATAGTAATGCACGCTCAGCATCGGATACAGCTCCTTGTCCTTTTAGGTATTTTACAGCTTCAAGCGCAAGTTGTGATTTCAATGAATTAAACCCAATGATAAAATCACTTCTTTGGGTCCCGGGTACAGCAAAACGATTAGGATAAATAGAAGCACCAACAGCATTATTGTACCCACCTCCAGTCTCAAACTTCGATAGTAAATCTTTTGCAGTAGAAAGTGCAGCTTTACCAAGTTCTGTAGTGGTAGGTTTACCCTCTGTTGAATTACCCATTGCCTGTAGTGCTACAGTTACTTGATTTCTCAGTCCGGCTTGAGTTGAGGGGATTTCCGTAATCTTAGCGGTACCATTTTGAATACGCTCAGCCCAAGAGTCTACGATTCTATTTTCACCTGGTGTATATGTTCCAGTAGTAGAAGATACTCCACCCACCTTCACCCCACTATTTACCCAATTACCCTGTCCATCTGGTTTGTAGATATATCCACCAACTTCAATAGGTTTATTGGCATCTCGTTGTCCACTAGCGATTTGTTGGTTAATACGGTCAATCTCCATTTGAGTTTTTACACTCTCTAATTTCTTGTCTGCTTCCTTGGTTACTTCCGCTTCTTGTATCTTCTTCTGCTCCTCATACGCCCTCTTTATCTGACCGACAGATACACCTGCATTGGTAGCAATAGCTTCGATACTAGCAGGGTCATAGCTTTCGAGAGGGGCCTGTGTTGCAAGAAATGATTTTGCAATCTCCGATGCTGTTTTATTACCACCCTCTACTCGTCCTTTGAGAAAATCTAAGTATGCTTTCGTACCACCTTCCTGTGCCACTCGCTTTTCTGCGATAGCTCGTTGTCCCATTTCTTTTCCCTTATTTAAAATAGATTGAATGACCGCTTGTTTTTCATTTTCAATGGAACCTAAAATAGCTTCATTCGCTCCCTCTACACCTGCTGTTTGGGTGGTTGCAAAGTCAGAGCCGAGTAGTCCTCGTCGAGCTTGTATAGCCCCAATAGTACCCAGTCGTCCTCGTCCCTGCTCCTGCGCCCGTGCAAGTTTATCTGCATATACCGCATTCTGAGCGTTTATTTCCGCTTGAAATTGAGCGAGAGCATCGGAGCGCAACTGGTCTTCATTGATTGTCTGTTGAGAAAGGTCTAGTGCTTTTCTGCCCTCTCGTTCTTGAAATTCTCTGAGTGCTTTATCTGCTGGATTTTCTACATACGCAGGTGCTTGTTGTAATGTAGGAGCTGGAGTTGTTATTAGAGTTGTCACTGGAGCGAGAGGTGTAACACGAGTTGCACTTGCGTCATAGGTTGAGCCAGCAAAGGGTGTACTCCCTTCCGCTTGTGTTTGTCTCACCATCGCACCTGCTCTTTTTAGTAATTCATCTTGATATGTAGGCATGGTAGTTTATGATAATGAAATAGTATAAACCTTACCAACATTTCCGTTAGCTCCAGCAGTTGCGTTGGTCTGTACACCGGAAGAACCAATTGCGCCACCTGTACCACCAAGGACACTAGTGGTGATACCCGTACCCGAACCATATATCAAAACAATCGTACCTCCATTACCAGCTCCTCCACCTCCACCCACTCCTCCTTTTGAAGCCGTATTACCATTACCACCCTGTCCTCCGTTACCACCCAATGCCTCTACATTAAGAGTTGTAATAGTTTTTGCTGAAATCCATACCACGCCACCGCTTGAACCTGAAGCACCGCCACCTCCACCCGAACCGTCATTTGTCGCACCACCTGTGCCTCCACCTCCCGAACCAGATGATGGAGCGATTCCATGTACTGTGACCGTACCACTTACAACATCATAAAGATTATATGCAGGATGAAAAGCCTGCGGTTGAGAGAGTACCGTACCAGTTTTCGCACCAGCAATGCCACCATCACCACCATTTCCACCACCCTGCTCACCACCATTTCCACCCGCCACAGCATTTGTATCGCCAAGTGATTTTGCTTGGTCAGTCCCCGCAACACCATTTCCACCGGGTTGGAAGTTGCCACCAGAGGCATCGCCGCCCGTACCTCCTGTTTTTCCAGCGAGTGGGATAGGTAGACTCCCCGTCGTGTATGCTGCTGCTGCTGCTGTACCACCTGCTGTAACCCCTGTTGAGCCACCCGTAGCACCAGTACCGCCCACATTTCCGTTACTTGCAATTTTACCGGTTCCTGTTGTTGTTAGTGTTCCTTTTACAAAAATACGAAAACCATTAGGATTAAGAGTTACACCTGTGTTGACTGTTAAATTGTCATAATACATATCACGAGAAAGTGATGTATTTCCACTAATAACTACCGTACCATCGATACCGTTTCCACCAATACCAAGAGTGGAGAGGAGAGTTGCTGAAGTTACTGGAGCAACACCAACGGGACTCTCCATCTGAAAATTAGTACCATCATACTGTATCTGCACTAATTGACCTGCAACAATATCACCCGCAGCGAGATTTGTAGCACCATTAAGTTTCTTTATTGTTTTTACACCAAGTGCATTTACATTGATAGTCGAGGTTGTGGTGTTTGTATTCGTCGCTTTAAACGTAAATATTTGACCTGTAGTATACGCAGTTATTGCAGGAGATGGTGTGATTACATACGCATCGGCAGTGCCAGTATCGACTACATAGTCAGAGAGGAGGGTTGAGCGTACAGTAGAAAGGTTTTGAAAGAGTTTTGCACCGGTACCCCCTGTAGCCGTTTTAGCATCTACTTCAGCCTGAGTAGCTTCTTCTACGATACCTTTTGTGGTTGTATCAGCATTTGGAGCACCAGCGACAGCGACACCATCGACATAGGTTTTAGTAGCGAGTTGATTACCTGTTGAGATAGTTGGAGCACCATCGTATCCGAGAGGGACAGAAGCGTTAAAAGTAGTTGTACCTGCCACAAGGTCTAGAAGATATTTTAAGACGGCATAATCTGTACACACTGCTGTCGCCCCAATCCTGTGTGCACGAACAGCACCGGAGGTCAAAACTCCCTGACGAGATACTGAATAAACTGAAGCATAGCTAGCTCCAGTCTTTATTGCCTGAAAATGCTCCTTATTTGAATTCGTACCATCAACTGTGATATAGACAAGCCCATCATTCAGAGTAACACCGTCATCATCCACATTTGATTGGGTGGTAAATGAAGTACCGCCTACTGCTATTGCAGTAGCTAAACTTGTTGAAAAATCTGCTGGTAATACTGCGGGTAATTTTGTGGTCAATTTTTTATCCCCCACTCATTATCTAATAATACTATTATACCATATTTAGGATATGTATACCAATCCTTTAAATCTTGTCGTATTTTTTATGGCAACTCGCACACAATCTCAGCCAATCAGATACATCCCTTAGATAGGCTCTGCTTTTATTCGCCCAGTGAATTTGCATTCCTTTTAGTCCATTTTTATAACAATGTTCACATTTCTCTGGCTCACCTAAAACTTTTCTAACCCACATATGCAAACCGCTATATCCTACATCATCCCCTTTCCAACTCGGACTTTCTTCTCCTACATTTTTACCAAGATGGGCTACCCTATTTTTCTCTATCGTTTCCTTTGAAGCTTTTTTACCCTTATTCCAAGCTTTTTGACCCAAATGAGAATCACTTAATTTTTTTACATGTTCTTTGGATAGAGTTTTTCCTTTCCAATATCGAACATTATTTATCTTAATTTTTGCTTTTGTTTCCTTTGAATGTTTATACCCTCTCTTAAACTGTCCCTTTTTATTTCTCATTTTTTATACCATCGTATAGCACCCAACTTGCAAGAAAGATGCTATACGATGGTTGCAAGTTAATAATGAGTTAAGTATAACACACTTTAGTACACTGGGTTAGCGTTATCAGTACTCCCTGTCGTTGGATTAACATTTTCCTTGAGGCGAAAACGAGCAGGTATCTTATTCTCATATTCCTCAATATCAAAGAAAGCCGCTGAATCAATATCTACATAACCATAACCCAATGCCTTGTAAGTTAATTGAAAATTTCTAAACTTTGGTACTTTTCGAAGTTTTATGGCTAAGTAATATGGGTAAATGTTTACCAAGGTATCACCACCTATCTGAGAAGACCCGATAAGATTCGCACCGATACTTTGGGGGGATGTATAGTCAACGTAACTTCCGCTTCCCTGTACTAAAGCAATTTGTTGAAGTCCTGTTCCATCATAGTTCACATACACTTCAAAACTTTGATCAGCACTGATATTTCCTTTCAGTCGAAGTTTACGATATTTTTTTAGTTTATTTGTATTCCATGTTTCAGACTTCCCTGTCCAAAAATTAGAAATGGCAAAGGTGTCGTCATCAAAGCCGGAGAAAAGTTGATACACCGATTGTACAATTGACGACCCCATATAGAGACTTCCCGCACTTCGAGCGAATGTTCTACCAGCATACGAAGTAATATCTACCGTCTTATTGGTTAAATCACACAAAAGAAGAGTGTCGTTGTTGGTGGCCTCTAGTGTTTTACACGCTACCAAAATATATCGTTCATAGGTGTCTATCGTACAATCATCGTATAAGTAATTTGCAAACTTAAAATGAGGAAACAGTATCTCAGGGATTACTGCATCTCCCGTTAGATTCTTTTTCAAAATAGTCATTTCAGGTTTTTCCTGATTTGCTGTATTTATGAAGATAATACCACCTCCTGTTGAGGTTGCACCACGAAATGATTGGAGTCCGAGTTCCTTTCGATACACTTCGTTTGTCGCATTCGCGTCATCGGCATCTATCGCTAATCGATAGGCAGACTGTTTTTTCATTGAATAGTATCCATCTGCTCCAATGAGGACACTCAAAATTGCATCACCTCCCTCATCCTGTGGAAATTGAAAACCCTCACCTGCTAGTCGTATCGCAGTGTGAGAAAAGTCTGTCACTCCTCGAAGATTAGAGTTTTCCCATTGATACGATGCTGTTCCAACTCCCGCATTTGAGAGAGTATACGCACCTGAAATGTAGTTTATGGTACCAGTACCACCAAGAGACCCTGTAAGTACCCCTAAATAATTATCTGTATAGACCTCACCTGTACCAGTTAGTGTGATAGCTACCGCAAAACAATTTCGTGTAGCCCCGCCAGCTTTAAAAGCAAGTGTACCTGAGAGAGAGGTTGTCGCTTCACCTGCTACAGCAGTATAGACACCCGTAGCACCTGAAACAGCTTTCTGTGTATCTATCCATGATCCATAAAGACCAGTTTTATCAGTGTCACGATTCCAGAGTAACGCTCGTCCTTTGTCGATTAGTGCATAGCCCTTAAAGTTTTTTGTACTATCATACATGGTAGAGAAACTACCAGGATTCGCATTGTGCATTTTATAAATACCGTCGATACCAAAAGCAAAGGTAAATGAACCAGCGAGAGATGAGTAGTTAGCAAAGGAATAGTCAGCAGACGAGGTTAGACCCGTCACGGTATTCGTCCATGTAGTACCATTTAGATACTGTATAGTCGTACCTATCTTTCTCCAATGTACTTTTGTACCGTCTATTTTGTATCCGAAAATTTCACCGGTGACATTACCCGCAACACCAGAAGCCCCTACGATTTGCTTACCGGGTATAAGTTTTATTCGTCCATCTTGTGTGTACCAATTATTACTATCCGAAGCACTATCGTTAGGAATAATCTCACTGTCGAGGAGGTTATGGACACCACTTTTGAAAAGTTTTATCTCGGAAGATGTCATATATTTAGTATACTCAAATTATTAATTTCATGTTACCATTTAGTTATTTATTAACTGACTGTTCCAATAGCACATATCTGTTAGATACGCATTATACTTCGCTTGATTTTCAGGAGCGTAACTCTGAGCTTTTGGAGAGAGTTGCATAATATCATTTTCCACTGCCATTCCAAATGCAAGAATACTCTGAAATCGTGTAGGAATTGCTGGTGTATCACTTCCCGTAAGGGTTGCTGGTACTTTTATATAGTCAAAGTCATATGTAGTATATACAGGTGTACCAGTAAATACTATTTTACTATTTGCGAGATCAAGATACGCATAGCCGGCAGAACCTAGATACTGTCTACGATCAGAATAATTTACTATTTGATATGGTGTTTTTACACTTCCAATAAAGATAATTTTGGGAGAAGCGTTTGTCTGAGGAGATATTGCATTATTTGTATACTGAAAGTTCTCACTAAAGAAAGCAAAGTCAGACGGTATTGTTACATAATATCCATCACTACCTGAACCCGACATCGTTCCTGTTGCATTTGTCTTGAGAAACTCCCATGGTCGTTCCGTACAAACACGAAAATAAATACGATTGAGCAACGCTAATTCTTCCGATGTTGAAAGCTCAGTTACATCATCTACTATCGCTTCAAAAGTTGTAATAATTTCAGTTGCTGTAGCCATGATTTATTTATTATTTAATGTTCACATCTTAATCCCCATGAGGGGACTAAGTCTAAACACTACACTACGAGAATCTTTACATTCAAGAAACGCTTTGCGCCGTCCGCAAAAGTCTTGAGGCCAGCTAGATATGATGAGAAAACATTGTTTCCTCGTCGATCTGCTGTTGGTCGTACATCTACTTCCTTACTATCCTGAATAACAAGGTCAATAGCACCTTTCTTTCCGTAGTAAGCGTTGATGTAGTTCAAAGACCATGTATCGCCACCTGCGGTAAGTGTCTTTGAAACAGTCAATCGTCCAGTTCCAGTACCAACAATTGTTGTTGTGTTAGCAGAAGGGCTATCTGTTGCAACAATACCTGCGAGCAATAGACGGTTAGCTGCTGAAACTTCAAAGTATGCTGTTGCTGAACCTGCACCTGCTGCGTATGCGTTGGTGTTGTTGATAGCCGCTGCAATCAATACACGAGTAGCATCTGCATCTGCACCGATGTCAATCTCGCCAGCCACTGATGGAGTAGCCTTAAAGGTAAAGGTTACATCCTGAATGGTGAATGTATCGTTTGCAGTAGGATTTGTAGCAGTTGTTAGAACCGCTGTACCTGTTAGGTTTTCTGAAATGTACATCTGAGCTGAAGTAACATCACCAGCGTATCCATTCTTAAATACTGCGCCTGCGAGGTCGATATTCTTTGAAATGATAAACTGTGAGATGTCAGAAGCTGCGTAAGAGTCAACCACGAGAGCCATGTTTGTCATAACTTCCTGGTTATTCTTATTGCGGAGCTTTGCACCAAGTCGAGTAGTCATCTGAGGAACAGTGGTTGATGACAAAGTGATCGGAGTACCAGTTGATGTACCAGTAGTTAGGTCACCGTTATCAAAAGAGTACAATGCGTTTACTACTTCACCGAAACATCGTCCATCGAGGTCAATAGCGAGCTTTCGAGCAAGTTCTTTACCAGCAAACTGCATAGCCTTCAATGGACCAGTCTGTGTTACTTCTCCATCTGAAATATGAAATGCAACTTCCTTCTCTAGATTTATGTTTAGAGCTTCTGAAGTATCGGTAACAGCATCGATTGTTGATGCTGAACCACGAGTTACTGAACGCACGATAACCGCAGATAGATCCATAGCAACACGAGTTACTGAACCTCCGTAAGTGAGTATAGACTCAAAACGAGTGTTCATAATCTCCTTTGCTACGAGTGTCTTCTGGAAAATCTCTTGATACGAATTATCAAAAGCTGCTTTATAGTCTGTAAGAGCCATTTTTTATTTGGGTTAATGAATAAACCCCATTCTTAGAATTTAGAAACCTCTTGAGAGCATCTGAGCATTATATTCGGCTTTCTTTTTAGGGTCAGCCATTACTTCTTTAAAGTAACTAATGTCTTTCTCTGCTCGTTTGAAATCAAGTGGTTCTGGGTCCTTCCCCCCACCAGGGCTTGTTGTTTCAATAGTACGCTTGCCTGTGATTGCGTTACCATAAGTCTCCTCTAATAGTTGAGAAATAGTTTTCTTTGAGTTCTGAGGTTGTGTCGCAAGGACTTTGATAATCTCTGGGTTAGAGATTGACTTAAAGTCAGGTGCTCTTTCTAGTGCCTTTTCATACGCCTTAGAGAAAACATCATCAAACTTCTCTTGCTTTTCCTTAGATTCAAACTTGGACGCAAGTTTTGCATCCATCTCCTTCTCAGCTTCTGCCTTAATACTCGATGCAAGTTTTTGCAAAAACCCTTTATCGATATTATGCTCATCGGCAATCGCAGATATATCATCGGCAATCTCCTTTTTAGAAGCACCGTCTTCGATAGATGCTTTGAGGGATTTCAGTTCCTTTTCAGCGGTTTTGAGTGCTTTTTTAATAGCAACAAACTCGTGACTAGGTACTGTACTCTCCTTCTTTTCAGCTTCTATCGTTTCACCTACCATCTCTCCGATTGTTTTTGGAGTTTCCTCCACAGTTTTCTCTGGTGTAGCTTTGGACTCTGCCACTTGAGCGTCAACTTTAGCTTCTTCAGCCATAGTATTATACGTTTTATAGATGTCGCACATCTTAGGCATTATTCTCCTTTCGGAACACCCGCCTTTGGTGCATTCATGTTTAGGTACATTGTCCCTACTTTTTATGAAGTAGTCACTATTCCCATTCACAGATAATGACTATCTCACAACTTTTATGTAATTATACCATACTAGTTCTCTAAAACAAATAGTGTGGTATGTCCTGTATCCGTCGGAATGGGGATTGCAACGGGTACAGGGCAAACCACACTATTCTTCAGGCTCCAATAAAGCCAATTTCAAATCCTCCTGAGCTTGTTTTTTACTTTTTGTAGATTTTTTTATTGTCTTTACTAAATCCAATTTACTGTCCATTTCTGCACATAGACTAGTAAAATCCTGCATTGTTAATACCCTATATTTCAAACGCAGGGTATCGACTACACTAACTACATCAGACATTATTTTCTTAATCAAAATCTGGCCACCTTCCATATTTTCTAATGCACTAATACTAGAAACTCTACTAAGTTCCGCTTTAATTAAATCTGTTTTATCCTGTTTTTCTTCTTTTGTCATTGTTTAAAATTATTATTTACAATATAACCATTATTTTGAATATCAAAAAGACGATGACATGAGGTACAAAGTCGTAACCAGTCTTCTCGTAACCTTTTATACGTATGATTTTTGTTTGCCCATTCGTATTTTTTTGCTGTCTTTGTAAAACAATGGTCACAAACAGAAGGACTCCCATAATACTTATTGACCCACAAATGAATTGCGTGATAGCCCGCTTTTTCACCTTTCCATGTACCATTTTTATCCCCCAATCTCCCTTTCATTTTTGAAGTGTCCTTTATTTTCCAGTGTTTACCTTTATTTTTACCAACCTTACCAACGAGAGATTTCCAATATCTCACATTCTTTTTTGTTGGTACTTTTATTTTCTGTCCTTTACGCATTGATTATTTGTGTTGCTTCTTCTACTGCTGGATGAATATCCAGTTCAGGAATTTGTGCCTTTATTTCCTCAACCTCTTTCGCATCATTTTCTATCTGAGCTTTTATCTCCTTGAGTTTCTCATCGCACATTTTTACAAAAGTCTTTGACTGTTGATACATCGAGACTGTATGTAGGTCTTGATCAGAGAGGTCTTTCACGAAAGGATGGAAGCCTTCGATATTTATCATCTTTGCATTTTCCAATTCTCTTTTTGCTTCAAGTTCTTTTACTGTCTTTTGGAGTTGTCGCATGTTCTCCTCGACTTGCGACATAGTAAATGTAACTACATGTCCTCGTTTTTCGATAACTCTATCTTTTATCTCAGGAAACTTTACTGCCTCAACGTTATCTGCGACTACATGAACAGGTTGAAAATTATATTGCATAGGGTGTTTCATTATTTACGGTTACTTCTTTATTAATATCGACAGTTTCTGGTGATGCTTTAGTTTGTATATTAGACTTCAAATTCGTCATTTGAGAACGAAAAAGAATATTATTTGCATCCTGCACCATGTTTCTTGTAATGATTGGGTCTAATCTCAAAACATAATCCGCAAGGAGGGTAAACTGCTCCATATTGATATCCTCTTTATGGTCTCTCATATAATCTACAAAACGCTGTTTGTATGCAGTATTCGCTGCTTCGTTAGGTTGTACATTCTCACCATCAAGTAGCTTCTCAATGTCTCGCTCTGCTTCACTCATTACTTTTGCATCACCAAAGTCTCCTGAGTCTTGTAGCTGTCTGATAGTGTCTTCGTCAAAGCCAACGATTGTTGCTTGTAGTTCATACGCCTTCTGTGGATTTTGCATAGGATTATTTTGTTGATTAGCAAGGAAGGTTAGCTTAGTTCGCTTCTCTGCTTCTGAAAGTGCAAGCTCTGCATTTGAGCTCTCGACCATACATCCAAACTCCTCATCCCCTCGAAATATATCTCGGCGTGAGATTTTTACCATCTCGACACCCTCTGGTCCCAAAATATCTACAGCAGTTTTCTTGACTAGATTATCCCGTACACCCCACTCATAGAGTTTAGAAAAGCGTTTATACCCAAATGAGTACGACTTATTGAGGAAACCAAAACGGTCGGCAACATTTGCCTGATTACCCTCATAAATACCCACCTTATCTTCGGTAGATACCCCCTTCGCACCAGCAGTAACACCCGATGCTTTTTCTTGAATACCGTCGAGTAGTTGAAATGTTTTGATTGGAGTGTCGATACTTGATACACGAATAGTCTGTAATGCCTGATCAACATTAAAATCTTTTTTTACTTTAATATATCCATCACGACGATACTTCAATTCCGCTAAGTTTTCTATTGCACCTACATTTACTACTTTCTGTGGTTTGTTTATTTGCTCTGCATTATCGAGCATCTGATTGATAGAGATTGCTTGTGCCATAAATATCTCCCGTACATAGTCGCAATATGATGGTGTCCAAAACTCTGTGAGGTCTGGGAAAGCTGCCCATGTCCAAAAAGGAAATAAGTTGGAGGTAAAAATATCTTTCAACTTTTCTACTCGTACCGCCGTTGCTCCTTGTTCAGTCAAAAGAAGATAATAGCGCTCACCGTCGTAGGTTGTATACCATTCCCAAAACTTAAATTTATCAGAGCCAGAGATTTCTTTCTGCTGTGTATAGACATTCGTGTCATATGTTCGATTCTGTTTGTTGGTCTGCTCTTGTGATGATTCGGTTGCGTTGCTTGCACCTTCGATGAGGTTATTTGTTTCTCTCTTGAGGTAGAGACCACTCTTTACTCCAGCTTTTAATTGGCTCTTGGTTTTTATCACTCCATATCGTCCCATATATTGGGCTCGCTCTATATCGATACCTCCAGCTGAAGGGTCAATAAGAAAATCATACACATCCACATTTTCAAGGTGTGCTTCATAGCCATCAACACTATCTGCATAATACGAGTAGATAGACCGACCATAAATAATCGCTTGCTTTTTACCTACAATATCCTTTATATCCCAGTCGTCTTTCTGTTGATCCGTTACACGAAGCGCATTGAGTAATTTTACTCGTGTCAGTTGCGATTCTTTTCTTTTTGTAAACTTAAAAGTGAGAGGATTATCTATCTTAGAAAGTAGTGTGTGTACAAAAGATGACATCTGTCCGAGGTCAACATTCGCTCGTGATGTTTCCGCTAATACCTTTCGAGAATAGTACAAATCCTCGTTGATTTTAAAATTCTTAATCTTACCTTGTTTGAAATTACGAGAAAATTGTATCTCCTGTAATGCTTGTGCAATTATTTCCTGTCGCATATCAAAATTAAGTGTTGGCAATGTATGAAGCCCCATTCATTATGCTTTTATACTCACAATTATACCATATACGTGAGAAACTACAAACCTATCTGTCCATAAAGTGGTTTTTCCTCAACAAAATCCTCAAAAACCGTCGGTGGATATGGTTTAAATGCGATTTGTTCGCTATACTGTAATGAATCGAGGCAATCATCGTTCTGTCCTCGGGGAAAAACTCGCATTTCTTGTTCCAAAGCACTACAGTCACCTACAAAAAACACTGATTTACTCTCCATAAGGGGTATCAGGCCCCTTATTCTAGTTTCTTTCTTGATCCCACCATGTTTTAGAGGTGTGATCGTTATAAACTTATTTCTCTTTCTCATCTCCTCTTCAAGAAAGGGTTTTATTGCCAAAAGAAAAACAGTCTCTTCAATACCCAATATCTCTGGTTTATACTTTTCGGATAAATAAAAGATGTGTTCAATCAATTCTGCTGGATTTATCTTCAGTCGATAGGTAGTGATATACCGTTTCCCTTCTTGAGAAACACGATTGATGGTGATACCGGTAAAGTCCGCACTTTCTTTTTGAGATACTGCGGTATCTATGGCAATAAAAGTAAGTATATTTAAATGTCGATAATCATCTTCCTTAGCATATTGAAACCACTCCTTCTTAAACTCCGCTTGGGCTTCGTCAATAGGTAGATTCATCATCTCGTAGGAGAAGACATACGACCCCAGCTGGCGTTTTTTGTCCTCAATCGAGACTTTACCTGTTTCTTTGGCTTCCTCGTCTCCTAGAGCATATTTGGCCTCCCAGACAGGTTTCCCGTCGATAAGTACTGGGATATTTCGTACCCTGATATTTGTGTCCGTCTTTGAGCGGTTGATAAGCCATGCCACATTACCGTATTCAGTTATAAAGTTACCGAGATAAAGTATAAAACCATTTGTAGACATACCGGCCATCGCTTCCGTAATATGATCTTGCACCTGTTTCGTATACGCCTGACTATCCTTCGTCTTGTTAGTTTCAAAGTCATCGAGTATCAAACAATCTGGTCTCTGATTCAAATGCAACCGTCCTCGGATAGATTCCTGGGTGCTATGCGCTTCCACTCGGATACCATTCTCTGTAACGAAGTTATTAATACGATTTTGTTTTATATCAGTAATACTTCTTTCCTTAGAAAACATGATTCCATAATCTGCTTGTAATCTTTTATTATTTACCAATTCATACGCAACATCAAAAAGGATTCGCTCAGCATTTTCTTTATCAAAAGAGTCAAGGTTTATATATAATCTTTTTTTATATACAATCATCCATATCACAAAGAGTTTTGCAAAAGTAGTTTTAGCTGATTCTCGATAGGCTATCCATGCGACCTCTCGTATCATACCATCTATCAAATCATGAAGGTCTTTATTAAAATCATAATGATATGGAGCAAGTTTATATTTGAAATACTCTTTGAAATAATAAATAGCAAACAAAATAAAAGACTGTTCACAAAGGAATCTACGCTCTGTAGGAGTGCCGTGTATTATTTTATCTAATGCTCGTTGAGACATTTATAAAAGAGACTTCAATTTTGCAATTTCATCGGTGTTAAGTAATTCAGGAATAAGGTCTTTACCATCTTTCCCTGTCTGTTCAATTCCTTCTCTATATCCATGCTTTGATAATAGCACTTTTGCAATGGTTGAATTATATGAACCAGTTAAGCCATTATTCACCAAACGATCGGCTTGTTCTTCCAATAAAGTCTCAATAAGGTAGGAAAACTCTTTCTTTTCTTTACGCCAATCATAAATAGTACATTTATTTATATCCAAAAATCTCGCCAACCCCTCTATTGTTGGTATTTTTGCCTTTATAAGTTTATTATCAATTTCAAAGTCTCTACAGCCATTGATATATTCAAGAGTTTTTATCAAAATTTCTTCACCATAAATAGTCGGTCTACCTCCTGGGTGTTTAATAATTTCCATTCCCATATTATACCACCTTTATCTTCTTCTTACCACTCCACATCTTTTTCATATGTACCTTCCTCTCCTTCTCACTCATATTTGACCACTTAGACCGAGCAATCCTCGCCATAATATCTGATTTCTCGTGATCCGGTATTTTCGCCCACCGTCTTTTCAAATGTTCACTGTGTTTGATACCCATAGATATGACTATTCTAGCATAGGTAGAGATATTATGCAAAGAGGGGGAGGAGAGACTCAAAACTAGACAAAAAGAGATAAAAGTTTTCTAACAAAAAAAGTCACTTGACATATTGACACTTTACCCCCATACTTACTCCATCGGAGTAAGTTTGGGGGGTATAAATGTGTTGTAATATCAGTAATTTCCCCCTGATGGCTTAATAGAGCCATTTTTTCTTTTTCACAAAACCACACATTTAAAAATAATCAAGCGACCTCTATATTTAGAGCCATATAATAGAAACCATAAAAAATAAATGAAAAAATAAAATGGCTCAGTTGAGCCATTTTATTTTTTGTGATTTTAAAACTGAGCTAAAATCTCTTTCCCTATTTCGTCCAATTCTTCGTTTTCTTCTATTGACACATTCCTTGTTTTGATTTCTTCTATTGTATCAATTCTTTCCACCCTTCTTACGATATGCCAGTCCGACTCATGTTTTATATTCCACAGCAAACTATCCGCCCCCCCTTGTCTTCGTACAACACCTACTGAAGTAAGGTTTTGAAGTATATGATTTGTTATTGGTGTAGAGAGTCCGATTACATCCGCTATATCATGCGTGGTCATACCTACACCAAATGGTATTTTAGCCAAAACCTTTAGACAAGCTCTCTTTTCCTCATTTGCTAGAGAATATCCACACCAATCAATGATTCGCATGTCATTCTCGCTTAGATCGCCATTTCTCATCACGAATAGACCTTTAGCAATCGAAGTGAGCTGTAGTGCGACTCGCATAGGCATGGCAGGCGTAGGTATTCTATCAATAGTCCTTTCTCTAAAATCCACATGCGCTGTTGTTCGTACTCTTTCCGCAAATACCGCAATACTGAGTACCCTGTCCTTGATCGTTTCATTGAGTACGATTTCTTTTGGTGCTTCCATTACGGTATGTTGGATGTATTTGGCATAGAGTTCCGCCAATTTCTTATCTAGCTCTCTTCCGTACATACCACGACTCATGGAGAGTCTGGTGGCCTTCTCCGCATCATAATCCTTCATTCGATAGTAGATAAAACGCTCTCCCATATCTGCTACTTCCTCAAAATGACCATAAATAGAAGGGGTTGATCCAGCGATAATACCAAGATAACCTTCCCAAGAAATAGGTTTATCTGATGTTCCAGTCGACTTCACCATTTCTCCATCATATATCATGCGGAATTGTGACAAGATTGTTGCACGAGCTTCTTTGGCTTTCGAGAAGAGTACCGTGAGGTCAGAGACCACAATCATACCCTGCTTACCTATTCGATTAAGTAATGAAGCATCCTTACCAGCACTTAGTTTCATACCAGAAAGGAAGGTATTTTCTGTGAGGTCATCTACTCTATGTAGAAACTTAGGGTCAGTCAGGGCTAGTGGTCGCAATATCTGTGACTTACCACCCGAGGATGGCCCGATGATCACCAGCCACACAGGATCGCCGAGTTTCATTCGGGTAGCTACAATAGATGCCAAAGCCACATCAATGATATTCATATCCTCGAAATACTGATACTTCTCTATTTCTTGTTTGAGTTCAAGTAGTTTCATTGTAGTGCTTTAATAGCTTGTTTAAAAGAGCAATTATGTAGCTGTCTATACACATCAATAGCATCACCATATTTAGCACACCCAAAACAGTACACACTATTATTTTCTCTATAGTAGTGTAATGAAGGAGTTTTTTCATTATGAAACGGACAACATGCTTTATTTTTTTTAAAATCAATAAGTTGGTCGATAGGATAGCTCTTTGCTCGTTGTATTTCCCCATCTCCTTTGTTACTCCGTGGCTGTGCCACATAAGTGGGTTTGATATGTTCCTTTAAATAGGCATCATGAAAACAGACTGATTTCCACAGCGCTAATCGTTCCGAACGATTATCTATCACATCTTGTACTGACCCGAAATGAATGGCTGTTCGTAATAATTCCTGTAAGTCACCGCCATTGGTTACATAGTCTGAGATATCTTTTATGTTCGGTCGGTCTGGAATAAAAAGTACCTTGGCTTGTGGTAAGGATTGCAAAACCCGTACCATACCTGCTCCACCAGCCTCATCATTATCAAAACAAATGACAATTTCTTTGTCCTTAAGAATATCAATCCATTCAGGTAAAAAAGTCATTGCACCACCTGTGCCAGAAACAGCCGGAATGTTATGACTCCATGCCACCAGACAGTCCATCTCCCCCTCAGTAATTAAAACGGTCTTACTATTTTGAATTCTATCTGCACCATACAGAGCAGTTTTCGCTCCTTTGTCATATAGGTACTTCGGGGTAGTTTGTTGTAGCGGATTTCTACGATATTTATTAAATGAAAAATTACCATCAACATCGTTGACAGGGATGACGATACACTCACCGAGTATCGGGTTACTTCCCCAATGAACATTAAACTCACTGATGATGGAATCCGATATCTTTCTACGATAAAGCCAATCTTTAAAAAACATTTTATTATCTTGCATGGATATAGTATATAACACGCACAAGGGTATGCAAATTAAATATGTGGATAACTGCACATTTACTTGTGCGTACGACATGGTATACTACGGATATGAAAAAAGTAACAATAGCACAGCAAATAATTAGACTTAGGCTTATTAAGGATAGAAATAATTTAATTAAGACTCTGAAAAAAAATGGATATAATTACACTCAACTGGGCGTTATCTTTAATTTAAATCATAGTTCTGTATTAAGAATACTTGAGGAAAAAAAACAAAAGACAAAGTGTCAGGGATGTGAAAAGCAATTTAAACCATTGTCGGTTTCATTTGGTGATCAGGGTGATTCTGAATACTATTGTATTAACTGTATAATAAAATGATTACAAAGACATGCACTGTTTGCAATAAAGAATATGTATCTCATTAAACCAACTACAGAGTTAGGCCTTCGCATGTTCAAGTATTTAAAACTGAGAGATACTTGGGTTACTCAAAAAGAATTAGAAAAGTTATCTAGTGATATTGGTTTTCACGAAAGAGATGTTTTTGGTGCTATTGAAGAATTAAAACAAACTGTGTCTATCGGTCAAAAGGATTTCTCATTTCGATATTATGTTACGGATGAAGCTAAACTAATTTCAAATCTTGAATGGTTTGATGAATTACCTTGACTCTATATTACGCAAAGAGTATACTGAATGGGGGACATGCTCATTCACATGTAGATTAAGTTTAGTAGACAGCGTACATCTGGGTCAGTTCTGTATGTATCGCCAGCTACAACATTTAGTCTCCAGATGAATGATTGGAGTCGAAATCAGAAGTTTATTATTATGAAGATTTAAAAAATATATATGGCATTAAAAAACACCGCAGATAATCGTAAGTTTGTATCAGTATTAGCAGATGGTAAGTTGCACATGAATGTACCGACTGGTACCGAGGGAGCAGTTGTTCGTGAGTATGAAACCAGTGATGGTAAGAAGGGTAGTAAGACCGAGTTAGTCTTTACCGAGTTGTCAGGCAAGATTAGCAACATCGCTTTTTATGATGGCGAATATGGCAACCAGTTACAAGTCACTATAGTAGACGGCGAAGAGGAGCCAGTAGTACTTTCGTTAGGTACTCAGAGCAACTTCGGCGAAGACGCTATGAAAAAATTGCCCAATGTAAAGCTAGACGAGGAAGTCCGCATTGTCCCATTCGCTTTTGAGGATGATAAGGGGAAGATGAAAAAGGGTATTAGTATCTATCAAGACAAACGCAAGATTACTAATTACTTTTACGACCCAGAGAATCAGTGCAATATCAATGGATATCCGGAACCGAAGAAGAATACAAAAAGCTCTGATCAATGGAAGGCATACTTCCTTGAGACCAGACTATTCCTCGTAGACTTCACTACTAAGTTTTTCAAGCTAGATGAAGTTACAACTTCGTCCGCAAAAGACACTACACCATTTTAGCCTAATTCTATCGCTCATTAGTGGGCGATAGGCTTTATGTTGAAATTATTTGACCATCAAAAAATGTTTCTTGAAAAAAACCCGAACAAATCAGCTCTGGTATGGAGTTGTGGGACAGGTAAAACCCTAACTGCTATTCAGTGGGCATTACTTGGTAGAGTAACCACTCTCATTGTCACTCCAAAGAGTCTGAAAACTAATTGGGAACGAGAGCGTGTGAAACACGGATTATTTGCGATGGTTGTAAGTAAAGAAGAGTTTAGACGGGACTATATGAAGCTGGGTAGGTATTCACAGATCGTTGTCGATGAGGTGCACTCAGGTTTTCTCACACCTCTGTTTAAAAGTCAGATGTCGAAGGCATTGAGGAAGTACATCACCATACATAGTGTGCCTCGCATACTATTACTTTCCGCTACGGTGTATACCTCATCACCATGGAATATCTACAGTCTCGCTATCCTTCTCGGACATCCATGGAATTATCAGGATTTCAATACTGCCTTCTTTAATCAGATACGGATGGGTGCTCGTATTATCCCCGTTGCAAAAAAAGGATGTGAGAAACGATTGGCTGAAGCGGTAAAGAGAATCGCTAGTGTCGTGAACATTCACGATGTTATAGATGTTCCATTACAGAATCATCTTGAACCAGAGTACTTTAGCCTAAACAAAGAGCAAAAAGTTGCCATCAAAGAAAATTACGACCCTGTACCGATCGTAAGATATACCCTAGAACATGAGATAGAAAACGGTATTTTAATAGGTAATGAGTTTAAAATGCCCCAGGTGTTTAAAAATGACAAAAATGACCGTATACTCCAGTTAGTAGCAGAAAACCCCAAGATAGCGATTATGGCCCGCTATAATGCCCAAATAGACGCCCTAAAAGAGCTTTTAAAGGACTATAATCCTAAAATTATCAGAGGTGATGTAAAAGACAGAGATACCGTCTGTTTGGAGGCTGAAAAAGCCGACAAAGCTGTTGTACTGATACAAGCGGACTCAGCGGAGGGGTATCAGCTTCCTAGTTTTGAGCTTTGCGTATTTGCTTCTCAATCATATAGCTACACAAAGTTTGAGCAGATATGCGGTCGATTTCTGCGTATGGACAAGCCAAGTCGTACAACATTTGTGTATTTATTGACAGAAGGGGATAGTATGGACAAAGCAGTGTACGACGCAATTAAAAGACGAGAAGATTTCCAGATACAATTACATAAAAAATAAATGAAAGAAAAAGATTTCCAAAGTTTTTTCAATAAGTGGATAAAGAATGTATATAAAGAAACAGGTGCGTTTGAATTAAAAAAGACCGATACCGACAGCCTCCCTTTCTCATCGGTGGCACCACATCAGTTGGAGGCATTAGAAAATGTCAGACATGGTACTTTTGTTTTTAAAATACCTGATGCAGGGTATCAAAATCCTTTTGATTGTTTTTCACTTCACCAGATGCCTGCGTATATAGTAATCAGGTACCCAAAGACAGTCGAATTGATACCAATAGATGCATTTATTTTAGAGAAAAATACCTCAAAAAGAAAAAGCCTCACTGCCAAACGAGCAAGTGAAATAAGCGTAATTTCGATAGAGCGATAAGTTATCCCCAACTGTCGTTTGCATAATCTCTTTGCGTAATATATACTGTTTACATATCAGATAATAATAATTATATGCAAAACATACGAAGTTATTTAGAAGAAAGAAAGGAGATAAAAAAGGGGAGAATGATCATGGTAGCATACGCAACACTAACGGTAGTTTATTTTGGTATACATTTTATCATTTATCTAAACAAATAATATGTCAATATGTGAAATCGCAGATAGAAAAGAGCCACATAATAAAGATTGCCCATGTGAGTACTGTGAAGAAAGGGTCGAGTGCGAGTTTTGTAACGGTGAAGGTCGAATTGAAAACTACACTACTACTAAAGACGAGAGTACTGGATATAACGAAGTGGTAGAGGGTACGGGGACTTATCGAAAGTGCTTTAATTGTAATCAAGACTAGTATGAATAAAAAACAAATTATAGATTTCCTTTTAGAACGAAGTAAGAAGATGGAGGAGAATGATTTTATACCGACACTTGAGTTACTGATTGAGGAGCTGGAGGAAGAGGTCGAATTAGAAAATCAAGTTAAGGCAGAAACTAAAAACCATGACTAACCAAGACGATACCTCTCACATCATCTCCACCTGCGATAAGTTAAAAGAAGCACTACTCGCATGTTATGAGTTAGACCAAAAGGAGACCGCTATCCAGGTCGAAAAAAAGAAAGCTCGGTGTCAGCTCAATTTAGCAAGAGAAGCATTATCAGATATTCGTTTCAATTGATGAACATTTATACGAGATGTCCCCGCTGTAAGAAAAAGAAGTTTATCAAAAAGCAGTGTACAGGTTGTAAGTATATTAAAAAATAATCAATATAAGAAGTTTAACGTATAAAAATTATGGAAGGAATAAATGAGTATGGAATGAAACTCCTTAACGCTGTAGGGAAATGAAAAAATCAATCTTCTAATGACCCAACAACTATTTTAATGAAGAAGAAAACTGTAGCACAATGGAAAAGAAAGCTGTGGCCAATTTTTTCCCTGTATATTCGCACAAGAGATAAATTCACCTGTTTCACTTGTGGTAGAAAGGGTACAGGTTCAGGAATCCATGCGGGACATTTCATACCTGACGCAGTTGGTGGACTTGCTTTAAAATTTCATGAAGAAAATGTCCACGCACAATGTTGGAATTGTAACCTGAATCTTGGAGGATGGGGTGGATGTCGGCAAGATTCTTAATACAGATGGGTATATGAAGTGGCGAGATGAGATATTTCCTTATGGTGGGCCAGAAGATTACATATCATATTTGAAAGAATTAAATTTATTAAAATGAAAGATTTACCCGTCAATACAATTATAAATAGCGACTGCCTAGAGGCTCTCAAAACACTTCCTGAAAACTCGGTAGATAGTATTGTTACCGACCCACCATATGGTCTTGAGTTTATGGGTAAAGAGTGGGATAAGGGTGTCCCTGGAGTTCACTTTTGGCAAGAGATGTTACGAGTATTAAAGCCAGGCGGACACTTGCTTGCATTTGGAGGGACTCGCACTTATCACAGAATGGCTTGTGCTATTGAAGATGCAGGGTTTGAGATTAGGGATATGATTGAGTGGGTTTATGGGTCAGGATTTCCAAAATCTTTGTCAGTTGGCAAGGCAATCAATTCTCTAGAAACAAATGAGTGGTCAAAGATAAGCAAAGCACTTGACAACATAAACCAGAAGAGTATAATGGAAGTATGGAAATCAAGTGCAAAACTTGCGGGAATACAATTATCAAAGAGCCTAACAGAAGTTGGAAGCAATACTCCAAAAAACTTTTTTGTTCCCGACATTGCAGTTCTGTATCACAGAAACAAAGTAGAAGTAGCATACTCACCTGTATTTATTGCGGAATTGAAATCAATCGGGCTAACTCTCTTATCAGAGGAAAACGGAATTATTGCTCACGAGAGTGTAGACACAAGCACAATACTATTACAAGACCGTGCGAAGTTTGCGGTAAAATTATTACCAAACCCAGAAGCCTTGTCTATGAACATTTTTACTGCGGAATGCAATGTCAAGGAATGGCTAAACGCAAACACGGAGGTCAATCACAAGGTAGACGAAGCCCTGAAGACCTTGCGTGGAAACAAGAAATACTCAAACGAGGAAATTACAAATGTGCTATGTGTGGCACTGACAGACATCTTGAAGCTCACCATATTAAATCAATCAAAGACTTTCCAGAACTTAGACACGAAATCAAAAATGGAATGTGTGTCTGCCATCAATGTCATTATTACGGAATACACAGCGGAAAACCTAATTTCAAACACGGTCGCTATTCTAAAAAGCAAGGCAGTAGATAAGTTGCAGGGGAATGAGAGGAAAGTGGTTGGGTGCAATGGAACAAGACCAATCCAAACGAGTGGAAGGATAAATGCAGAAGATTCTGCCAAAGGAAAATTTGAAAGGGAAAACAACATAGTAACCAAAGGCACTTCCGAATGGGAAGGTTGGGGAACTGCTCTTAAACCAGCACACGAACCTATCTGTATGGCACGAAAGCCCCTTGCAGAAAAAAATGTAGCAGAAAATATATTAAAGTATGGTTGTGGCGGAATTAATATAGATGAGAGTAGGGTAGTGTTTGATAAAGATAATGAGAACTTTGGAAAAGAAGTAAGAGATTATGGTGAAAAAGCGGGTGGGCAATGGCAGAAAGGCAAACAAGAACGCAGCGTGCCTCCTGCTACTGGTCGCTTCCCAGCAAATCTAATCTTATCTTCAAGTGATGAAGTAAAAGAGTGTTTTCCTGAGACAGGTAAATCTATTGCGTCAAAACGTGGTGCCGACAGAAATGGAGACATTTATGGAAAATATAATGAGTGTGACACTATTCATGGTCACGACGACAATGGCGGCTCTGCCTCTCGCTTCTTCAAATCAATTATTTACCAAACAGAAAAAGACATAGACCAAAAAGAACTTGAAATACTTGATAAAGAAATTCCACCATTATTTTTTGACAAATGGCAAGAGATAATTGAACTTTACAAGGACGGTGATACTTATGAAGATTTAAGCCCAATAGAGGAGTTTATATTTAATATAATTCAATACTACAAGAACGAGCCAAAAGGTAAGTCAATAATCTACACAGCCAAAGCAAGTAAGAGTGAAAGGAATAAAGGGCTTGACAACACAGCGATAGTTTTGATAGAATGGAGTATATGGAACGAAAAACGCACAACACAAGAGGTAAGAAGAGCCGAGCTATTGGTGGATACGGGCATATTACAGCCAAAGGATATAGAAGAATCTGGGATACAACAGATAGGCGGTTTAGAATGGAACACAATGTTATTTGGGAAAAGTTTAACGGCAAAATACCAGAAAAACATTCAGTCCACCATATTGACGGGGATAAACTCAACAACGACATCTCAAATCTTCAACTGGTTAGTTTTCTTACTCACAAACGAATACATAGTGGATGTGAGTTTAGAGAAGGACAATGGTGGAAACCCTGCTGTAAATGCGGACAACTCAAAAGTATTGACAACTACTATAAGCGAAGCGTTGGCATCTCGCCTTGGTGTAAAGAATGCTGTATTAGGAACGCAGTTGAAAATAAGCGTAAAAGAAGGTAGGTCGGGGCATCCAACCGTAAAGCCTATAGCCCTTATGGAATACCTAATCAAAATGGTAACTCCAAAAGGTGGAGTGGTGTTAGACCCATTTCTCGGCTCTGGTACTACAGCAGTCGCTTGCAAACTCCTAAAAAGAAACTACATAGGCTGTGAAATATCAAAAGAGTATTGTGAGATAGCTCAAAAGCGTCTTGATTCTGTACCCCAACAACTACTTTAATGAAGAAGAAAACTGTAGCACAACTTAAAAAGATACTTTGGAAGTTATTTAGTGAATGGGTCAGACGAAAAGACACAGATTCAAATGGAATAGCCACTTGTTTTACTTGTGATAGAAAAAACCCATGGAAGATGATGCACGCTGGTCATTATGTCAGAGCTAGTGCAGGACTTTCGACTTACTTTGAGGAAAAAAATGTTCAGGTTCAGTGTTACGCTTGTAACATCTGGCGAGATGGAAACAGTGATGAGTATGCTCTAAGATTACAAAAGAAATATGGCGAGAACATTTTGAATGAATTAAACATTATGAAACATAGAATTGTAAAAGACTTTCCCTTTGAAGCTAAGATACAAGAATATACCAAGAAACTAGAAGAATTAAAGAAATGAAATATCTCTTGTACCAAAACACTCTACTTGGTAAAAAACCAATAGGTATCAGTAATGGTAATTTTTGGATAAAAGAATGTTCTTCGAAAGAAGCAGATGAAGTAATAAAGAAATATCATTACTCTCACAAAACCACAAAAAACCGTTTTCTATCTTTTTCAGTGAATGACGGTAAAGGATATTTACAACTAGGGTATGGTATTCGGCCTCACATGAAGCACACTATACACCCTCAAATTACAAAAGATAATTACTGTGAATTTGACCGAATGTGGCTGGATGATGAATTGCCGAAAAATAGTGAAAGCCAAGTGATTTCTTTACTTCTTTCTTACTTGAAACAAACTACAGAAAAGAAATTTGTCATAACATATGCAGATGAATCGGCCGGAAACAAGGGGACTATATATAAAGCGACCAATGCAATAATACTCGGAAGTGTGCCATGTGATTTTTATATTTTACTTACTGGTGAAAGAGTACATCCAGTTTCTATGTATCACCGACATAAAACGAGAGCGAAAGATTTTTTAGAGAAACAATACCCTGGAATTAAACATATCAAGAACACCGCTCGTCAATTTCGGTTTTTGTATATTCTTGATAAGAAGATGAAAAAGTTATCCACATATTGATTCATCAAGTTGTAAAAGACTTTCCCTTTGAAGCTAAGATAGCCGAATATCAACGAAAACTGGAGGAACTTAATAAATAAAGCTATCCACTAACACTAAATAAAATGAAAATACTATCATTATTTGACGGAATTAGTTGTGCAAGAGTAGCTTTAGAAAAATCTAAGCATGTTGTAGACAGGTATTATGCTTCCGAGGTAGATAAGTATGCAATACAGATTTCTAGTAAAAACTACCCTAGCATAATCCAAGTCGGTGATGTAAAAATGGTGGCACACAAAGATGCACCAATTCACTACCAATTAAATGATATAGACTTACTAATTGGGGGGAGTCCCTGCCAAGACTTATCCATAGCAAAGAAAAACAGAAAAGGACTCGATGGTGAACGCTCGGGTCTATTCTGGGAGTATGTCCGTATCTTAAAAGAAGTAAAACCTAAATACTTTGTGCTAGAAAATGTGAATAGTATGCCAAAAGAGGCGAAGGCAATCATTACTGAAACGCTCGGAGTAGAACCAATAATGATAAATGCTTCACTCGTGTCGGCACAAAATCGTAAACGCTTATTTTGGGTTGGTCGGTTAGTTGGCGATAAATATAAACAAGTTGAAATATCTCAACCTCAAGATAAAGGGATTTTACTAAAAGATATTCTTGAACCGAAAGTTGATGATTCTTTTATTGTAAGACCTAAATCAAATACTGTCCGTACTTCTGGGCGTGGCAGTGGAATAGATGATAAACATAATTGGGATACTATTCGTATTGGTCAGATAGGTAAAGGTGGACAAGGGGACAGAATATACAGCCCAGATGGAAAATCAGTTGGACTCTCTGCACTTGGAGGGGGTAGAGGTGCAAAAACTGGATTGTATGCAGTAAAATCAATTTATAATAAAACTCTAAATTATAACAAAGCAAATACACTTGGTTCTAATTCACAATGTCAGTCAGCAAAAACAGGACAGGGATTAGTTGATTTCGATAAACAAATCATTAGAAAACTTACTCCGATAGAATGTGAACGTCTCCAATCCTTGCACGAAATAGAACAATCGTGTATAATTAAGGTATGCAAAGACAATCAAAACAACTCTGTAAATGTGGAAGTCCTAAATCCCAAGTCGCAAAATGTTGTTGGGAGTGTAGAAAAAGACGAATCAAAGGAAACTGCAAAATATGTCGAAAAGAATTTGAATACAAATCTTCAACAAATAAACAAACCTGTTCTAGTAGATGTCAGTATAAATTGCTCGGAATCATCAATAGAAATATACAGTCAAGACAAGTTACTTGTAAATGTGAGTGGTGTGGAATTGAACGAAGCTTACCACCCTCTAAAGCACACAGCCGATTTTGTTCACCTGCTTGTTGGGCTAATAAATATACTTACTTTATACAATAGTGGAAAAAACAACGCCTTTTGGCGAGGTGGTATTACCCCAGAAAAACAATCTTTTAGTAGTAAAAGAGATGAAAACAATGTTGTAAATATATATGGAAAAGAGATAATGCAACTTGCCAAAGATGTAGAGAACGATTCAATCACACTCAAAAAACTTTTGAAGTCCACCATATCAGACCTTTCTACACAGGAAAACAACGAACAGATTATTCAAACCTTGTTCTCGTGTGTCGTCCTTGCCATATTGAGATACATTCCAAGAGAAATACAAAACAAGAATATCTTGACCTTTCAGATAAATACTAAAATTGGATACACTTGGGGAATTTCAAACTCTCAACGATATAAGTGTCTCGGCAACGCTTTTAATGTAGATGTGGTTGCACATATTTTGAGCTTTATACCTAAACTATGACCTCCCCCACCAAGAACATACACTCCCGCTATAATAAAGATAAGAAGATACCTACCAGCCATAGGTGGAAGGGAGGTTTTGTATGCGAGCGGTGTCGAAAGAGTAAGTTTTTACTAGCTTATCGAGAGAGGTGTTATGCAAAAGTGTGATGACTGTCACAATCCGCTTGAGAAGGTGCGCTGTGTGAGCGGTAGGCGTATGGTGTGTAGGAAATGTCAGGATAAGCGAGTAAAGGACAGGTATCAGATACGAAAAAGCACCCGTAAAGGTGCTTAATCGTGCAACTATTCTCACAGGCTTGAGCCGAGTATCGACTCGAAAACTTAGAGGATAGTATAGAAGTCCTGCTCCTCGCAGGCTTCCTTATCTTACCTTATTTTGCTCCTGAATGACATTGTTGATGTGCTTGGTAAACTCTGAGAGGGCGAGTGACAGAAGACCGGCTACGAGAGGTGAAATCTCAAGAACATTCACACTATCAAGAAGCTGTGTACCACCAGTCACTGCACCGAGCATGAGTGCACGCCAGAGCCATGATTTGAGGCGTTTTACGAGTGGCCCCTGAGAGTATGCAAACGCTACGACTTTATCTTTGGATGTAGACATATATTTTTATTTACCTTATATGTCAGTAGTATACCACAAATAAACAATAAAAAGAAGGATCGGTTAGCATCCTTCACTCCCCACCGAACTTGCCCTGTAAGGCATTCTTGCGAGGTCGGACATCGGCAGTGGCTTCGGTAGCGCAGTTATGGCTACAGAAATGCTTGTTGTCGTCCTTGACTACTTTACCGATAGGAACTCTCCGCCGGCATGACTTTTTGAAACAGGTTACGATTGTCATTGATGTCCTTTCCCTGTTGATATTATATCATTCTCGATAGCAAGTGAAGATATAATCACTCATTTTGTTTTGGTTGGGTGTAAATCAAGCCAAAAACCCAAATGACGAAAACTACAGAAGTATAACCCTCGTGGGGTTACAGCTCCTCGAACCGCAATTTGCATACCACAAAAAGCACACAAGGTAAGCATAAGTCAATTCATCTCTTCAGTGGTTTGCAGTTTCTTGTGAACGATGCGTTTGATTTCATCATCCTCAACCGACAGAGTAAGCTCGACACGAATGTCTTTCTTACCCTTGCGCTGTAGGGTCATTTCGACAGTTACCGTTTCCATAGGTTTTTGTTAGAGATAGGCTGAAGGCTGAGGGCAAAGATTTCGTTTTAATGGTCACTTTGCATGTTTTTCGTATGTAGTACCTTAGACCTACAATTATTCGCCAGCGTAGTGAGGAACGGTCTAGAGTTCATACGGGACTATCGACCCATGTTATTTAGTCGAACTGGTCAAAGTCTTACGACAGGAGCTACCTACCAGTCCCAAGCGTCTCACTTTTGCGCCACCTCAGCTTTCAACCTACCTCTCTATAAGATACACCACCCCTCCAATACAATGTATTGAAGAGGAAATTTCGCAATCCAATATGTAAAGATTCCATTGGAGAGGTGATGTACCTAGATTACAAGGAGCAATGAGTACCTGAGTTCGTGGTACAAACATCAGACTCTTTATAAAAAAGTTTTGCGTCTTCTTTGCGACCACGATTTCAGTTACCCACTACACACAATTATATCACGCAATGAATTATGCAAGAAATCAAAACTGTGGAAAACTATTTTAGAGCATTGAGAGCTACTCTAGTTTTTTTACCAACATATCCGAAAGATGGGGAGATGTTATAGAGTAGTTGTAAACTTTGTACTGCCTTTTTTGTCTTCAAACCAAAGTGTCCTTTTGCTTCTGGGAAATCTTTCATGAAGCCAAATTTTATTAAAAACTTTTGTAACTCTGCCACTTCAGTACCTTTTGAACCGAGAAACATATCCTTAGTAAATTGAAAAGCATATTCATGAGCGTACTCTCCAGTCCAATAGGGTACAGGGTCTACCGAGCCATAGTAGCCGTTATCTTGAAAAACATTGTAATACACACCTTGTGAGTTGTAGAGCACTGGCTTAAGTTCTAAGTGCAAGTGCGAGCCCGCAGAAAATCCTGTGTTATCACAATAGCCGATGAGGTCTCCCGTTTTTACTATGTCTCCGAGTTTCACTTCAAAGGACATAAAGTGCCAGTATCTTGTCTTTGCGTGGTACTCTCCGCCCTCAAAATCAAATTTATCTTTCGTGATGATACCTACACCGAGTCCTCGTGCTTCTTCGGTCTGTATTTCGACCACAGAGCCTTCTGGGCCACTATAATAGCAGGGTGTACCGTGTGTAGCGTAGAGGTCTTGACCAGTGTGTCCCTTGATACCCATGAGAGGATAGAGTTCTACATAGCCTACAGGGCAGGTGAGGTGGTCATAATCTGGGCCTGATTTACCTACTACTTTTCTTTGAGAGAGAGGTTTGTCGTTATCCTCGGTACACGCATAGCTTAGACCAAAGTTTTGGTTTACACGATACGGATAGACTGGATACTTTAGATTGAGCTTCATATATTAAATATCTTTTTAAGAAAGGCTACGATTACTCCGAGACCGACGAGGATACTGGATACCTTTATGAGAGTGGCTCCTTTATCTTGTATGACTCGTCTGGTTGTCTGGCTGTCTTCGAAGTCCTTTATGACAGGGGCGGTATGTTGTTTTATTTGTTCTAGGGTAGCGCTTACTTTCTCACGGAAAAGAATACTCTCTTCTACGTGCATCTTTTGACAGGCAGTAAGGGTTCCTAGGTCATTTTTTATTTCCACAAACATTTTTTCCATCTTATCACTACGCTCATTCATTTTAGAAAAATTAGCTCTATCCTCAGCAAAGTGCGTTTCTAGTAATCTATCTATGTTTATTTTACGAGAAGCGGTAGGCATCGTTATTCAGGTTTAGCTTCTTTATTCTCCGATTGCACTTTTAGTATCTGCTGATTGATTACTGCGAGATTACCTTTCGCTTGTTCGAGTGCTACGAGTTGGTCGAAGGCATAAGACTTCAAGGTTTTTAAATCTGCTGTTTGTAAATCGATTGTTTCGTCTTTATGCATATAATTTATTTAAAGTTATTATTTTAATAATACTCATGGCGATTATTCTATCGAGATCGTGATACCAGCCTTTAGTGTCTCTTGTAGTTGAGCAATCGCTTCCTGCTTCTCTGTCTCTTTTTGAGCCATAATCAATACCATACCAACAGTAGAGAACTCAGTAGCAAAAAAGACTTTAAAATACTTCTCACAGAAAGTAACTGCACTTTCAGGATTAGCTGTCTCTTCACCTTCAACAATCACTGTCTCTTTATAACCCTTTGCTTTTGCAAAGCCTAGAATCTGCGCCTCTTCAAAACTAACGGATAGATTAAATGTTTTCATCTTGATAAATATGTTAATAATAATTGTGGTGTAATACCTGCCCGAAGTCCGACATATTTAATTTAAAACTTGTAGTGTAAAGTTAGTAATACTGATTGTGTTTCCTGCGTCTGCGGTATCCCACTCAACAGTTACCGACACAGCCTGTGAAGTGGTGGTGTCTATGGTTGTGGTCGTAGTATTCACCATATCAAAACTGGCATTTGAAGCACCGGCCTCGTTATACATCCCCTGTCCGAATACAGTACCTGTAACACCTGTTGTCCTACAAGTAATCACCGAGTCAATCCAGAATCCCCTGTCGGTATGTACTCCTGTTGTTACTGCTCCAGTGGTACAAATGACAGTAGAACCAAACTTCACACGAATATTGATTTGTGAACCACCAACAGATGAGTGAACACCATATCCTGCCAGTACGATTGTCTTTCCTGCTACAAAGAAGTTAGCAGGCAAAGTGAGTGTCCCCACACCTGTGCTAGTGATTGCGGTTTCGGTTACTGTATTCGCTACAGTCCCCGTTGCGGTTTGAGTAAAGAGCGTTCCCATTACTGATTGCTTCACACCGGCTTCAAAAGTTTGCAGGGTTTTCTGTGTGCTGTCATTCCATACATCGCCTGTATTGGGAGAGGTTGGTGCTGTACCTGCTTGAAGACGGAGAGAGGCTTTGCTTGTGGTTGAGGCTTTTATGTCAAAGAAGGCTGTAGGTGCATTACTACCGATGCCTATAGCATCAGCAGAGGCATCCGTATAGAAAAGATTTACATCTGTATCTCCCTCTATTCTACAATCAGCATCAGCCCCTGTTTCATTGAATACAAAAGCACCTAATGGTGTGATATTTGCAAGAACCGTCGCACTAGAGTTCTGCCACGCAGTGAGGTTTGCGGTTTGTGACGCTGCGCCCCTTACTATTTGTCCGATAGTACCAGCAGTAAGAGAAGTAACGTGAAGTTGAGCATCTGGGGCGTTTGTACCCACACCCACAAGCCCTGCGATTGTCGTACCCGTACCACTTGCACCTGTTGCAAAAAGGATATTTCCGATTGTGATTTGATTTGAGGCAGTACTTGAAGCGGTATCTACGTCATATCCTATGACAATATTGTTTGCTCCAGTAGTTACTTGCTCACCCGCTTGGTAGCCTAGGAAGGTATTTTTTGCACCTGTGGTGGTTCTCTGACCTGAGAGATACCCTACAAAAGTATTTCCATCAGCATTAGCCTCTAAGCGTAATCCAGCAGCCATCCCCACCATTGTATTAAAGGAGGCCGAGTATTCTGCGAGACCACTACCTGCGGAATAGCCGACATAAGTATTGTTTGAACCTGT
>SXGU01238483.1_pt1 | contig 36768 bp, 28 predicted proteins | sample 3174531 | NCBI WGS metagenome assembly SXGU01 (sample SAMN11356863, study PRJNA531348) | freshwater metagenome | isolation source: freshwater sample F1-140 | place: China: Fuxian Lake, Yuxi | collected 2017-12-25 | reverse complement strand
CAGCAACTGCAGCGCCATCTGCGGTGCCTGGTTCGCTTGTGCCAGCACGGCCATCGTCGACTGCTGCAGGATTTGCGTCCGCACCATCTCGGAAACCGCCTTCGCCACGTCTGCATCCCGGATGCGACTATTCGCCGCCCCCGCGTTCTCAGATGCCACTCCCAGACTCTCGATGGAATGCTCGAGCCGGTTCTGCATGGCACCCATCAATCCGCGCTGCGTACTCACTGTCTCCACGGCCGCGTCAAGCGCCGAGATGATTGCATTCGATGCCGTTTGAGTGGACACGCTCACAGTCGTGATCGAAAGTCCTGTCGTGGTGGCGTTGAGCGTCGCTGTTGAGAGTGTCACTTCATCAGACCCATTGGTGTCCTTGTTAGCGCCTACGTGGAACTTGAACGTGCTTTGGGCGTTGCCATTGAGCAACAACACATTGTTGAACTGCGTCGATGTTCCGATCCGATCCACTTCGCTGAGCAACTGGTTCACCTCTGCCTGCAAATGCAGCCGGTCCGAATTGCTCAGGGTGTCGTTCGCGGCTTGGATCGCCAACTCCCGCATGCGTGAAAGCAGCGAGTGGGTCTCGTTGAGCGCCCCTTCCGCCGTCTGGATCAGGCTGATCCCGTCCTGGGCGTTCCGCTGAGCCTGGTTGAGACCGCGGACCTGGTTCTTCAGTTTCTCGCTTACCGCGAGCCCCGCAGCGTCGTCCGAGGCCTTGTTGATCCTCAGGCCGCTTGAGAGCTGCTCGATGGCCTTGAAGAAACTGTTCTGCGTCCCCGTGAGGTTTCGCTGAGCCGAAATCGACTCGTAGTTGTAGTTGATACGCAGTGCCATGGCCGCGTCCCTTCCTTGGTGCCGTGTGGAGCCACCATCCTTGGCGAACCCCTGTGCGTTCACCCAACCGCGCCGATGCTGGTCACTGCGGCCACAGTGTCCGGAACCGCCTGCTGCGCGTCTGGTCTCCCCCTAACTATCGTCCTCTCTCTCTCAATCATGAGTCTGCGGCCACTGCGCAACCAAATACTGGCATTATCGTTGACCTATAGCCTATTTCTGTCATGTCAAGTAGACAATCCATACGAAAACGGCGCGGCACAGTTCATGAAGCACCCAGAAAATCCATCGCAACCGGCCGGGCGCGACCCGGCCCGTAGCCGAAGCGTCGCGAAGTCTGTCCTTGTCAGCGTCCTCGTCCTCGCATTTGCCTTTCCCTTGGACAGCCGCGCTCAGGCATTGCCGGGGACGCCTCAGGCGGTGGTAACCGCAGCCGTCGTTCCACCCTCTGCAGGGATGCCTGATCAACTGAAAGACGGCCGAGCGACCCCGGAGCAAGTCCGGGCAGGTGGGCAAGCGGTCACCCCACCGGCCATGCCAACCGCACGGCCTCTGCCCACGCCCGACATCTACCTGCCGATTGACGGAGTATCGCGTCCTCGGACATCCCCGCAGACACTGGCAGTTCTCGCGTGTCTCGTGGTTGCAAGCCTCACCTTGCTCGCGTGGGGTCGGGTCCAACGCTGGCGCGCCAACCGGGCCATCGAGGATTAGGTGATGGCGACGCCACCCAACCGCTCAACCACGAGTGAAGGCGACCTCACCAAGCAGTTGACCGACCGCTACCAACCGATGACAACGTAGGCGTCCGCACCCGGCATCGACAGATCTGGCGAGGCGGCAAACCCCACCACATCAAACTGACCCTCACGCCCTCGCTCGGGTGCGGCTACGAGCCCGGTCACCGACATCCGATCTGTCCCAACCGGCACAAGCCCGGCGGGCAACACCACCCGCACGTGCCCGCGCAACGTCCCCGGAAGATCCACCCTGATGCCTCCCGGAACTTGTTCCGCAGACGCAACCGACACCAATTTGCCCCGGGCCCCACTGGTGTCAGCCGTGACCAACTGGACGGACGAGCCTCCTAGGGGTTCAAGTCCACCATCCCAGCCATGCGAACGCACCCATCTGGCGAGTTCCGGATCCCGGAACCAAGCCACCAACGTCCCACGCTTCGCCACCTCGGCAAGCACGCCAAGCCCGTGCGGACGCGAACCCTCACCACTCCCGACGCCAATCTCGATTGCCGATCCCGCGCGCAGGCCAATCCGGTCGAGCAATCTAGCCACCCGCTCAGAGGCATCCCCCGACAGACCATCTGCATGGGACAAACCGCGGGCATCCAGCGCAACCAACCCATCGACGATCGAGGCATCCTGGCCGGCATCACGCCAGAGTTCAAGGAACTGCAGTGCACTTGACCGGAAATCGAGCCACCAGTCAAAGGCCTCCAACGGCCACGGCGACCCGGGTGGCAAGACCCCACCACCGGCAGTCGTCATCCCGGCAGGTGCCGGACGGCTTCGTGATCGATCCCCGGACCACGCCGATGCCTCACGGATCTCGCGGGCTACAACGATTCCACTGTGGATCGTCACGCGCGCAATCACGATCGCCGGCCCGGACTGCTCAGCCGATTGCGCGACCGTCACCGCCATGACAATCGTGACCGGTCGACTCGCGCCGTCAAGCGACAGCACGCCGAGACGCGCCCCGATGTCCGGTAGCCCCGCGAGAACTGGAGCGGTGAACCCCATCTCAGACCGCAGATCCTTCACGATCCGAAGATACGATGCACCACGCTTCAGCTGAGGAACGCGCTCCACCACGACCGGGTCGATCATTGCTAGGCTGCTCAGTGCACTTTCAAACCGGCCTTCTGCCATCGTGAAGTCGGCAGACGCCGCCTCGCGATCAACGCCAAGGCGGTCGGTGACGGCACCACGCACTGCGTACCGCACACCGTCGCACAGGGCACCCGCGGTTTCGGCCAATGCCGGCACCTGCATCCAACTTGTGACTTGTGCGGCTCGTTCCGCCCAGACCGACTGCATGGCCGGTTGCACCCAAGGCCACGATGGTTCGACAACCCAGCGGATTATCCAGACGAGAGGCGCTGCCTCCGACTGGCTTCGGGCTACCTCGAGGCACGCCTCGTCGGCAATCCGGGAGATGCCACCCAATCCCTGCCCCTTGGAAAGCAGTCCGACCGACCGTTCAAGCCGATCGAGCGACTGGGACACTCTTATGAAGCGCATGATCGCACCGTAGGCCACGAGCAGCAGCACCGCCAGGATGATTGCCACCACACTCCAGAACGTCGCCCAGTACGTCGACAGTTCACTGGCCTTGGTCTGACCCCGCATCAACGGCAGACGCCCGCCCGGATAAGAGGAACCAAGGTTAGGAGGGAGCGAATCCGCGTCGTCCATCATGCGAACAACCAGCAAGCGAAGCGTCTTGCAATCAGGGGCGACGGGGTGGGGATGAGGCCCGGCATATCAGGATGGCCAATTCGAGCGGCTAGGTGAAAGACACCAACTCGCACGGCAAGTCTAGGCCCCGGCCAACACAATGTCACCAGTCTCCACTCCGGCGGGGCTAATGGCCTCTAGTGGCGTGAGTCCCGGTCACGACCACGTTAGCGCAGCGTATCCAAAACAGGCAGGGCATGGTGCGGGGCAGCGCAGCGTATCCAAAACAGGCGGGGCATGGTGCGGGGCTGGGAACCCGAGTTCCGCCACCGGTGGTACGCTGCACGCGCCTTGGCCTCATCATCGCAGGTCGGGATAACCCACGCACGAAAGCCAGACGCACTTTGCGCCGTCGGCTGACATTCGCTTCGAGTGACCCGAATGTCAGCCGACGCGTCTGGTACTGGTGCGCACCGGAGAGGAAGCACAATGACGCAATACGCGAAGATCAAGTACGCAGCTGTCGGATGCGGGGGCATGGGACGCCGCCACCTGCGCGGATTCGGTGCCCTGCACCACAGTTCCATGGCCAACATGCAGCTCGTCGCCGCCGTCGACACCAACCTGGACGCCGCCCAGTTCTACGCCTCGGAAGCGCACGACCTCTACGGAATCGAAGTGGGAGCCTTCGCGTCCGTCGCCGCGATGAAGGCGGCCCTGCCCGATGTGCAGGCCGTCGATGTGACCACCGACACCGGGTCGCACCACCGCGCTGTTCTCGCCTGCCTGGAGCAGGACCTCCACGTCCTCTGCGAGAAGCCCCTCGCCATCACGACCGGCGCCTGCGACATCCTCCTTGCCGAAGCGTCGCGGCGCCACCGCGTGCTGTCAGTCGCTGAGAACTTCCGGCGCGACCCAATCAACCGCCTCATACGTGCCCTCATCGACGACGGTGCCATTGGCGAGCCACGCCTGATGATTGAGACGACCATCGGTGGTGCCGACCGCATTGTCATCACCCCTTGGCGCCACATGAAGCACACCGGCGCGATCACCCTTGACGAAGGTGTCCATCACGCCGACATGCTTCGGTACTACCTTGGCGAAGTCGCGACGGTCTACGGCGAGACGCGCCTGCACGAGAAGGTCCGCCATAACACCCGTTCGTCCGGTCCCGGCGGGTTCTACGCCCGCTATGTCAACTCATTCCCGGACACCATCGAACCTACCGGTGAGGACGCCATCTACGCCCACCTCCGGTTCGAACGTGGCACCGTCGCGCACTGGGTCAATGACCATGCCGGACACGGCCGTGGACAGTCTGGGCGGTTCGTCTACGGCAGCAAGGGATCCATCGATTCCCCCGGCGACCGAAATGGCAAACCGGTCACCTTGCACCTCACCGGCCACGACTCAATCTCCGGCGCGGAAATCCTTGAATATGCCCCGTCGTACCGGCTGGAACCACTCGCTGCCGAACTTTTCGGCGGCGAACGTGTCTGGACCTACGAGTTCGAGTTCAATGCGACCGACGCCAAGATCATGGCGCTGGAACTCTTTGAACTAGGGGAATGCATCCGCACCGGAGCGACGCCCGAAGTCAGCGGTGAGGAAGGACGGCGTGACGTTGCCCTGACGTACGCAGCCTTCGAATCCGGGCGTCTCGGCCGGGCCGTGACCCTCGACGAACTCCTGCAGGCCTCTCACGGCCCCGCCTACGAGTACCAGGCCGAGATCGACCGCCAAATCGGCCTGTTGTAAACCTCAAAGTCAGGCATCCCCTCACTCCCTTCTCCCGTCGCAACGGGGGAAGGGGTGGGGGCATCGGGTGGTAGGGAGGCCTGCCACCGGACACGCCCCGCAGCAAATCTGGCACCGCGCGATGAGGCTCCCCTTCCCGTTTCGGGCTGGATCCGGAGGTTACGCGGGATCCTCCATGGCTCCAGATTGCGACAACGCCTCATACGCTCCAAGGCGTTCGATCCATCCACGCACCCCGGCGGCATCGGCACCCAGTGCCCGCACCACCTCCAAAACCTCGCGGTCGCCTTCGGACCAACCACCAATCTCACCCGGTGACGCAGTCAACACCGCGCCCCACAGGGCATCCCAGTCAAACGCATCACCGGGATCGGACCTGTCGATCTGAAGCGATGCGTGCGTCACCACCCGGTCGGCATCGGCCGGAAACCCCCACCGCATCGCGATCCCGACACACATCGCACCAAGAGAGGCATATTGCGCCTCCGTGAAGCCGGTCCGGGCGAACCCAACCAGTTCAATGCCGACCGTGCAGGCATTCACTGCCGAGAACCTCCCGTCGTACGGCACAAGCCACTCCGGCCGCGTGCGGTTCAGGGCGGGCCGATTGCCGAACGCCGCAACATGGAACGCCACATCACCTTCCGGCACCATCCCTACCACCGTCCCGTCACGATCAATGACGTAATGGGCGCTCACCCCACCCTGCACGGCGAAAGTGCGCAACGCACCCTCCAGGGATCCCTCGGTCGAATGCAACACAATCCCCCGCACATCACCGGGAACTCGGCAGACACCACCGCGGTTCGGTGACGGTGACGACCGGAACCGCAGCGATGCCTCGGGTCTGCGCCCATCGCCTTCCCCAACACCTTCAGCTACCGTCTCCCAACCACTTTCCCTGATCTTGGCAACACCCATGGCGTACCTCCGATATGGAGACTGCGCGGGTCGCGCCTGATACGTGCAGCGTATTCAAAACAGGCGGGGCATGGTGCGGGGAAGGGGTCAGCTGACGGATACTTCAGGGGGCCAAGCGAAGCGTATTGCAATCAGGGGCGACGGGGCCGGGGGCCAATCGAAGCGTATTCAAAACAGGCGGGGCATGATGCGGGTCGGGGACGCATCAGGCAACTCCCCGGCTTCCCCGGCAACGTCGTGCGAACGTGGGAGCGAACAAGGCCTCAAATGCCTCCATCCCATCACACTGGGGTCGCGCGCACCACCGACTGGGTAGTCTTGAAGTGCAATTTCGCCACCTCGCCAAGTGTGTCGGCACCATGCGTCGCCACGAACGCGCGGGCCGCCGAAATCACCGCATCGGATGCACCTAACGGCAGGCGCAGGCCCCACCGGCGTGATGCCCCGGAAAACCATCCCACGAACCGTGCCCTGGCCAGGATTGACGCCGCCGCGACCGCCAGGTTCGATTCCGCCCGTGGGGCGTGCATCACCTCAAGCGGGGGTTCGCCCTGCCGGGCAAGCGCACCATCCAGGTGCCTGCGGTCCCCGAAGCGGTCCACTAGCGCGTAGGCCGCCGGGTGGGACCTGCGCACCTCGCCAATCGCCTTGGCATGACCCCATGCCAGCAGGTCGTTCAAATTGCGTCCCTGCCGGGTGACATCCCGGTAGATCGTGTTGTACCGGCTCGGGGGCACCTCCACCACCGCCACTCCGTCACCCCCGATGGCTTTGATTTCCGCCGCCACCCGCACAATCTCGGTATCGGTCACCACCTTGCTGTCACGCACACCAATCGTCTCCAGCAAGCCAAGCATGCGGTCGTCCACCCACACCGCCGCCACCACGAGCGGCCCGAAGTAGTCGCCCTTCCCCGCCTCGTCACTGCCAATCCACGGTCCGGGGAACGGGCGCGTCAGGTCCGGGTCGTCGCCCCGCTTGGCCACTCCGCCCACGATCACGGTCTTTGTGCCAACCGTGCGGTCGATTGCCGCCACAAGCTCCGCCATCAGCGATCCGGATGGCGAAGCTCCTTGCACAAATAGCGTGCCGTTGGTGTACTGCTTCACCACCACCCGTTCGGTCCCACGCGCAATGTCGAACCGGTACTCGCACGACTGTTCGGCACGTGCCTGCACCGGTCCCACCGCGCGGATTGCCGCCTCGACCGCGCGTCTGGACGCCGGTGATGGCACCGTGAACTTATGCATGCCCGATGTGCCACCCGTACCCGCCATGCCGCCTCCTCCCAGTCGCGACGTGTCACGCGCCAACGGTGTCGGAACGGCCGGATGAACCTCGCGGCGGGCAAGCCTCAGCCATCAACGGCACGATGTGTTGACCGGAGCGACGTATCACACGATCAGGCGTCGTGGGATCGGTCTGCGCGAAGCGGATCGAACCCCGGAGTAATCGCGCCGGTCTGCGGAGAACAGTGGCACCCGATCAATTCCGCCAGTTCGTTGGCGTTGCGCGGGGGCACGGCATCAGTCGGGATGTACCCCATATGACACAGGTGGCCAAAGGTCTCCAGCACGATCGGTTGCTGCAACCGCGCACTAGCGAGGAGGTCGCCGTCCTGGAAAACCTCCGTGGGGTGTCCCGTCCGAAGCAGTTCGCCCTTGCGCATCACCACCACTTCATCGGCCCACGCCAAGGCCAGTTCGACGTCATGCGTGGAGAACACGATCGTCCGTCCGGCATCATGCAGCGAGTTGAACAATGACACCAGTCTCGCCGTCGATTCCGGATCGAGACCTGCGGTCGGTTCGTCAGCGATGATCACGGATGGGTCCATGGCCAGTACGCCGGCAATCGCCACGCGCTTCTTCTGGCCATAACTCAGCAGGTGTGCCGGCCGGTCGGCGAGGTCGCCAATCTGGGTTGCTTCGATGGCTGCCTCAACCGCATCGCGGACCTTAGCCTCAGACCACCCGAGGTTCAATGGACCAAACGAGATGTCCTGGCGCACACTCGACGCGAACAACTGCGAATCCGGATCTTGGAAGACCAGTCCGACACGTTGGCGTAACCGCGTCATGCCCGCCCGGTCATACCGCACCGGTTGCCCGTCAAGCATGATCTCACCACTCTTGGGGCGCAGCACCCCGCCGAAATGCAGGAACAGCGTCGACTTGCCACATCCGTTTGCACCAAGCACCACCACCCGGCGACCTCGCGGGATGCCGATTGACAGCGATTTCAGGGCCACCGTGCCATCGGGGTACGAGAACGTGACATCGCGTGCCTCCAACAGCAACTCGGCACGCTCTTCCCTCTCCCGCCGGCCGTTGATCATGGTGGTGATGGGGGAGGCTTGGTTGATCGACGGTATGGTCACAGCCATTGCTACACCCATCCCCAGGTACGCGTCGCCACGCCCCAGATACCAACAAGTCCGTGCACGGCAAGGATGCCCATCACCCTCGTCGCCGACCACGGCGCCCAGTCAACGAGCACCCGCAACTCCCCGGAGTATCCCCGGCACGACAGTGCCGTGAACAGTGATACCGCACGCATCTGTGAACGGAGGTGGAGGTTGGAGGCAAGCATCGCGACCGACCGCAACCAGCGACGGTTGGTCGAATAGCCAAGGCGAACCTCCTGCGCCGTCTTCATCGCCCCTGCCGTCGCCAGCAGCACGAAGATGAACCGGTAGATCAGCATCATCAGGTCGATGAAGAGGACCGGAACATGCCAGCGTCGCAACTGGTCAGTGATGTCAACAATCGGCGTAGTCAGCGCAAGGAACAGCGTGCCCGAAAGCGATCCGAACGATGACGCAAGGATCGCCATCGCCTGCGTAAGCCCGCGGCTGGTGACACCCGTGTGCCACGATCCGATATGGACGGACGCGAGAACACCGGGTGTCTGCAGCTCAAGGAACTCGATCGCCATCGGCACCACGCCCGTCAGGATGAAGCCACTCGGCAGCCACAGGAAGCCCCAGAAGTCCCGCAACCCAATCCCAGCCCGGAAGCGCAGGACACAGGTCACGATTGTGACAACCACCGCCGTGACCGCAAGGGACCGGAACCCCACGCACAGGGCGACAGCCCCGGCAGCGAAGAGGATCTTCTCGGCCACCGGCGCCGAACGCAACTTGTTTCCGTACGCGATGGAATCGATCGGGAATGTATTCATCCTGAAGGTTCTTCCGGGGCTGCTACCTCACTAGGTCAGGCGTGCGTGTGCGTGACCGACGCTTTCCGACCCGCGGGATAGCCGATGAAGAAGCCGACAAGGCCAAAGCAGATCCCCTGTGTGGCACTGAGGAATGCCGCCAATTCACCGAAGTCCGTCTCGATGAACTGCGTGCCAATCCCGATCAGGACCGCCGTCCCGACAATCATCGCACCATTGCGCATGTCAGTACCTCCGGGTACGCCATCGAGGGCACGACGACGGCCAATCATCCACCCGAAGATGCCGCTCAGCACGACCGCCCCGAGCATCGCCTGGAACTCGAACAGATAGCGTTCGTAGTCGCCAAGATCGAAGTAATCAAGCGAAAAGACCGACTCGAACCACGGTTGGTAGGTTGGCGCCAGATCGGCAACCGCCGCTGTGCTGCGATCGTCCGCTCCAAGCCACTCGGCATCCTTGTTGAACAGGAGGGGCACCGTGGCAAGGGCGACGGCCACGACACCAAGCGCAACCGTCCGCTGCCAGACGGGCATGGATGGGGTCGCCAACGCAACGACCGGCGCGACGATGACACCCTGTTCCTCAAGGACCTCGCGGTTGTACTCCGCCAACTGGTTGAAGATGATCAGGGTCAGCAGACCCTCACTTACCGCCAATGGCACCTGAGTGATCGCGAAGATGCCAAGGAACTTCGCGAGAGATGCCTCGAAACCACCCACGTCGGCGGGGAACGCCAACGCAAGCTGTATGGCAGTGGTGGTGTAGGTCGCCAGATCGCTAACCGTCGCAGCCACGAAGACCGCCGGCCCGGTCCCGAAACCCCGGAGCGCGCGGAAGACCCAGTATCCGACGATCGGCCCGACCACAGCCATCGAGAAGACATTTGCACCAAGGGTGGTCAAACCACCGTGTGCCAGGATGATCGCCTGGAAGAGCAGGACGATCGTGCCAAGCACCATCATCGGTCCCGGGCCGAACAGGATCGCCCCAAGGGCAACACCGGTCGGATGAGAGCAACTGCCAGTTACCGATGGGATCTTCAGGGCGGAAAGCACGAAGGAGAACGCGCCGGACATTCCCAGGGTCAGCTTCTGCTGTGGTGAACGCTGCACCTGCGTGCCAATCACGCGCATGCCGTAGATGACGAATGGCGCGGAAGCGAGCAACCACACCAGTGCCCACGTCTGCGGCAGGAAGCCCTCGGCGATGTGCATCGCCGAAGCCGTGCCAGTCGAGAACACGGCCAGCGCAGCCGCACTCGCCATCACAAGTGCTCGCCGGTAGCGGGTAGTGAACAGACGATGCGACACGCCTGTCGCTCCCGTTCGCTCCTCAGCCATCAGGATCGTCATCCCGGTTTCTCCTTATTGCGAATGGTTTGCAATATCATTTGTATGGTAGCACAAACAGGAACCAGTCGCAATACGCACCATGCGTCGGTGCAGGAACCCATCCCGACAGGTGCGCGTATCCCTAACCGTCGTGCGGGACACCCGTCGCAAGTTCGCCCCGCCACGTCGGGTGGGTCACTCCCGGAACCGTCGGCATCCGGTGGCCGTCCGCGTCGTAGTGCGTGTGGGTCGGGGACTGGTGGGGCGTGACCGTCAGGTAGTAGACCGCCGGAGTGGTCCCCGAACAGCTCACCCGGTGACGTTCGGTTGGGGTCGCCACTACCGACTGGCCTGCGGTCGCGATAACCGAGGTGATCTCGCCGTGGCCATCATCAAACTCGAAGAGAACCTCACCCTCAAGGACGACCCAAACCTCGTAGCCACCGGACTCCTCATGCGTGTGGAAGGTCCCAAGCGGTTTGCCGGGTTCGGTGCGGATGAACCGCGCCCGCACTTCCGGCACCGCAAGCACCGTTCCCATCGGGTCATCACGCCAGTCAAACGTGCGCGCCGGCATCTTCGTGATCCTTTCATCCATCCCGTGGGCGCAACGGCCGCATTGCCAGACTAACCGGGAATCTGCACGCACGTGCAAGCGAACAAGTCGTACATCGAGGGCGACTGGCTCGAGTGGGGCAACCGGCACACTCCATAGGCCAGGAGGATGCCGCGAGATGCCGCGCAAACCGACCGATAACACTCCGGAACGGCCACGGCACTGGATCCCCGATGACCTCTGGCGCACCGTCCAGGCGTCCATCCCCATCGTGTGCGTCGATGCCGTTCCCGTGCGCCTCACGACCAAACCGGGTGGGCGCCAGACCGTTACCTCCGTGGGGTTGATCCGCCGTGCCGTTCCAGATCCCTTCGGCGAACCAGATGTGTCATCGGCGACCGGCCGGTCAGGGTGGGGGATTGTCGGTGGCCGCATGAGACACGGTGCCACCTTCGCCGAGGAACTTGCACGGCAGTTCCGCGAAACCCTCGGTCCGGAAGCCGTCGCCACGCCAATCGATGCGACAAACCCGACCTACGTTGCCCAGTACTCACCACACGGACCCGACAACCGGTTCGACGCCACCGATCCCCGGCAGCACGCAATCGGCCTCACTTGGATCGTGACCCTCATGGGCCCCTTGTCGCCGCAGGGCGAGGCAACCGGGTTCGACTGGTTTCCGGTTGATGCATTGCCCCCACCCCACGCATTCGGGTTCGGGCAGCAAAACGTCGTCCGCGCCTGCCTCGAACGTCACCGCGGGGCACGCACCGTGAACGTCGGCCCAACCAGATGGTGACACGCAAGTGCGCGGTTGCGCGGACGTAGACTGATCCCCCATGACGATCACGCCACGCAACCGCGACACCAACGGGCTCGAACGCCTGATCCTCGTTGGGGGACGATCCCATCCGGGGTTTACCGAAGCGATTGGCGCCACCCTCGCGCACCCCACCGATCCCGTCCGACTGAGAACCTTTTCCGACGGTGCCATCGAAGTGAAGTACGAGGCGAACGTCCGCGGCCGTGACGTCTTCATCGTGCAGACCGGCCATGCCAACCCGAATGACCATCACATGGAACTCCTGTTCCTGATCGATGCCGCCCGGCGCGCAAGTGCGCGCAGCATCACCGCCGTCCTTCCCTACTTTCCTTACGGCAAAGGTGACAAGAAGGACGAACCCCGGGTCTCCATCCGCGCCCGCGTCATAGCCGACACCCTGGAGGTGGCCGGTGTCGACCGGGTACTCACCGTCGATCTCCACGCCGGCCAGTTACAGGGTTTCTTCCACGTCCCGGTCGACAACCTCTACGCCATGACCATCTTCGCCACCGAAATCGAAAGGCTCGCCACGGCAGGGACCATCAACGCACCTGTTTTCGTCGCTCCCGATGCCGGTCGTGCCAAACTCGCCCGGGACTACATGCGTCGTCTCGCCCACCTCGGTGCCGGGGTTGCCATCGGCGACAAGGTCCGCTCCACGCAGGACGAGACCAGCGAGGTCACCGCCCTCCTTGGATCCGTCACCGGGCGGGATTGCGTCATCGTCGACGACATCATCTTCACCGGCCACACTCTCTGCAACATGGCACGCGCCGTCCACGACGCCGGTGCGAAATCGGTCCGTGCCATGGTCACCCACGGTCTCCTGACTGGTGACGCATTGGTCCAGATTGATGGCAGCCCATTGGCCGAAGTGGTGGTCACCGATACCGTGCCCTTGCCCGCCGCCACCGGCACCCGGGTCCGCCAGGTCTCGATCGCGCCACTCTTCGCGCACGCCATCCGCTCCATCTGCGAAGAAACCTCGATCAGCCGCCTCTTCGAGTGATCTCGCCCGGACCTCATAGCCTGCCGAACCCCGGTCGCGCAGTTGCCTTTGGCGTCTCCATCAAGTGGCGATGGGGTGGCCAAGCGAGACGCCTGGAAATCATGGGGCGCGGGGATGGGGCTAGTCCCTCCGGATCAGGCAGGCGTCTATCTAGGGGGTTCCCCCGATGCCCCGCATCCCCCGGCGGAGGACGCTGATCCCAGAGACATTGCAGGGTCGACCATCAGGACCGTGCCGCACGGTGCAACCCTGGTGGCCATCGCGCACTGAATGACCTGCGCCGAAGCGTTCGGCCTGGCACCCGTTCCGGCCGACCCCGTGATGCCGGTCTGGAAAGGACCCACCTATGGCGGCTCTGAAACATGGCGCACACCCGCCCAAAGATCTCCAGACGTTAGCCACACCGCCCCTCTTCAACCGGGAGGCAGCCGTGAGTGGCATGTCCGGTGGCGTGGCTGCCGTTCTCGGCGTGGCCGGTCTCGTCGGCGCCGTGATTATCGGCGTCGCCTACGGAACAGGCATGCGTCCGAACATGTTGGGATCCAATCCCGGCCCGCAAGTACCCGCAAACCCGTCGCAGTCGACCACCCGGACAACCGATGCCCGCACCGAGACCCAACGACTGGACGTCACGGCGCGCGAGTTCGCATTCACCCCGGCCAAACTCAGCATCGAGAAGCCCGGACCACTTGTGGTGAACTTCACCAACGCCGGTGTCGTCGAACACGACTTCACGATCACGGGCGTCACCGGTCGGGCGTATGCGCTGCCGGCAGCGAAGGGAACCGGCACGTTTGACCTGACCAAGCCGGGCACGTATGCCGTCGTGTGTTCGATACCCGGCCACAAGGAGGCCGGGATGGTGGCCACCCTAGTCGTCGGCGAGGAAGCCGGCACGCAATCTGTTGCAGCAACCGGGTCTGCCCCGGCGGTCGCTACCGTCCCGACAATGATTGCCTCGAAACCGGGTCTCGCTCCGCTTCCGGCACCCCAGATCGCCCTGCCCATCGGCACCCGCGAAGCAACCACGGTAAAGGTCGACCTGGAGACCCGTGAAGTCAGTGCCCTGCTTGCAGATGGCATCACCTACACGTACTGGACCTTCAACGGCACCGTCCCGGGTCCCATGATCCGGGTGCGACAGGGCGACACCGTGGAACTGACCCTGCGGAATTCCGCACAAAGCCTCGCGACCCATAGCATCGACCTGCATGCGGTCAACGGCCAGGGCGGAGGGGCCGCCTTCACGCAGATTGTCCCCGGCACTGACGCCACCTTCAAGTTCAAGGCCCTCAACCCCGGTGTGTACGTCTTCCACTGCGCCACACCCATGGTGGCCCACCACATCTCCAATGGCATGTACGGCCTGATCGTCGTCGAACCGCCCGGAGGCCTCGCCCCCGTCGACCGTGAGTACTACATCATGGAGGGCGACATCTACCTCAATGGCAACCGCGCCCAACCCGGTCACCAGGAGTTCGCCGTCGAGAAGATGCTTGACGAGACGCCAACCTACGTGGTGTTCAATGGCAGCGTCGGCTCACTCACGGGAAAGAATGCCCTGAAGGCCAAGGCCGGCGAGCGTATCCGGATCTTCTTCGGGGTCGGTGGTCCAAACCTCACCTCGAGTTTCCACGTCATTGGCGAGATCTTCGACCGGGTGTACGCGGAGGGCGCCTCCGAGTTCAACACGAACGTCCAGACCACCATGGTCCCGGCGGGTGGTGCGACAGTGGTCGAGTTCACCGCGGACGTGCCCGGGACCCTCATCGTCGTCGACCACAGTCTGGGACGCCTCGAAAAGGGCGCGGCCGGTAAGATCGTCGTCGAGGGCGATCCAAGGCCCGAAATCTTCCAGTCAATCAAGACTGGTGCCGGCGGCGCAGGTGGCCACTAACCACGGCGCTGATACCCCACGGCGGTCATCTTCGAATGACCGCCGCCCCTGCTTCATCCCGTCAGGCCACGCCACCAGCGGATGGAAGGCGCTTCTTGCGCAGGGTGGACATCCCGGCATCCGGACAACGCTACTCAACCCAACCGGTCATTACCTGGATCCACCGCCGACCATGCGCACATCGGCGGTAGGTGGCGCGATCGCCGGTCTCCCCACCGTCCTTCTCGCCATCCGGCTTGCCCACACCATCTTGATCACCGGCATTGACGGAACCCCGAAAGTGCCTGCCTTGGGAAGCGCAAAGACGTCATTCCAATTGGACGACCCGGGCACCTGCAAGATCACCGGTTCCATCCCCAGCCATGTGGCGTCTGGCATGTCTGCCACCCTCGTCGTCGGGGAACGGCCAAGCGCGGGCACCCCAAACCCCTCGGTCTGACTGCTACCTTGGCCAAACCTCCTATCTGCACCCGGTCATGAGCGAACCAAATGGCAATCGGGCATAGTGGTGGCGGGGAGGAGTGGCCGGGTGTCCCTGCCATCGCGCCCAGTCACGGCGCACCGAGGTCCGACTTGGATTACAATGGTCACAATAGGCAACGCGCTCTTTCGGACGCGTCAGGCGTCAAATGGGAGTTTCCATGGACACGGCGGCATTCTGTCCTGGGTGCGGGACCGCGATTACCGCGGGTAGTCAGTTCTGTGGCAGCTGCGGACGGCGCGTCGGTCTCGCACCTCCGGCAGCGACATGGTCGGGCAACGCCGGCCTTGAACAAGGCGTCGCCCACGCATACGCAGGGTTCTGGCTCCGGTTCGTGGCATTCATCATCGATACCATCATCGCCGGCGTCGTGTCCGCAGTCATCCTATCGGTCGTCGGTGACGGCGAGGGTGGTGTCGTGGCCGGCACAGTCAACCTTTTCGGTAACTGGCTCTATCACGCCCTCATGGAGGCGTCAAGGTATCAGGGAACCGTCGGCAAACTGGTTCTCGGCCTGATCGTGACCGACGAGCAATACCGGCCGATCAGTTTTTGGCGTGCAACCGGGCGCTATTTCGGGATGATTGTCTCGGCAATCATCCTGGGTATCGGGTACCTCATGGCCGCCTTCACCGCCCGCAAGCAGTGCCTGCACGACCAGATGGCCGGGACACTCGTGGTCAAGAAGCCACGCGGGTACGTCCGTACCTGACCGCCTCGGCGTGAAATCAGTCACCAGGCATCTCCCCCTCCTGACGCAACGGGCGCTACGCGCATCGCACGGCAAAGGGGAACGGAGATGGTGGAGGGTTGAGGGCCTCCCCGACCGGAAGGCGGCTAACGCACCACTTCAACCGCCGTCCGCGCGTGTTCATCCCAGTCGGGTTCCTGGGGACGACGATCACTGTAGGCAATGGACATCGCACCATTCTCAACGACCAGTGTCCCTCGGCAATCCAGTTCTTCCTCAGGTGGTCGGGGCTTCAATCCCATATGGGCCTCGAAGACCGGGTCGTTGCGGATGGCCAAAATCACGTGGTGATTGCCTCCATGCACAAGGGCTCCAAAACTCTCTGCCAAATGGGCGAGCTTCATCTGCCCGGTGATACCCACGCCCCGTTGGCGCACGATGTCGCAGGCTTGCTGCGCCAGAAACGCCGACGCGTTGAAGGGTTGGCCACCGAGGTAGCCAATCCACTCCAGTGCCAGGATCGGCAGGTCAAGGCGATCGCTGAGCCGCTTGAGACCGAGCAGGTCATAGTCCTGCAGTGGCTCTTCCATCCACTTGTAATCACACTTCTCCAGCGCCCGCCCCACCTGCACCGCCTCATCGTAGTCGTAGCACTCGACAGGGTCATGCATGAGCAGGAAGTCGTCACCCGTCGCCGCGCGCAACTCCCTGGCAAGCTGGATGTTGCCTTTGACCCCCCGGTACGAATGATCCTTGGCACCGACGAACCCGAGTTCCTTCACCCGAACGGCGTCCGCGACATACTCATCGATGGTTGTCCCGCCAATCAATCCGTACGCCGGGATGCTATCCCGATAGGCACCAAGCAGTTTGTAGATCGGCAGACGGCTGTGACGGCTTGCCAGATCCCAGAGCATGTTGTCGATGGTGTCGACCAAACCACGCCCGGTATAGAAGAACCGCTGCGCGTACCAGAGCTTCTGCCAGACATGTTCCCGGTCGAACGCATCAATGCCGACCAGCATCGGCGCGATGGTTGCCATGAACTCCCGCGCCTTCCAAGCCAGATCATCGGCGTGGAAACCCGAGGCAAAGTCGGTGTACGCGCTGAGATTGCCATCAGTGACCATTCGGAGAACAAGGCGAAAGGTGGGTGAGGGTTTGTCGTCCCGGTAGTGCACGGGCGGATTGCCCAAATGACCGCGCAAGCCATGCGTGTGAGTGAACATGCCCGTCCAACCCGGTGGCACCTTCTCCATGCCACCACGGCTCCCGTCAACTTCGCGCACCTTGGGTTCGCCGGACATGACATAGAATTCGATTGATTTGATGAGCATCAGGTCTCCATGGTCCGTATTGGCTGTCCATGGTAGTGAACCCACGTCCACGGGTGTCGAGGGGCGATCGTTCCCAGGCACAATGTGGTGGCAACGGCGACCTCGGTGACACGCCACCGACGTTCCTTCCTACCCCTGAGAACGGGAGGCCGTCCCACCCTACCTCGCGCAACCTGATACTCATACTCACGGTGACCCACAACCAACACCGGACACGGACCCGATACTCCCGGGTGGCCGACCGGGCGGTTGCCGTCAGGAAGCCGGGCGGATTACAAATGTCCCTGACCCAAAAGCCAATTCAGCGAAGCGTGTTGCAGTCAGGGGCGATGGGGGTTGCGCTCTCCGCAACCGCTTGCCGGTTTGCGCAACCGTCGATATACTGAACCCACAGGCAACGACGGAGCCAAGTAGTTTCGAGACTTGCAGTTATAGCGAACCCGGTACGGTGAAAGCGGGTGCTGCGGGCGAAACGAAGTCTCTCCTGAGCTGTCCGCCAAAATCCTGAGCCTCGTCTTGCGGGCCCCTTGAGTGCCGCGTGCGTTCGATGTGACGCGCGCCACCATGGTGGAACCAGTCGTGATTACTCGGGATGGAGACCGGGCCGGTGTCACCCGTTATCGTGATTGCGGCGCAGGAATGCGCCCACAAGTGCCTTCGCGCGGTGACGTGTGTCGGAATCAGGGTGGTACCGCGAGAGTTCTTTCTCGTCCCTGAACCGGACGGAGGTTTTTTTTATGCCCCCGTCCCCACCGCGACCTCCGGGTCGGTGATGAGCGGCGGGTTCTCCCCCCAGTTCATGCGCCTCCCCGACCGCGGTCATCACGACACATGTTGGGGACCCACGGCCATGACCACGACGATTGAACCCGCCCAGGACCAGACCAGTGCCACGCACGGCACCGACATGACGCCCTTGCGCACCCGCCTCTTCCCGGGTCTTGCGAAGCCAGGGCTTCCTGGGACGACGCGCTACGGCCAGTCCCTGAGCGGCGCCGACATGACTGCCGAGTTCATGCGCCTCACCCGTGCCGAGTACGTCTTTGGGATCCCGGGTGGGGCAAGTCTCCCCCTGAACGACGCTCTCACCCACGCACACGGCGATGGTGGCTTCCGGTACATCCTCACCGGGCACGAGCAGGGTGCGGCATTCGAGGCTGAGGGATATGCGGCTGCGACGGGCCGTGCGGGATGGTGCACCGGCACCTCTGGCCCCGGCGCCACGAACTTGATCACCGGCCTGGCCGATGCCTTCCGCGACAGCCGGCCCGTGATCGCCCTCACTGGCAACACTGCGACCACCGCCGAACCCGAAGCCTTCCAAGCCATCGACATCGTGGCTATCACCCATGGCAAGGCCACCAAGGCGAGCTTCCGCCCCGAACGGCCGGAAGAAGTGCAACCCGCGCTTGTAGCGGCCTACCACGCGGCCATGACCGGACGCCCCGGGTCGGTCCTCGTCGACTTCCCCAAGGACATCCAGATCAAGCCGTCAGTCATGCGTCCGTGGGAAGAGTTCATCGCCCGCCACGACTGGTCCACCCCACAGGCGTCCGACGAGCAGATCAGGCAACTCGCCGACCTTCTCGCAACCGCCGACCGGCCAGTCCTGTACTGCGGTCACGGGTGCGTCATCGACGACGCCACCGAGGCCATCCGGACCCTCTCCCACCGCTACAACATCCCGGTTGTGACGACCGTCCACGGCTTGGGCATCCTCGCCACCGATGACACCAACAACTTCGGAATGCTTGGCATGCACGGCACCGTTGTCGCCAATCTCGCGCCATTCCTCGCCGACGTCACCGTTGCCCTCGGTGCCCGCTTCGATGACCGGGTTGTTGGCGCGCGTGCGGCCGAGTTCTCCCCGGATGCCACCCTCGTGCATGTCGACATCGACAGCCGGCAACTGAACCGCGTTCGTCCAGTGAACCTGGCCATCCACGCAGGTGTCCGCGACACCATCGTCCGTGTCCTGGACGCTCTTGAGACCCGAACGGTCGCCTCCCGCGATGCCTGGCACGCCCGTTTGGCCGAACTTCGGACCGAACTGCCGTTTTCCTCGTACGACGACGCCACGTCCGAGGACCTCTCCCACGAGTGGGTCTATGCCGAGATGACATCGGCAATCACCGACAACGGTCGCCATCTTGACGAGGTCGTCGCCACCTTCGACGTTGGCACCCACCAGATGAAGGGTGCGCAGTGGTTCCCGGCGACAAAGCCACGTTCGTGGATTACATCTGGTGGCATGGGGAGCATGGCCTGCGCCCTCCCGATGGCCGTTGGCGCTGCCTATGGACGTCCTGACGCCACGATCATCGCCTGCGTCGGCGACGGCGGCTTCGTGATGTCTTCGCACGAGCTCGACACCATCGGCGCCTACCAGGTCCCGGTCAAGATCATCCTCTTCGACGACGCCGCCCTCGGCATGGTCACCAACTGGCATGGTCTCTTCTTCGAAGGTCGCGACATGACCAGCGAACGCCGACGTGGAAGGACCATAAGCGAGGTCAATGTCGCAGCGTACCGCCAGATGATCATTGAAGGTCTCAACCGTGCAGAGACGGCCGACGACCTCGCCAACGTCCTGGCCTCCGCCACGAACGAACTCGCACACACCGAGTGGCCACTCTTCACCGCGACCGCCGCGGGTTACGGCATTCCCGCCGAACGCGTCCATTCCAAGGAAGCCTTCCGCGCGGCCGTCCGGCGCATGTTCGACATGACCGGCCCATACCTGATCCAGGTGATGCTTCCCACCAAGAACCAGGTCTATCCCCTCATGGAGCCGGGCACGACACCCCAGGACCTCGTCTGGAAGGAATCCTCACCTGGGTCCGGAGTTCGCGTCTACGTCAAGGATGTCTTCGACTACGCTACCGGCCAGATGAAGGACAGCGAGTCGCGAGGCCCAGCAAGCGCCCGGCGCGACGACATCGACCTCAGCGTCGTCTGACCTCTACGCGTCGCACAAGCCACTCCCCTCTCCCGTCGCAAAATGGGAGAGGGGGTGGGGTCCGCAGCCCCTGACCAACATCAGGCCAGTCGGCAGGGCGTATTGAGAGCAGCCCGGACACACGGGGCGGGGTAGGTCTCACCCCCCGGTCACGCGCCTACACCACCACGATGCAGACGGGCTTGTTCGTGTGAACCACGTGACCAGCCTCGGTCAACGCACCCGTCTTCCCGTCCACATGGAACGTCACGATAGTGTCACTCCCTTGGTTCGCTGCCAGAAGCCACGCACCGTCAGGGGTCAGCGTGAAATTGCGCGGGGTCTTCCCCCCAGATGAAGTCTGGCCATGCGGGATCAACCGGCCCGTCGCCTGATCAATGCCGAAGACCGCGATGCTGTCATGCCCGCGGTTGGACCCGTACACAAAGTGCCCGTTGGGATGTACCCGCACCTGCGCGCAGGACGTGTTCTCGTGGAAGTCGACCGGGATGGTCGTGTGCGTGTCCACGTACACCAGCGCCCCGCGATCAGCATCCCATGAGAACGCCGACATCGACGACCCGACCTCGTTTACCACGTACGCGAACCGGCCGTCCGGCGTGAAGTCCATGTGACGGGGACCCGCGCCCGAGCTGATCTGCGCGTACGGGAAGTCGGCCGGCGAGAGGTGCCCCGTCTTGGTGTCGAGGTGATAGATCAGCACCTTGTCCAGGCCGAGGTCGCAGACCATCACGTACTTTCCGGATGGATCAAACATCACGTAATGCGCATGTGGCCCATGTTGGCGGTCCGGGTGCGTGCTGCGTCCCTCGTGTTGAATGACGTGCGTCGCCTCGCCAAGGGCTCCGTTGGCACCGATCGGGAAGACCGCAACGCGCCCGTTGCCGTAGTTCGTGACGATCACATGCGTCCCGGATGGGTCAACCGTCAGATGACACGCCGAAGTTCCGTGCGACCGCACCTTCCCGAGTTCGGTCAGGGTGCCATCGTGAGAACTGATCGCGAACGACGCGACCGCGCCGTCAGGTGACCCCTGGAAACCGTCACGTTCGCAGACGGCATAGAGGAACCGTCCATTCTGATGCCGGGCAACAAACGATGGACTATTGACTGGTGCCGTCTGCACGTGGTGGAGCGCGCCGGTCGCGCCGTCAAGCCGCCAGACCCCAACGCCCTGCCCATCTTCCTCATTGCCGTAGCAGCCGGTATACACCGTCCGATCCATGTGTCTACTCCTGTGTCCTGCGTTTCTCATTGCACTTGCGCGTTCGCTTGGCATAGTACCCGCGGGTCGGCCTCGTGACTGCCATCCTTGTCACCGTTCACGCGACCTGCCTAAGCGGTGGCACCCCGGTGCCGGTGCCGCCCGTTCGCACGGCAGGCAATGCCTGAATTGCGGGACGATTGCGTTGGGCCAGAGGAAGCGCGTTTCAACAAAGTGCCTCGGGGTGCGGTACATCGTGACCGCCATGTCATCATGACAACCGTGCCTCCCCAGAATCGAGGCCTGGGCAGTACCCCACCCGGTCTACCGCCCGGAACGCTGGCGGCGTGGGAGTCGTTCTGTCCACCTGTCCGCGCCGAACTGGTCGCAAGCCAGGAACCGGGCACCCGGGCAAGGCTGGCGGCACGCGCCCTGCTCCGGCGCATCTCGGTACGTTCACCGGGCAACACCAGCAGAGGCTCGAAAACCGGACCAGCCGGTACCGGGGGCAGAACGTCCGCCAGTCCGCGCGTCCTCGTCATTCTTCCCGGGCATCTCGGCGACCTCATCGTGGCAACACCGGCCCTCGGGTGGTTACGCGCCAATCTGGGTGACGCCACGATCACGGTCCTCGCCGGGCCATGGGGGCGCGACGTCGCCGATCACTCCCCTCACGTCGACGCGGTTGAGACCTGCGCGTTTCCCGCCTTTGACCGAACCAACACCGCTTCCCCAAACCCAATCGGGCAGGAAGGGAGGGCCACCCGCATCTCCCTTCCTGCGCCGGTCGCCCGGATCCGCGAGTTCGCGACGCGTGCAATCCGAATGTGGCGCGCCGACCGCCTGCTTCGCCTCACTGCCGACCGCCTTCGGGGACGGTTCGACGCCGCGATCATCGGATCCACCGATTTCGACTGGGGGGCGGCGCTTGTCGCCCTCGCCGGGGTACCGATACGTGTCGGGACAGCAACTCCCGATGCGACCGCCTTCCTGACGCACACGACCCCGATGGATCACGTTCCCATCGGCGCATGGACGCGAGGGCTGCCTCGCCGGAACACCGCAGCCGTCCTTCTGGATCTCATCGACGTCACCACCACCGCATTGCGTCCGGTCTCAACACCAACCGCGATACGGATGCCAACCGCACGGAAATGGCGCGATGCCCCGTCGTCGGAACTCCGTCTTCGCTACGACCCAAGCAACGTCGATACCGCCGAGGCAGACCGCGCATGGTCCTCCCTCAACGGCCTCCACGAAATCCCTCTATCCGTTTCTCAAGCCTCGCGGGCCTCGGGAGTGGAAGGACCGCACATCACACGCGACGGTGCCATGCAAGATCTCGTGGTCCTCCACCCCGTTCCCGGGTCCGCGGTGAAACGTTGGTCCCCGGAACGGTGGGCGACCGTGATCGACCGGATCCATGCAAGCTATCCGGCGCGCGTCATCCTGACCGGAACCGCCTCTGATCGCCCCGAAATCGAAGCAATCATCCGGGCGTGCACGGCCCCGGTTCTCCCCTTCTCCTTAGCCGGAATGGTCCGGTTCGGTGCCCTCGGTGCCTTCCTCCCGCGCGCCCGCCTGCTGATGGGACCCGATAGCGGCGCGATCCATCTGGCCGCCGCACAGCGTGTGCCGACCCTGCGCCTCTTCGGCCCCACTGACGCTGCCGTTTGGGGAGCGTGGACCGGCATAGACCCCTTGCCGGTCCCGCCAACAGGTCGGCTGCTACGGGACATTCACGACGTGCCAGTCGTCCACGTCTCGTCGGCACGCGCCTGCGCTCCATGTCACCGCCTGTCGCTGCCGCCACGCGACCAATGGCCAAGCGACGCGTCCTTCCCCCACGAATACCGGGACCAGGCGGGATCGGTTGGGACGTCCACGGCAACGGCAACCCTCCCATCGTCAACGTACCCTTGCATGGATGCCATCTCGGTTGAAGCGGTGATGCGTGGCTTCGACGCCCTTTGGCGTGCCACCGAAGACACCACCAACAAAAATGCCAACTCCTCGCAACGCGACGAGGCTTCGCCAGAATGACACGCAGCGATTTGCTATCCGGGGGGATGGGGGCGGTCAAGCGCGCAGTGAATAGCCTGTATCGGATGACACTTGGCGCCATTCTCCAACCCATCACCATCCTCACCCGATGGTTCGGGCGTCGTCCATCAACCGAACCACGGAACATCCTTGTCATGCGCTTCGGACTGCTTGGCGATGGCGCACTGCTGATCCCGGCCCTGCGCGACCTTCGTGGCCGTCTCACACCACTTCACCAAGACGCAGGCACGAGGAGAGCAGATGACGTCCGGCGTGCCCATATCGACGTTCTCGCCACGCCACTGCAAGCACCCCTGTTCGATGGCTTGGTGACCGACGGCACCATTGATGGCGTGGTTATCTGGAGTGCCGGTGATCTCACCGAAATCCATCGCGCCCGACATCGAGACAACTGGGCGTCGGCCCTTGCCACCCTCGCAACCCTCCGTGCGAACCGTTACGACGTCGCCTACAGTTGCTATGGGCACCTTGGAAGTGCCGTCGCGCTACTTGCCGGGGTACCCACCCGGATCGGCTTCGGGTCCGAGGCGTTTCCCGGAACCCTGACCCACACCGTTCCCGGAACCCGCTACACCGCCGGGGTTCATGAGTCGTCGTACAACCTTGCGGTCATCGATGCCGGTTTCAAGTCGCCAACACATGAACTCCATCCGGTCCGGGTTCCTTCGGGCTTCGTTCCGCGGGAAGCAACTGACGATCACGCCGGTGGTGATCCGTCCGAAGCGAACCACTTTGCTGAGCGCCGCGCCGCCCTGATCGCACACGCCGGACACCAACACGGACCCGAAGACCGTCTCACCCATCCGGAAGATGCGATTGCCCGTATCCCCGGTGGGTCCGCCCCATCGACCGCCGGAAGCACTGTTCCCACCGCGCCCACAAACGTCACCCTTGACGACCCCCACCACGACCCCCACCACGACCCCCACTACGACCCAACCGCGGATCCGACCTCCGGTGGCCGTCACACCATCACCGTCAGCCTTGCCGACCGCATCGCCACGTGCGACCGCTTCGGCATCACTAACGGGCAAAGCCACCTTGGATCACTCCCCACCCCCGTCACGACGGTGGAGGGCGCCACGTTGGCTTGCCCTGTAGCAGCGACGGAGAGTGCCGGCTACGTGGTCCTGCACCCCGGTGCGACCAACGGCACCGCGAAGCGGTGGCCCATCAAGTCTTGGCAAACAATTGCCAGGGGTCTCGTCTCATCTGGTCGGACGATCGTGATCGTCGGCAGTGCCGACGACCGCCATCTGGGTCAGCAGATCAGCGGTGATGTGGTGGGGCGAGAGCCTGATCCGCGGAGATCCCTGCCCACAACGGCGTGGGGCGACGTGCGTGACCTTACCGGTCTGACGACCGTGCGTGACCTCATCGCGATCCTTGCCAACGCAAGTGTCGTCGTGACTGGCGACAGTGGGCCACTGCACGTCGCGGTCGCCGTCGGGACACCGGTGGTGGCCATCCACGGGCCGACCGATCCCGACGTCTGCGGTCCGATCGTCACCACACCGGATCGCGCAATCATCCTCGGTGCGACACTGGCGTGCCGACCGTGCTACACCCTCGCCCGGATTGCCGACTGCCCCCTTGGTCACGCCATCTGCCAGGATCTCATCACCCCCCGCCAGGTGCTGACCGCGATCTCCCGCTTTGCACCGCCCCTAATGGTTTCAGGATCGAGTAGGTAAAACAGTGGCTCGCAAGGCCGGGTCGTCAGTTGGCGGAACACCATCCGCATGAAGCGCGCCATCATCCACGACTATCTGTACGTGCACGGTGGTGCCGAACGCACGCTAGCCCAGGTCCACGCCATCTGGCCCGAGGCACCGATCCACACACTCCTGCACCTGCCCGGCCGGTTCCCCCCTGCCTTCAACGACATGCCCATCCGGACCACCTGGGTCAACCGACTGCCGGCAACGTCACGTCTTGCCCGCTTCTACTCCCTGCTTCAACCGATCGCGTTCTCGAGACTGCACCCCTACGCCGACACCGTGATCTCACTGGCGAGTTTCGGCGCGAAGGCCGTCCGCCCGGTCCGCGGTGGACGGCACCTGTGCTATTGCTTCACGCCGCCACGCTTCCTATGGGGACTGAACCGTGGGACCGACCTCTCCGGGCACGTTGCGCCACTGCAGATGATCGATGCCACCCTGATCCGGTGGTTGCGTCGGTGGGACCGCCGGGCCGCCAACCGGGTGACCCACTTCATCGCCCAATCTCACTACATCGAAACTCGCATCGCCCGGATCTATGGCCGAAGTTCCCGCGCCGTCGTCCATCCGCCAGTCGATGTCGACCGCTTCCTGAACCAACCCGGCACCGCGCATGGGCGTCCAAGCGGGAACGATGGGTACCTCTTCGCCGTCGCTCGTTTCGAGGCCTATAAGCGCCTTGACCTTGCAATCCTCGCCTGCCGGCGACTGGGCATGCGATTGCGTATTGCCGGGTCGGGTGTCGACGAGGTGCGCCTACGCACCCTTGCAGGTAATGACCCGAACATCCAGTTCCTCGGTGCCATCAGTGATGAGACGGTCGCCCACGAAATGGCCGGATGCCGTGCGTTCCTGTTTCCCGGCGAGGAGGACTTCGGCCTGACCGCCGTGGAGGCGCAAGCATGTGGAAAGCCCGTGATTGCGTACGGCGTCGGCGGTGCGCTTGAAACCGTCGTGGCGGGCGTAACCGGAACCTTCTTCACTGAACCGACCACCGATGCCCTGGCCGACACACTCGCATCGTTCAAGGCCACCGATTTCAATCCGGACGACTGCCGCATACAGGCACTCCGGTTCGCCCCGGAGCGCTTCCGCGCCACCTTGCACCATGCCATCACGACCCTCGAAGTCGAACCTGTCGGGTAAAGCCTTGGGGACCACCGCGCATGATTGCGGATGCGGTCGCGCACCCCGAGGGTGCCGTTCAAGTGGGGTCTTCCAGTGACATGCCGTGGCGGGATGCCCGGTTTGATCGCGGTGCGTTCCGCTTGACGAGAGAAGACGGACGAGAGAAGACGGACGAGAGAAGACGATGGAAACCGACCCGGCGACGCACGGTGCAACAAGCGCCAATGGGGACAGCGATGTGACCCGGCGATGGCAAGGCCTCCGCGTCCTTGTGATCGGCGACATCGTGGCCGACGAACACGTCACCGGGCGTCCGCACCGCATCGCCCGCGAGGCACCCGTCCTGGTCCTCGAACATACGGGCAGCACGCTGAACCCGGGTGGCGCAACAAACGTCGCCGCCAACCTCGTTGCACTGGGCGCGCAAGTCGCGCTGGCCGGTGTCGTGGGTGACGACCAGACCGGGCACAAGCTCGTCACTGGACTGCGCGACCGTGGCATGGACGTCGCAGGTGTCATGGTCGACCCGTCCCGCCCAACGACGACCAAGACCCGTATCTGGGCCGCCGGTGCCCAACAGCAGGTTCAGCAACTGGTCGTGCGACTAGACCGCCTCGACAACCGCCCTCTCGACCCCGCGGTCATCGCCCCGTTAGTCACCTATCTCGAACACGCGATCCTCGAGACCGATGCGATCGTCATCTCCGACTACGAGAACGGCGTCATTCATCCGGAAATCATCGAAGCTTGCCTTCCGGTAGCGCGCGCGCGTGGCTTGCCCGTGGTGGTTGACGCCCACGGCGACCTCGCCCGCTTCCGTGGCGCAACCATCTTCACACCGAACACTCCAGAAGCCGAGACCGAACTGGGACATTCCCTGAATGGTGACGCGGGCGTCGAAACCGGGGCGCGAACCCTCCTCGACCGCCTCGACGCCAAGGCAATCCTCATCACTCGCGGTCAGGAAGGAATGACCCTCGTAACCCGCGACCGGCCAGGCGCGTTCCACATCCCTGCCCACACCATGCCTGCGGTCGATCCAACCGGGGCGGGGGACACCGTCGCTGCGACCTTCACCCTCGCGTGGCTTGCCGGGGCCGATGCCTCGATTGCCGCCGCCCTCGCCAACACTGCCGCCTCGATTGCCGTTTCACGGGCCGGAACGATCGCTGTCACCGCCACCGAACTCCGAGAGACCATTGCCTCTCGACGCCGTTCGCACGCCGGCAGTTAGGAACCCAACCACTTCCCAGAGATCTGGTACCGTTCATTGTACCTATGCCAATCCGTCATTACCTGTGCCAACCGCCCGTGAACCAATCCGAAGACGACGCGGTCCAGCATCTTCTGGCTTCGGTTCCGGCAACCGGTGACTGGTTGGTTCTCTCCAATGTCGGCCTGCCAGGTCGTGGGCAATCCCGCCGCGGCGACATCGATATCGTCCTGATCGGGTCGGATACCGTCCACTGCATCGAGGTCAAACCGTGGGAGGACAGCTTCCTCGCCAACCCGGACAACCGGTCCGTGATCGACGATGCCCATCGCCGTACCAAGGCAAAATCGGGGCGCCTCCACCAACTGACCAGAAGTCAGTTCCCCCATCTGAACCACCGCGCTACCATCCTTGCCACCAACATAGGTATCACCCCACCTCGTCCAACCAGTCGTGTCGACGGTTTCCCCCAGACGGGTGACATCATCGACATTCACCAGTGCGCTCGGTTCTTCGACGCCGACGCGAGGCCACCGCTGACACCAGCCGAACTGGATGACATCGCCACGCTCGTTGAAACAGGGTTCCACCCATCCCGTTGCCTCATCACCGGACCACCGGCAAGAACCACCGGTCCCACCCAAAAAGACACGTCCCGGAGGTCGCGACCACGCGGCGCACCGGTCACTCCCTATCTGCCGCCGGTCCTCGTCGTGCAAACCGCGACCGACCCCAGTCCGGCCCTACCCGTCACCCAAGTGGTGGCACGACCCGCACGAAGGCCCAACGCCGGCACCAAAGACACGTCCCGGAGGTCACGACCACGCGGCGCACCGATCGTCGGCTATCCCCCGCGCACGGCTTGACCACCCGTCGAAAGCGTTCCTCTGGATGGAGACCCTCTCCTGCGAACCAGCGCCACCATTGCCGGGCGCCGACCCGACGCCCGCCAAGACCCTCGCCACTTCGCACCACGGCGCGACGCCGGCCCGATATCGTGCCGGGCGCCCGATCGCAGCTGCCAGTGGGGCACTACCGGGGGATCACTCAACCCGTGCGGTCGTTCAGGACGTATCGTTCCACGGAACCTTGGTTCCACCTCACCAACGAAGCGACACTCTGGGGTGATGCCCCGCGGGCGAGGTGGGGCGGGGCAGATACATCGACCCACAAACATGCCAGGAACCACGATCATGGGCCAGGTAGTCACACGTGACGCATTGATGAGTGCCCTCGGGCAAGCACGCGCGGACGGACGTCGCATCGTTTTCACCAACGGGGTCTTTGATCTCCTGCATGTCGGACATGCTCGCCTGCTGGATACCTGCCGCGCCCAATCGGGCACCGACGGGCGCCCGCCGGTCGTAGTGGTCGGTGTCAACGCCGATGCATCGGTTCGCGCTCTCGGGAAAGGACCAGACCGGCCACTCGTACCCGAAGATGACCGTGCCGAACTTCTAGCCGCTTTGGGATCAGTCGACTTCGTGACCATCTTCGAGGAAGCGACGGCCGTCAACCTTGCCCGCGTGGTCAAGCCGGACCTTTATGTCAAAGGTGGCGACTACGCCTTGGATGCGTCAGCGTCGGACCTGCAGATCGCGTCCGCCCGTCTCCCCGAAGCGTCCGTCGTTCGCGATGGTGGCGGGTCCGTCCTGCTTGTCCCTACCGTCGCCGGCCGTTCAACCACGGCACTCGCCCGAAGGATCGCCACACCCGCACCCATCCCGCCACCGAGTGGACAAGGTGCCGGCGGGTGACCGCCATCAACCCTCACGTTGGAAACCCGCCTCGCCGGGGCGTCGTCGCGAATGCGATCCGCCTCACTCTTGGCAATATCGGCAGTCGCGTCCTCGGTCTCGTCAGGGAACAGGTCGTCGCTGCCCTCTTCGGCACCACCGTCGCAGCCTCGGTCTTCAGTGCGGCCAGTCGCGTCCCCACGATGGTCTTCGACCTGCTAATCGGCGGCGCGCTCTCCTCGGCACTCGTGCCGGTTTTCGCTGAAGTTGCCTCCCGCAACCAGAAAGCCGGCGTGTCCATCGACATTGCGACCCAAAGTGGAATGAGCACGGGCGACGGGACAACGGACCGGTCCGGGGCCATCCCTGCCCGTAGCGAAGTAGGCCCGGGAGACTTGGTGACAGACGTCCCATCCGGAGAACTCGGTGCCGTCGCCGGTGCCGTCCTCGGGATTGCCCTCGCCGTCCTCATCCCGGTCGTGATCGCCTTGACCATCGCTGCCGAACCACTGATGGAACTCCTCGGCACCGGGTTCGCTCCCGAGGTCCAGTCCATAGGGGTCCTGCTCGTCCGCCTCGCCTTGCCCACCGTAATCCTCATGGGGGTCGCTGCCATCTTCCAGGCGATGCTTCTGGCCAGGAATGACGTCACGCGCCCCGCAGTCGCACCGGCCATCTACAACCTCGGCATCATCATCGGTGCCCTCGCCCTAAGTCCGTGGATGGGGGTCTCCAGCCTGGTGATCGGCATGCTCATCGGAGCCACCGGCCAGGTTCTGCTCATGTGGCCCAACCGCGCCGTTGGTCTCCGGATCCGCGTTGATCTGCGTCATCCCGCCGTGAGGCGCATCCTTCGCCTCTACGGCCCAGTCGCCGGAGGTCTGGTCGTGTCAGCCGCGGTCATCATCCTCGACACCCGCCTCGCCTCGCAGACCGACGCCGGCAGCCTCGCCGCAATGCGATATGCAACCACCATCGTGCAGTTGCCACTCGGCCTCGTGGTAGCCGCCGTGTCCACCGCATCCCTGCCCGTCCTTGCCCAGTATGGACGCAATGGCCTGAATGAACCCGGGTTCAGGCAGACCTTGGGGAATGGCCTGACCGCCTCTGTGGTACTTGTTGCACCCCTGATGGTCGGCGCGATGGTCCTGCGCGAACCGATCGTGCGTCTCCTGTTTGCGCGCGGTGCCTTCGACGACGCGGGTGTCGCACTCACCGCGACCGCCCTCCTCTGGTACGCCCCGCAACTGCCATTTGTTGCCATCGACCAGTTACTCATCGCGGCCCTGTATGCCGTGCAGAACACCCGGGTACCCGTGATCGCCGGCGTGGCGTGTGCCGGCATCTTCGCCACCGTCGCCATCACCACCATCGATCCACTCGGGATGAAAGGTCTTGTGTTGGCGAACACGGTGCAACACGGGGCGCACGCCACAATCCTCGCGGTCTACCTCATGAGGCACGGCATACCCCTCACGTCCTCCCGCATCCGCACGATGCTACGCGTAACCGTGGCTTCCGGCACGATGGCTCTCGCCCTGACAGGCGCAACCGTCGTGGTCATGCCACCCACAACAACCGTGACACTTATCCTGTATCTCGGAGTTGCCGCTGGTATCGGTGGCGCAATCTACCTTGGCACCCTCGTCGCCCTGCGCGGCTCCGAGGTAACGTCAGTCCTCGCCGCAATCCGGGCGCGAAGGGCGTGAGCCGTGCGCCTGTCAATCCGGCTTCGAAGGGCAGTTGCAAGGTGTCGAAACAAGCGAAGCGTGTGTATATCGGGTGCAAGTGACTGTGCTGCGCAATCGTGAGAACCAATCGCATGACTGACACACCGTCCGCGGGCCCGGAACCCGGCACCGCAGACGATCCGAACCGTACTCCCCCCTGGCGCCAAACAAGCGAAGCCAACATGAACCAGGCGGGGTGGTCGCGGGGTGACGGACCAGGCGAAGCGCATCCACACCCAGCGCGAGTTGGTGGGACATCTGGCACGCTCATCTGGGGTCTGGTCCGCAGCCTTCGACCTCGCCAGTGGCTCAAGAACGGTGTCGTGCTTGCGGGCATCGTCTTCGCACGCGAACTCGGTGATCCTGACCGCGTCGCCCGTGCCGTCATCGCCGCAGCCCTGTTCTGCCTGTTGTCCGGCGCGGTCTATCTCGTCAATGACGTCCTCGACCGCGAGAAGGACCAGCACCATCCCGTCAAGTCACGTCGTCCGATCGCTGCCGGAATCGTGCCACCAGCCCTTGCCCTCGCTGTCGCCCTCGTGATCGCCATCGGCGCACTTGCCTCGGCAACCATGCTTGCACCCGTGTTTGGCGCGACTGCCATGGCCTACCTGGTCCTGCAAGCCTTGTACGTCGCGGTCATGAAGCACATCGTGATCCTCGATGTCCTTGCGGTCGCCAGCGGATTTGTCCTGCGCGCCGCCGCCGGGGCGCTCGCCATCGACGTCCCGATCAGTCCTTGGCTCTACGTCGTGACCCTTCTCCTTGCCCTCTTCCTCGTCCTCGGCAAGCGACGTCAGGAGCTCGTCCTCCTCACCTCAGACGCCGCCAACCACCGCGACGTCCTTCGCAACTACTCGCTACCGTTCGTCGACCAACTCCTATCGATCGTCACCACCGCATTACTTGTCTCATACATGCTGTACACCTTCTTCTCCGAAAACCTTCCCCGAAGTCACGCGATGATGCTGACCATCCCGTTTCCCCTCTACGGCATCTTCCGGTACCTCTACCTGATCCACGTGCGAGGTGATGGCGGTGCCCCCGAAGAGGTTCTCCTGCGCGACCGTCCCCTCGCGTGGTGTTGCGGAGCCTGGGTCGCCGCCTCGATTGCGGTCGTCTACCTCCGCTAGGCAACTCCCACAGAAATGCGGGCGAGACACGTCTTTCTTCTCCCACCGGTGCGGGGGAGGGGTTGGTGGCGGGCATTCCTTCACCGACACCGCCTCCGCGGCATCGCTGACAACGATGAACATCGCCGCCGCGCCTGAGGCGATACCGTTCAACCGATGACCATGCGAGTTCTCGTGACCGGCGGCGCAGGCTTCCTTGGCGTGAACCTCGCGCACCACTTGACCAGGCAGGGGGTCACCGTCGTCTCCCTGGATATCGCCACCCCCGTTGCCTCGGAATACCCACTTGGCACGCTCTTCCGGGTCGGTGACGTCCGCGATCCGGGCACAGTCAGTCGCACACTTGCCGATACCGGTCCGATCAATGTCGTCATTCATGCCGCCGCTGCCTTGCCCCTTTGGCGGGCGCACGATATCCGTACCACTAACATCGCAGGCACGCATACCGTCCTCGAGTGTGCACGGACGGCCGGTGTGCCTCGCACCGTCTTCATCTCGTCAACCGCCGTTTATGGCGTCCCTGAAAAGCACCCGATGGAGGAAACCGATCCGATGATTGGCGTAGGTCCATATGGCGAAAGCAAGGTCGCTGCCGAGCAAATCTGCGCTGCCTACCGCGCCCAGGGCTACTGCGTGCCGGTCGTGCGCCCGAAGACCTTTCTCGGTCCGGGTCGCCTCGGTGTCTTCCAGATCCTCTACGACTGGGTATTCTCCGGCAAGCGCATCCCCATCCTCGGACCAGGGCACAACCGCTACCAGTTGCTTGAGATCGGCGACCTGTGCGATGCCATCTGGCGGACAGCCACCCATGCGTCCGATCGGGTCAACGACACCTTCAACGTCGGCGCCTCCCGCTTCGCAACTGTTGCCGAGGACGTGGGAGAGCTGTGCCGACATGCCGGAACGCGCGCACAGGTCTTCCCTGTCCCGGCGTGGCCGGCAAAGACCGCCCTCCGAACCCTGGAAGCCGGCAACCTCTCACCCCTGTACCGGTGGGTCTACGGCACTGCCGACCGGGATTCCTACGTCTCCACGAACAAGATCAGGGATGCCCTCGACTGGCACCCACGCCACAGCAACGCTGAGGCCTTGATCCTCGCCTACGACTGGTATGTCGCGCACCGTTCCGAACTCGGCACAAGCACCGGGGTGACCCACCGGGTCGCGTGGAACCAAGGCGCCCTCACGCTGCTGAAAAAACTCCTGTGAACACCCAAGGCCCCCATACTCTGTCGCCCACGCATCCCTCCTCTCTCGCGCCGCAACGGGGCTGCGGGTGGGGATCTCTCGTCCTGTTGATGCCCTGGTGCCCAAGCACGGCGCCCATACATCAGACGGGGCTGGGGTGGAGAAGCGAAGCGCCTGTACATCAGGCGGGGCTGGGGTGGAGAAGCGAAGCGCCTGTACATCAGGCGGGGCTGGGGTGGAGAAGCGAAGCGCGTATACATCAGGCAGGGCGGGGCTGGGGTAGGGTACGGATACCCTGATGTTCCGCATCGACTTCCACTCACATACCGGCCACTCCCATGATGCCAACGTCCCGGCCGCATCACTGCTTGACGGTGCCGTCCGCGCCGGGCTGTCCACACTGTGCGTCACCGACCACAACACCATCGATGGGGGTCGCCAGGCGGCCTTCTTGGTCGCGCGCCGGCCCGATCGCTACCCCGGTCTGTCCGTCATCATTGGTGAGGAAATCATGACCAGCGAAGGTGAGGTCATCGGCCTCTTCCTCACCTCGACCATCCCACGCGGACTGACCCCCGAGGAAACGATCAGGCGCATCCGCGACCAAGGCGCCCTCGTGACCGTCCCACACCCCTTTGATCGCCTCCGTGGGTCCCGCCTGCGAAGCACCGCAATCCAGCGCATCGCCGACGCCGGCCTGATCGACGCGATCGAAGGACTGAATGCGCGGGTCACGTTCAGTGCCGACAACGACCGGGCAATCGCCTTCGCGCGCGCCTATGGGTTGCCAGTCGTCGCCGGAAGTGACGCGCACACGGCGGGCGAGGTAGGTCGTGCCTGGGTAACCCTCGCCGAGCCGCCCGGCACGACCCCCGACATCCTGCGCAAGCAACTCGTGGCAACGCGGGGAACCCCTTCCAGCCCACAAGCAGCCATGGGTCACGCCATCGGTGGAAGGCTGAGTTCACCCATCGTCCACATCGGCAGCTCCCTCGCCCGGTGGCAGCGTCGCCTTGGTCTTTTGCCGGACGTCGTTCTGTGAGTTCGGTACCGTCCGCATCGCTGGTCAGAGGCAGCCACAATCCCGGAACACCAACGACCGACGAGGGCCGCTCTCCCAACCCGTTCTCCCCAACGGCTGCCAATCTCGACCCACTTCCGTCACGACGCAGCCTCCTTGCAATCCGTGCCTCAATTCCCGCCCCATCGCGAGGCATCGTGATCCTCTGGCTTCTCGCCCTCACCATCTACGGCAGCGCGTACCAGGCCCAGTTCGCCTGGGGTGAACGGCCGATCTACCACATCACAGGCGACGAACCTCACTACCTCACCATCGCGACCAGTCTGATCCGCGACGGTGACCTCGAGATTTTCAACAACTACCGAGACAAGGACTACCTGCCTTTCTATCCATGGCATCTAGGTGATCCACGCGATCCCGAGGACATGCACGCCCTCTACGGCACCGGCGGAAACCTGTATTCCAAGCACAGCATCGGACTACCACTGCTGATCATCCCTGCAATGTGGCTTGGAGGGCATAGTCTCGCGATCGGGTTCATGATGGCCCTGAGCGCGTTGCTTTCCACGGAACTATGGCGCCTCGCCCGGGATGTCACTGGGCGCCAAACCGAAGCGCCCCTGCATCGGGGGCAGCGGAGCGCGCATGAACCAGGCGGGGCGGGGCGGGGATTTAGCGGGGCTTTCGCCACCGCTACGTGGTTCCTGGTTGTGACCGCCTCGCCACTCCTCTTCTACAGCGACCAGTTCTACCCCGAGGTGCCCGGCGCACTCCTCGTGACCGTGGCCCTACGCGCCCTCCTGCAAAGCACCCTTGGCACCGCATCGTTCGTGCGCCTTGCCATTGTCATTTCACTCCTGCCATGGTTCCACCTTCGCTACATCCCCATCGCCGCCGTCATCGCCACGTGGGGACTGATCCGGTGGGCGTTTCCCGGATTGGCAGGCCCCTCTCCCGACGGCAAAGTCATGGACGGTCCGACCCGAAACTGGGTTGGTGCAGTCCTCGGAACCCTGATCGTCGCCGTCGCCGGTGGCGGCCTCGTCACCCTTTTCATGCGCCTCTTCGGAGGCATTCCCGCAGTGAACGACTACGGGTCCGTATCCCTGTCGAACATCCCGGCCGGTGCCCTCGGACTGCTTTTCGATCGCCAGTACGGCCTCCTGCCCTACGGACCGGTCTACCTCCTCGCCATCTACGGCCTCCTCGCCTTGCCCCGCCAGCTGGGTTGGGTGCGCAGCGGCCCCATGCTCACCTTGCTGATCTCATACTTCGCGTTCATTGCCAGTTTCAGCTTCTGGTTCGGCGCATTCAGTCCGCCTTCACGAATGCTTGTGCCCGTGATGCCGATCTTCGTGGCCGGCCTGGCCGTCGCCCTGCATCGATGGCGTGGATGGCGGATGACCATCGCCGCCATCGCACTTGCGCTCGCCGACTGGGCCATCGTTGCCCAACTCATCGCCGTTCCACGGCTCCGATACAACTACTGGGACGGCAAGAGCATCCTCCTTGCCCACCTCTCACAGGTGTGGGAAACCGACGTCACCCAGGTCCTGCCAACCTTCGTTGTGCCCGAACAAGCCTCATACGTCTGGGCGGCCGGGGCAATGGCAGGCCTCTTCGGCATCTTCATGCTGATCACGACCAGCCGACCGGTCAGTCGAAGCAACCGGATGCCTGACGGTCTGCCGACAATCGGCAGCGTCGTGATCACTCCGGATGACAAACGTCGCGAAGATCCCTGAGACATGTTGGCACGATGCAACTAGCCCGTCGCCCCATCAACCGGTCAACAGTCATCGGCGCTGTTCTACTCGCACTCGCGCTTCTGCTTGACATCATTGCCACGAACCGGCTTGCCATCGCCCTCGGTCCCGCGTCGGACCTCTTTCCTCGATGGGTCGGCGCCCGCGCATGGGTCATCGACAACGTTGATCCCTACAGTCCGGACGTGACCTCAACAGTCCGGTCGGCAATGGGTGATGCGCTTGGGTGGGATGGCACCGCCGACAGCGGAACCTTCGCGTTCGGGTTCGTCTATCCCGGGTACGTCGCTCTCCTTCTTGCCCCACTTGCCATCCTGCCATTCCCGGCGGCCTCGACAATCTGGCTCCTGATTTCCCAGGCATCGGTCGTCGGCACGGTCTGGCTTGTCTGGCACACACCTTCGCACATGCGCCACCCCAACCCAACCCCGCCTGATGCAAACGCGCTTCGCTACCCCAACCCACCCCACCATGATGCACAGGCGCCTCGCTTGTACGACGCTAGCCGAGGCCTGTTCATCACCACCGTCCTCGCACTTTTTTCACCACCGGTCATCTACAACCTGATTTTCGGACAGTTCGCCGTCCTGGCAACGCTCGCCATCGCGACCGCCGGATGGGCGACCGCCCGACGCCATGACCGGTTTGCCGGAACCATCCT
>SXGU01204673.1_pt1 | contig 36821 bp, 34 predicted proteins | sample 3174531 | NCBI WGS metagenome assembly SXGU01 (sample SAMN11356863, study PRJNA531348) | freshwater metagenome | isolation source: freshwater sample F1-140 | place: China: Fuxian Lake, Yuxi | collected 2017-12-25 | reverse complement strand
TGACTGCGATGGGTGACAACAAAGGAGCCGCGAAGATCTATTTCGACATCGCTCGCAACGGAACTGGTTCACTCATTGGACTCTTTGCTTCAAGCCGATTGAAGGCATTGTTGGGTACAAGTATTCCGGCGAGTGAGTCGGCTCGAAAACTCGACGGGGTAATCGCATCAATTTCCCCAATGATGGAGCAATATATTTCTGGACTTGTGGCTCCGGTTTCTTTTCTTGTCGTTCCAGAAAAGGAAAATATCTCACCATTCGACCCAATTCGATATCGAATGACCTTGAAGAATGAATCGATCATTCCATTGGCGATCACTTTAGCGGGGCCGATCAAGCTGCATGTTCTATTGCAGCCGCGGATTTCCTCGGTGACGAATCCTGGCGTGAATCGTCTCGTGCCTCAGGTCATCCCTTTCGACCGCGCGATCGAACTCGCTCCTGGCGAATCGATGTCGATGAATTGGGACTTCGCTTGGACAGAGGTTGGTCTGCGAATCAGCCAAGATCCCCTCATAGGTGGAATTGTGGAGGTTCGAGGGTCCTCGAATTTTAACGCAAGTGCTGGCTCCTTTACAGTTGGAGAATTTGGCGCGCAACCAAACACGCCATCGGTTCTTGTCCTTGGTGTTCGGGTAACGCCAGAGTGGATCTCGTCGAAGATCGCTTCAGTCGCCAATCCAACAACCGACTCGGATCTCGTTGATCTTGTTCTTTTGGCATTCGCTGCAAACAATAAAACGATGGCGCCAGAGACAGAGGCCGCCGCATGGAAGGTAGTTGCGGAAGGATTTTCAAAGCTCCCTCCAGAGGCTCAGAGTTGGGTGCTGCTTGTCGGTCCGCATGAAGCGCCTGGATTTGAGCCTGTTTTGGAAATAGCGCGTGCGACGACATCCGTCGACGTTCGTGCTTCATATCTGATGAGCTATTGCTCAACACAAGATGACGGGCAACTCGCCGCGGCGTTGCGGACAGATGATCGGTTCTTGCGATTGATTGTCGAAGTGCTCGCTTCGAGATTTCAGCGAGAGGCGATTCGAGCTGACGAGATTATGATCGGCGCAACTTTGGGCGCTGCGACCGGTACCGTAGAAAAAATAAAACAAGAAAAGAAAGCGCTTCAGGAACAGTTAGCCAAATAATTATTCCTTGCCAGTATGACTTCTCAATCAAAGAAAGTATTGCGGGTAGTTGGATTTGTTGTTGGACTTGCCTTGTTAGGCGCCGCCGTTTTGGCAATCGTGCGAAGTGCGCCGACGCTTGATCAACTTCGCGCGGTCGTCGCTCGACCTGAAGGATGGCTGATCGCCTGGGCAATCGTGGCGACATTGGGAAATCTGGTTGGCGCGAGCGGAATGTTTTACGCTCTCGTTGGGCCATTTGGACGAATCACATTTCTCGAAATGGGAAAGTTGATCGCGGCATCTTCGGTGCTGAATTATTTGCCGATGCGTCCAGGGCTGGTCGGTCGAGTTGTTCATCAAGAAGTCGTCAATGGAATTCCGATGCGTAGGTCCGTGCTTTCAATCGTGGAAGCCGCGGTGATTTGCGCTGTGACTGTGCTTTGGCTCGCAATCGCAGTGGCGATGATTCGTTTCACTTCCGCGCGCGCAGTTGGTGCAATCATCGCTGCCTTGCCGATTTTTTGTGGGCTCGCATATTTGATTCCCCAGCATCTTCTCTGGCGAAGATTTCTCGAGGCAATCTTCTGGCGTTGGATCGATCTCTTGTCGTGGGCTGTTCGATATGCAGCGGTCTTCGCAATGCTTGGCGTTGATTTGTCGCCAGAGAGCGCGGCGTCGGCGGCCTGCATTGCCGCAGCGGCGAACATGATTCCATTCTTGGGCAACGGTCTTGGTGTGCGAGAGTGGGCGATCGGACTTGCAGGACCAGCGCTCGCGACATGGACGACAGACATTGGACTTGCGGCAGAACTGATCAACCGCTGCCTCGACTTGGTGGTTGTCGTGCCGCTTGGATTGGCCGTGATGCCAGGCATTGCGAAACGCATTCGCACTGCGAGCAAAGGGAAAACATCTCCAGATATGGCAAGTAAGATTGGATCATGAACAAATCTGAACTCGCACACCGCATCGCTTCAGCCGCACTTCTGCGCGGAACATTCACTCTTCGCAGTGGTCGAACGAGCAATTTCTATCTCGACAAATATCTTTTCAGCACTCAGCCTGATGTGTTGGCGGAGCTCGGTCAAATGTTTGCCGCATCGATCGCCAAGGGAACCACTCGTCTTGCAGGCGCGGAACTCGGTGGAATTCCGCTTGTCAGCGCGGCAAGTATGGCAAGCGGATTGCCCTGCGTTTTCATTCGAAATCAGAAAAAGGATTATGGCACCGCCAAGCAACTTGAAGGTGTCTTGGTCGCGGGCGACAAAGTTGTGATCGTCGAAGATGTCGCGACAACAGGCGGTCAAGCTCTTGAAGCTGCGAAGGTCATCCAGGATCTCGGGGGCGTGGTCACGCACATCATCGCCACGATCGATCGTATGGAAGGCGCGCGAGAAAATATCGAAGCCGCCGGCATTACCTTCGAGAGCTTATTTACGGTGAAAGAGTTGATGCCAAATGGGTGATCCGCTTGACTTGGCTGTCGTCATCACGACATTCAACAGCAAGCGCACAATCGAGCGCTGTCTGAGCAGCGTGAGGGGCTTGGCGAAAGATATCTATGTCGTCGATAGCGGCAGCACCGACGGCACGATCGAAGTTTGCAAAGAGCATGGAGCTCAGGTCACGCATCATGCATGGCAGGGATTTGCGAAGCAAAAAGCGTTTGCGCTCTCACTCGCCTCGATGCACGAGTGGGTCTTGGTCCTCGACAGCGACGAGAGTCTTGAGAGTGATTTGCAAACTGGATTACGTGACGCGATCACTCGCGCCACGCCTCTGACACGAGCCATCGAAATCAATCGCAAGATGTGGTATGTCGGTGGCTGGATCAACCATGTTGGGTTTCCAGATTGGGTCGTGCGTTGCGGTCGGCGCGGCGCACTCAGGATGATTGATCGACCTGTACATGAATGCTTTGAAGCAGATGGCTTGACTGTGCGTGCGAAAGGAATTTGTCGCCACGATTCCTGGGATGGTTTCTGCGATGCGCTCGAGCGAGGTGCGAGATATGCGAAACTTTCTGCGCAGAGTCGTCGATTAAGCAATTTCCCAATGATTTCTGCGGCTTTCAGCATTGTTGCGATCATCTTCAAACAGGGCATTATGCGCCGCGGTTTTCTTGATGGATGGCGTGGCATTGCCGCGATCGCCGCATATTGCATCGGTCGATTTGCTTCGACCATGGCCGCGTATGAACGCAGTCGATAGTCGCTCAACCACCGACGCGACTGCGCAAGTTGTCCAGCACATTCATAAAGTTGATGTACGCGTCGTAAGGACTTTCGTACGGGCTGAAATATTTATGCACATCGCCATCTGACCAATACTTCGTGCACATGTAATACAAGTGATCGCTTGTGGTCAGCTTGCGCCAATCTTCCAAGACATACTCGTCGCCGGCTTCATGCTTGCGCTTGACGGCCTCTTCCAATCGATAGAGTTCCGCCACCGCGTTGTCTTGCAGCGGATTGCCCAGCCACGCGGTGATGTCGCGCTCTGTGTCGGCCCAAGAAATCGGCCGATCAACGTCGTACTCGCCAACGGGTTGATGGATATCAGCGACTTGCGATGGTGTCAGAAAGGTGTTCTGCCCAGGATTGACGTCGAAAATTTTCTCTGGCATTGCGTCGAGGAATTTGAAAATTCCCGTTTCGGCCCATTGATGTTCGCCGAGCGTTTCGTAATCCATAAACAAGTTGCAGAGGAATCCGTTGCCGTTGATTTGATTCACCCATTTGGCGAATTTTTCCGCAGAGAGCGGCCAGTCCGCCCAGTTGCGATCCGAGAATCGAAACGCGATGTCATCGGAAAGGCGATAATTTTTCAGCAGTAATTTGATCGCGTTGCATCCAGCAGGAATCGCCTTCGGCGGAGGTGAGTACACAAAGTTTGCTGAACGATTGGCTAAAAGGCGATCCACGCCTTCACACAAGATTGCCTTGTGCTTTCCAAGCCACGAGATGTGACCTGCAAGTTCGTTATTGAAGATCAGCTCGGTGTTGCGAAAGACTGTCGGCGTCACGCCGAACAATTTTCGCAGGCGATCTTCTTGATTGGCGATTTGCGCATTGAATTCTGTTTTCGAAAATAAGAAAGAGAGCGAGTGATGACTCGTTTCGCCGATAAATTCGCACGCGCCTGTTTCCTTCAGTTCGCGCATGGTGTCAATCACATCAGGAGCCCACTGTTCCAACTGCTCCAATACGGTCCCAGAGAAGGAATACGAAACACGAAATCGCCCCTGATGTCGGCGCACCAAATCCAGAATTTGTTTCGTCGCAGGGCGATAGCACTTATCGGCAACTTTCTTCAGAATCGATGCGTTCACATCATTATCGAAATAAAATGGATCGCTATCAAAGACCGAATACTGTCGGAGCCGATAAGGTTGATGGACTTGAAAATAGATGCAGACTGCAGTCATGGGATTGTGGAGTCTACGGTCTCATCTGCTATTCTTTGATCCCAACCATAAGGAGCCTTCATGAGCACGAATCCAGTCGTTCCACTTCTCGACCTCAAGCCGCAATATCAGGCAATCAAGCAGGAGATTGACGAGGCTGTTGCCCGAGTGATCACCAGCCAGATTTTCATCCTCGGTCCAGAGGTCGAAGCCTTCGAGAAGGAAATTGCGGAGTACTGCTCGGTCAAGAACGCCATTGGATGCACCAGCGGTTCCGACGCGATTGTGTTGGCGCTTATGGCGATTGGTGGAAAGCCTGGCGAAGAAGTGCTTTGTCCGTCGTATACATTTTTCGCAACTGGCGGCGCAGTCGCACGCATTGGCATGAAGCCGGTGTGGGTCGACATCGACCCAGTCACATACAACATGTGTCCAGCGTTGACAGCGGAAGCCGCGAAATCGTGCAAAAGATTGAAGGCGATTATGCCCGTGCATCTCTATGGTCAATCAGCGGATATGGATGCTTTTTATACTCTGGGAACGCGACTCGGCACGGCGGTTATCGAAGATGCTGCGCAGGCGATTGGATCGCGTGATGCGCAAGGTGCGCCAGTTGGTACACGCGGCGCAATCGCCACATGGAGTTTTTTCCCATCAAAAAATCTTGGCGGATTTGGTGATGCAGGTATGTGCACCACGAATTGCCCCAATCTCGCAGATTCGATGAAGATGCTGCGGGTGCATGGAAGCCGCGTGAAATATATTCACAAGTCCGTTGGCATGAACGGGCGCTTGGACGCGCTGCAAGCCGCCGTTTTACGCGTGAAATTGCGTCATTTAGAGGCATGGCATGCTGGTCGTCAGCGCAACGCAGCGTTTTATGATGGCGCATTTGCGGCGGCAGGTGCGAGCGATTCGCGAACACCGCTCACCACTCATCAGAAGGGTGGAATTGCAATGCGCTTTCCATACAAGATTCCCGCGCCGGCTCGACACATTTATAATCAGTACATCATCCGAGTGCCGCAGGGGATGCGCGACGATTTGCGCGCGCATCTCACAGAGCAGAAAATCGGCACCGAAATTTATTATCCCGTGCCGCTCCATTTGCAAGAGTGCTTTGAATACTTGGGAACGAAGCCTGGAACGCTTCCCCACACCGAAGCAGCATCGCTGGAAACTATCGCGCTGCCGATTTTCCCAGATCTCACTCAAGATCAACTTCGGCATGTTGCAGAACAAGTTGTGAAGTTTGTCACGGCAAATTCGAAATCAACTGTAAGCGTGTGACTGAACTTTCGGTTCATCCTTGGGAGAGCGACCTCGACTGGCGGAATGCTCAGGGCACGACGCGCGGAGGTCGATGGTGCGATATTGTCGGCGAACCCGCTCACTTGATCGCTGCGATCTTCGCAATAATCATGGAGCCAATCTCGACCGCGACCGCCAGCGTTGGATTTACAACATTGTGCGTGGTTGCTGCGACTCGACTGCCAGTGCTTTATCCGATTTGGCGCAGAATGTTCGGGCAAACGTGGATCAAATTGCTTTTGCTTTGGATTGTCTGGACCGCGATTTCGATCGCATGGTCGCCAGATCGAATTGTGGGCGTTGATGTCCTTTGGCACATCAAGTTTTTCGCGTGGTTGCCTTTGCTGTGGCCACTGCATCGATATTGGAAGTGGATCTTTGGTGCATTTCTCTTTTCAACAATGGTGCTTCAGTGCATACAGATTTCTGGAGAGTTTTTTGGTGGAACTTATAAGGGTGCAAGTCTTGCTTCAGGAATGCGCCATCCCACAATGACGGGAATGTGGAATGCGATTGCACTCAGTTGTTGGCTCTTCCTTTCGGTTGCTGCTGGATGGCGGGTTATGTTTTTATCAATCCCAATGGCAGCGCTCAGCGCGTTCGGTTTTTTCTGGGCAGGTCAGCGTGCGGCGCTGGTGGGAATTCTCATCGAGATTGCGCTGGCAAACATTATTTTAGGAATTGTCGCCAAAGGTTGGATTCGCAAGGCGATCACCCGCGGCGCAATTGGCATCGTCATTCTGTGCGTTGTCTATTTTATCGCTGGCGCGCGAATGACTGCCAAACTCGAGCAAGTCTCCAGGGAGACGTCGCAATCGCTGCAAGGAGATGCGCCAGAAATCATCGAGTGTCGAATCGCGATGTGGAAGATGTCATTGATTGCATGGAAAGAAAGCCCAGTTATTGGCGTTGGTTTGGGTGGATATCAACCAGCCACGGCAGGAATTGATGTTGGATATAAGCGCCAGAACATTCACTCATACCACACGCCCCACTCTACATACATCATGATTCTGACCGAATCTGGCATTGTGGGGTTGGGGCTTTTTCTTGCGTGGGGGATCGCATTCTTTGTGCGTGCGATCGCCTGTTTGCGTCTTGACCCTCTGCGCATTGGCGCGTTCGGTGGCACGATTATTTGGTTTTCAGCGGCGGCGTTCGACAGCTTTCACACACGCGGAGTGTTCTTGACGGTTGGCGTCATCATGATTGCGCTTGCGGTGATGCCGCGAACGACACGAAGCACATCAAGTCTCACTTAATCAGAAAGTCTTCTTTCTTCTTGCCGGCTTTCAGTTCGGCTGCCATCCAGCGTGGCGGCTTACCACGGCCAGCCCAAGTCTCGCCCTTCTTGTTGCGATACTTTGGCTTCACCTTCAGTCGCTTGTCGTTCGCCTTCAGAGCTTTCCCAGCTTTCGCCGTTGCCTTGCCGACTTTGACAATTGATTTTCCGACGGTTGCTTTCATTGCACTCCCGGCTGCGCTCAAATGAGCGACGGTCAAGCCGTGCTTGCGCATTTGCGCCTTGATCGATTTGACTGCCTTCTCAATTTTTGCTGATTCAACTGAGCGGATTTTTTCCGCACGCTTGGTGAGGTCGGCGATTTGTTTCATAACTGCTTGATAGTTGACTGACATGGTGGATTCCTATTCTTTCCGGATAGGGGGCTAGAAAAAAAGTGGTTTAACGTTGAACCATCTTGCCCAAAATATACTCATTTTGGGAGAAAGAGTATACCAACATTGTGCAATACATTCAATCACTGGTTTTACTCGCCAATAATCCAGTAATATACGCGACCGTAGATTTCTTTCAGTGCGGCGTCGGTTTGCAACAGGGTGCCGCCGTTTGGAATAAACGAGCGCGGCGTGACGCCAAGTTTGGTTTGAAAGTCCACAGGAAAGGGGATTACTTCTAGGCCGGCGCGGCGAAAAAGCATTTCGGCGCGGCTCATGTGGTAAGCGGATGTGACTAGAAGAATGCGCGGGGGGGCGGGAGTTTCTCCAACGCCAAGCAACTGCGCAACGCCTGCGGCTTCTTGTTCTGTGTTGCTGGCTTTACCAGTTGTGGATAGTGCGGAAGCGGGTATACCAAAGTCGCGGGCGCGGGCCATCATGACATCGCCTATCAGTGGCAAATCTGGTCGCGATGGAACCCATCCTCCAGGAAAGATCAAGCGCGGCGCCTTGCCCGCCTTGTATAAATCAAAGCCGCCAAGAAAGCGGTCGAAGTCGTCGAATTCAATAGCGCCAGATTCGCCTGGCAAATCTTTTATGCCAGAGCTAAGCACCACAATCGCGTCGGCATTTGGCGCATCGCATATCTCTTGCCGCACGCGCCAGCCTTCAACGGCGCGCATAAGCACATGGCTCACAACAGGCGTGCTTGCCGACCACAGCAGCAGCAACGCAACAACAACTGGCCAACGCCGACGGGTCCGCAGTGCCACGGCAAGCAGCGCCAGCGCGATGAATGTGGGCATCAGAAATAGCGGAAGTATTTCGCGGAGCATGGGTTAAATCGTTAGCGTCAATTATAAAGTTTGTATTTGAATGTGCATACGCTGTGTCAACAATGGGAGCCTGTACAAGTCAAAGTATGCGCTAGTGCGCCACACCGTCTTGCTTCGCAACTTTGAATGCGGTGCGCCACAGGATCTTCAAGTCAAACCACAGCGAGCGCCGCCGCAAATATTCCGCGTCAAGGCGTACTTTCTCTGGAATTGGAAGCTCATCGCGACCATTGATCTGCGCCCAACCGGTCAGGCCTGGCAGCAACTCGCTTACGCCACTTTGCGTGCGCAGTTGAATGAGGTCCGCTTGATTAAACAGCGCGGGGCGCGGACCAACGAAACTCATATCGCCCTTGAGAATGCTCCAGAGTTGCGGAATCTCATCAAGACTGGATTTGCGCAGGAGTGCGCCGATGGGCGTTAAGTGCGAAGTAGGTGCCGTAAGCAAATGGGTTGGTAGCGCGGGCGTGCCCACGCGCATGGTGCGAAACTTTGGCATTCGAAAGATATTGTTGCCGCGGCCGACGCGATCAGACCAATAGAGCGCGGGGCCGGATGAGGTGATCTTCACAGCGAGGGCGATGCACAACCATGGCACGGCAAGGAGCGCGAGTAATGCAAGGGAAACTAGGAAATCAAAACAACGCTTCACAGTGGGCGTAAATGGGTTAGAAGTAAAACATTATCGGAAACTGACACGGAAATATAAGTAATGTTGAGCATAATACTAAACACCGTAACCAGATATGGCTAAGCACAAGAATCGAACGGTACGGAGTGATGGCCTAATGACTTATTGAATTGTTGATTCGGGCGATTCGACTTGTTTGTTTGTTTTGATTTTCGAGCCAAACCTGAAACATTAAAACAGTCCAAAGTGAATGTTGCCAGTTTGTCTTTCCTGAAAGATGCTCTGCCCAGCGGTTTCGAATTTTCATAGAGTCGAAGTAGCCCTCATGCCGTAATCGGGATTCACCAAGTAAGCTTTCGGCCCAATCTCGAAGCGGACCTCTGAGCCAATCTCCTATCGGAATGCTAAATCCCGCTTTAGGTCTATCGATAAATTTGCTCGGCACAAATTTATGAAGGAGCTGTCGTAGAATCCATTTTCTTTGACCATTACGAAACTTCATGTGATTTGGTAAGCGCCAAGCTAACTCAATTACTCGATGGTCAAGAAATGGTATGCGTGTTTCCAAGGATACGCCCATCGAAGCCCTATCTACTTTGTGAAGAACGTCATTAGGTAAATATCCCGCCCCATCCAACGCCATCATTTTTGATTCGCTCGAAGGCAGTTCTAAAAGTTGCTGCCACTGCGCTCTAATCATACTTTTATATGGCTGCTCAAGATTTAGAACGGTACCAGCGAACCCTTGAGAAATCAGGTGCTCGTATAATGCGGCGTCGGAATCACAATGAAGAACATCAGCTAACTTATGGAGTTTGTCACCAGGCGTGCGCATTTGTAGCGATCTCGGCATCACTAACTCGAACTGATTATGTGCGCGATCCCAAGAATCTGGCGGGATCGATTTCAACAGCCTGGCTAAAACTGCGCGTAGGGATTTGGGTATTTTTTTCAATCTGCCAGAATATCCATATCGGTTGTAACCACCAAACAGTTCGTCACCACCGTCTCCAGTTAGTGAGACCGTAACATCACAACGAGCCAACTGGCTGACCAGAAAAGTCGGTACTGCAGAACTATCAGCAAATGGTTCGTCATACAAAATAGGTAGGAGAGGAATAACTTCTTGCAGTCGATGAGTCGTCACAATAAGTTCGGTGTGATGCGTTCCCAGATGCTTTGCGACGACCCTTGCAGCATCTGCCTCGTTATATTGTGGGTCATCAAATCCAATGGTAAATGTATGTATAGGTTTTTTCGCCTGAGCCTGCATCAACGCAACAATGAGCGATGAATCAATACCACCAGAAAGAAGCGCCCCAATAGGGACATCCGAAAGTTGTTGCGAGGAAACAGCCGCCGAGAGGGTGGAGTGTATTTCCGTCAGCGCTTCATCATCGGTACCTTGAAAGAACGCCTGTTGTCCATTTCGCGCGACCTCAAACAAAGACCAAAAAGGGGTTGGAACACAATCTGTCGAGTTCCCCAGAGTAATCGTTAATAATGTTCCTGGCAGGAGTTTTTTGATATCTCTATAGATTGATTGTGGCGCAGGCACATTTCCAAATTGCATATACGCGGCAAGCGCGTGTCTATCAATTTCCCCGCCAAAGGCTGGATGACATTGAATGGCTTTGAGTTCGGAAGCAAAAAGAAAAGTACCATTTTGCCAGCCGTAATAAAGCGGTTTTTCTCCAACACGATCACGAACAAGTGTTAGCGCATGCGATTGCTTGTCCCAAACAGCAAACGCAAACATTCCAATTGTTTTGTTAACAGTGGCTTTAATACCCCACGCCTCGAATCCAGCCAAGAGGGTTTCTGTATCCGAATGACCAAGCCAAAGTGGCGCAGATCCAGATTTGTTAAGTTGAGCACGTAGATCAAGATGGTTAAAATTTCGCCATTGAACGAGATCACAAAGCGTCCGCCCGCAGAGCGCATAGGTTGGTGTCCTGCCGATGAAAGATCAAGGATCGATAGCCGGGTGTGTGCTAGCCCAACACGAGCATTCTTATCAAGCCAAACGCCATGATCGTCTGGACCACGGTGGCGCAACATTGTCGCCATATCTTGAAGGTGGTTTTCAAGAATCGCTTTACCCCCCAAAATACCTGCTACGCCACACATATGTTAAACTTTACAATAGAGAACCGCACACCAAAATGGACATGTATTAAAAACACTATAGTTGTAAGATCTGCCTGATTCATCAACTCAGTAATTTGCAGCTTAGTAAAACGTTTTTCGAGGGTTGTGCCAAAGCGATCTAGCGCATCTGTTCTCATTGTATAAAAAAAGTAGATGTGATAGTAGATAAGGGGCATGCTTCGCACACTTAATCCCAACTAATAGATTGGTAAACATAGCAAGAGAAAAAAACAAATCCTTGATCGTAATGTTAGTGCACAGACATCGAGCATTGTGCTGAAGTTGACAGATGTAATAGAGCAATAAATGTAGCCATGGTACAGCTAAGATCGACAGTAGTGCGAGGGCAAGCAGTGAATCGAAAACGCGTTCCAGAATGATTTCCTAGTGGAATCCACGCGCCCAAAGTGATTTGGGTAGTCGTTTATGAATCTCTTCAATCTGCACTCTTACAACAGCTGACTCATCGTAGAGAGCTACAGCTCGACATCGCCCATCGGCACCCATTTGAAATGCGCGTGCCGGATTGTTGAGAAGTTCAGAAAGCGCCTTGGCGAGTGCGGTCGAATTGCGTGTTGGAACGAGAATTCCGGTTTTGCCATCGACAACTTCTTCTCGGACACCACGAATGTTTGTTGCAACCACTGGTAGTTCCATCATCATTGCCTCAATGATCGTTCGTGGCATGCCTTCGCGGTACGAAGGTAAACAGAAAATGGTCATTGCGGAAAGCATTGCTGAAACATCCTTTCGCAACCCAGCCTCAATAAGCCGCACCCCTAAGACCTTTCGTGCCTGCGCGAGTGCGAGTTCGACTGAACCACTATGGTCGCTTGTGAGCCGCTCTCCCACAACTAAAAAGTAGACGTCTGGGAATGAAGATGAAACCGCTATCGCTGCCTCGAAGAATTCTTTGTACCCCTTTTCTTGAACCATCCTGGCAACAATTCCAATCACCGGAACAGACTCTGGGATTCCCAGCGTTCGCCTCGCCGCGGCTTGAGTCTCACCGGTTCGCCCTGCAAACTGTGTTAGGTTCACCCCGTTTCCAATAGCAACAACCTGACCAGCAGGCATGATTTGCGAAGCAAGTGCATCGCGCGCATCCTCATGGCTCTGTGAAAATAACAAGTCCGTAAAGAGTCCACCGAATCTCTCGAGCAGTACATAAACTCGCTTCTTCCAAGCCGGCATTTCATCGTGAAAGTAAAACCCATGGGCGGTGTAGACAATGAACGGAACTCGGGCGATCTTTGCCGCAACTCGCCCTATGAGCGCCGCAATTGGCGTGTGCACGTGAACAATGTGGAACTGCTCGCGTCGAAAGAACCTAACCAACTTGATGAGCGACAGCAATGCCAGGATCGGGTTCATGCTCCGTGCGATCGAGATAGTCACGAAGTGATAGCCATCTGCGCGCATTCCCGGAACGAACTTTCCATCGGAGCACACAGTGGTGACAGTCCAGCCTTGCTGTTTCATGCCATCAATCAGTGGCAAGAGAAAGTGCTTGGCCGTGAAATCGACCGCGCATAGTTGGCAAACCTTTGGTGGCATCGGCTTCTTCAAGTGCGGAGTGTAAAGTCATTAGGTAGCGCCTGCTGCCAGTTCGCCAACGCATGCACACATTGGCCAAGGCCAGTCTGTTGATGTCGCGGACAAGCAGGCGTGGGTAACATCCTCGTTCATGAGCAATGAAATTGATGTTCTAGATTCAAGCTATGGAGCGGGAAGCGGCTTAAAAGGACGCCGATTATTCATAATTGGTTTTACTTCGCCACTTGGTCAAAGTATCGCCGCACAAGCCATGTTCGCAGGCGCGCAAGTGATCGCCGTGTCCCGATCGAATCCAACAGCTGTGCATTTGAACCACCACTGCACGCATGTCCAAGTCGACTTACAGATGCCCCGATCGTTGCAGAGACTCGGTCTGTCCAGTGGCGATACAGTCATTTGCGCGGCATCAATTCGAATGCTTGCAAACGCAGTCAGCGGTGTAGAAGTACCGCTCAACATTGGGATCACTACGGTCAGCAGTGCGAGCGCGGTAACGAAGGTCGATTCACCATTTCCGCGCGATGCTCGATTGTCGCAAGAATTGCTCGCCGCAGAATCGGTTATCACTACGGCCTTTAGTGGCAACACTCGTATCCTTCGACCAACAATGATCTATGGATCTGGTCGCGACAACAATGTCGCACAGATTGCGCGGCTGTTGGCGCGTATCCATGTGTTTCCGTTGGTCGGTGGCGGTGCTGGGTTGCGAGCGCCGGTGCATGTGGATGACTTGGCACAAGTAGCACTCGCCGCCGCGGCCGCAAGTCCAATTTCGAATCCAGTTCACGTTCCAGGGGGCGAGCGCCTGACGTTTCGTGAGGTCGTGCGACGGATTGCAATCGCAGCAAACACTCGCTACATAGAGATTCCTATGCCATCTCTTCCCTTCGCCCTTGGCGGGCGCTATCTAACTCATGTTGGTCGCCTTGGCGGATCTTTGGCAGCTTGCGTGCGAATGTCTCAAGATCTCACTGTCCCCGATGATGCTGCAATGTTTGGTGTCCATCGCAGGGGCTTCTACCCTGATGCAAAAGCGATCGGCAGGCCAGAGTGATTCTTTGGCTGGTGTTCGCAGTAGTTATGATTGGCTAGATAGTGCCCGAAACGAATCCAATCAATCAGCCCATACGTGTGGTCCACCTGATTTCCGGCCTGGGGCGTGGCGGGGCGGAGACCTCGTTACTGCGTTTGATTCTTGATACGCGGGGAACTCTTCAGCATCATGTGGTTTGTATGAGTGACGAACGTGCCCTCGTCGGCGCGATGGAGGAAGCAGGCGCCCGTGTGACTGTGCTGGGCTCACCACGCGGTAGCCTTAATCCGCTGCTTCCTCGTAGTGCAACGCGTGCGCTATTGTCACAGAACCCAGATGTTGTTCACGTGTGGATGTGGCATGCTGCCGCACTGTGGTCTATATGCCGAATTGATGCTCGCATTCGCAGTATTCCCTGTGTTTGGGGCATTCGTAGTTCGCTTGACTCAAGGCGAAGATCACTAGCCCTACGGGCAATCATCGCGTGTGCACGTGCATCATCGTCCTACCCGCGCGCCATCATGTTCAATTCCGAGTGCTCGCGTGCGCAACATGCGCGCGCCGGATTCTGCATGGAGAATGCCTCGGTCACCCATAACGGGGTGGACGTCCCGGACGAGCAGGATTGTGCACAGTGGCGCCGCACCATGCGCGCCCAAATTGGCGTTGCGGATGACGCGATAGTGTTTATGCAAGTCGGGCGGGCGCACCCTGACAAGGGGGTGGGCAACTTCATAAAGGCTGCGCAGATCGTCCACACTCAGTTGGGTGCACGGGCTGTGTTTGTTCGCGTTGGAAAGCCTGGTTGGGAGAGTGGCCAGAGCAGCGCGGACATTGCGCTGGAGCGATCGCCGTTGATCTACCACGCGGGCGAGCAACTCAATGCCCGGCCATGGCTAGCTGCTGCTGATGTGTGTGCGATGACGTCCATGCGCGAATCCTGCCCCAATGTAGTGCTAGAAGCAATGAGTGTGGGCGTACCGGTCGTCGCGACTGATGTTGGTGATGCTGCTTTGCTTGTTCGTGATTGCGGGTGGGTGGTTCAGCCAGATTCGCCTGGTGAGATTGCGAAAGCAATGATTACTGCAGCCGCCGCCATCGCGCAGCCGTCCGATCGGGCGCGTTTATCGGCTGAGTGCCGATCAGTGATGACAGCAGGACATAGCCGCGACGAGGTGGCGCACAAGCAAATCAACATCTATCAACGTGTCATCAAGGTGCGTTCCGGCGCCGAAGTGATTAACGCACGCCGCTAGCGGGTTATGGCGATCGCTCGTGCTTCAAACTTCGCGGTCCAATGGCTGTGGCGTGCACGATTGATTCAAGATTGTGTGCCACGTTCTTATCGCGGCCAGAACCATAGATCATGGTTGGTCGAAGGATGCGAGCGTTACCTGAAGCGGCGGCGATAATCGCCAATTCTGCGTCGCGCATCTCTTGGGACCATAGCGCGTCGCGCGGAAACGGCGAATGAGCTTTCGTGGTGGCGCTGGCGCTGCTGATGGCGGTGATGCGGAGGCCATGCGGTAATTCTGACGCAGTGACTGCACGCGCGAATTCCCGTAGCGGAGCGGCACTGATGAGTAGGTCACTAGGCGTTAACTTCAATTCGCTGCATGCCCTTGGGGATCGAAGGTCCATCTGCAAGGCGTTCCAGGATCCCATTGCAGTCGGACGACTAGCAACTGATCGGGATACCGCAAGGACTTCAGCTCCGCCAAGAAGCGCAGCGTTCGCAATACTCATGCCTAAGGGTGAAGTTGCGCCGATGATTACGATGCGGCGTGCAGTGAGCGCGGTTGGGTGATTACCTACCATTAAATTGCTGCCGATCACGCTTGGCGCATGATGGAAACTGCCTGCCCAATTGCCTGAGTGGCGCAAAGGTTCAGTTCTGCACCACGCCTTGCTGCCAATTGAAACTCAGCAAGGCGCGGATGATCTGTAATGATGGCTGACACCATGTCTGCCGCGCGTTCAGCATCATCGGTCGGCACAAGAATAATCCCAGATTCCGCGCCAAGGGAAGCGATTCCAACGGATTCGCGAACTGCTACTGGAACACCGTATCCAAGCAAATCAGCGGCGCGATTAGGAAACGCGAAGCACGCACTCTTGGCATCCGATCGAGGCATTAGCGCCAGTGCCCAGGATGAGAGTACTCCAGCGAGGCGTTCGTTTGAGACAGCCCCATGGTGAATGGTTCGCGGTGAATTGAGCCCGGCGTCCCCAAGGTCAGCCAAGATTTCCTTGGGCATGAATCCGACTGTCTCGAATGTGGCATGTGGATCATTCAGCAGCATGCGTGCGGCCATGCGGATGACGAATCTTGGCGCGTCCTTTGTATGCCAGCCGCCGAAGTATCCAAACTTCGGTGAGGTGGTTGTGGTTGTCGCGGCGATAGCCTGAACCTCACTCACCATGCCCGGAACCACGGTGATCGGTGCTCGGGTCCAGGGTTGGCACGCGGCAGCAAGATTCGGGGTGATCGCAAAGACGGCGTCTGCTTGGCGGAGGAGATATCGCGCGCCGAGCCAGTGATCCCATCCGGCGGCACTTCCGTGACCGCGTTCCCACAGAGTGATCGACGGATGCTCTGTTACGTCAACAGCAATTCGCGTGCCGCGCGGACGCCTTACGACGCACGCAGCCATGGTGGACACGCGGCGACCGTAGCAAAGAATCCAGTCGGGCTTCGCAAGCCGGAGCGCCTCTGCGACACGGTTGAGCGAAGACCATCCATCGCGCCCAAACACTCCAAACTTGGATGTGAATCGCGCCGCAGTTGCAGTATGAAATTCTTGATCGACATCCTCGGCGTCGCTCGAACCATAGTTTCCCACTGGGATAACCGTCACTTCGCAGCCGGTGCGGGACAGTTCTTCAGCCCACCTTCGCACTCGGACGCTCCCTGCGGCGCCCGTTGGCCACGGGATGTCGGCAAGTATCGAGATGCGCATAATACGCATTGTAACGGGTGGACCTTGCCAATGGCGCTTCAAGCTTCGTCGAGCTGAACTTGGCGGTCTCCATTGATTGACTAAATAGGTGTCAGACACTGGATCAACGTATACTCTGCTAATTTTAACCTATGAGCGTCATCGCGATCATCCCTGCACGAAGCGGCTCAAAGAGCCTGCCACACAAGAACATCCGGTCTTTCCGTGGTACGCCACTGCTGAGCTTGGCGGTCCAGCAGGCTGTTGCGTCACAATCAATAGATCGGGTCATCGTTTCTACAGATGACGAGCACTATGCCGAGATCGCGCGTGCGGCAGGCGCGGAGGTGCCATTTCTGCGCCCGCCGGCGCTCGCAGGAGACCTTTCTACTGACCTTGAGGTTTTCACACACGCACTCGAGTGGTACCGGTTAACTCACAGTTCACTGCCGGATTTGGTTGCTCATGTCCGTCCGACGTATCCAAACCGGACGGCAACAGACATTGATGGCGCCGTTGCCCTGCTCCTTGCTCACCCCGAGTGGGACTCTGTGCGTTCGGTGTCGCTAGCTCCCGAATCTCCACTGAAGATGTGGTGGAAACACGTTGATGGGACATTGGAACAGGTGGCGGCTGCCGGAATCCGGGAATCACACAGCATGCCGCGGCAGGCGCTGCCAACGGCATGGCTACAGAACGCCTGTATTGATGTCATGCGACCGACCACCATCCTAGAGAAGCGCTCAATGGTGGGTGATACTGTTGGTGCGTATGTCATGGATCACCACCATGACATCGATAATGCGGTGCAGTTTGATGCCGCTGTTGATGCGGCAAGTGGGGTTCCCAGTATACTGAGCCGCGCAATGGTGGTGTGCATGGACATTGACGGAGTGATTGCCACGATCTCTCCGGGTAACGATTACGCACTAGCGCGCCCGCAGCAGGACGTGATTGATGCAGTCAACTTGCTTCACGAAGTTGGACACCGGATCATCCTGTTTACAGCCCGCGGCTCTGCGACTGGTATTGATTGGTCGGATGTCACCCGGTCTCAGATGGTGGCTTGGGGGGTCCGTCATCACGAACTTCGATTTGGGAAACCCGCCGCGGATGTGTATGTCGATGATCGGGCGACTGGGATCGCGTCGCTCGTACGGCTAGCGCATTCCGCCGCCGCGCTTGGAAAGGAATTGCCATGAAGTCAGAGACTAATGAGCCACTGTTCATTTTCGAGGTAGCCAACAATCACCAAGGAAGCCTTCAGCATGGGCTCGACATTGTTGAATCAATGGGACGCATTGTGCGAAAGCATCGCATCCGTGCAGCTGTAAAGTTGCAGTACCGCGATCTCGATACCTTTATTCATCCAGACTTTCGATCGGGCGATCACAAGCACATCAAGCGCTTCTTATCCACGGAACTTCCCGCCGCGGACTACGCCACCCTAGTGTCAGCGATCCACGAGCATGGAATGATCGCAGCGTGCACGCCATTTGATGAATCATCACTCGACCTGCTGATTAATCACGGGGTTGACATTGTAAAGATCGCCAGCTGTAGCGCCAACGATTGGCCACTGCTTGAACGTATCGCACGCTGCTCAAAGCCGGTGATCTGTTCGAGTGGCGGTCTTCGACAGCAGGAGATGGATCAGATTGTCAACTTCTTCGAACACCGCGGCGTGATGGACTTCTCGCTGTTGCATTGCGTTGGCTTGTACCCGACTCCAAATGATGCCTTGCAACTACATGTATTGGACTGGATGCGTCGTCGATATCACTGGCTTCGGATTGGCTACAGCGGTCATGAAGCGCCGACCAACCTGGATCCGGTAAAGATCGCCATTGCGAAGGGGGCCCGGATACTCGAGCGCCATGTCGGAATTCCTACATCCGGATCACCGCTAAATGCGTATTCGATGGACCCCGCGCAGACCGAGGCGTGGGTTGCTGCGGCACTGCTAGCGCGGACGATCTCTGGTGATCCGTCACAGCCGAAGCATGTCACGCAGGATGAATTGGATTCATTGCTCTCACTGAAGCGTGGTACCTACCTGCGACAGCCCGTAAAGATTGGAGACATCATCACTACGGAGCAGGTTTTCTTCGCCATGCCATGCGCCGCAGGGCAGACTTCGTCTAGCGAATTTCTCGCAGGAATGCATGCAACGCATGACTATGAGTCGAACGCGGCTCTCACCGAGCGTCGTTCCCGTACTACTGCCGTCGCCTTGCGAAGTTTGCTGCACGAGGCCAAAGGAATGCTTCACGAGGCTGGTATTCAGATAGGCACGAGTTACTCGATCGACATGTCGCATCACTACGGACCAGAGCGATTTCGGCAGCACGGCGCGATCATCGTAAATCTGATTAATCGCGAATACTGCAAGAAATTGATTATTGTGCTACCCGGGCAATCGCACCCGGCGCATCGGCATATGGTCAAGGAAGAGTCATTCCAACTGCTTCATGGCGATCTGCAAATCACGCGCGACGGCGATGGAACCGCGATGCGGCCGGGCGATATCGCGCTAGTAGAGCGTGGAGTGTGGCACTCATTCTCATCGCGACATGGTGCAATATTTGAAGAGGTTTCAACGACTCATGTCGTCGGTGATTCTTACTACGACGATCCGGAGATTGCATCGATTGACCCTATGCAACGCAAATCCGTCCTAGAGGCATGGTGATCCTGTAATGGCAAGTCTTTCGCTGCAGGAGAAGATTCAGCGGGTCCGGCGCGCATCTGCCAAAGCAGCGGCGATGACGATGTATGGAATTGGTATCCGTGGGAGCGGATCGGCTCCAACTCCGCGTGCCGCTCTCGATCGTTGGCTTGCCAGTATTGACTCAAAGCCGCTACCGGCGATCACTGGACACGTGCTACTGTCGGCGCTGCGGAATCCAACATGGATCGAGTGGGCGGGGTACGCCGCCTGTGTGATGAGGCGCATGGGAATTCGGACAACGATCCTTTATTCTCGAAGCCAAGTGTCTGCTGCAGAGCCGCAGTGGCTTCCGTCCAAATGGCGGTTTTGGCCAGCAATTACTGCGATTCCTGATGTTGCCCTCATTGACATTGACACATGGACAGATCCAAGTCCGACAAACTGCCCAGGTCTTGATGCGGCAGTGAACACCATCGTGTCGGCTGCGGTGGCCTATGACCGACACATCGAAGAGCAGGACATTGTGGACAACCCTTCAACATTCGGTGCGGATGTTGATGCGTTGCGCGCGCGTAATCTTCGAGCTGGAAACGGTCTCTATGAACTTCTGAAACAAGACCGATTCGACAGTTGCATTTTGATTAGCGGTCTCGTTGGTGAGACCCCGGGGCTACTCCATGCAGCGCGAGAATCGGCGCAGACAACGGTGTGTATCGAGGGGTGGGCATGGCGTGCTGGGCACATGATCTACAACCATAACGCACCTGCCCTGGAGTACAACGTGAAGGGATGGCTTGAGGCGTTGGGACCATGGGATGCAGCGAAAGAGCGTGAGGTAGACGAATATCTTAAGTTTGTGGATGGAGCGAAGGCGAGCGATGCAACTTGGCTCGAGAGTTTCTATCGCGTGCAACGCGACTCAGTATCGGCAACCCTTCCTGAGCGAGTACGCGCATTTGTTTCCGCGCCCGGAACTCTTCTATTGGCAGCACCAAATGTTGTAGGCGACAGTTCAATGCTTGCTCGCGAGCGTTGCTTTCGTGGTCAACGGGATTGGCTCGAGCAACTGATCGCGCATGTTCGGGGGCGCCCGCAGTTGCGATTAGTGGTTCGGGCGCATCCGGCAGAGCAATGGGTGGGACCCGTCAAGTGCAAAGTACGCACGGGCGACCTAGCCACTCGCCTTGCAAGCGATGCTCCGAATGTGCTAGTCATTGGCTCGGAAGAGCCAGTAAATACATTTAGTTTGCTCCCATTCGCGAGTGCTGGCCTTGTATATCTCAGCAGTGCTGGTCCCGAAATGACGGCGCGCGGACTGCCAGTGATTGCTGCTGGCCGTCCGAAGTACGAGGGGCTGGGAATCGTGGACGAGCCCCTAGACGCCAGTTCTTATTTTGCAGCGATCGACGCGGTGCCGAGCGACCCGAAGCGCCCGTCCGCCGCGCGGATCGTGGCCGCAAAGCGATATCTACACCTTGTCTTTCGAGGTTTTTCATTCAGTGCGCAGGGCAGGGACTTCAGAGCTATGAGTCTTGACCTCGACCACCCGGATTCGCCTGCCGAACATGAGACTTTCTTTCAAATTATTGCTGGGCGGCAACGAGGCCCCGACCAGGGATCGGCTGTACCTTATAGCTTACCGCATGCGATACTGTTGCGTCTCTAGTCGCCCATGAAGTTCATTCGCACCATGCTCCACATCTGCCGATTTGCGCATGACAGCGCGGCTGTGACGCTGTTTACTATCGTTGCGCGCGTGCGGTTTGCGTTACTCGGCGTGCGTGTCGGTCCACGATTTCGAGCAACGGGTTGGATTTGTCTGCGGATACACCCAGGCGCCACCGTATCGCTTGGTCGTGGTTGTCGGATGAATTCGGGTACGCGCATCAACCTTGTTGGATCTGGCCAACGATTGGGAATTTACGCAGGTCGTAATGCCTGCATCGCCATTGCCGATCGTGTTGGCATCAGCAACTCTGTGATTGTGGCTACCGATTCAGTTTCGATTGGCAGTGACACGCTCGTTGGCGGCGGGTGCATGTTGGTCGATTCGGATTTGCACGCGTTGCCGCTCGCGGCGCATGTTGGCAATGCAGATCCCAGGCGTCCGCGATCTCGACCTGTGCAGATCGGCTCCTGCGTGTTTATCGGCGCGCATTCGATGGTGTTGAAGGGATCATCCATCGGTGATGGTGCGATTGTTGGCGCGGGATCAGTCATCGCCGGAGTGGTTGAGCCGCATGCCGTAGTCGTCAGCCCTCATGCTCAGGCAATCGGATTTAGTCGTGCAATCACCAAGCAGGGTGGGGCATCATGAATGGCGAACGATCTGTTGGCAAGGATTGCAACGCATGCAGTGTTAGTGGCGAAGGTCAGACAGCGCCCCGTAATGTCTGTAACTGTTATCAAATCACCTACGAGCAGATGCAGCGCATTGTCGACGAAACGAATGGCGCATCATTTGAAACCCTGCGCAAGAATTACCAAGTCGGCAGTCGCTGCACTAGTTGCGAATATGAAGTCAAGGACATAGTGCGGGTATGGCAGGAAGAACATGCTCGCGGCATGGTTGGTATGGCCGGGGTTCAAATTCCACTCGGTCGTCGGATAGGGGCTTCGTGGCGCGGCATAAAGACAGCCATTCGCCACCACTTCACCCTGCGTCGCTTCGCGATCTTCATGATTCGTCGCAACGATCTTTCCACGAGTTTGGCACTATCTAACCTGGCATTTCCTGAAGACCGCTCCAATGTCAACGGCCAGCAGGTGGAGTTTATGGTCACGCTGTTTGGTGTTGATGGGCGCAAACTCGCCCGGCGAACCGGACTCGTGCTTGGAGACGGCTGCTCTGTTGAGCTCAGTTTAGAAGAGCTATTTCCTGATGTACGGGGCGACATTACAGGAATGATGATCATTGATTACCGATTACTTCGGCAGGTCGGTTCTCTGCGACCGTACTGTGTGTTTAACTTTTCACATGGAGTGCCAGCGCGGCCGGGCCGCTGGCATTATCACGACAAGTACGCAGCCCATGACTACAACGGGCACTATCACTGTAATCACCCGTTCCAGCCAAACCAAGAGTGTTGGATGGCTATCTCCAATCCACTTGCGAGTTCTTATTCGAGTGCCGTTCACTTGCGTCTTGCAGATGGGACCACTGTTTCTCGTACGGTGGATATACCGCCGCTTGGAAGCATGTGGGTTGAGTTGCGCAGTTTCTTTGGACTGCAGCGGCCATCAGAATGGTCAGATCCGAACGCTCTCATTTGGCTTGAGAACAAGAAACGATTGATGGTTTGGTTTGCTTGGAAACAACTTTCTGACGGTCGGTGGATTGTCCAACATCACTGAAATCGATCATGCTTTCAACACTATCACCATCCCAACTGATTCGGTACAGTGTCCGTCGTGCCATCGCTGTGTTTCAGCCGCGTCGTCTGCGTGGTGTGTCAGGGCTTGAGTGGGCTCCATCTGCGAACTTTGTTGTTCACAACGAACACGCATCTACATCGATAAGTTTCGCCCCCTGCACGACATCGCGACAGCCCGCGCGATACTTCTGGGAGTTCCGCCTGTATGGTCGGAATCCGCTAGAGCCCATACACGTTCGCCGCTCGGGGGTAATGGAGTTGCATGGGCAACAAACCATAGAGTCCGCGGACCTCTGCCGAGAGAGCGGTTTGCCGCAGCTATTTCATTACTGTGAAGTGATGGCATATTCACCAGATGTCACTCCACAGGGCGTCAGTAGTGTATTGGTGAGTTACCACCACTTTCGTTCAACTGATGGATCATTTGACGCACATCTGCCAGCGGCCTATATCTGGGGCGCCGCGCGCTTTACGCGTACCGAACAATTCCATTACGAAAATTTCCCCGCTGCGCAATGCACAGCGGATTCGCGGATCGTGGTCATAACGCTCAATCCATTTGTTCGCCCAGTCAATGTTTGGATTCGTCTTGTGGGGGCAGATGGGCGTTCTTGGGAGGACGGGCCGTTTCGGATCGCCGGTAAGGGACTCCATCGCTGGGAGTCCGCACACGCGCCGCTCGGCACTCTAGTGAGCCCAGTAGGCGTGGTAGCCCGCAGCGACAGTAAGACTGCATCATTCGTGGGGTCAATCGACGTACCAAGCGGGCGAATGACAAACCTCGAACACATGCACCCATTCTTTGCCGCATGACCACGGAGAGCACAGGCAACTGTGACGGCGGGCATTCCCTGGGAATACCATTACTGGTGGGAGCATTTGCGCGCGCGCCGCAAGAGCTCGGGGTAGCGACCGGGCCACGGGGGCGCGACGCAATTCGTGCCACTTGCGATCGACTTATCTCTGGTGAATATGCACAAGAGTTCATCCCGTGCATTTGCGGGTCGTTGGATGAACTATGCATCGCCGCGGTTGATCGTTACGGCATTCCACACCGAACCGTTTTGTGCACCCGATGCGGACTCTTGCGCACAAATCCGCGTATGAATGTAGATGCGTATGCGCACTTTTACCAACACCTTTATCGAGCGATTTATGAACGACCTGGGCATGATCCAGACGCCTACTTCGCAATGCAAGAAACTAACGGACGGCTCCGCGCAAGTCGCACACTGCGCCGCGTCAGACTGCGCGTTGGTTCATCAGTAGCCGAGATCGGTTGCGGTGCAGGCTGGAATCTCGTGCCATATGGCGACCGCGGGTGCCGTGTTGTCGGGTGGGATGTTGATGACGGGTACCTTGCACTTGGTCGCGCGCGGGGGCTAGATCTTCGGCATGGACTACTCAGTGCCGCGTGCTCATCAGGTGAGCGGTTTGATCTCGTTGTGCTTTCGCATGTCCTTGAGCACTTGCTTGATCCGATCGCCGATCTCAATGCTCTCAAACTACTATTGAACAGTAAGGGTCTGCTTTCAATCGAGGTACCAAGCGTGTTTGCCACAGCGCGCATGGAACGATATTTCCAAAATGCTCACACATGGTCGTTCGTCCCCGAGACACTTCGTGCGGTAATGGAGCATGCCGGATTTGAGTGTATTGCAATGAACGGCGTGATTGAATCTATATGGCGGCCGCGTAGTACTGCGGTATTGGCTATTCCCGCAAATCCAGCACTCGTGCGGCGCACCGCAAAAATTTTGGTCTCTCGGCAAAGGCGTCGCTGGCTGCTGGATCGAGAGATGGGATTACGGCAGCGTTTCTGGAGAGTGCGCGACGCAATGACGATTTGGCCCCGCGTCTCAGTGAGTTCTACATGAGACTCTCGCATCGAATCCGAGGAATGGCACATCACCCGAGAGCTCGGTTCTCTGTAATGATGGGTGCAGCGCAAGGGCTGAACGGTCTGTCTACCTTATTTGTCTTTCGTTGGCTTGATCCAATTGCGATGGGCTATTGGAGTGCTGCCCAGTTGGTGACGCTGCCCCTTAATGCGCTCAAGATGGGCATTCTGAGCGGGCTCGCGCGCGAGTATCCGTACTTGATTGGGCGTGGCGAACGGGACCGCGCTCACCGTTTGGTGGAGGCGGCACTTGCACATTCACTGCTCATGTGTGGACTCGGTTTACTTACCGTTGGTGGATTGGCTCTACTGTCGCCCGACAGCGGAGCTGCTCGAGCTGCAGCAATCACCGTAGCCCTCGTATGGACGCTCGGTTACTACACGCAGTTTGTTCGATCTACGTTACGCTCGTCTTCGACCTTTGTACGTCTGGGCGGCATCGAGCTTGGGATCGCACTCGTGGGCGTCGCTACTTTGGTACTTGTCCAGTGGTTTGGATTTCAGGGCTTGCTCTTGCGAGCACTGCTGTTGGCGGCCATTGCATCAGGAATTTTTTTTGCGTTTCGCCCAGTGAGAGCCCGACCGCAGGTTTATTGGGTTGCGATTCGTGAGATGTTTCAGTTTGGGCGCCACGCGTACATCACGGGCTACATATTGCTAGTTGGTCAGCAGGCGGAACGAATGGCGCTCTTAACGCTCGCGGGCGGTGTCGAAGCGGTTGGACTTTACTCGCCAGTACTTGGAATCTGGTCGTTGCTTCAGGTGATACCGGATGCGCTGCATGCCTCTTCCTATCCGCAATTCATCGAGAGTTATGGCAAGGACCACGATGCTCCTCGCTTGCTCAAAGGATTGCTGGGGCAAATTCGAAAGACAGTTTTTGTAATGGTGTTTGTATCCGCACTCGCGGGTATGGTTGGGTGGGCCATCGTTGCATTCCTGCTGCCCAAGTATTCCGCAGCTGGTCTGCCCGTCATTATTGCCTGTTGCGCTGGCCCATTTCTACCAATGCGCATGCTCACAACCTACTACTCAGCACTCAAGAGTTGGCCAAATTATTACCTATTCACTGTGCTCCAATCCGTCTTGCCATATGTGTTCATTACCGGGCTCCTGATGGTGATGCCGCCACTCACAGCCGCTGCGGCCGGCGTTGCTATCGCTGTTGCGATATCTTCAGTGTTTATGTCGATATTCACATTGCGCCATGCAGCAGCGGCTGCGCGATTAACGAGCGACGGCCGAGACGCATCATGAAGCGAACGCTTTCAATCGCCATTCGTAACGGACTTCGCCCGCGATGGATCGCGAAGCGAATCTGGCTGCGGTTGCAGGGTGTTCGGATTGGGTCTGGCGCGTGGGTCGCACCGGGTGCGCGTATCGAGCGGCAGGGCGGGGCTATATCGATCGGAGCTCGTACCATTATCCACGAGGGTGCACGGTTGCTCGCCGCGGGAGGCAAAATCACCCTTGGTTGTGACTGCTCAGTGAACCCCGGGTGCATTCTCTACGGTCATGGGGGACTCCAAATCGGTGATGATGTTCGAATTGCCGCCTATACGGTTTTTGTTCCGGCCAATCACTGCTTCGATGATGCCGCGCGACCAATTCGCGAGCAGGGCGAAAGTCGGCTTGGAATCCGGGTTGGCAACGATGTTTGGTTCGGTGCGCATGTCACTGTTTTGGATGGCGTGGCAATTGCGGATGGTTGCGTGATTGCTGCGGGTTGCGTTGTAACACGTTCCACCGAACCGCTTGGGATCTACCTAGGCAATCCCGCGCGCTTCGCGCGCTATCGTGGTGATCGCCGGGGCGAATGATCGCGTCGGTCAAGCCGTTGCTTCTGCTATCAGATACTCTCCCATGCCCACGGATTCAAGCGCGCTAGCAAGATTTGCGCTGAGAATTCTTGGTAGATCAATTGCGCCATTGCCGGTTGGACGACGATCTCGAAGCCAGCATGCAATGTTGGAAAAATCGTAGCGCTGAAGGGAGCGGACCTGGATGTTCTTAAGTCCAGCGCTTTCGAGTGACAATTCCAGTGAGCGTTGTGTGAAATACCAACGATGAACTTGCCGGAAGAAAAAGGCGCCGAATTCTTGCGGCATTAATCTCAGGAGTAACTGGTCCATATTGGGCGTGCCGACAATAATGCGACCGCCGGGCTTGGCGAGCGACTTCAAGTCCCGCGCAAATGCGGTTGGATCTTCGACATGCTCGATCACATCGAAACTCACTGTGAGGTCGATCGCGTGGCGCCACTCAGCTATGGCTCCTTGGGCTGTGGGGAACGTCGCATGCCCCTTGCGCCGAAGTTCCGGATGAAAGGAAGCGGTTGGTTCCACCGCAATAGTAGGACCCTCGGTGAAACCGGCCAATAGGTCGAGAAATCGTCCGCCGCCACATCCCACGTCAGCAATAGCAATCCCCGACAAACCACTTGTTCCGATTACCTCAAGTAGCGATGCTTGCTCCCAGTCATGAATTTGGGCAAACCCATCGATTCCGTGGTCGCCATCTACATTGACTCGATAGTCGTCAGATGCATAGTTGATCGGATCTCTGTCTAAGCCGCCGATGCCACAACCCGCGCAGCCATTGATTCGGTGGGCCGCAACCGATCTCGTTCCAGGCTTTCCGAGGCGAATGTGACCCTCGTATTGAACCACCGAGAGTGGAGTGAGGCATGTTGGACATTTCATTCTTGAAGGGTAACCGAGTGAACATCCCTTGACCACTATGTATAGCCTGTGTTGTCATGCAACTCCACGGACGACACCCTAGACAGACCTGGAAGCGCATGAATAGCGGCGATCATCGGGCAGACTTGTCACTTCGGGGATCAAGCTCATGGCTTTGAGTGAACCTCGGACATCCTTTGAGAAGTCACTGAAGGTTGCCCTCTATCTCCTTGCCTTGTTGACTGCAGTCGCTTCGGCGCGGCCCCTTGCGCAGAATTCCGAGATTAGCGCCTTAGACGGTTTAGGTGCATTGGCGACCGGTGCTGCCGTGGGCCTTTCCTTTGCTATCGCCGTTCTATTAGTCCTCACCGGGAGGGCGTCACTGCGTCCATTCGGTCATATGTGGATGGCGGTTTACGGGCTACTGATCACGGCAGCACTGGGTGTTGGACTGTTCATTTACAAGAATGATCCGATTCAAACAGCAAAGGACTTTGCGAGTTTCATCTGTTTTGGATCTGCAATTGTCATTGGATCTTCGCGCGCGGCATGGTCAGTTTTACGGGGTCCACTGCTACTCGCATGCTTACTCTCGGTGCTTCTCGGTGTTGTTGGGATCATGCAGTTTCGGCAATTCGCCGGCGATGTCGAAACGGGCACACGGGTGGCTGGCAGAGATACCAGCCTTAACAATCTGTTACCTGTGTTTGGCATGCTGCCACTCGCCCTGTTCACCATGCCTTGGTGGCGTCGTACCGGTTTGATAATTATTGTTCTTGCGTGGTGCAGCGCTACAACTGCGGCAGTGCTTCTTCAGAGCCGACTGGAGTCTGCGTATTGGATTTTGTGTGGACTGACCACGGTGATCATCGTGATCAGTAACTATTGCACAGTCGGCTTCCGTCCAGCAACGAAGCGCTCATTTGTAGTGGTGGTTGTAGTGTGTGTGATGGGAGTTGCTCTCGCGGTACTTGGCGGAACTATCAGGGCGCAGGCCGCTTCCTTGCTTGAGAGGTTGGATGGGAAGATTCAAAACGATCGGGCGTACGATGGTGGCGCGCTCTCGGTGCTCGGATCAGAAAATGAGCGATGGAGAATTCTCTCTGACTGCTGGAGTGATTTTGAACCCGCAGAGCGCATCCGTGGTCGTGGAATGGGCGGCTCGTTTGAGTCGATCACAACCATCGTGGATGCACCTAATGAGCAATCGAGACGCGAGCGCCAAGACGCGCTCTGGCTCGACGACGCGAAGGTATTCGGGCGGCGACAAATTGAAGTTGGGTGGGGCAACCCGTTTATCAAGGGCGGATTGCTGTTGACTGGCTGGATGATTCTTGGCGTGTCGGTCGCGATCGCGGCAGCGATAAGCTCGCGTAGTCCATTCGCTATCGTCTGCGCACTAGCAATCGCCGTCAATGTCGCCTACGCATTGTTCGGTGGAGATTTCATTGTTGGGGCGATGGCCAAGATGCTCGGGGAGGGTTTGCCAATCGGGTTTCTCCTCTCCTGTTTATCGGGACGTGACCCGTGGGTCGGAACTCTGCGCGACTGGGTCAAGCCAATGCTTGTCCGTCACACGCCAACTGCCGCAACGTCCTCTGTATGGACTTAACTGTTTGGATTTCCTCACTTTCAGTGGACACGCAACCATACTAACTAACTCGACTGGTTGCCTCGAACTGTACGGGGCTAAAATAACCAAGTCACTTGTGCGACCTGTCGCACTAATAACAAACTTCAATCTATTCAAAGATCGAACTTCGCGCGTGCGAACAGTCCTTAATTTCAAATGCTGAACAAGTCCCTTATTCAACGTTGCCCACAAACTTTCGGGCACGTTCCTTGCCGTAACAATCGACTCGCTGATTCATACGCAACTCATGCTCTGCTGCATGCCGAGATATACGACAATATCGCGACATACGCGGAACACATAGTGCACCCCACGACCGCTGCAATCAATACACCCTATCGGCGGTGACCTGTGTTGCGCGGCCATCGTCAGCGCGCCTGTCACAATCGTCCAAGGCAGCGAGTTAGGCATGCTTCCTCATATGACTACTCTAGTTGCGTAGAATTCATTTATTCATCACACCAGCGAGATATCGAAAGCCTTCGCCAGTTGCGATGTAAGTGATGTCGCACAACCATTTTTCGTTGGAATCACTCGCTGCAAAGTGGCGCTCAATGACATTTGCGTCAGGCGCAATCGTGTGATTGCTTTGAGTCGTTCTTGCGTGGCACTTTTTAACAGGGTTGCACGGATGTTTGTATCATTCATGATGTCCGCAACCGTCTTTACATCGATATGAACCTGTCGCTTGCAAAGTTAAGCATGAATGTACGGAGCTCCATACGCGCCGCAGCTTCGCTCGTGCTCGCCGCGGACTTCGGCGTAATGAACGCACGGATGCAATTACCCTTGTCTAACGATAGTAACCACTAATGCGCATCACAAGCACGCGAAATCAATCGCACACCGTACATGTGGGCTGCAACTCGTCGCCAATGCACATCAACTTCATAGACACTCCTTGGCAAAGAATCACTCCACTTCTTCAGCGAGGTTATAGGAGTTCCTTCGACTCTGAGCGCACCATTTTTGTTGTTTGCCTTAAATTTAGGGAAGTCGTGCGACTGGTTCGCTCGCTGTTGGTGTAGTCAGTCCACCGGTTCCGCCACGGGCATTTGCAATCCAACTGGGAATGATGTGAGTGGTCGTGCAAGGATTTTCCGTCACCTTGCGTGCTGACAAGCCTTCAATAAGCACAAGATTAACAGCGTCGGGACGAAATCCGGGTGTGTACGGAGGGGAAGTGACCAAAAATTGCCAGGGACACGTTCCTTTCGGCGAAAAAAAACTCGGCGATTCTTAGTGTCCAACAAACCTGAAGAGGTCCACTATGACCGTGGAAGTCAAAGCCTATCCACGAAAGTGGGGTAAACTCCATCAGCCTTACGGCTCGCTTAGTTGTTTCAGAACCGAACAGTTCAGTGTGTCCAAAGCTGGTTAGTGGTACACTAGCAATGCGAAATGCGGAGACGTCGAACGGGGTTGTGAGTTAGAAAATTGCTGGGACACCTGATCTAAGGGCTATTTATGATTAGCACGAAACTTGATGCATACTCAACTTCTGCAGAGCAAGTCCGCGCCTGGAACCGCTCCAAATTGGCAAGGCAGGCTCTGAAGGAGGTTATGAAGCAAGAACTTTTATTCAATTTAAGTTTGATTGATGAGGTTGATCGCGCACCGCAAGTACTTAACTCAGTGGTCTTAAAGCACTTGTGCGACTCTGGCCGTGCTTCCGCAGAAGCGCACTTGGTCCCGCTAAATCGAATATTCTGCAGTAGAAAGATATTACAGCATCGCGATGCCGGCAATGGTAGATATCAACACTAGTCGGAAAGGATCACTTTTTTATCAGATCTTATTGAGCGGAGCTACCACAGATGTCGTATTGAGCGATTGCGCGCCCGTGAGGATTTGCCTCCTGGAGATCTGAACTATCTCAGATATCTGCTTCGGTGGGCTGTGAACGAATGCTCAGAACGTCGCGTTGCGAATCCGTCATCCCCGCGAAATCTCGATAGCGCTACGACGCGCCTAGTGAAGCGTATTGCTGCTGCACTATTAGTTCGGCTGCCAATCGACATACTCGCGCCGTTAAATCTCAAGCTTCGGTTGGGACCACATCTCGTGTTGCTTTGTAAATCTACAATTACACTGGAATTATGGCGAGATTCTCTCCGTCGCGAGACGGAGTACATGACTATTCAACAACTAGCCTCTCTTGGGGAAACGTATGTGGATGTAGGTGCCAATGTTGGCTTCACCGTTCTCGCAGCGCTACGTAGGGATTGCGAAAGTGCGATATTTCCAAGTAATGTCATTGCATTTGAACCCAATCTTAGATTGTTCCGCATCATGCGCAAAAATATTGAAATGAATGCGGCTTCTAAAGTAAATCTTGATCTTCGACCAGTAGCTGTGGGTCACTCAATTGGAAGTGGCTACTTAGAAGATAAGGACGATCAAGGGAAAGTGAAACCTACGCTTGGCGGGATAAAAGTGAGCGTCACCACACTGGATAATGTGTGCCAATCTGTCGTTAGCATCGGTCTGCTGAAGGTTGATGTCGAAGGAAGCGAGTTTGAGGTTCTCAGTGGTGCTAAGGAAACGATGAAAAAGTGCTCGGCTATTCAGTTCGAAGTAACTCCGGAACGTGGCCGCCCGATTGACGAATCAGTTGGACCGCTTCTGGAACTTGTTCGGTCATCCGGCTTCTCGCTTTACACCTTGCAAGCCCAAACGCTACACGCACTTGATCCGAAGAAAAATGTCGACAAGCACCACTTTAACGTGCTCGCCCTTAGATCAGCTAAGCACTGCATTGCTCAGTTCGGATGGCGGTGTGATGGCGAAGTTATGCAACTGCCCCGCTAGAAGTCGCCCGAACCAGCTCCCCCACGATTAACCAATGGATAGTGATCTGGTCGATGAAGAAGATTAACGCAACTTATTTTTAGTTTCGGTTGCTTATCATTTACTCGGTGTCGCGATCGGGCTATTGGTAGTGTTCATCTGATATTTAGCATTAGTGCTGATACTGTCGAGTGTGTTATCAACTAGGTGCTACAAGTGACCGCGAAAGTTGTTGTGATTACTGTAGGTTTATGATTAGGTGGCAAAAATTTCATTTAGATGATTTGCAAATGCCTCGCCGCCCTGGTTCGACCATGACTCTGCGATTGCTTTCCGACCAGCCTCGCCTATGCGAAACAAATCATCTTGATTTTGAGTTACCTGGATTAGATTTGCAACCAGTGCATCGATATCCCAGGGAAGCGGAACATAGGTTTCGTGGGGGATGTAAAGATTTGGCCATGTTTCAAGGTGGGAGACATCTGGCTTCAACAGGGCAGCCCCTAGTGCCAATGCTTCCAGATCGCGATAGCAGAGTTCGCCGTAGCCGAACGGGCTAAGGACAGCGTGGGAAGAACGTAGATCTGATAAATATTGGGAAGGTGAAACACTACCAACTCGAGCGAAATTTTTGAGTTCACTATTGTTGATTCGTCGCTCTAACTCGATTCGGGTGTAAGCCACCGAGGCTAGGTGGTGAAAGTGATTCCATCTGCAGAAGATGAACTTCGATTTATGGTCCCTATTAGTAGGAGTTGGCAAGGTCCGTCTCCAAAGGCCGGCCATAAAGCAATTGAGCCTGCCCGGTCGATAGTTTGAAGACAGCAACAGGTTCCACGACGCCTTGAGTCGCCCCATATCACTGGCAGGAATCGAATGGCGACGCGGAGCAACCGTATCGTCTGTTATCGACTTTCGGCGAGCATAGTAATCGCAATGCGCTCGGTTCTGATATTCAAACTCGTTGTACTGTCCTAGTCGCTTGTATATCTGTTTTTTTAGGTAAAGATCGTAGCAGTCCAGTAGGTCAAAGTTGCCGGTCCCTGCAGCGTCGGAGTTGTCCAGGTACCCCATAGAACCCGCGTAGCGCGAGAACTGTTTGCTGATGCCGCGGGCAAAGTCGCTCCGATCAGGACAACAGTCTGGTAGGGGGATCTTGCTATCTACAACTATCCATTCGTATGGGTGGCGTACGGCATTATTAGGGGAAAGAAAGTCGACCAATATTCCTCGTGCTCGAGTTTGTTTCAAAAATACCATAGTGGGTAAAGGTGTTGAGAAAATCTACACTGTGAAATGCGGTTCTTCGGCGTAGTTATGACGGCGATTCTAATCATGTTTCAATTAATGAAATTCGAAGGTTCTGCATTGTGGCTTATGTTCCCCGCCAACATGTTTAGTGAACTCGATATGCATTCGGCATTGTAATGGTGTATTCGCGATCCGATTGTTGACACAAGTATTTGAATGAACCCCGCAGCAGCAGCCATGAGGAAACAGCGTCGATGCTGCATGGGAGATTTTTGCCTCATGTGAATCAATGACCAGCATTGCGCGCTTCTAATGCTTCATGCAGTTGGTTCAAAAACCCTTTTATGACATCTCGTGAGCCGTATTTACTTAAGTGGATTAAATCCGTGTATACCGGATGACCGTCTTGGGTGAAATTATTGCAGCCCACGGAATCGCAGAGTAAATCGCAAGGGTCTAAAAATATAAAACCCCCAGTTCGCGAGGCTGCTTCGCGAAGAGCGGCATTGAACTCCTGTCTGTCTGGGAATTGCGGCGACTTTTTAAGTCGGTCAGACGAAGTTCCAGAAAGCCAGCGAGCCAATCTTGGCTTCGTAATTTCATCATACAGGTGATAACGGGTTCCAGGGATTTGCCCAACGACAACCAGCTGTTCAATGCCCGCCTCTTCTTTGAGGCGAAGTATGCCGTTAATGATGTCTTCAACTTCAAGGGCTCGATCTATATGCGCGCCAGTATCTGTTAGGAGCGCGCCGAGTCTCATCTGCGCGGTCCAAAAATGCGCAAGAATCACGATTGGTTTCTTCTTGAGATGCCGAACAGTATTAACTACGTTGGTTACGTTTTCTTTGGCCAAGACATCCCAGTCAACGCCGGCAGTTGTTCTAGTGAAGCCCGGAAGATGAAAGCAACTAGAACCTGCATTGATGTACATAGCAAGACCGCTTGGTTCGATCAACTCCCTTTGTAAGCCCTCTGCCAAATGCATTGCAAGGCTATCGCCCACCAGCAACACGTCGGGTTCGCGGTCGTTGGGAGTGGTCCTAGTGGTAAATCCCTCCCCGCCATAGCACCGTATATGAAATTGCTTTGAATCCCCACTGAGTTGGACAGAATATTGGGGATCTAGCCGCCAAGTCCACCCGTCGCCAAGGCGCATGGCTATGCCACAAGCAATCGCGCAGGCGGCTGGAAAAATAATGATTCGCAGTTTCCATCGCTGAGTTCTAAACGGCAGTTCGATAAATCGCCAGCTAAGGTAGCCGAATAGAACAGAACAAACTGTCAATGAAACGCCACTCCATATTCCGAGTGGACCTATGGCGTAACTATAAAAGACAATCAATGGCCAATGAAGTAGATACAGTGAGTAACTGATTAAACCGATACCAACAAAAATACGATTCTTAAGGAAGATGGACAATCGAGATCGTTCACCTGCGTGAATCGCTAGCGCTGCTCCCAAGCATGGGATCAAAGCCCAAAAGTATGGAAAGAGCAGTTCCTCATTGAAGCGGATGATCGAGAATCCAACAAGTGACATGCCAAGAACGAGCGCAAGGTCGTCGAACAGAACCTGTTTCCAGCGTCGGCGCTCGAGCCAAACTAGTAGAGCGCCGATTCCGAACTCAAAAACCCGGAACGGCAACAAGAAGTAAATCGTAGATTTCCCGTTAACAAAGTAATCTCGCATCGATTCTGGGCTTGCGCCCCCGCCCCGACCATATGGAAAGTTCAGCCACAGGCTGACTAATCCGACGCAGATAATTACCCATGGGGCGTACTTGCGCCAGCGGCGTCGATAGAGCAGAACAAACGTCGCTGGCCAGATCAGATAGAACTGTTCCTCAAGACTAAGACTCCAAGTATGAAGTAAAGGCTTTAGTTTGGCCGCAGTATCAAAGTAATTAGCTTCTGTCCAATAGTAAATGTTGGAGGTGCTAAGGACGCAGGAGAGCAGCTCACTGCCAAACCGTATGAGCATGTCCGTTGAAAACAAGATCGTTACGCCAATGGCTGTCAAACTAACAGTCATTACTAGAGCGGGCGCGAGGCGGCGAACGCGCCTTAAATAGAACTTTCCAAATTCAAAGTTTCCAGTTTGGTCTATCTCGTTGCGAATCACCCGTGTAATTAGAAAGCCACTGATTACAAGGAATACATCTACGCCAACGAATCCGCCACTACATCCCGGGACGCCTAAATGGAAACCCAGTACAGCCAGCACGGCAAGCGCCCGTAGGCCATCAATATGAGGTTGGTTAGTCATGGTTAGCAGTCATTCCGAAGCGCTGTTTGGAGAAAGGTAGTCCAGACGAGAAGGCTCTACCGAAGCAATTCTCGTTCACCCCTCAAATCCCGTAGTACCCCCTAAACCACTGCACAAACCGGGCCACGCCTTCTTCCACCGTGACCTCTGGTCGCACACCAAGGTCGCGCACCAGCCCGCCGATTTCGGCGAAGGTGTCCGCCACATCACCTGGTTGTGCAGGAAGCATCTCCATCACTGCCTTGCGCCCAACATTCTGTTCGATCAACTCCAGGTAGCGCATGAGCGGCACTGGCTCGCCGCATCCAACGTTGTAGATGCGCCAAGGCGCAGAGCTGGAATCTTCACTTGGTCGCGCGGGATTGAAGTCAGGGTCGGGGGCAGATGGGCGCGCTAATGCCGCTACCACCGCACGCACGACATCATCGATGTACGTGAAATCTCTCGAGTGTTGGCCCCGGTTGTACACCTGAATGGGCGTCCCCTCAATGATCGCTCGCGTGAATTTGAATAGCGCCATATCTGGCCTGCCCCATGGTCCGTTGACGGTGAAGAAGCGAAGGCCGGTCGTTGGCAGTCGAAACAAGTGACTGTACGAATGAGCCATCAACTCAGTCGAGCGCTTCGTTGCTGAATAGAACGACATTGGATGGCTCGCTGATGCGCTTGTGGAATATGGCAAGTCTGTATGAAGGCCGTAAACAGAACTGGTGCTGGCGTACACCAAGTGTTCCACCCCATGGTGCCGGCATCCTTCCAATACATGCGCTGTGCCCAGCAAATTGCTCTCCACATACGAGAGCGGTTGATCAATGGAGTAGCGAACACCCGCCTGCGCTCCAAGGTGTACAACGCGCGCGAACGCGCCGTCACGAAAGATCCGCTCCATAGCGGCACGATCTGCCAAATTGGCTCGTTCAAATTGAAAGTTCGCACAAGCGCTCAAAGGAGCAATACGCGCATCCTTCAATGACGTTTCGTAGTAATCGTTGACATTATCAATTCCGACGACATCGTGCCCCTCATCGAGCAACGCCTGCGCTGTGGCTGCCCCAATGAATCCAGCTGCACCCGTGACAAGAATTCGCATGACTGTATTAAATCACATTCAGGTCCAATGCGCTTTCGCGCACATACAACCAGTAGCGGATCTGCTGGCCATCGCCATAAATTGGAAGCACACTGAGATTATTAGGCTTACCCGCGTAAGTGAGCGCATCAATATTGATGACGGGTTCATTACAGTTGGCGAACTAATCCCGAATGAAATTGCTGCCGATAAAGCTCGCGCCGCCGGTGACAAGTATGGCCATATGTGTAAAAGTAGGAGGGGTGGGCGCTAAAATGACGCTTGGCAACTTCCCAATGATTTACCATTTACTTTGAAAGCGATGTTCACCGCGCGCTGAAATTAAAGTCAGCGACCACGAATACGCCCGTGTCATTCATTGTCAACGACGCGCTACGCAAGGTATTTGCACAAGAGGTCAATGACCTTGCGGTCGTGCGCGCTCGACGGGGCGAGCGACCAGTCTCATTTAAGCCCATCGTGAAAGCGATGAAAAAGAGTGGCAAAATATGAAGTAT
>SXGU01396923.1_pt1 | contig 36848 bp, 34 predicted proteins | sample 3174531 | NCBI WGS metagenome assembly SXGU01 (sample SAMN11356863, study PRJNA531348) | freshwater metagenome | isolation source: freshwater sample F1-140 | place: China: Fuxian Lake, Yuxi | collected 2017-12-25 | reverse complement strand
TCAGAGGTTGCGAAAAAAAGAAAGGCATTGAAAGCAGAAGTTGACTCACAAGCACCGATCAATTAGCACTACGCCATCAACTGGCCAAATTTAATTGGCGCCATAAACAAAATCTGGTCAAATTTAAAAGTCGGATAACAAAAGTAGAACAACTAAACATTCTACTCAAAGAATTAATGAATGCCGTTGCTTAAAAAAGGGTTGTTTGTTATACACTCATGGAATGGATAATGATGTTGATTTACTATTAATTTCTAGATCAAACCTAATGAATACGGAAAAGTTACTTTCTGATTATCTTAATGTATCAAAATCACATATTTATTTGTGTGAAAGATACGGATGCAATGGATTATGGAATAATTCAAATTATGATTATCCCCATTCAAATAAGATAGATAATAATGTTTTTTTATTCGATGCTTTTAAAGAGAAATTGAATACTAAGGACAATGAAATCTAATGGTGTAGCATGTTATTTAACCTCCGAAAACTCATCCCACCATGTTGATGAGCACTCACAGCTTCACGGCCAACGCATCCACTAGCTTCCACCAAAGTGCCTACCACACCCAATAGAAAAGCCAACAACAAAACACTTCTTATAAATTGCACAACACCAGACATAAATTCCTCCAAAGTTTAAAAATTCCTAACCGCCGCAAACATGCCAATCATGAAAGCTCGGCTACCAAAAACGAATGACCAAAAGCCATCGCCATTTCACCTTTGAGGGAATCGAATATCTGTGAGTGGATTATCTGAATAACCGATTGGATTTTGGAACCCATCCCTTTGGCATTGATCAACTCAACCAACGCCACCAGGATCGAACGAAACCCCAATTCAAGGGTTCAAACACCATCCTCCAACCAACCTGTCATCACAACCCGAAAACAGTCTCTGCCAACACGCCCAAATGACCTGATTTTAGAGGTAAAATCTGTCATCAAACGTGTCATCATCTGTCATCAAGCTGGGAAATCTGCTGAAATTTCATGAAATAAAGATCCGCAATCGCTCTTTCGATTTACGTGTTTTCAACTATTTAGGATTATTTGTTTTTAGACTTGTACCTTTTTTGAACCAACTTTTCGCGGGGAAAAATTGGGGTGACCGACGGGGCTTGAACCCGCGACACTCGGAATCACAATCCGATGCTCTACCAACTGAGCTACGGCCACCACATTATAAATCAATTGAACAAAAGTTTATATTTCACTAATTTTATAAAATCAATAGTGAAATTTGACAAAACGCAATCATTTCTTGTTAAAAACGTTTTATTCTATAAGAAATTTCAAATGGTAGAGGTTAGGTATAGTAATTGTCTAATTAAGCTGACCATTTCGTTTACATAAAATAACTTAATTTCTAACCCTGTGGATAAATACAAGTATCTGAATTATAATCATTAACACTTATTAAGAGTTTTAATAATATTTAGTATGATAAGTTTATAAATTTATTAATTTATTAGTATTTTAAACTCAATAAAAAATAAACTTAACTAGAATAATTTTAGTTAAAATAAATTATTATAAAACATATTAAATTAGAATAATAAAATTAAATTACTTTGAAATTACTAATAGGAGTGAATTGTGAAATTAAAATTAAATGAATTAAAAAATACAAACTTAAAAAAAGTAGTACTTGGAGTTCATATTTTTCTTGGAACCTTAACTTCTATGACAATAGCTCATGCAGAAACTAAAGACTCTCCAATTTCTGTAAGTTTAAGTTCTGTTAACTCAGAATTTTATTGTAAACCAGAAATAGCAAGTAAAGGTTATTTTGGAGATGAAAAGGTAAACTTACCTGCTGAAGTTGTTACAGAGAAAAGTAACGCACGATTTTCAAGAACTGACACCATATTAGAATCTCCTGAAGGAAAACTAAAAGTCGAAATTAAAAAAAATGGAGAATATACTACAGTTTGTAGTTTTGATAAAAAAATTGAGTTGAATTTGTCGGGTGATATCTATTATTCAGAAATTTTGAAAAAGTTTATTATTGTGAATTTTTCTGTATCTAACCAGTGGTATGACATTTATTCTGTCGAAAATGATGAATGTAAATTTGTTGGTTCAACTGTTAATGAAAATGATTATTCTGAAAACACAACTGCGGCACTTAGAAAGATTTTATCTGATCCATCTGTCGTCAATGCATCATCATCGAATGATGAGAGTGGTGAGTTATCTTCAGGAGTAGATGTCCCAGTGTGTGCTAAATAATATATTTTTTTAGTATAAAAATGCAAACTTTGGTTTGTATTTTTATAATACGGAGTTATTCAAAATCACTGCTTATTGTTAAGTATGATATAAACAAAAAGCGATCATACTTAATCATGAGTAGTAATTTATATTAAGCATGATCGTAAAAAACGATTTTCTTTTATTCAATTAATCTATAAAATCTCTATTAACTATAAAAACTAACTGTTTTTGATTGTTTCTGATAAAATCGCACAAGAGATCAGGCTTAATCAAAAGTTGTTATTTTAAATTTTAATTTTAAAATTTATATAAACGGAGATTTATGGAGTCATTATTTACTGCAGAACTTATTATAGCTTTTTTCACATTATTTTTATTAGAACTTGTACTTGGAATTGATAATATAATTTTTATCTCAATTATGTCAGGTAAATTGCATAAGTCAGAACAAGGTAAAGCGCGTACCATAGGATTAAGTTTAGCAGTCTTTACTAGAATATTACTTTTGTTGTCGTTAAGTTGGATTATAACTTTGACGGAACCAATTTTCACTCTCTTTAATAATGAAATTTCCGGACGTGATTTAATATTATTAATAGGGGGTTTATTTTTAATATTAAAATCTACACTTGAGATTCATCATAAATTAGAAGGTGAGGATGGTAGTCAGTCTAAGTCAGTAAAACCAAGTCTTGGGGCAATTATTTTTCAAATCTTAATACTTGATATAGTGTTTTCATTGGATTCAGTAATTACTGCAGTAGGGATGGTAAGTGATGTGAGAATCATGATTGCCGCAGTTATATTCTCAACTCTAGTTATGATTTTTGCTGCTAAATCAATTGGAGATTTTGTTGAAGCTCATCCTACCATTAAAATATTGGCTCTTTCATTTTTACTAATGATTGGACTTACACTTGTAGTTGAATCATTTGATGGTCACATCGCTAAAGGATACGTTTACTTTGCAATGGGTTTTTCAATCTTCGTTGAGATGCTTAATATTAAGTTTCGAAAAAAATCTCAAAATGATGACCATGTCAAATTACGAGAAAGAATTGCTGAATAAGAGTTATTAAATAATAATTAAAATTTAATAATTTAAAAATAACATTTTTATTATTATTTTATTATTTTATTATTAATAATTTATTATAAATTATTAATAATTATTGAATAGTTGTTGCTGAATATCAATTTTTTGTAGACTCGGGGTAATTTTTTTAAACACCCCAAGGCATGCAACTCAAATTTAAAAAATATTTGTGTATTAAATAAAGTTTATACTTTTATAACTTAATATTATAAAGCAGCAGGTAAAGTTATAGTCGTATTGCTATAAAATGTATTTGGTGAAACCCATTGCACCTGAGTATCATCAAAACTTGCGGTGCTGACTTGTGTAGATGTTTCAGAGCAAGTGTTATTCCAAAGTGCTGTTGTGCTGTCTGCTGCTGTTGAGCAAAAAGGGTTTTGATAAGTCGCAATTTTATTACTTGTCCAAATATTTGCGACCACATCGCAAGTTACTGCGTTTCCCCCTTTTGAGGCGATATTTGTACTATAACTATTACAAATATTATTTAAAGCATAATAGTTAGATTGAGATGGAAAATCGCTTGTACCTACATTGCGTTTCATTAAATAAACATTGGATTTCGCAGCAACTTTATCTGCAATATATTCGGTATAAATGTTTGCACTAATATCATCGGACTCAGTGGTTGCACATGTGGGAGAAGAATTATCTGTCATTATCCAATGTCCATTATAGAGCATTGATTTTCCAATCCAAAGTTGATCATTCATATGCATTACAATTTTAAGTTGAGATGGAGCTGTTGGATTATCATCATTACATTCAAAGCCTACTCCAGTAATTGTAATTAACCAGTGAGTAGGATCTGTATAAGAGAGTGTTACATCTATTTTACCTTGATTAGGTGTATCAGCTTTTCTCTGTGAAGTGGGAATTTGAGAAAAATCCATACTCAACTGATAATTATTAGTATTGCTTGAAAAATAAATATAGCTTTGTGAGCTTGAAGTATTTTTACCCAAGATTGAAAATACACTAGCACTTGTTTTAGAATAATCTACTGTTAAGTCAGAACTCGTTATCGTTCCGCTCTTACCATCTTCAACATTTTGAATTAAAACAGAAAGTCCGGCTAATAGCTTATTCATCAATCCAAGATATTGTTTTCCAATGTCAATATACAGTTTTACTAAAATTGGTTGGCAAGAAAATAAATCATAATCAGCACAAACATTTGTTGAAGAGAAATTTTTTAATGAGGCAGTAGCTGCAGTTGAATTTGATTTTAAAGAATCTGGAGTGTAGTTTTCTTCAACAGTGTTTATATCAGTTAAAGCTTGTGCTGCAATTCCAGAATAACCAGAGTCTTTTGTGGAGTCTTCTTTCTTCTTAGTGCAAGAATTTATTAGCAAAGATACACAAAGTGTAGAAATGAAAATTGAAATTGAAAAAAACAAAGCTGATGAGATTTTATTATCCTTCATATTTTTATAATTCCTTTTTTGTAAATTCTTTTATGTCAATTAGTTCCTTTTAATTGAGTCTCAACTATTGTTTTGAATTTATTTAAATCGAAAGGTTTTTTAATAAATTCCTCTGCTCCTATTTCAAAAGCCTTTTTCATGTCAATTTCTGTAAACTGGCCAGATACATAAATGAGAGGGATTTTTTTTAGATCTTGATGTTCTTTTAGTAATTGTCCTAATTCAAAACCATCAACCCAGGGAAGACCTATATCTAAAATAATCAAATCGATGGGGTTATCATCTAAGACAGTACTCAGTTGGGTGGCATCACTGGCCACTTTAACTACGTGACCAAGTGACTCTAAGATTTTTTTCATTGCTGATCGCATAGCCTCATCGTCTTCAACGACAAGAACAACTTTGGGTTCCAGCTTTTTTTTAAGTTCTCTAAATTGATTCAACTCGACTATAGTCTGAGTTGCCATCTTACTCCTTGATAGCTTTTCAATTTTTTCAACCAGATCCTTGGTTCGTATTTTTTTTTGCATCAATGGCTCCCTTCTTTTTCTAACCATCTTTCGCAATCAAGAGCAGCAGTACATCCTGATCCTGCTGCTGTAATAGCTTGGCGATAAACAAAATCTTGTACATCACCAGCTGCAAACACTCCCGGAATATTAGTATATGAAGTTCCCGGTTGAGTCTTGATATATCCATTATCATGCAATGTAATTTGCCCTTTGAAAAGGTCTGTATTTGGTTTGTGACCAATTGCTAAAAATAAACCTTGCATCGATTTTTCTTGGATTTCTCCATTAACTGTGTCTTTAAGTTTAAGTTTGTTTACAGTTTTACCATCACCCAAAACTTCAATAACTTCTTTATTATATAAAACTTCAATTTTTGGGTGCTTTAAAACTCGATCACTCATAATTTTTGAAGCTCTAAATGAATCCTTTCTATGGATCAAGTAAACCTTTTTTGCAAAGCGAGTAAGAAATTGAGCCTCTTCCATTGCAGTATCACCGCCCCCAACAACGCCCACTTCTTGGTCCCTAAAAAAAGCACCATCGCAAGTTGCGCAAGCAGAGACTCCCTTGTTCATATATTCTTTTTCTGAAGGTAAACCTAAATATTTTGCACTTGCACCAGTTGAAATAATGATTGATTGAGCCTGATACATTTGTTGACCAACATAAACTTTAAAAGGACGTGAACTAAAATCAACTTTTGTTACATTTCGAGTAATAAATTTTGTACCAAAACGTTCAGCCTGTTTGCGCATTACCGTGATCAAATCAGGTCCAGTAATTCCGTGTTCAAATCCAGGATAATTTTCAACTTCCGTGGTGAGCATAAGTTGTCCACCTGATTCCTCACCTTCAATCATAAGAGGTGAAAGACGAGCGCGAGCTGCGTACACGGCAGCGGTAAGGCCTGCAGGCCCAGATCCAATAATAATGACATTTTCAATATTATTTGTAGTTGAAGTATTTGTTGATAAAGGTGATGTCGACATTTTAACTCCTAGGTAAAGGTAATATAAAAAACAATTAATTAACTTTAATTGGATTGAATCGCGAACAATTATTAATTGTATTTTTTAATGTGAATAATGTTCACACTGAATTGCGAAAACACAAACTAAAGTTTAAATTTTATAAATCAACTAAGTTGTACTAAAAAAGTTGAACTAAAAAAATAATATGTAAAATTAACTAATCACTGAAGTCTACACTTTTAATTTAATAAAATTCAAATAGTAGACATTTTTCATGACGAGTTGTTTCAAGACTTATATAGTCTTTAGAGTTACTTGTTAAGTTAGGCTTTATAGAAAAAAGTAAAAACAGAAAATGGATGCAAAAAGAACCTGTTTTAGATTCAAGTGATGGTGTATTTCGCGAGCATCTTATAAATCGATGTCATGCCCATACTTTAAAATTATGGGCTAAAAAAATTGAATCGCAATCTCAATTTGAAAATGAATTAAGTTTATTAAATATTCCAATTCAAAAAAGTAAAATACCAGAATTACAAAAAAAGATAAGACTATTTCAAGATGAGCTTATTGGATGGCTTCAATCTGATGAAAATCAGGATCAGTTAGTACAAGTTGGCATTTATATGATTAAGGTTTAGAATTTACCAAAATAGATCGATTTTTAATATTCAAACCAATCTAAATTTAAACAATAAACTTTTTCAGACTCAGAGGGTGAGGAAATATTTCTTATCTTCTCAATCATTGAAGGTAGCATACGTCTTATTTCTTCTGCTGCTTTTTGACTTAGAGACATTGGTGATGTAAAAAATAAATTCGATTCATTATAATTATCCATAATAGTAAATCCTCTTAATCTCCAATTTTGATGATGTCGACTTACTAGTTGTGAATTTGAACCTATGTGAATATGTGCTGGACCTGAAACTATTTTTTTTCCTGTGACTTTACAAATATCGTTTTTGATCAAAAAATCTAAGGCTGAATTTACAACAGTAAAGGGTAGACATAATCTTTCACTAATAGATTTGGCATCTAAAAATTCTCCTGTAGCAATTAGATTTCGAATTCCAGCATATATCCAACTGGAATAATAAATTGCCTTTTGGGCATCGCTTAACTCTAAATTATATTGGATTCTTTTGGATAATTTTGTAGCTTCATTTTGAAGAAATTTAATTCGTCTTTTTAATTTTTGCTCTAATTTATAATTTGCCGCGCGATCTAATTCTATAAGTAAAAAAAAGTAATCTGTTTCATTTTCATTTAATCCTAAATAATCTGCTAATTCTGAGCCTTGATCCAAGGTTAGAGTTTTAGCTCCTGTTAAAATCTGACTCATCATTGTTGAGCTGACATTACTTGCAGTTGCTAGTTTAGCTCTGAGGCCGTGGCCTCCATTTGGTTTTGAATTTAGCCAACTGTTTAAAAAATCTCTGAAATTAGTAAATTCATAAATAGAGTTCATATTTAATTATTTTACTATTAGTAAACTTTAAATGTTACTATTTACTATAAGATTCTGGATCTCTGTCTAGACTTTTGTTAAAAATAGACCGCAAGTTTAATTTAAAAAACAATATATAATGGAGATTTTATGAAAAGAAATTTATTTCGCATAAGTTTTTATACTGGCTCAATATTTGCTCTTGATTCAATAAACAAGTTAATAGGACTAATCATGTTAATGCCGGTTAAAAATTTATTTACAAAAATTATAATGAGAGGACTTTTTTTGTCCCTAATTTTTAGCTTTCAAGCAAAGTCTGAATTAATGCAAAGTTCTGAAATTTCAGACAAAGGTACTAGCGATACAGGTGGCGCGAACGGTGTAAACGGGGTTGTTTTTGAGTACTCAGCAAAAGATATTACAACACTAGAAAGTTATAAGAAGCGATTAAAACCTATAATAGATCAATTAACTGAATTATATAAAACAAAATACGAAGAAAAAGATTTTACTTCCGGTAAAAGTATTGAAAAAATTGAGAAGACTGTTGATTTTGAAGAATTATTTAAATTAAAAAATTGGTATATAACTTCTGTTGATTTTAAACCAATATCAAATAAAATTTTAGGTCTTGATTTTTTGAAGGAACCCACAGAACAATTGGCATATCAAACTCAAAATGAAATTTGGATCAATGAAAAATATTTTGAAGAACTAAAACCAGAACTTCTAAAATATTTTGAAATCGAAGCAAACCTATTGCCATCCCACGAGCAGCTTTTGGAAGCACAAGCGTATTTAATTATGCATGAATATGTAATGAATTTATATATGTTAAAATTAATGAGTTTTGATGAATATTGTGAGTTATTTATGAAGGCTGGCTTGTCTGAAGGAGAAAACTGTAAAATCCTTCCAGAAAGCATAAAAGATATGGTTACAGGTTTTGAAGGTCAGAGGGAATTAGTAATAGAAGATTATGAAAACATAAGGCGAGTTACAGTTTGGTTAATGAGAAATGTTATGAATTCGAACTCTAAAATAGTTGAAGGTATTTTTTTAGCAAATGGTTTTCATAATTTTTTATTCGAATTAAAAGATTATGCCTCTTACCATTTTGAAAATGGACATTGGGATAATACTTTTGAAATCACACCAGATCAATTGGCACTTATTTTAAAAAAATATTTTTATGCAAACTCATTTTCTCAAGAATGTAAAAGTTCTGATAAAAAAATAAAAATATCTTGCTCTATTCAGTTTACATCCCAAGATGAAAATATTTTGGGAGAAAAAATGAAATCTTTTGTTTTTAAACTTATTAATAAATCTAATAATTCAGTAATTAGACAAACAAAATTAATTTATAATCCTGATACTAAATTACAATTGCAAAAATTTCAACTTGGATTCAAAAAAGAACAAAGTGTATTTTTGTTAAATGGATATGATTACAAAATTTTAACCACAAAAAGTGAAGGAGATGTTGGAGATCAGCTTTTAATGATTTTTCAATCAGATCAAAATTCAGATAAAGTTAAATTCCAGGAATTGAAACTTAGTTTTTTAGGTTTTAAATCTCTAATCTATACAGGTGAATTTGAAGAAGTTGATTCGGCAACGTTTCTAGATAAGAACATTGTTTGTAATCAAAAAGTTGTCAGTTTTTATAAATCAGAATTTCCAGAGAAAGATTTTTTATTTTTATCAACATCGAGAGACGTCGAATATTATGGAAAATCTATTATCGAATCTTTATTATCAATAAATCAGTTTAGAACTTGTAGAGAAATTGTTAAGTAATAATTAAATGAAGTTATATCCCCTCCCCCCTCCCCCCTCACATGTCAATTAAAAATTACTTGTGTGGGGTTACAGAAATTGAATCTATATCAAGATATTTTGCGTAGGGAGTGTTTATCCAATGATTTGAGTTTATTGAAAGATCTTCTAAATCATATGGAGATGCCAAATTATAGGTGATTATATTTTTAGTACCTTTAATTTTTTGTTCGATAATTTCATCTTCTCTTTGTTCCACTAAATTGTTATATTCAAATATCACGTTAAAATCGTATCCCCATCTCAAGCAGCTTAGGAAAACTAATATCATGCTTAAATAAATTAATTTACTCTTTAAGGTTGATAATAAAAATTCTAGAAGATTTTTTTTAACAAGATAATCAATTAAAAATAAAGAAAAAATCCAGCCAATGTTAAAACTTTTGCGGCCGTAGAAGTTCCCTGTATGGCCAAGGTAAGATCCAGTCATCAGTAACCAAAGAGTGAATAAAGGATTAGTAATTAAAAAAGAAATTATTGTACTCAATTTTATATTAATTAATGTTTTAATTAATGAATTAACTTTTGAAATAAAACTATTTTGTATTGGTAGTTTTTTGGTAAGAGTTTTATTTTGATTTATTTTGTGTTTTTTAAGAAATAATAAACTACCAAAAAATACAAGGAGTATAATTAGCCCTTCTGGTCTTCCTAAAAAAACAACCAATGAATCAAGCCAAGAATTTATTTTTTGGATTAAAGTACCTGTGCCATTTGGGTTTGCTATTGTATCGCGAACCTTGTTACCGGGAGCTAATAACAACCAGGCCGATCCTGATGCTAACCCAAATAGATTAATAATTAAAGTTGAAGTTGATATTGTGGAATTGAAATATTTTTTTAAAAAATTTGAATTTACTATTAGTTTTAAAGTTAAAAAACTAATAACTGCAATACCAACATTTTCATTAGTTGCACCAGTTACAAATGCAATAATAAAAGTGAGAAATAAACTTTTAAAACTTATAGTCGGGATATGTTGAGAGTTTGAATTAAAGAAAATTTCGTTGTTATAACTTAAATAAAAAATTAAAATTGCAAACATCCACATATAGTTTGCGGATCCTGTCACCCAAAACATTGTTTGATAATGATATTTGCAGTTTGTTGTAAAGAAAAATAATATGGCAGAAAAAATAAAATAATGGAATTGGTATTTAAATTCCCTATTTGCAATATCCATTTCAATTTTATTATCAATATTCAGATTAGAGGTTTTTCTTGAGTTCTCATGGTAAAAAGACGATGTGCTAGAATTAAAATTAAATTTACTTTGATTCGAATAATAAATAATTTTCTTTGAACCATATAAAATATAACTTAAAATTAAAGTATTAAAGGTGGCATAAAAAAGTGGAGTATCAAATGTTCCTCTTGTCCAGAGTAAAATGCCTGCAATAAAATGAGAGATCATTCGACCTCCCCATTCAAAGTAATGTTTTTTTAAATTGAACAGCAATTCAATTAAAAAATAATTTTCTCCACGGGATAGCATTAAATAATTATAATCATCAGCTAATAGAGGGGTAAAAAAAGAACAAGCAAAAAATAAAACAAAATAAAGGGTAATAAATAAAAAGAATAGGGATCGAAATTGCAATTCTTGATTTTTAAAAAATTTATTCATATTTATTATTTTCAGAATATTTTTTAAAAGTAATTAATCCAACAAACATTCTCCAGCTATCTCGTAAGATATGAACTTTTGAGCCCGGTTGGTCTTTCCAGTTCACAGGTTGTTCAATTATTTTTTTCTTAGACAAATAAAGCGTAATTAATAATTGGGTATCAAAAAGCCATTTGTTATCATAACAATAAGTTAATAGCTTATTGTTTAATACAGTTGCTTTAAAAAGTTTTGCTCCACATTGGGAATCATAAACAGGAATATCAAAAATGACACTTAAGAGAGTTGCAAATATTCTTCCCATGAGATGACGTTTTAAAGTTCTTTCTACTTTATAACCAAGAGCTTTCCAACGACTACCAATAACTAAATCCAAGTCTTTATTTTTTTCAAAATTTAAAATTAAATTTTGAAGTTCAAGGGCGCCAGTTGCGCCATCACCATCCATAAAACCAATTATATCATAACAGTTTTTATTAATGGCTACTTGAAAACCATCTCTAAGGACAGCTCCCTTTCCTCGATTGGAATCAAAGTTTATCATTGAAATATTAAATCGTGTTGATTTAAAAGTTGTAATTATGGAGTTCATTTTTTGTGATTCATCATGGAGAGAACCATCATTTAAAAAAGTGAAATCTATAGAGTGATCTTGAAAAGTATTTAAATTCGACAATTCTTGAATTTGATTTAAGAACAAAGAAAGTCGATTCGATTCGTTAAAACAAGGAACGCAAATATTTATATACATATGAGTAAAAAAATAGGTGATTGGTTCTGTGATTGCAATTAAAAAAATACTTTGTCGTCTTACTTTCTAAACAAATAAGAAAATAAAATTGTGAAGCAATCAGACTTAAACATTAGCAATTATTAAAAATGCTTTTAATTAATTTTTTTACCTCATGTTCTGGCTTAACAACAAGATCAGGGGTTTGGTGTCGTGGAGTTGCATTAGGTGGAAGTAATTTAGTATCCATGTATCCAGGGCTATAGAGATAACTTTCAATCAAAGGTTGTTCATATTGTATAGAGTTAATTAACCCTCTTAGTCCATGTTTCGCTGACGAGTAACTTGCGCTAAGTGGATCGGGTTTATTGTCAGCAATATCAGAGCCAATAAAAATTATGATTTTTGTAGTTATTAAGTTTAATTTTTTTAAGGCTAATAATTCATGATAAAGTTGAGCTGGAAATAATAAGTTTACATTGTAGGCCCAAAGATGGTCTGCCCACTTTTTATCTTCGAAACGGCCATAGGGGCCGCCACCAGCTATATAAAAGATTATATCAGGTTTGAACTCTATAATTTTACTTTTAAGCAACTGACAATTTTCTAATTTTGAAAAATCACAATTAAACAAAACTTTATTGTTTTTATTTTTGAGGTCAATACTTAGTTGGACTTCACGATATTGAAGTTCATTTTGGAGTTCAACACCTTGCTGTTCTATTTTACGTGACACAAGTAGAAATTCTTTATTTTCATAATGTGATAGCTCATTATAGAGCGAAGCCCCAAAGCCTCTAGATGAGCCGAGTATAGCAATTTTAGAAAAATCATGAATAGAGTGGCGCTGCGACATAATTTATTTCTTTCAACCTTACTTTTTTTAATTAGAATTAAAAAGTTCATTTTAATACAAGGGGAATTTAAAGATCTTCCTTATTAATAATAAAACAAAAAACAAACAACTAAACTGCATATCAAAAAAAATTGCAATACAACCAGGTCACAATATGCCTAAAATAAAATTTTCGAAAGATCAAAGTGAAATCATTGTTGCTAAAGGAGTAAATCTTCGTCAAGCTTTACTTGACGCAGGAAAGCCAATAGCCTCATCCTGTGGGGGAGAGGGAGTCTGTGGTAAATGCTGGGTTAAAGTTATGGGAGGAGAAAATACACTTTTGCCACCAAATGAAATTGAAGATTTCTTAAAAGTAAAAAATGAACTTGGGCCCATCTATAGAATTTCTTGCCAAGTGACCGTTGAGGGGGATTTAATCATAGATGCTCCATATTGGTAACGACCTTCAATGATTTTATAAGATGGTATATGATGTGATAAAGAGAGTAGTGCACTTATAGAGTTAGAATGGAATATTATTTATGAAAAGTTTAAATTTTGAATTTAAAAATAAGACCTATCTTATAACAGGCGCAGGCAGTGGAATTGGTCGTGCGACTGCGAAACTATTTTATTCACAAGGTGCAAATTTAATTCTTGTTGGTCGACAAAAAAGTAAGCTCGAATCTCTTCAAAGTGAACTTTCTAAATTGGATTTAAACGAAAAAAGTACAAACGAAAAAGGTACAGTTGAAATCTATTCTTTTGATTTATCTCAAACCCAGCAAATTGATAGTTTATATCAAAATTTTAATAAAAAAGATTTAATAATTGACGGTTATGTGAATAACGCTGCTATCGAAGGAAAAATAGGATCAATTGATACTCTCACTCTTGCTGACTTTGATGAATGTTATAATATTAATGTCAAATCTTTATGGTATTCGATGCAAAAACAAGTTCAACTATTTTTAAAAAATAAAAATCAAGGTACCATTGTAAATATTTCGTCGATTGCAGGATTTAAAGCAATTCCTGAATCTTCACTTTATGTATCCTCTAAACATGCTGTTTTGGGGATAACTAAATCTGTAGCTCTAGAGCAAATCAAACATGGTATCCGTGTGAATGCAGTTTGCCCGGGGCCCGTTGATACCCCGATGTTAGATAGAATAATTGCTGATCGTAAATATAAATATGAAAATTCTTTACCCACGAAAAGAAGTGCTAAACCAGAGGAGATTGGCGAAGCCATTTTATGGTTGTCTTCACCTAAGTCTTCATATGTTGTTGGTAGTTCCTTTGTGGTTGATGGAGGCACGACAATATAATGATACAAGAAGTAGAAAATATCCCGCAAATGCCAGATTATTTAAAACAGTATATCACTCAGCAGGATTATTCAATGTATACAGCCATTGACCATGCTTGCTGGAGACATATAATGAGGTTGAATTCATATTTTTTTAAGGATCATGCCCATTCAAAATATTTAGAAGGTCTTCATGAATTTGGAATTAGTATTGAACGAGTTCCAAAAATTTCTGAGATGGATGAAAAACTAAAAAAATATGGGTGGCGTGCTGTTGGAATTACTGGTTTTATACCGGCACCAGAATTTTTAGAAATGCTGGCTCAGAGCATTTTACCAATTGCTTGTGATATGCGAAAAATCGAACATATTGATTATACTCCTTCACCTGATATTGTTCACGAGGCTGCCGGACATGCGCCAATCGTTGCGGATCCTGGGTATGCAAATTTACTTCATAAAATAGGTAAGGTTGCACGATATGCCATATATGCCAAAGAAGATAATATGGTTTACGAAGCAGTCTTAAAATTATCAGAAACTAAAGAAGATCCCCATAGTACTGAAAAAGATATTCAAGAGGCTCAAGAAGGATTAAATACGGCCCTTAAATCTGTTAAGTATGTCAGTGAAGCGCAAAAACTAACTCGGTTTGGTTGGTGGTCTACGGAATATGGTTTGTTTGTTGATAAAAATGGGAAAACTTTAATTTATGGTGCTGGTTTGTTGTCGTCAGTTGGGGAAAGTTATTTTTGTTTAAATCCTGAAGTTAAAAAAGTACAAATGACTATTGATTGTATGAATCAGGATTTTGATATTACGAAACCACAACCTCAGTTGTTTTACACTGATGATTTTTCAAAATTAGATGCCATTGTCGATGAGTTTTCAAAAACTATGGCGTATAAAATTGGAGGAGTGGCGGCCTTAAATAAAGCTTTAGAGGCAAGAACAGTTACTACAACTCAATTAGATTCGGGACTGCAGATAAGTGGAACGCTTGTAGATTATAAAACAAATTCTCAAGGTGAAATCATTTTTTTGAAGTATACTGGCTCCTGTCAACTATCAAAAGAAGAACTGCAGTATGTTGGTCACGGTGCAAATTATCATAAAGAAGGTTATAGCACTCCGCTTGGAGTTATAAAAAGTGTGAATAAGACTTCAAGTCAATTAACAAATGAAGACCTTAAAAATTTAGGATTTGTAGAGGGTAAAAAATCAAAATTAGAATTTTACTCTGGAATTGTCGTTACTGGAGTATTAAGTTCAGTTCTTCTGCATCAGGGCAAACTTCATGTAATTACTTTTAAAGATTGTGAAGTTAAATGGAATGAACAAGTCTTATTTGCACCTGAGTGGGGTGATTTTGATATGGCTTGTGGTTCAGAAGTGGTTTCAGTTTTTGGTGGGGCGGCTGATCGAGATGCCTTTGTTAAAGAAACAATTGGAATGTGTTCAAAGGCAAGAGTACAAAAATGTAATTTGATAGATGAGAATAAATCGCTAGTAACAATGTACCAACAAGTAAGAGATTTGCGTGAACAAAATCTTTGGAATAAAGATGTGGAGCATTCTATAAGGCAAATTGCAACAAAACTTGATCAACAGTATCCACTAGATTGGTTATTGCGATTCGAAATTTTAGAATTTTTAAAATTAAATAACTCTAAGACCGATTTAGTAGAAAAGTTAATAGCTCAACTTAATCAACTTTCTAAAAATGCCCCAAACATTAAAATGTTAATTGATCGAGGATTTAAGTTATTAGTTAGTTAACTTTTTTTAATTTTTTTTGTTGACGATGTTTTGGAACATTGTTTTCATTAATTTAAGAACAATTAAGAAATAAAAAATAAGTGCATAACAACAAGGAGAAACTATGAATAAAGCACAATTAATCACTAAGATTGCAACTGAAGGTAAATGGAGCAAAGCTGATACTGAAAGATTTCTTGATATGACTCTTGATCATATTAGAAAAGCAGTTAAAAAAGGTGATGATGTTAAGTTAGTAGGTTTTGGAACTTTCACTAAAGCTAAAAGAAAAGCAAGAATTGGTCGTAACCCACAAACTGGTAAACCAATAAAAATTGCTGCAACTAATTATCCTAAATTCAGACCAGGTGCTGAATTCAAAACTTTAGTAAAATAATTAATTTTTATTAAGTTTTAAATGAATTTAAATAAAAAAGCCGTAGAACATTTATCTACGGCTTTTTTTATATTTATAAGAATAATGAGTAACGACATTCTAACGAGAAGTGCTAAAGCTACTTAATTCATTTTTTGTAAATAATGATATTAAATTTAAGCCTTTTTCGTTCATCTTAACTTTTGAATTTTCACCACGATCGATCACACATAAAACATTTTCAACAAGTGCACCATCATTTTTAAGATCTTGTGCAGATAAGAAAACTTGGCCACCTGTCGTAACAATATCCTCCACAATGCATAATTTTTTATTTTTAATCTCTAAACCTTCAGCGAACTTACAAGTTCCGTATTCTTTTGCGGTTTTTCGAACAAATACGCATGGGATGCCTGTTTTAAGTGAAATTGCAGTGGCTATAGGAATTCCACCCATTTCTAGGGCAGCGAGTGCTTCTGTTCCCTTTGGAATTAAAGTTACCATTTGTTCGGCAATTGCGTTTAGGAGCGAAGGTTGAGATTCAAATCTATATTTATCAAAATACTCATTTGATATTTGACCTGAGCGTAATTTAAACTCGCCTGTCAAATGGGAAACTTTAAATATTTGCTGAGCTAATTCTTGTCGGTTCATATTTGACTCCAAATTATTTCTTTTTTTTATCATTTTAGGTTGTAATTGACTCAAACAAAACTTTTTTACGGCATACTTTATGCTTACTAAAACTTTTGGTGTCGAAAGGACAACATTTTTTATTTATTTTGGCAAGATTAGAAGTGAGCGCGTAATATGACTATTTGGAAGGTAATTTTAATTTTGATATTTTTAACGATTTTGTCATTTAGTGGCATGAAACTGCTTTATAATATTGAACATCATATGGTATCCCCAGCAGTAAATAATTTATGACAATGTTTACTGGTTTTGAATAAAATCACATATTTCTTGTTCTGATTTTTTGATACCCCAAATATTTTCCAGCGTTCGAACTAAAAATGATTTAGCTGTACCATGAATGGCAGCTGGAGAAAGATCATATATCAATAATCGTGGTGAAAAACAAAAATCCACTAATCTATCTTTGAGCCATGATATATCTTGTCCTCTTTGAGAAGCTCCATGCCATTGTTTTATTGCTGCGGTTAAATCTATTGAATTGTAATATAGAACAGGGGCAAAGTTAGTTATTTTTAAATTTTTAAAAAAGAATAGTTGAATAAAGGGGCTAGTATTATTTCCATTTAATCCCTCTGAGGATTGATTGTGACCCAACTGAAAATTATTAAAATCAATATCTGTTGCATGCATGAACCATATTGGAAATATATTTTTGCGATTCAAGTTAAAAAGTTTATACGAGTTTTCAAAAGGTATAATAGTATCCCAAGTATCATGTAATAAAAGAGTAGGAGTTTGAATTTTTGAAGCAAAATTATCAATTTTATAATCATGAAATGCATCTGGTGCTGTTGCTGGTGTTCCACGGGTGAAATCAAAAATTCTACGTGCAAAAGGATCAAAAAACTTTTGATATTCAAAAAGTAAATTTGAATTTTTGGTAATTAAAATAGGAAGAGTATCTAGGTAATTTGATTGTGATTCAAGATCCATAAGTGGAGATTGGAGAACTATTGCATTAGGTTTAATTGTGCTGTTTAGATATCCATTAAGAGCAACATAACCACCCAAAGAGTTTCCGTAAAATCCAATTTTATTTGTGTTTACTTCTTTTAATAGGGGTGTCGCATTAGCAGCTCTAATAAAATCTTCATAATAATTTTTTAAGTTACGACCAGCATAAAAACGATTGTGTACAATTAATATTGAAATTTGATTTAATAAAAATGGTGCGCCGACACCTGCAATATTTGAAGGAGAAATATTGGAGTACCAAATTGTACCAATTGAAGTTTTTGGATCATATCCAGGTCCGTCGTCATCAGCATGAATAAATCCATTTACTGCATTAGGTCGTTCTGCCCATTTGCGGTCGACGAGTTCACCAGTCCAATTAATTCCAATATAAGGATCTGAAACAATGAGGAGTGGACAAGAATTTTTGCAGGCAGGAATAAATTGGGCGTATACAGATTCTGTATTTAAGTTGGATTTTATTTTTAATAATTTTATAGGAAATGATTTTCCTATAACTGAATAACTGGAACTTCCTAGGATCTCGATACTGAGAGTTTCATTCTCTGCGTGGGCAAGAGTATTAATTATCGACACAAATATTAAACCCAAAAGATTTAAAATTAATATTGTTTTCATATACTCACAATAATAAAGACAAAAATTTTGTTGTACAGAGAAATACTTATTAATTTTTAATTGCGTCAGATTGTTTGTAGACTCATTTTTTAAACTGCATTGAAAAATAAACAGTCGTTAATGTATTAGACGAAAGGCGAGTAATTAATCTACGAGTTGTTTCAATATGATATACGAAGGAAAATATTTTTGAAGAGGTAAAAGAAGTATGGGACAATCTTAAGACGGGGATGGGGAAATTTATGAATATCAAAGTAAATCAGACTTTTTCGATCCGAACTAATCAAGGTTTTACAATGTTAACAATAATTGGGTTTCTTGGAGTATTAATAACCTCAGGATTAGCACTATATACTTACTCTTTAAAATCAAGATATGCAGATTTAGCAATTAAAGATGATTTGGCAGAAGGTATTTTAACAAATGGAATTATGGATTATGTTGTGCATTCTGTGAAATCAAAATGGTGTATTGGGAGTTATTGGACTGAGGATAAAGCAGCGTGTTTGCGAAATGATTTTAAACACGATGGCTCAATTAGAAGATTATTAGCATCAAATTCAGAACTTATAACTATTGGTGAAAACTTAATTGTGCAACAGCAAAAGGGTCGTTTGGTTGCTGATGATTTTGCTCAGTTTAAAAGTTGTGGACAAGATTTATTAAACAAAATTCCTCAAAATCAAATTGACTTCCAAATTTGGACTTCGAATTGGATTAAATGTTTAAGTTTAAACGAAATCACAGGAGAAATAAGCTTAAACCTAGATAGAATTCCATCGAACCATCCAGTTCGGAGTCTGGTAGAGGTAAATAGTGCAAAATATAAAACTTTAGGGTTTCAAAAAGCAGTTATTAATTTAAGAAAATCAAATAAAGTAGAAACTCCAAATTATGGGCGTGAAGTAAATCTTGAGTTAACAGTAAGTATTATAAGAAATAATTTAAGTCCAATAGTTGTCCGTTCTTTGATGTCTGCGACTCCAGTTGAACTTAACAGATATTCTTTATTAGTTGCTGGTGATCTTCATCTTGAATCATCCCAAATTCCTGCTGAATTAAAAAAAGGGTTGTATATTGCAAATTCATTAAGTTTACCTTCATCAGAAACTTCTCATCCCCCTGTTGGGGTGCATTTTGAAAGTCCTGTTTTTATTAATCAAAGAATAATTCTTCCAAACAAAAGTGAAATTGAGAAAGTTGATTATCAAAGTCTTCATAAGGAAATAAGGCCAAATGTTATTTTTGCAGATAATTTATATTTAGGTTATGATTTTGCAAAAAAATCAGATAAAACTATAGGGAGCAATGTATCTTCTCTACTTGATACGTCAAATTGCACGAGTTCAACAGGTGCAGGTTCTGTTTGTCAGGATGGTGATATTTTTAAGAGTAATGAAAATAATAAACTCATTCACTCAAAATTATTCTTGCGAAATAGTATTTCTTTGCAAGGTTATGATGGCGGGTTAGATTATATTGCTGGTCCTAATTTATCAGGACAAAAAGATAATGATACTAGTACAGGTCGGATAATTAAAGCTTGTTCAAATTTAAATGCTTCGCAATCAGATTTAAATATTACAATGGGAAATCAACTAAAATATTTAAATATTGGGATTAGTGAAAACTTATTTTTTTGGGACAATACTTCAAATACTTCTAGCTCTAATTTTTCGCTACGCAATAGCAATCGCTTTCAATCTCCAAAGTCTGATATTCCCAGAGGAGCTCATTCAAAATGTTACATTGATCGTGATAATGACGAAACAATTATAAAGCCTCAAATATATGGTGCACGATCAAAAGTTAAAGTTAAGGAGAATGGAACAAATATTTTTAAAGATGTTTTTCAAGTCACATATAAACAGGGATTTGATATAAATAATGTTGTAGGAATTCCTACTCCCGAATTATTTAATGATCAAGGAAGCGAACTGGGAAAATGTCCAAAAAATCGAAAGATATCACAGTTTGATGCTCTAAAAGGAGATTTTAGTGATAAAGCAAAAGTTATTTTAAATTTAGAATATTATCTAGAAGCTGGAGATCGTTTACAAACTATTAATCAAATTAGAAATAATTATCTTCCAATTTTACGTATTGAAGATGCATTAGATTCAGTATTTCCAAGTTCAGGTTATGGTTTTGAAGATCTTACAGATAAAATTAGTTCAAGTATTGAAGTGTTCTTAAACGTTGATAATAAAGGATTAGCCAGAACCACAGAAGAAATATTTGGGGCATGTAATTCAGGAATAAAGGGGCATCAGGTAAATAATAAGGCGGTCATTTATTGTACGAAAGCCTTATTGGGTTTGAATAGTAATTTAAAACGTTCAGGCAATTCACTTTTGGTTCGAGAGCAAATCATACAATATATTAAAATATGGAAAGAAATGATGAATTTTAGAATTGGTGCTATTTGCCAAGACAAATCTACTGGAAGTAGTGCGAATTGTCTTTATGGCGATACAAATGACGATTCAAAAAAACTTCGTACCATTAAAAAAAGTATTCGTTACCAAATTGGTGAATTATTAGTTAGTATGACTTCCAAATATAAAACCAATACTTTTACTAGTGCTGATGATGGACATTATAAAAAAAATGTTGATGAGGCAATTACGTTAATTAATGAAAAATACAATCAAGTTTTAAATGAACTAAATACTGCACAAAGTGAACTTGCAACAGCAAGCAGTAAAAGCTGTCCACAAATATGTACTGGAGGAGGTATTGATATAAATGGAGTTGCCATTCCCCAAACGTGTTCTCCTGATGCGGCTTGCGAAGCAAGTAAAGTTGCAGCTCAAACACTAGCTCAAACAAAAATTGATCAAATTAACAGTGTTTCTGGTGGGGATTTTGTAAGATTGAATTCTGATTATGATAAATTAAGTGCTATTGCAAATTTAGAAAGTAGAAGCAATGCTCTAGTTAGTATTGGTAATGAACTTGATGCCATACAAGAAGATTTAATTGATGTTATTGGTGATGTAGAAGTTGCCATGCCAACCGGTGAACAGGAACTTAAATTTAATATTGGAACTTCTGATACAGAAGTTTTAAAATCTGCTTATGATCCACGAGCTTTTATACTAAAAGGTGGTATTCCAAAATCAAATAATAGATTTGTATTTTTTTATAAAATTAAGTTAAATGCATTTGACCCCTCTTATAGTTATTCTGAGGTTTCATTAAAAGATAAATGTTCAAATGCAAATGATTGCGAAATTAAATGTTTAGAAGGTGAAAAAACTGAACCGGTTATTAGAGCATATATTATTGGTAGTTCTTTTTCTAAAAATAAATGTCTTGAGTTCATATCTACTCGTCAAGTTTATCAAGATGATGGCAAAGGTAATACAATTGCACTTTTTACTGGTGGATTTGATAATACAGTTTCAGTGAGTGTAGATCCAACTTCAAATTCAGATACAAATAAATATATTGTTACAGGTGGCACAGCTAGTATAACTCGATATAAAGAGTTACAAGAGGCTGCTAAAATTGAACATATGGGGTTTTATGAATTTGCTTGCAATATGGTTTCAGCTTTTAAAGGTAAATCAGATGATGAAGATCAGACAGAAGAGGCAGTAAAGTTAGCAATCAATGGGGGATTTAATGATCCTGCAAAGCCTTCTTTATCTTTTTTGGATCAAACGAATCATTCATGGTATTTTGCACCTATAAATCCCTACAATCATTTTTTAGATATTGAAGATGAAAGTTATGACGTAGATCCTAGTCATACAGATAATACCCAAAATATTGAAATTTCATCGGACTCAATTCCAGATTTTAAGGATGAGTCTGAAAATAACTCAACTATTGAAGATATAGAAACTTCTCAGCTATTTAGTGAGGATGCTTTTCAAGTGCAATCGATTGCTGCAAATTGTACTATTAAAAAAAATGTAAAAATATATACGGGATTTTTAGTTTGTCGACATTTAATAATTGAAAATGGTAGGACGGAACCGTTACAAATAATCGGTACTGTTATTGCTGGCAGGGTAACTATACCTTCAGATGCTGTTCAATATGGTGTTTATTTTAAATCAATTTTTCATCCAGATGCTAAACGTAATTTATTAAAATCCGTAGCGGATTGTAATAAAGCAATTGATGCTAATCCAGTTTGGTTTAGACCTGAAATGAACATTGACGATATTGGGAGGCTTGCAAAATTAGCAGCCCTTGATGAGTGTTCAGTTATTAATTTAAGAAATAAAGCGCAACCTTTTAGCTGGAGCAAGGTTGATCCAGATTGTGGACTTGTAGGTAAGTTTACAGCAGCAAAATCTAGAGGTCCTAATTATTCTGAAAGGATGATGTGTAAAGATAATGTTGAAAACTATTTTATTACAGAAAGATGGAGAAGTACTCCATAATGAAAAAGGTTTTACAATTGCTGAAGCTTTAGTAACAGCTACAATTGTTGTTATAATTGCCTCAATAATTGCACAGACAACTTCTTCGGCTTCTAGATATTATAAGAGGTTGATGGATAAAAGAGGGCAAGAACGACAATTGGTAAACATGATAAATCGTATGAAGGCAGATGTCGATCAATTTGAAATTGGTTTTGATCCAGATGAAAAAATTGAGGAGGTCTATCCAACAAAGAATGACTTTCCTTATTATTGGAATAGTCGATATGATTATGTGACAGCAAATGAATGTATTAGTGAAATTTATAAGAATACCATAAGTGAGTGTCCATTAGAGGGGAGAATGGCATATTTAATTCAACCCGTAAAGAATATGCCGGGTTTATTTAAGGTAACAATTAAGTCTTTTCATTCTAGTCTTGCACTTAAAGACGATGATTTTAAGACTGTAACAGTTTTTATTAAGTCCCATTGAGAGGAAGAAATAGTCTATGTATTTGACACAAAAAGGATATACGATAGCTGAAATATTAGTTGCCGTGGGAATTACTTCAATTACTACACTTGCGTTTACGCAAGTATTTTCCTGGTATGTGAATACGACTAATAATCTTACAGTTGCTTTAGAGCGAGAAGAAGATTTATCTACTGGTGGACATTATGTATTAAATACTTTAGAGCGAGCAAAAAATTCATTTAATGTGATCGTGTTAGATGATGAAAAAGGTAATAATTTTTTTGATTTCTTTCCTAAAGTACCACTTTCATGTGTTACAAATTTGACTGAGCAAAGACAAATTATTTTAAATTTAAAAAACAATCAGGAAATATTTTTTCTTGAAACTGATCCAGATTGGAAACATACTTTAATTTTTGATCCCACCAGAATAATAAATGATTCTGGACATTGTTTAGATCTTACAAAAGTAGAGAATACAATACAAGAAGTTCAGAAATTGATTCCAATAACTGAAGGTCAACCTATAGCAAATTTTAATACTCATAATAATACAACTGAGGTTAATCAAAAAGGTCTCAAACAATGTTTGGATGATTATGAATTAATAGATTTTAATCACTCCCAAGAAAAAATCAAAACAACTGATCAACAAAAAAATATTTTTTATCTTTTTAAAATACCAGAATATTTAGCTCCAGTCGCTTCTACAAAATGTGAATTGAAATCGTATTTTTACTTAAGTAAGTGGACGGGTTCTAATTTTGAATCAGTAAATTTTGATGGACTTATAAACGCATCTCATCCTCTTCGTTTTACAAATAGTAACTATGAGTCGGTCAATGATTTAAATTATTTTATAGGAAAAATTCCATATACTGCAGGTGCCGCAAGTTTTTTTTCGGTCGATCGAGTGAGATTAGTAAAATATAAACTTGAGTCTATTAAAATAAAAGGGATCGATACCGCTGCATTGTATAGATATTATATGACTGAAAAAGAAGGAGCAGATTCAAGTTGTTTAGGTAATTATTGTCCAGAGTTTAAAATCAGTGTTGCGCAAGGAGTGAAAGAAGTAAAATTTAGAAGACCTTCTGTTCAAAGTGCAATTGTAAGTTTTGATATAATTCGAGATCTCAATTTATCAAATGAAAAAAATAAGACTCTCACATCACCAACTACTCAATCCATTTCGGAATAATAATGAGGAGGAAGTATATGGAATTAATAAAAAATAAATTTCTAAATCCCTTCATTTTTTGTTTGGGATTAATTAATGTAAGTATTTACAGTTGGGCTAGTAGTGAAATATCGGTGAACGTAAAAGAAGAAGGACTAGTTGAATTTGATGGGTCATCTGCACCTTTTAAGGATTCGCCTAATTCTGTAGATGTTTTGTTGAGGTTATCTTGCTCACATGCTAATACGAGAACATATAATAATATGTTGGGTGGTCGAACATTGATTGTTCCAGTTATACGATTAACTACCAGTAACCAATCAGTGGTATGGAAAGGCTTTGATTCAACAAATCCTGATGTCAGTAAGAGAGATCGAGTTCCCTCTGATTTTTTTCAAAATCCAAGTAAATTTATTCCATCTTGGTTTGCACGGCCCAATACTTGTTATCGTCGTAAAAAATGTAATAATGATCAAACTTCTTCAAATTTAAAATTTGTTTGTACCGGAAAGGGATGTCCAACAGGAAATTCGGCTTCAGTAATCGGAGAAGCTTATAATGGTTCGCAATCAACTTCTGGAGTGGTAAAATTAAAAATTCCAATTTCATTAGAAATGGCTCAAGCAGCAAAAACAAATTGGTTATTAAATGGTACAAATTTAGGTATAAGTTTATCATTTTATCAAGTCTCATTGACTAGAAGCTGTCCATGGTACAATAAAAATTGTCAACGCTATTCTAGATTTGTGTCTAGGGGAGCTGCCGTTGATTATACTCTTGGAAAAGCAGATTGGAATGGAACTCAATATTACCAAACCGTAAACTTTATGGGAGGATATTGTGGAACATATACATCTCCTTTGATTTTATATTTTGATGATAAAAAACCAAATTTTACTGGTATTGCTGATAACAGTTTTGTTTCTCCGGGTGATTCTATATACTGGCCAGAAAAAAACTCAAATGCATACTTCTTATCAATCGATAAAAATAAAAATAAAATAATAGATTCAGAAGATGAGTTGTTTGGTTCAAATGGAATGGCTGAAAATAACAATGGATTTGATATTTTAAAAAAATTAGATACAAATAACGACAATATAATTGATTCAAAAGATAATGAATTTAAAAATCTCCTGCTTTGGAAAGATTCAACAGGGGTGGGCACAAGTCTTCCACAAGATGTAATTCCGATTTCTAAAATGGGAATAACTAAAATTTCTTTAAAATATAAAACCCTTTTGATTCCATTTGGGGCGCGTGCAAAAGAGAAACAACATGCCGATTTTGAATTTGTTAAAAATAACAAAACCCAAAATGGAAAAATTGTGGATGTTTGGTTTGGTCAAGTTGGGGGTTAGGGGTTAGAAATTAATGAGTTCTTAACTTGATTTTTTATCCAATTTAAATAATTGGTGCTTCCACCTCTAATTTCAAAATAAATAATTGCTGGTACTTCATAGGTGTGAAGTTCTAAAATTATTTTTTCACAATCCTTATAAAATTTATTAGTAGTTTTTAAAATCATCACGCACTCTTTTTCAATCTCTATTTTATTATTCCATTCAAAAATAGAAGTACCTTGTGGAAAAATATTTGCACAAGCTATAATTTTTTTTTCAATCAAAGTTTTTGCGATTTTAGTAGCGATTTCAGAATTTGGACAAGTTGTATAGATAATTATTTCTTTTTGGATCATAGTCTAGCTAACCTTTTTAAAATTATAAAATTAAATATCTGCTCATCATGATTAAGCCTGATTGTTTCGCGATTAAATCAGACATAATCCTGCGCCGTTATTTTCTTGTTTGTTTGGGGCGAACTTCAAACACCCCGTATTATAAAAAACCAAACTAAAGTCGTTTAGCAATTTAAAAATTAATGTATATGAACTGACTCGACAAAAGGAAAGTCTTAATTGAGATATATTGTCAGCGGGTGTAATGATCAATATGCTTAGACTATATGAAGACAATAAAATTCAAGTTCCTTTTTTATATTCTAATTAATTGTATATCGATTATATTTACACATTCTGTTCTAGCTCAAAATACTGAGCCTGTCGCAACGAGTATTCCTGAAGCCTCTAAATCTATTTTAAATGATGATTTAGTGGACGATGAAGATTCGGCAACCCCTCTAAATAAAGATTCTCGGCTAGATTCAGATGATCAAATTTCAAAAGTTTTTCGAAACATGGTTGTAGTACAAAGAAAAGCTAAAAATAAAGCTAAATCTTTTTTATTTACAACTATTATGGGATTTGACTTTTCTGATGGGCCTGCAACTTTTTATACGCTAAATACAAATTTTGGTTATGCAATTAATGATTTTTGGGAAGTGTATATTAACTATGTTCCTCAGTTTTATGTTATTGAAAGAGGAATTGTTAAAAAAGTTGCGGCCCTTGAATTGGCTGATCCTAATAAAAAGGCAGCAATCGAATATGTAAAACCAAAAAATCAAGTGGGTGTTGAAATACTTTGGGCACCCGCTTATGGAAAAGATAGTTGGGGTCCTTATAGTATTATTAGAAGTGATACATTTTTTAAAATTGGTATGAGTCAAACTAAATTTGAGAATGGGCAAAAGGGAACTCGATACGCTCTGATGGGTGGTAAAACATTTTTTGTTGCTAAGTATTTTAATACTCGTGTAGCAGGTGGCTTTCACCATATGCAAACATTTGTAGATAAAGAAACAAAATTTAATACATTATTATTTCTTGAAGGTGGATTTGTATTTTATTTTTAAAGAAAAGTTAGTTTAATTTAAGTTTTAAAAAAACACGGAGGATTTTGGTTATGTACGGTTTAGAATTATTATTGAAACATGGTGGAGTAACAGGTTGGGTAATTATACTATTAGGAATATTACTAGTTGTTGTTGCTATGGAAAGAGTTTATTTTTTATTTTTTAAATATTCGATGGATGTTGAGCAGGCCTTAAATAAAGTTAGAAATTTTGTTCTCAAAAAATCATACACTGAAGCAATTCAAGTTTGTAACTCAATATCTGATTCACCGGAACTTAACGTAGTAAAGGTTGGTATATTATCTGCAGAACATGGTCGAGAAGCAATGAAATCGGCCTTGGGCGGTGCAATTTTAGAAGTTTCAAAAAATTGTGAAAAAAGAATCTCATTAATTGCATTGATTGCTGGGGTTTCTACTTTATTGGGATTGTTAGGAACAATTTCTGGATTAATAAAAACATTCAGTGCACTTGCTCAAGCTGATGCATCACAAAAAGCAGAGTTACTTGGACTTGGAATTTCTGAAGCAATGTATGCTACTGCTGCCGGACTAATTTTAGGGATTTCAGCAATGGCAATTCACTCATTATGCTCTTCAAAAGGCGATGAAATAATCGGAAACGCAAGGGATCTAATGTATAAAATCGTAGCTTGGGTTGAGCAATCCGAAAGAGGTTCAACAAATGAATGATGATTTTTACGGAGGTGAGATAAAATCAAAAGGTCTAGATGAATTAAATATAGTTCCAATTCTGGATATGTTTATTTCAATTATATTCTTTTTATTACTTTCAACCTCAATGATTGGATTGACTAAACAAGTGATTCCTCCCTCCGCAACTAAGGCAATTACAAGTGAAGAGAGTAGTCTTCCTGTAAATCCAAGAATTATCGTAATAGGTACTTTAGATAAAATGAACGCGATACTAAAATGGGAAGGTAATAAACCTGGTTCTGTGAAAGTTGAAATAACTTCTGATTACCTTACTAAACCAAAGCAGGTTGTTGATGATATTAAAAAGATGGTGGGTGATTTTAAAAAAGAACATCCCTCTGAGAAAACTATTCAAGTTACTTTAAAAAGTGATTTGCCTTATCAAATTTTAATTTCTGTAATGGACGGAGTTAGAGAGCATCTGCCAGATGTTGTTCTTACTTCTTATCAAACAGCAGAGAGTATACAGGAGTAAATAATGAGCGCAAATGTTGGCGGAGGAAAAAAAGGAACAATTATATTAAATCTTACCTCAATGATCGATGTTTCTGCCATCATTATTATTTTTTTAGTTATGGGTACAGTGTTTGGTCCATCAGCAATTGAAGCTCCACCAGAGATAAAATTTCCTAAATCTTTTAATAAGGATATAGTTGATAATGCCCCTCAAGTGATTATTAAAGCTGATAAAATAGATATTACGTTTTTACATCGAGATGTAGAATTAAATTATGTCCTTGATAATAATGAAGAGAAATTAAAAGTATTAAAAGCAGAAATTAAAAATTATATAGAAAATATGCCAGAAAGTGCTAGGGCTGGAGGGATATTACTTAACATCATTGCAGATAAAGCAGCTCCTTATAAGGTTATTTATGAAGTCAGTAGTTTTTTTCGACAAAACGGTTTTCAAAGTATGCTATTTGTTGCTGAGGGGAATTAGTGAAAAAAATAAATTTTATTTTAAGTAAAATTTTAAGTTCATTGATAATAGTTACGATTTTTATTAGCGTAATTTCTTTTGCAAATGCGCAAACGGCAACAAAAGTTAAAGCAAAGACTTCAACTGCAAATATCAAGAAAATGATAAGTGATATAAAAGTACAAGAGTCTGTAGTTGATTTGTTGTCAAAACGAATTTTAATTAAAAATTTAAGTAAAGAAAAACTAATCTATTCTCAATGGAATGATGTGAGGATTTATTTACTAAATAACCCTCAACTTGGTTATGATTTTATTTATAAATGGGATAAGATTCGTCCTACAGATAAAGCAATCAATGGCAAAGAGCAAGAAGTTAATAGTCAAATCGAGCGAGCAGATAATTTAGTTGAGAGATATAAATTTAATAAAGCTTTCAAAATTTACCAAGAAGTTGCATTAAGTTTAAAAAAAGAAATTCAAAAAGGAAAACGTGAAAATCAATTTTTATATGGAGTCATGTTGCAATCAATGGGGCGGGCACTGTTTGGTGCTGGTCGATATGAAGAAGCCATTGAAGTTTATCAATGGATTCCTCAAGATTATCCCCGCTTAAGACAAGTTATGTTTGAAAAAATGTGGGCTGGTTTTAGAGCTGGTCGCTTGGATATTTCCTTGGGAGCTATAGGATCACAAGAATCATCTTACTTTTCTTCAGTTATTGAACCAGAAACGTATTTGTTAAAAGTTTATATATTTAAAAAACTTTGCAGAGATGACGATATTAAAGAACTTAGAAAAGAAATTGATACTGTAAAAATAAAATTAAATAATCCAAATGCTGATTTTTATAATGAATGGGTTATGTCTGATATAGAATATTTATCTCTGCAAAATTTAACTAAAATTGAACCCAATAGCGACAAAAGAGGATCAGTTTCGGCAATTGATCGTAGAAAAGAAATAGATTCAATTCAAGGTATTTTAAAAAAGAAATATGAAAATGATAAAGAGCGCATTCGTAAAGGTATTGATCAAACATTAGCTTATTCTTATGTCGCACTTGGAACTAAAGATTTTACATTTATTAAACAAAAAGAATTTGATCGGGCTGCATTAATGGAAAAAGGAGATGAAATTTGGCCTGCAATGGATGCAGAAGATTGGTTAGATGAAATGAATGGGCATATTTATATCGGAGAGAGCTTATGCAAAACAGAAGCTCAATAATTATTTTGAATTCCATAAAACGTGTATCGCTTTATTCGTTAATTTTTTTTATTAGTTTTACTCAATCAACATTTTTCTTGTATGCACAAAATAAAAATGAAGTTGATATTAAAAAAAAGTTTCATGGTCGATATTCAGATGATTTGCTAATACCTTCAGAAGATTCTAAAAGTGAAAAATCAGTTAAAGACTTAAAAACTTTAATAGAAGGTTTGGACTCACTTATTAAAGTTGAAAAAAATGAAGAAAAAAAATTAAATTTATATTTTTCGAAGGGATCTGCACATCTTAATATTGCAAAAAATTATCGACTCTCAATTAAACAGAACCCAAGTTTTATTGATAAAGAGCAAGATAACTTAAGAAAAGTAATCAAAATAGCAGAGTTTATCGAAAAAAATAAAAAAGCAGGTCCCTTATTATTATCTCGTACTTATCATATGCACGGGTTGGCTTTTTTATTTTTGAAAGACGAGCTAAAGACGGTAGATTTATTTGCAAAAGCAATTGAGATACATCGAGATGCACCTGTTAATCCAAGACTATCAGTTTATATTGCTGAATATCTTTTTGATAAAGAAAAATATTCAGAAGCTCTACCTCGTTATAGTGATTTTTTTGATAAGTTATCACAAGAAGAAAAAGCGATGGTAATTTATAAATCGGCTTGGTGTTTTGTTCTTACAAAACAATATGCAAATGCCGAAAAAGCCTTTTTAAAAGTAATTGGAAAAAATTGGGCTGGTGATTTTGCAGTAGATAGTTTAAAAGATCTTTCATTTACTGTAGCTTCACATATGAGTGAGCAGGAGGTATTAGACTTTGGGCGCGAAAACTTTACAGGGAAAATTTTAAACTTACTAGTGGATTTTTACACTGAAACATACATGGTCTACATCAAACAAAGTGGAAATATAGATAGAACGCTTCTGTTTAACGAAGTTATTAAATTAGAGAAAAGGCCAGAACGTAAAGTTGCACTTTCTGTTAAAAAATATTCTTCACATCAAAAAGAATATGCTTCAGTAGTTCCTATGGAAGATTTAAAAGCAATTGAAAAGTTATTGATTGATTACAAAATAAAACCAAATTCAGAAGAGTTTAAATATTTTGCCTCAGAACTTGAAAATGAAGTACTAAGAACAACAAAAGCCTATGCAGAAACTATTGCCAAAAAAGTTAAAACACCAGAAAAATTAGATGATATGATTATGAGTCAAACTCTTGATCGTGTTTTAAAATTTCATATAGATTGGTTTCCAGAATCACCAAAAATTGCAAATTCATATCGAGTAAGTTTAGACAATTGCTTGTTCTCTAAAAATATTGCTTGTTCGATAAGGGTTTCCCGAGAGATTTTGAAAAAAGATTTTTTAAAAGAAATTTGGGAACGAGCTAGATATGACTTAATTACATCTTTAGATAAAGAAACTCAATCAAACCCTAAGGCTAAAGATGATCTTTATAATGAATTAGTTATGTTTAGTAAAGAACAAGAAGCTTCTAAGCATTGGCTTATTTTTAGTAAGAGATTAACTGGATTACAAGTTGATAATAAAAAATACGATGAAGCTGAACCCATTTTACTTAAAATTTATCAAAAAGAGATTACAGTTGAAAATCTTTATCGCTATTTATTTTGTATGTACAAACAAAATAAATACAAAGAGGTAATTGCATATTTGCCAAAGTCTCCTAAGGAGGGGCAATATTTTGATGAAATACAAATTTTGATGCGTGAATCAAGTTTACAATTAGCGCTTGAGTCGGCAAAAGCAGATGATTTTGATAAATATGAATCTTATCTTGCGCAGTTTATGAGTTTAAAACCTGAACCTTCAAAAGCTGATTTGGCAAGAGTTGATTATTATCAAAAATTGATTGATAAAAATCAATCTCCAAAAGTTTTAGGATTATTAAGTACAGCCCCTCATCAAATTCGTTTTGGTCCAACATTTACAAAAATCTCAAGTCAAATTTTAATCTATCATTTAAAAGAAGGTAAATTTAAAGAAGCATATACTTATCTTTCAAAAGATAGCAAATTTGGCTTGTATCCAGAATTTAATTCACTCTGGGTTCGTTCTACAATTGGAAGTGGAATCCAATTAACAGTTGCAGATTATAAAATTGTTTCTCAATTTAAGGGTGAAGAAAAATCAAGCGTATTGGGTTTATTAGCTGTGAGTTATCCAGAAGAAGTAGTCAAATACTTTGAAGCATTTCCTCCAAACGATGATCGAGAGAAAAAAATATATTTATTGTGTTTACAATGGAGAGAAGGACAAAGAGAAGTAAATTTTACATCTAAACAGTTTGAAGAATTAAAGTCAGTAATTCCTGCAGATTTATTAAATACGCAAACGACTTCTTCTGAAAAACTTTCTGGATATTTAGAATTTCCTGATATTAAGTGGTCAGAAAAAAGGCTAGAAAAAGTTATGCCAGATGCTGTCAGTCGTATTCGAGCCATTCGTCCCCAAGTTTTGAGAGATGTAAAAAATAAAGGTATTCCTGTACAAAAAAGAATTCTCACAAGAGCTTTAAATAATGAAATTCGAATGGTAGAATTTTTTAAAAATGCACCGGTACCAAAGGGACTTTCAGATGATAATGTAGCAGCCTATAAAAAAGAATTAGAAGAAATTGCAAAAGAATTTGAACAACAGGCTGACGAATTTAAGAAAATGATAGAAAACTTAGATCAAAAATTAATTGATTCAAAAAAAGAAGAAATGTTTCCTCCAGAAAAAATGAGTTCTTGGCCTCTTCCAAGTAATGATATTTCGACTTTAGTCCAGACCTTAGTGACTCAAAATAATCACTTTGGTGCATTGGTTGTTTTAGAAACTCAAAGAGCCATTGATAAAATTACTTTGCAAGATTATCATAAGTTAAGATCCTTTGTGATTTTATCAAAGCATAAAAATTCGATTTCATCTAAGTATGTTTTTGATGAGCTTAGTTTAAGTAAACAAGATGATTTAATTTTGAGTTGGAAAACATTAATAGGTAAAAATACGGAGATGCCAAAACAATGAAATCGAAATTAAAATCTAAATTATTTTTTATTATTTTTTTAATAGTTTTGGATTCAAATAGTATTTTCGCAGAAACGCAAAAGACCGCGAATGTTTTAGACTTTGAAGATGATGTCATTGAGGGCGAAAGAGCAGCTCCAAGTTTATTTGTACAAATGGATATTCAAGCACCTAAAATGGATTCCCTAATGTTTCAGCGTAAAAATTTTAATGATTTTCATAATATTGATAAATTTAGAAAGCCCAAGTATAGAAATTCGGACAAAAAATAAGGAAGTATCTGCTGTGAAAGTACTGAGTTTAGCTTACAAAGATAAATCTGTTATCCAACATCGAGTGAATTCACCCCTTGTCTTAGTTGGTCGTTCACCGTTGTGTGATATGGTTATTCGTACTCCAGGAATAAATTCAGTTCACTTTATTTTAGAATGGATAGGTACTGGAGAATTTAATATTAATACTTGTTCAGACGATGAATGGGTGATCACACTTGTTAGTCATCAAGATGCTCCTGCAGAAAAAAAATTAAATAAAACGGCTACGGGTGAAGGTTTTATATTTTACCAACAACCAATAAGAGTCGAAGATTATACTTTTCAATGGCAAGAAGATAGGTTAGTTGAAGCCGATTTGAGTCGTAAAATTATATCGCAACAAGTATCAGATTTACGAGAATCTGGCGGAGTAAAAGTAGATTCATCTGCGGTTATATCTACTGTGCTTGAGGTTATTTGTTTGTCTCAGGAAGTAGATTCTGTAAATGAAATCTTTCACTATAATTTAAATTCGAAAAATTATAAAGTAGATGAAAGTTTATCTGCGTTTCAAATCAATGTCCAAACTAAATCGCAAAAAAAAATTGTTAACTTTCAATTACCTACAGACTCAGTTGCTCATGTGATTCGCCAGGGACAAATGTTAAACAAAATTGATGATCGAAAAATATCAATTGAACAAAGTGATTTACTTCATGTTGAATGGGATTCTGTTGCTTATTATTTTAGAATTGTACCTCGTGTAGCAGTTCCTATAGCTAGAAAAAGTATTTTCTCAGATCCATTTTATGTTATTACAAGTTTTTGTTTATTAATTGGTGCCATTGGTTTTTATTTTATGCTTAAAAATATTAGAAATCAAAAACCAGTAGTTTTACCTCCACCACGAATTGCAGAGGTGCAAGTGCTTGAAGTTGCAAAGCCACCCCCTATTGAACCCGAAGAAAAAGTATTAGCAAAACCTAATCCTGAAGAAAAGCCTCCAGAAGAAAAAGAACAAGCTGAAAAACTTAAAAAAAATAATAATAAAGAAAAAGATAAAACTGAAAAACCTGTTGAATTAATTCCAAATCAAATGCCTGGTATGAAAACTTCAAATGCTAAAAATAATCCAGTCACTCAATCAGATAAGGGTGGACTTAAAACGAAAACCGAATCATCTAAAGCAAACACTGTAGGATTCTTGTCGGCATTTAAAACAAATAAAAAATTAGGTTTGGTAAAAGCAGATCAAATCGTAAATAATGGTGCTATCAATCATACAGTATCTGGGGATAAAGCCGAAGTCTTATTAGATCAATCCGCACAAGGAATGGTTAATAAATATGTTCGAAAAGATGGTGAAAATCTAGCTGCGGCTTCTACTGGTGTTAACTTAAATGATAAAGTGGGTATGAATTCACTCTCTGGAAAAGAACAAAATGTATTGAAGGATGGTTTTAATGTTACTTTTGGTGAAGACGGTGGAGGCGGTGGTCTTGGGAGTGCGGTACCAGATGCGAGCATAGAAACATCTGTTGAAGGTGGTCTAGATAAGGTTTCTGTAAAAAGTGCAATTTCTGGCTACAAAAATGAAATAAGAACATGTTACGAACGTGCATTGAGAATGAAATCTTCAATTGGCGGAAGAGTTTCGTATAAATTTTTAATTTCTAATCAAGGCGATACACAATGGGTGCAAATTCTTAAAAATGATGTTGACTCATCAACACTCGTAGCTTGTGTGCAGGGTGTGATTAAGTTGATTAAGTTTCCTAAGGCTAAGAATGGTCAAAGTACAATTGTTATTTATCCATTTCAATTTACTAAAAAAGGCAGTTGATAAAGTAAGGGGTTATTTATGGAAATTTTGTGGAGTTTAGGTCACAAAAAATTAAGAACAGTTGATAAAAATATTTATTCAAATCAATTAGCGCAAAAAGTGATAGATGGAAAAAAATCTGGTTCCACAGAAGACGATTGGGTTGTTTGGCAACCAGGCTGGGCGGCTTGGCAAAACTTAACAGAAAATGCAAATTTGATGTTAGAGATTAAAACACTTCAAAGTATACAAGAAAAGATGGAATTAACAAATGCAGCCCCACCACCATTGATGGATGGATTTTCTTCAGCGAATACTTCATTAAATTCAAATTTAAAATCAACTGTTACTTCAACAGCGTCATCAATTTCGTCAACTGATATATCTTCAAAAAAAATACCTTCAAACACTTCATCGACGGCAAATCTCCAACATTCTTCTAAACTGTTATCTAGCGAAAAACCTCTATCAGAAACTACAAATAAAAATTGGACTGAATTGCGAAAGCATAATCGTGTTGAAGTTAGATTACGCTGCATTATCAGGTCTCATACTCTTACATTTAGAACATTCACAAAAGATATTTCACTTGGGGGAGTTGCGCTTGAAGATCCAATTCCTGCAGATTTTACTGATAAAGAATGCAATATCTATATCACAGCAATTCATATAAAAAGAAATTTAAAATTTAATTTAAAAATGACTCAAAGACCAGGCGCTAAATTTTTTTCATTCGAATCTGCAGAACAACCATTTAAAGATGAATTAAATTCGTGGCTCGAAGAGTATATGAATATTCAAAATAAAGATAATAAAGCATCTTAAATAATTATCATGCTCAAATTACTGACGAGTAATTTAGGTCAATCCCTACTTTACTCGCAACTAATATATTTTTTTCTTACTTCATCGTTGTAGTTATTCCGCTATTATAATCCATATCCGTAACAAGCCATTTTTATTTTACGCGTTCACGGCAAGCTTGATCTTGGCAGCAGGCTATTAACTCACTAAAACTCGATCTAAGTTTGCTACGTTCCATACTGGAGTAGATTATTTTAAAGTTAGTCAAAAGTATGATATCTCAGAGTGTACAATTCAACGTTGGAGTAAGTCTTACGCTTTTGGAGGAGTGACTGAATTAAATTTCAAAAAAAATCTAATAAAGAAAAAATAATTATCAAAGGTTGGGCTGCATATTTAATTTTAGAATATCGAACTTTATACAACTGGGGAACTGAAACAATTCAAGCGCATTTAATTAATCATCACTTTATAATTTTAAGTTTATACAATAACTGCTCATCTTTGAGACGATAGGCTGCGCGATTTTATCAGGCATAATCATGAGCAGTTATTTTTTGTTTATTTACCAATTTTTAAAATCTAATAAATTAATAAAACACTCTCTAAAAAAGAAGTTAAAAAACAAACACACGAAGTTAGTTGTCGTTAATGATCCTGGAGTTCATACCCAAATTGATGATAAACATCCTCCAAAAATACTAGCAAACAATCATAAGACCTATGTTTAACGGTTTTTTCAAGCAGCGTGGAGATTGTGGAAAACCCCCAAACGTTTTACAGTGGCTTCAAAAAAATATCTAATTTTTG
>SXGU01151684.1_pt1 | contig 36899 bp, 34 predicted proteins | sample 3174531 | NCBI WGS metagenome assembly SXGU01 (sample SAMN11356863, study PRJNA531348) | freshwater metagenome | isolation source: freshwater sample F1-140 | place: China: Fuxian Lake, Yuxi | collected 2017-12-25 | reverse complement strand
TGGCAACAAGTGTTGGTGTTCACCCGCACCAAACACGGTGCCAATCGCTTGGCAGAAAAACTGGTTAAAGACGGCATACAAGCCGCCGCCATCCATGGCAACAAGAGCCAAGGCGCACGCACCAAAGCATTGGCACAATTTAAAGACGGCAGCATGCGCGTTTTGGTGGCCACCGACATCGCCGCCCGCGGTTTAGACATAGACCAATTGCCGCAAGTGGTTAACTTTGAATTGCCCAACGTGCCAGAAGATTACGTGCACCGCATAGGCCGTACCGGCCGTGCCGGTAGCACTGGCGCCGCCGTGTCACTGGTAGACCGTGAAGAGTTGAAATTCTTAAAAGACATCGAAAAACTCATCAAGCGCGAAATACCCAAACTGCCAGTAGAAGGCTTTACGCCTAACCCCAACCCAGAACCGGAAGCACCGCGTGCACCGCGCCAAGCGCACGGTCGCCCACCACGTGGCCAGCAACGCAATGCCGGCAGCAATAACCAAAGCCAGCGCCCACGTGAGGCCAACCAAGCCGCACCTCGCAGCGAGGCCAGACCGGCCAGCAGCATGTCAGAAGCCGCACGCCATCAGGCCATGCCCCAATCGGCCTTGTTTTCACCCAGCGTGCCGCAAAATAATGGCAGGCGCCATAACCCAAACGGCGGCCAGCCTAGACCAGGGCAGGCCAACCGCGGCAAACCCAGCAGCCAGCACCGCAGCGGCGGCCGTGGCCGATAAGGTGCATTTAGCCTTTTAGCAAAATCCAAAAATAGATTACACTGCTATACATTAAAACTTACCCATTACCGATTTAGGACATCCCCATGCAAATTGCAATGAACACTGTGGTATCAATGACTTACGAACTAAAAGACGCGGATGGCAACGTGCTTGAATCCAGCGCGGAGCCGGTCGCTTACTTGCACGGCGGTTACGATAATATTTTCCCAAAAGTGGAAGAAGCCATGCACGGCAAAAACATCGGTGATGTGGTCATCGTCGACTTGCAACCAGTGGATGCGTTTGGCGAATACGATGAAGAATTGGTGCAAATTGAACCCGCCAGCGCCTTCCCCTCTAACGAACTCAAAGTCGGCATGCAGTTTGAAGGCGAAGACGAATCCGGCGAAGTGATTTTATACACCGTGACCGAGATTGCCGACGGTAAAGTCATTGTTGATGGCAACCATCCATGGGCAGGCGAACGCGTGGTATTCACCGCCACCATTAAAGACGTGAGAGCGGCCAATAAAGAAGAAGTGAGCCACCAACACGTGCACGGCGCAGGCGGTCATCACCACTAGTTAGCTTATGAAACAAAAAAGGCGCTCATGATTGAGCGCCTTTTTTATTGTCAGACATGGCCGTAAAGTGATTACGCGGCCACTTGCATAGGATGAATTTCATGCGCAATCTTTTCACCCACTAAGATTTGTGCCTGTTTAAGATCAAAACTTGTCTGCAGATTCAACCAAAACTGTGGGGTGGTATTAAAAAAATGAGCCAACCTTAGTGCAGTATCCGTTGTAATGCTGCGACGCTCACGAACCACTTCATTAATTCTTGGCGCAGGCACGCGCAGTTCGATGGATAGCGCATTCGCACTCATACCCAATGGGACCAGGTACTCTTCTCTGAGAATTTCACCTGGGTGTATAGGCCTCATGTTGTTTTTAATCATCTCTAACTCCTCAGTGGTAATCCACAATCTCAACGCCTTCAGGGCCATTCGCTCCCCAAGTAAAGCAAACGCGCCATTGGTCGCGTATACTGTGCTGACCAGATCGATTCCCAGATAACTGCTCGAGTCGGTTGCCAGGGGGCGATCTTAAATCCCTTAATTCAACAGCATCATCTAACATCTGCAGTTTACGTTCTGCTACCGGTCTAATCTGATTAAACCGATGGGCAGGAAGTCCTTGGTAAAAGGACTCAGTGTCGCTGCAACGAAAAGATAGTATAGCCATGAAGAAATATATAACGCCTCACGTTAAACGTCAAGAGAATGATAACGCCCTTAAGTTGGGGTATCCAGCAACTCTTTTAGTTGATACAAAGCATCCAATGCTTGCTTAGGCGTTAAATCATCGGCATGCAAGGCCTCCAACGCGCTAAGCGCAGGATGAATAGGCAATTCGGCGGCAGGTTCAGCGCTACTAAACAGTTCCGATTGCGAGCTGGCGCTGGCCACATTGCTTTGCTCCAGTTGCGCCAGCTTGCGCTTCGCCGCGGCTACCACCGATTTAGGAATGCCAGCCAATTGCGCCACTTGCAAGCCGTAACTTTGGTTGGCCGCGCCCTCTTCCACTTTGTGCATAAAGACTATGGATTTATTAGATTCGCTACCGTGCTCCATGGCATCCAAATGCACGTTAGCCGCTTGTTTGAATTCATCGACGATGCGGGTTAATTCAAAATAATGGGTAGCAAACAAAGTGTAGCTGCGGTTTTTTTCCAGCAATTGCTTGGCCACCGCCCAGGCTAAACTCAAGCCATCAAAAGTCGAGGTGCCGCGGCCTATCTCGTCCAATAAGACCAAACTTTTAGCCGTGGCATTGTGCAAGATATTGGCTGTCTCGGTCATTTCCACCATGAAGGTAGAACGGCCACCGGCCAAGTCATCGGACGCGCCTATGCGCGTCATGATGCGATCAGTTTCGCCTATTTTTGCCGAACTGGCCGGCACGTAACTGCCGCAATGCGCCAACAACACTATCAAAGCGGTCTGCCGCATAAAGGTCGATTTACCGCCCATATTAGGGCCGGTGATCAGCAACAATTGCCGGTATGGATTAAGCTGCACATCATTGGCAATAAAGGGTTGGCCGGCACTGGCCAGGGTGAGCTGCTCCACCACCGGATGGCGCCCCGCTTGTATGCTCAAGCCAGGCTCTAGGGTAAATTCCGGCGCCACGTAATGCAAGCTCTGCGCGCGCTCGGCAAAGCAACACAACACGTCCAAACTGGCCACCGCCAGCGCATTGGCTTGCAAGCTAGCAATGCTGGGCAGCAAGGCTTGCAACACCTGCTCGTAAAGCATTTTCTCTCTCGCCAAGGCGCGGTCATTGGCGCTTAAGACTGTATCCTCAAAGGCTTTTAATTCCGGCGTAATGAAGCGCTCGACATTTTTTAAAGTTTGCCGACGGCGGTATTCGGCCGGCGCCGTTTCAGCTTGGCTGCGGCTCATCTCAATGTAAAAACCGTGCACGCTGTTGTATTCCACCTTGAGGTTAGCAATGCCGGTACGGGCTTTTTCCGCCGCCTCAAATTGCAATAAAAACTCACCGTGGTTGCTTTGCAAATTGCGTAGCTCATCCAACTCGGTATCAAAGCCATCGGCAATCACCTCACCGTCACGCAGCACCACGCTGGGCTCAGGCTTAATGGCTAGCTGCAATAAATTAAGTGCATCCGTTGGCGGCTGCATGTTGGCCAGCATGCTTTGCAATAAAGGACTAGCCAAGCCTTGCAGGCCAGCTTGCAATGCCGGCAACGCCTGCAAGCTCAGCGTTAACCCTGATAAATCACGTGGTCTAGCGGTTTTTAAAGCCACCCGCGCGGTGATGCGCTCTATGTCGCCCACGGCTTTTAGAGATAGATTTAAATTTTGGTAACGGTCGCTGGCGATCAAATCTGCGACCGCATCGTGGCGCGCACTCACTTGCGTCCTATCTTGCAATGGGTGATGCAACCAGTGACGCAACAAGCGGGCGCCCATGGCCGTGTGCGTGGTGTTCAGTAGGGAATAAAGCGTGGGGCTGGCCTCCCCACGCAAGGTGAGGTCTATCTCTAAGTTGCGCCGCGTGGCCGCATCCAATTGAATGTAAGCACTGCTTTGCTCCACCGACAAGGCATTGATGTGCGGCAAGGTAGTGCGCTGGGTGTGCTTAACGTAGTCCAGTAAGGCACCGGCAGCGCAGATGGCCGGATGCAAATCTGCGCAACCAAAACCGTTTAAATCGTAGGTATTGAGTTGCTTGGTAAGGGTAGCAAAAGCGCTATCGTAATCAAACTGCCAAGGGCTCAAACGCTGCTTGGCTACTTTCGTATTGGCCAAGGCCGCATGCACAAAATCGTCTGCCAGCAACAACTCACTAGGGGCGATGCGCTCCAATTCCTGCCCGAGCAAACCCACGGCAATTTCACTCAAGATAAACGTGCCCGCAGCCAAATTGATGCGGGCCAAACCAATTAAGCCATCGCCTTGAAACACACTCAGCAAGGGTGTGTCGCGCGTTTCATCCAGCAAGGCGCTGTCGGTTAAGGTGCCGGGCGTTAAGATCCGCGCCACCTGCCTATCCACTGGGCCTTTAGCTGTGGCCGGATCCCCCACTTGCTCGCAAATCGCCACCGCCTCACCCATCTTGGTCAGCTTGGCTAAATAGCCTTCCGCGGCATGGTAAGGCACGCCCGCCATCTTAATAGGCTGGCCGTTGCTGCTGCCACGCTGGGTTAAAGTAATGCCGAGTAAGCGCGCCGCTTTTTCAGCATCCTCAAAAAACAATTCGTAAAAATCGCCCATGCGGTAGAACACCAGCTTATCCGGGTGCTGCGCTTTGAGCGCCAGATACTGACGCATCATGGGCGTGTGATTGGTTGTTGCTTCGTTAGTTTGTTCGGTGTTATTCATGGGATGGCTTAATACACAAATCAATTCACATTATGGGCCATGTTGAAGCCGATGCAGCTGGCCACTGCCGTGTTATTGCCATGTTCAACCAGCCTCACGCAAGTTTCCCTGCCAACTCGCCCACCACCTGCAAATACTTATTAATAACGATTTTTTCATCAAACTGCAATTCCATTTTCTTGCGCCCAGCTTGACCCATGGCCGCTCGCTCAGCGACCGACAAACCCAACATGGCGTGCATTTTGGCGGCCAAGTCATTCGCATCACGCACTTGGCACAAATATCCGTTCACGCCATCGTCCACCACCTCACGGCAACCCACCGCATCGGTGGTAATGATTGGCTTAGCCATGGCCGCCGCCTCCAACAAGGTACGCGGCGTGCCTTCACGGTATGAAGGCAACACGATGCAATCCGCCTGAGCTATTTCCAGCCGCACGTCATCGCTCACACCCAAATAGCGCACATCGCCCTCTGCTACCCACGCATTCATTTCTTCAGTGGAGATGGTCGCAGGATTTTGCACATCCAAGAAACCCAATAATGCGCATTCCACATTGGGCCAGCGTGCACGAATTTGTTTTGCCGCCGCCACATACTCCACCACCCCTTTATCGCGCAACATGCGGGCTATCAATAAAAAGCGAAACGGTCGGCCACTATTACTGGCGGAGTGCATAGATGAGGGTTCATCAGCACTAAAACGTACTAGATCAATGCCGGATCCAGGCAGCAAATCAGTTTGCTCGGGCTTAACCAAACCCGCATCAATAAAAAAGGCCCTGTCATCGCCATTCTGAAAAAACACCTTGGCAGAACGCCTAAGGGCCAATTGATACAGGCCACGCACCAAATGCACCAGCCAACCACCTTTAATAAACACCGCACCTAAACCAGCAATGTTATTCACTACCGGTATACCCAATAGGCCGGCCGCCAATGAGCCATAAACATTGGGCTTAACGGTGTAAGCCAACAACACATCAGGCTGCTCACGGCGCAGCAATAGCCAAAGCCGAATGAACAGCAGCAAATCATGCAGCGGATGCGTGCCCTGATTATCCATAGGCAAGGCAACAAATTGGCAACCTAACTCAGACAAACGAGCTGAATAAACATCATCCGGCGCCAAAGCCACTACCTCATAACCTGCGGCGACTAGGGAAAGTATTAAGCCAGAACGAAAGTTGAGAAGGTTCCAAGCAGTGTTAATACAAATAACGATCTTACACTTGGACATCAGATATTTGATCTAGAGTTTTTTCAAATTAGAAGCTTAATCTTGGACTTAGGCTAGTAATCGCAGTTTCAATCCAAGTATTTTTAAACAATTGCACCCAATGCCTAATTTCACGCGGCCTATTTGCAAGAATCTCAGGCAGTTGCTCCGGCGATATTTTGATTAACTTGTCGCTACCACTTCTGTAAAGATATAAATCATTCTTTACTTCAATTTTTACAAAGGATTTATCATCTATCAATCGCTGTTCTTTTAAATAAACATAACTGTTCAGCGGAATTATGTTTTTGCATTTAACAACGGGTTTAAAAATAGCATCAACGTTCCATGGCATATTAAAAAAATCTATATGGGAAAATGGTCCAAGCTTGCTATACATATTATCAGCTACCAAAAGGGTATCCGACTCAGTTAATTTTTTTAACTCTTGATTGCTTTGAACCCTAGCTATTATTTGCATTTGCTTTTCATTCCATGACTTCCAATGATCAGATAGACCAAATGTCGGCAATACAAAACAAATTGCTAAAATTGGCCAAAGTATTCGATTGGATGGAATTAAAGCTACCAAGAATGCAATTAATAATGATCCATATACAGCCAAGCGGTTACCTAAATTAAATGCGCGATGCCCTATAATGTCTGAAATAGCAAATATAGCGAATGAAAGCAAGCAAACTGCAACCAGCCCTCCAAGCAAACTATAAGGAAAATTATATCGCTCAAATCGGGCTTTTTTAATCATGAATAAAATCACTAAAAGTGCCAAGAACAATGAAAATAACTCAATAGAAGTTATAGAGTAATAGACTTTAAACCAGAAAGAAGGACCTATCAGTGAATCAAAAAATGTGGGAATTTCGAGTAAATAATTTTTCATTAAATGCTCGGCTGTCATACTATTAGAAATACGGTGCTCGGCTGATGGATGAATAATGGATATGGAAAAATAATAAATAATATAAAGTAATGCTGGCAGAACAAATATTAGTGCCTTTTTGTATGATTTTTCCAGTAAAAAAATGACTGCCAACCCGACACCATAGGGAGGAGATATATAGTACATAAAGGATCCAAGGCATCCAATAAAAAAACCAATCATATATTTCTGATTACGCACAAAATGATGTGAAAGCAATATTAACGAGGGGGTTAGCGTATATGTAACGGTCATATACCAGTACAACGTTACTTCATGGACCGGATTAAAAATAAAAAGAAAGGCGGCTAATAATGCTCGATATTTTGGCAAATAGTCGATTGCGAATCGGTAAGTAAATAAAATACTTAACACACAAGCTAGCCACTTAATTAGATCATATACCCATAACATATCGGGTCCAGCAAACAAATATGCCCACCAAAAAAAATAGTAGGCAACTGGCATCATTAGAAATACCTCAGCCTTATTCATAGATATAAATGAGTTAAAATCCAATCCTGATAACCGAGAGACGGCATCCAAGTCGTCTCCATGCAACCCAGTATTCCAAAAAATGTACAAGGGAATAATTAGCCCACTTAAAGCAACCAATGAACATTTATGTTTTATTAAAAATTGCATAGTTAATTATTAAGTTATCCGTTTTCAATAACATCACATATTTTTATGATGGCAATTTGCTGTAAACTTTCATCCATCCCTAGCCATAAGGGCAGTCTTAAAATTTTGTTTTGAATATTTATTGTGTTTGATAGGTCGCCACAAACACGACCATACTTAAGGCCTGCAATTGAAGAATCCAATGCAACGTAATGAAAAGCACATGAAACTCCTTGTTTTTTTAATGAATCAATTAATGCATCCCTATCTAACAACTGATTAAGGATCAGAAAATAACAATGTCCATTTAGATTTATTTCCTCAGGAATATGAGGTCTTTGCACTCTTCCCGAACGTTCTAATTTTTCGAAGGCTTTATGGTATCGGTTCCATATAGTTAGCCGTTTTAATGTTATTGATTTAGCTTTCTGCAACTGAGCCCACAAGAATGCTGAAATAATTTCCCCCGGCAGATAAGATGAGCCTATGTCAATCCACGTATACTTATCAATACTACCCTTTAAATAATTGGTTCGGTTGGTACCTTTCTCTCTAATAATATAAGCGCGGTCTAAAAAAATATTATTGTTAATAAGCAAGGCGCCGCCCTCACCTGAAATTATATTTTTAGTTTGATGGAAAGAATAACATCCTAGATCACCGATTGATCCCAAAGCTCTACCCTTATATGATGCCATAATAGCCTGCGCTGCATCTTCTATAACTATCAAGCCAAATCGTTTAGCAACGTCCATAATTACATCCATTTCGCAGGCAACTCCTGCATAATGAACAACTATAATGGCTTTGGTTCTAGCCGAAATAGCAGCTTCAATAAACTTCTCGTCAATATTCAATGTGTCTAATCGAACATCTATAAAAACTGGCGTGCCTCCACGCAGAACAACTGCATTAGCTGCGGAACTAAATGCGAATGACGGCATAATTACCTCATCACCCGGCTGAATATCAGCAAGAATAATAGCCATTTCCAAAGCTGCTGTGCACGAATGTGTGATTAATGCTTTTTTACAACCAACGTGCTTCTCTAACCAAGCACTACACAAAGTTGTGAATGGCCCATCTCCTGAAAAATGGCCTTGCGCATGCACTTCGGCAATATAATCAATCTCATTACCCGTAAGATATGCTTTAGAAAAAGGTATATTCATTTCCATGACACCTACTTGACAAAATTAACATTTGTTACTACTTTTTAGTCAGAAATATAGAATATTGCGCGCCTATAGGCAGCCAGCTAAGCAGAAATTCCAAATTTGATATACACCTTAATTTGTAAGAGAAAAATATCAGGTAATACGTTTTCTGAAGATTAAATCCAGCATTCTCAAACAATACTCTGGATTCTTGCGGTGAAAGCAAAATTGCATTTTTGTCAAATTTGCAACGAGACACAATAAATCTTGTAATTGGATTGTATGGGTTGTGTTCAAAGAAGAAAATTTCACCATTGTTTTTAAGCATGGATTTCAACAAATTTATAATATTAGATCTTTTCTCTGGTGATATATGATGAAACACATTTGCAATGTAAATTATATCAAACGCATTAACACAAGAATCCATAAATGCCTTATCACTTACACATCCAAATTCTACATTTGGTGAATGTTGACGTGCTCTATTAAGCGATAGTTCTGAAATATCCATACCAACAACACGAGATTCAATAAATAAATTTTTTAGCATAGAAGATGTTTTGCCTAGACCACAGCCAAAATCTAGAATAGATTGTATGTTTATTTGCTTTGTATTTTTTTTTATTAAATCTACTTTCTTCAATAAATAGTAATCATTGAAACCGCCAAATAACGATAGCGAATCATCTAATATTGATTGGTATTGATATGCAAACTGATCGAACTCGCTCACTTTAGATTCTCAGTCGTGTCTTTTATTACGGCTTGCGGCTTGCCGTTTATTTGTAAGTAACTTCTTCCCAAATATTCTCCAATAACACCAAGCCCAAGTAACTGCAAACCTCCTAGGAACATAATTATTACAAATAGTGAAGTCCACCCCTCAACATTAACACCAAGAAAAAACTTAAATAGCATAATTCCTATGATCAGAAAAAAAGCTAAAACTGAGATAATTATTCCAAATAATATTACCAACCTAAGTGGTTTTACAGAAAAACCAGTAGCCATCATCGCCCAAAGCGCTAAAGACCTCCAAAAGTCATAATTGCCGACCCCTAACGCCCGAGAATTATGCTCGACATCTATAACTTTAATGCAGTCTGTGTAGAGTAAAATTAATCCATCTATGTATGGATATGGCCCATCATAAGCAATTATCAAATTACAGATATCCTTAGATATGGCTTTAAATGGTGACAAATAAAGATTTCTGGGCTTATCTAGTAAAAGATTAGCCATAAATCCATTGAATATGCTACCAATTATCTTCCACTTTTTTTGCTCCATTCTATTAAACCGAGAGTAACAGACATCTGCACCTTCATTGATAACGGTAAGAAATTTAGAAATGTATCGCGGAGAATGCTGTAAATCGTCATCCATAATAACAACTACATCACCATTACATTTTCTAAGGCCTGCCATTACAGCATTATGCTGACCAAAATTTCGCCTTAAAAGGATGCCTTTTATAAATTTATGCGAATCAGATAAAAATTGAATGACCTGCCAACTGTTATCTGGACTACCATCGCAGATAAGCACCAATTCGAAATTTTTATCGCAACCAATTTCTTTCATTGCCTCATGAATTTGTTTAATTAAGAGAGGAAGAATTTCAGCACTTCGATAAACAGGTACAACGATTGATAATAAGCACCTTAATTCGATAACTTGATTAGTCGACTTTGCCATAATATTTACCAATAACATTTTCAAGATAATTGCAACCAAGCGCGTCAAAAGAATTCCCAATAAAGCGCTTAATTACACTGACATCAATCTTATATTCTGAGCCACACTCAATTAACTCATATACTGCCTTCTTCTCAGCAATAATCTCAATTTTTCTTACTATGTCAATAACAGAGTAGTTAACTGGATTTGCAATATTAATAATCATCTGACGCATAGAATTGTCGTTAATCAAAAACTTAGCGATATTAACCAAATCGTCTATATCAATAATATTTCGATATGATTTAGCCCATACTTGAAATGGTTGGCCGCTAACAATACGAGCATTAAGAAAATTTAAAAGTGTGTAAGGATTAGATGATTTAGAGGCAACAATAGGCACCCTAAATATAAGATGGCGAGAATGGCAAGCCACAATCTTCTCCATTGATAGCTTATGTAACACATATGGAGTTAATTGATGCTCCGGGTCTAAAACACTACAAGAACTAAAATAAACGAAACAATCCAGATCCTTTGATTTATTAAGGACTAAATTTAAAAGTTCCCGCTCGCGCTCAAATTCGCTAATTTTTACACACATAGAATTTGAAACACCTGCCGCATATATGCACACACTTTTAGATTGTGCATATGCCGTCCTAAATGCATTAGAAATCAGTCCATTTCCAACAACCATCTGATTCTTTAAAATCCTAAATAAAATGACATAAATTACTAACCAGGCAGATAGAGATACTGTTTATTTAGCGCCATGTGCAAATTTCATAGCTGACATAACTCGCATCATACAGCAGACTTCAATCCAAGATATTAACAAAGCTAAATAGCGCGATTCCAATGCCCCCAAATAGACAAAAAAGCATAGCCTTGCAAATGTCACCAAAGCTAAGGCTAATATAATAGTATTGAGCATAGGCTTATCTTCGTTAAATTTACCAGATCTTGATTTAAAAAATGACATAGCAGTAATAGAAATAAATATCGTAAATATGACTATCCTGTAGAAAAACATTGTGGCCTTCCCAAAGAAAACAAATTTATAGTTAGATAAGATATAATTGAATTTTGTTAAATCTCTATTTTTAAATGCCTCCTTTAACGCCCTTCCGTCCATGGAATCAACCTGCAATGGCATTCCCCATGATGAAAATGGATTTAAGAACATCCAAAATGTTCTCTCAGCGTATATTTGAATCGGTCTAAATTTACTTCTTTTTTGTGATTTTTCTATCGCTATCTGATTAAATTTTTTATCAATATTTTCTGGAAATTCTTGGCCGTCAATTGTAGAAAGATCATTAATTAAAACTTTAGCTTTTTCTAACTCATTCATAGCTATATACTTTGATGCATGAATGTCAATTTTTGAATATTCTCTACGCCATAATGGAAAATTTGCATCGGACCGCTCATATTCATTGACAACCCATGTATCTAACCACAAAAAATAGCCGGGGGCTATTGGCGCAGCTGAACTGGTCATACTTAATGGAGCATGACCAATCGTATAATTTCTAACTAGCCATACAGACACAGGAATCGTTGTCAATGTAATAATCAATGAAATCTGTTGCATTGATTTTTTGAAATCGTAGATATAAAACGCAATTACGCAGGGGCCTAAAATCATAAATATACTATCAGGCCTAACATAAACAGATGCACTTAATGCTAACGCAAGGTGGTATACCCTAAGCTTTTTATTTGAAACTGAAATAATAAGTTCAGCCAAAAACCATGTGGCTGTGGCAATAGCCAATGGCTCTGTTAAAATAAATCGAAACCACCCAAGCTGTAGAGGAGACAATGCCAGCAAAATACCCACAGCGCACATAACTTTATTGCTGTTTGTTAGTCGAAATATAGCAATTAAAAGCCACATGAGTGCAAGTAAATAACAAATCAGCTGTGCTATTAAAACGGCGTATACAGACTTGCCAAATAGGATCCAGACAAAAGCAATAAATGCTGGATAGCCAGGGAAATAACCTCCTGAAGTAAGAATGCATTCATTAGAACTTGGAGCAGAATGCGACAAGCCGCAACCACGAATAATATTTTCAGCAAAGTTTATATAGGTTGAAGTATCTCCTGCTTCAGCCTGAGCAAAATAGATCATACAAAGTCTTGATAATGCAGCTAAAATTATTATTAAGGCTGCACAAGAAACTTCACTCTTAATTGACAGATAGGTTCTCATCTTAGAGAAAGCCTCGCCACCAGTAGTAAAGTATTGCTGCATACTCATAAATAATTACCTTTATTTGATAAATATTAGCATTCCATTGCGGACGTTCATTAGGTGTATCAATTACAACTGGAGCCAATACATTAAGTTCTGGCATTGCCTTTCTCCACACCCAAAGGGCTCGTCTTGAATGGTAGGGCGAGGTAATTAGCAAAATTGAATTTATATTGTTTTTATTTAGAATACTCTTAACTAATACTACATTTTCAAATGTGCTTCGAGGATATTGGTTAAGAATCTTTATTGAACTCTCTGGCACATGCCTATTAATTAAAAGAGACCGAATAAGTTCAACCTCTGATATTGTTTGATCCCTGCCCGAAGATAAAATAATCAAAGGTGCATAACCCGATTTAAAATAATATATAGCATCAAGTGTGCGACGCTGATAACTCTGATTAATATAGCTAGATTCACCATCGCCGCTAAACACAACAATCGCGTCAGCTTTTTTTGGATCATGCCTAACAGCCAATTGATTCCCAGCAAACCAAACCAACGGGGTATAAAATAAAATTAAGTAACAGCCTATAATAAAAATAAGATGCTTGAAAAATCTTACTCGACTGCGACGAAAACGTGTAATTAATCTTGTTTGCCAATCCTGTTTTTTGTTATCCGTAACGACTAACTGGGAAATGACTGCATAGATACCTTCAAAACGTTTTTCCCAACTATTTTCTTTTGCTGCTTTAATCCGATTTATTTTAGCCTTCTCATCTGGCTCTGGAATTGCCGCACGAATCATCTGAATAAATTCATCATCTGTTTTCGCTATTTGTAAAACATCACCATAAAGTTCAGTGTAAAGTCTAATCTCTCTCAAATCAGTTGCAACGACTGAAGCTCCCATAGCCAAATACTCGTTGAGCTTGCAAGAGTAAACAGCATCGGTAAAAGGTGTTTTTGTATATGGAATCAGCGCAACATCAAACCCCTTAATAAATGCTGGAACCTGGTCATGTGACTTTTTACCTAGTAAAAAAATATTTGATGCTGATTTTAATAAAGAAACATCAGTGTAGATTGGGCCTACCAGAACAAAACTAACCTCAGGTAATGCTTGTGCCGTTTTTACTAATAATTCCTGATCAAAAACACCACTAATTGCACCAATATATCCAACAATCGGTTTAGGAATATGGCTCAGATCTTGATTAACATCGGAATGTTTACGAGCATTCTCAAACTTTGCAAAATCGACACCTGCAGGAAAAAGAAATGATTTTTTTGCAAATTTATTGGCGTTTTCCATCAAAGCATTTGAGTTGCAAAATACCGCATCAGCAGTAGCGAAAAAAATATCTTCATGCTTTCTTAGTGATGCAGCGCCAATTGACCCCCCTGCCATGTCATTCGCACAATAATATATTATCAAACTTGGGTCTATATCTTTGATTAAAACACCTGCCAATGGCGTTGGTAAAAACGTTATAAGTATCGGATTATAAAATCGACTACTTCTCATCCATTTATCAATTAAGCTTGAAAGCACAAATCGATTAATTGCTAAAGCAAATCTGGAATAAGGCAAAGGTATGAATAATGGTGAATAAACTGTTAGATTCGCTTGCACATCAAAAAAGCCTCGCGTCCCTTTAAGCCAATTTTGAATCCGAGCGCCAATACGGGATGCATCAGCAAGACGTGGAGCGCGAACACCTGTATTTTCGACAAATAAAACTCGATGGCCAGATTGAACTAGAGATGTTGCCAGGTGCTGTGGCATCTGACGAATTTCTGAATAATCGATAGATGAAATGATTATAAAATCACGGCGATATAAAATGTCTTTAGGATTAATCACTTTACAAAAATGGCTTTAAAATTCAAATGCTTATTTACAAGAAATGGGCGATAGCACTTAGAATCAAGTATAAATAGTGATACGCAGTAAATAACAGATGCAAACAAAAACCTAACCAGTAGCCATACAACCCCATCCAACTCGGCCAAAAAAAACAAACATAAAGCCATAAAAAAACATGCCCAGCATACTATTTTAAAGCTTCTTAATAATGATAGAAATGAAATCAACCTTCTTCCTATAGCCCAACTTAAGAGCGCGCCTACTGAAAATGAGGCAAGCGTTGCCCATGCTGCGGCAATCACTCCATAACATGGTAATAAAATAAAATTCATTACTATATTTGTTAAAACCATAATGGCTGAAATGTAACCTTGGTATTTTGTTGCATGATGCAATTGAAAAATCACATCAAGGTAATAACTTTTAAACACTGCCACAAAAATGGCTGCTGACAACCAAGGCATCAGCGTGGCCGCTCCTTGTTGATATTCTAGGCCAAACAATAGCCTAGCGATGTCGCCAGATAAAATGCTTATACCTACAGCTAACGGTATCCCAAAACCGATAAGTTTTACACCCAAATCATGCAAATGCTCATTCACTGCCTCATATTTTTTGGCATCGAACAAATGAACAATCGTTGGGAACGCCGATAGAAAGAAAATGTTTAAGAAAGGTCCGATGGTAAGTTGAATAAAATCATAGGCTATTGAATAGGAAGCCACATAAGCGATCCCTAACAATCTAGCTATCATGAAGCGATCAACAAAATCCAACAAAACAATAGCCAAAAAATTTAACACTAGGGGTAAGCCGTAGCGAAGCATCTCACCCGACAGCTCTGCATTGACCATCCTAATCGATAAACCCATTTTAGGGTGCGGTGCAAACACCCATATCGCCAAAGCAAGGCCGAGCAAGAACCCTAACAAGGCGCCTTGCTCAGCGGCACCAAAATAGATAAAAACAACACTGGCTATAAGCGCAGCACTTAGTTTAGTCCAAGAAAGCAGGCAATATCGCATGGGGGTATGTTGCGAATTAGCTATTTGCAAGCCAATGGTGTAGCGGCCCAAGGCAATCGTAATCAAAAAAATGAGGGCTATATTTATCGGCTCAATTTCCACTACTTCATGAAATGCCAATGCAATCAAGCAAAGCAAACTCACCCCTAAAGTAGCCAGCCAAAAGCATCTGCTGGCTGCCCGCATAATATCGGCAGGATGCTCAAAATGCTTAGGGTAAAACCGGCTAATAGCAGCCGACAGCCATTGAAAAGATAAGGAAGATAGAACTGTAGCTGCCGCTATTAAAAGTGCATATTTCCCATATTGATCGGGAGTTAATATTCGACTAAAAACGGCAAGTGTGGCAATAGCCAAGAGTCCGTTGCCAAATCGCACAATAAAATAGGATAACGTAGCAGGCATCAAATTAGTGTGGTTATTGCCATAACCAAACCCAAGGATAAAACTGATAAGGTAGCCAAGCAAATGCTGTGTCAGCATAAAACAACCAAACAAAATGCACAACCGCGCTATAGGCTACAACAGCTGACACCCACAAAAGATTTTTACCATCGCGCCGCCCTAAGGCATTTGGCAAACGCGACAGGACAAATAATTGCAGAGGTATCCAATATAAGGCAATCCGATCTACTGCGGTAGAGGATGGCGATACGGCTAGCAACAAGACTAAAAATAGCGCAGACCAGGCCATCCATGACCAAAATGAACATTGTTCGACTGACAATTGAAAGCGCCTACGAAATAGCAAAAATAATGCTGCTGGCACGGCATTCATCGCTATTCGAATCCCTGCGCCCGATGACTGCATGGCATCCTCAATGTAGCCGCCCATTAAAAAACTTAAAGCTTCTTGCACCATCAATGCAAATAAAATGATGCTAGTTATGCCTACCCACAGTAAGGTAAAAATCCGTCGTTTACTGTTTGCCAACACAGCCATAGGAAACAATATAATGGCTGATTTATGAAAAGTAGCTGCCAATGCTATCCAAAGCACAAATCGAAAAATACTGCCCTGACCAAGAGCAGTCATGGCCACCATCGCGATACCAATAGCCACACCCTGGCGCGTGTAGCCCATGGCAACAACCGTAATTAAATAGGGTACAGCTACCGCTAAAGCCAACCAAGGTCGAGGCTGTGCTCTACAAAAAACAAGCAAGCCCCAACAGAAAAAAATGGCGCTAAGTATGTTGAGTAAATAAATGTCCAAACCTGTTTTAACTGCTAATTTGTTAAATAAAACAAATGCAGGGTCTTGATACAAATAAGCGCCATCTGAATTTAATGAATCCCTATAAGTATCCAACATCATTAAATAGCTCTCCCAATCCCCACCAACTTCATGTCGAAAGCCTATCATCAAGACCAAAAGAATAAAGATAATCTTCCAGATAAATGGCCAACTCTCTCGTCGATCCATGAAGGCGCCCTGCTGAATAGGCTTTAATCGAGCTATTGCCCAATAAGCCGGAATTAAAAACAATACCCAATAAGGCCACATTTTATCTAGACTCCGTTAGCCATGCTTGAAACATCAAAACGCTCCAGAGCAATGATTGGTGATTACGCTTACCCGACAAATGGTCATGCCATAAATTGCGAATGTAATGCACGTTAAAATACCCTTCCCGCACTAACCTTTTTTCGTCTATCAAAGATTCCACCCAATCTTTTAGTGGCCCACGTAGCCATTCTCCTAAAGGTATGCCAAACCCCGACTTAGGTCGGTCAATTAGATCTATAGGAACATATTGATACAACACTTGCCGTAAAAGCCATTTGGTTTTGCCATCGCGCAACTTCATATTAACAGGCAATCGCCATGCCAACTCCACCACGCGGTGATCTAAAAATGGTACACGAGTCTCCAAGCTATTTGCCATGGCGGCGCGGTCAACTTTGACTAAAATATCATCTGGCAAATAAGTCATTGTATCCATTAACATCATGTGCTGCTTAGGATTGTTTAGGGTCGCTTTCATGCCTATTTTAGTTAGCCAAGTTTCCGGCTCAGTCGCCCCTATAACTATCTGTTCGGGTTGGTCTATTTCTGAAACCAATTTGTAATAAGCCTCTTGAACCGTCTCACAACTCATTACCTTTGACAGCTTTTCTAGCTTATCGCCCATATTTTCCGGCATTTTTTTAAAGTTGCTAATTTGCTGAAAAACTACATCCCATGTTTTAGGCTGAAATGAATTTATTGCTCGGCCAGCAACTCTTCTCATAACAAGTGGCACTTTTCCAATTTTGCACCAATTATCAGCCAGCGCATAACGATTGTATCCACAAAACAATTCATCCCCCGCATCACCTGAAAGCGAAACAGTCACGTGTTGCTTTGCCATTTGTGAAACTAAAAAAGTGGGGATTTGTGAAGAATCCGCGAAGGGTTCATCATATATCTTACCTAACAAGGGCACTACCCTCATCGCCTCAGCAGCAGACACATACAACTCAGTGTGATCCGTACCTAGATGCTTGGCAACGGCTTTAGCATAACCCGCCTCGTTATATCCGGCTTCATCAAAGCCTATGGAAAAGGTTTTAACAGGCCGGCTGGATTGGGACTGCATCAACGCTACCACAACTGAGGAATCTATCCCGCCGGACAAAAATACCCCTAGCGGCACATCTGCCATCATTTGCAAACTTATGGATTGCTTCAATTGGCTATCTAAGACATTTATTGCCTCCTCATCACTACCAATAAATGGATCGTCTATGCCTTTAGCAACCACTTCTTCCATACTCCAATAGCGTTTAGGTGTCAGCGAGGGTGAATTAGCATCATCACCTAAACTCACTTGAACATAAGTGCCAGGCAATAACTTTTTTATGCCCTTGTAAATCGAATATGGGGCGGGAATATAGCAATGGCGGAGGTATAAACAAAGCACATCACGATCTATTTCTGATAAAAATTCTGGATGCGCTTTAAGCGCTTTTAACTCAGAACCAAACAAGAAAGAATTGTTTTGAAAACCATAATACAGCGGCTTTTCACCCATACGATCGCGTGCTAGGGTAAGCATTTTTTTTTCTTTATCCCAAAGAGAGATAGCAAACATACCGACAGTTTTCTTCAGCGTTGCCTCAACACCCCAGGCTTCAAACCCAGCCAGCATCGTTTCCGTATCCGAATGACCACGCCAAGAAATGGATTTACCGTCTCGCCTGAGTTGAGACTCAATTTCCAACTCACGCCTAAGTTCTAAATGGTTATATATCTCTCCATTAAACGCGATGACATAACGATTGCTTTTTGATGCCATGGGCTGATGACCGGCAGGCGACAAATCGAGTATAGATAGGCGCCTATGTGCGAGTGCTATTCCGGCTTGATCATCAAACCAAACACCTCCATCATCAGGACCCCGATGCCTAATAGTCAGCACCATGGCATTGGCTATTGCATCTGCATTAGCCAGAGAATTAGTGTTATTAGTTAAAAAGCCAGCTAATCCACACATAAACTAGCTCTTCCCAAGCACTTGATGAATCACGCCTGCAAGCTGAGGTAAATTCTGTTGAAGCGAATAATACTGAACCACACGCTCCCTTCCAGCTTCACCCATATTCATGCGGATAGCGGGCTTATCTCTAAGCAACCTAAAAGCTTCTAACCACTCATTGGCGTTAGAGGCCAACAAACCGCTTTCTTTATTAACCACATCAACATTTGCCCCCACTGGCGATGCGATCACAGGCACAGCACAAGCCATGTATTGAATAAGTTTAAAGGCACATTTACCACGTGCCCAATCATCATCGGCTAAGGGCATGACACCTACATCAAAGGCATTGATCAACTCCAGCTCAGTATGCTCATGCCATTGGTATTCAACTACAGAAATATTAGGGATTTTTGGCGCTTTTCCTCCAATAACAATTAGCCTGACAGCACCCTCTTTTCCGAGGTCAGACAAAGGCTCAATCAATTCTTGTAAATAAGGCGCTGTTGAGGGAGAGCCTATCCAACCTACTGTAAAAAATTCGCTGTCACGGGTCCCCTTCATGGGTAAATAACGATCAGTATCCACCACGGTGGGCAAATAATGGGTATTGCCATTAAATCGACCAGCGTAATCAGCTAAGCCATAATTACCAGCAGTCACCGCTGCCGCGCCAGCCATCACTGCATCAAATTTACTGCCCAGAAACGGCTTAGCCCAGCGCATCTTGCCAGTACGGTATTTTAAATAAAATGCATCATCAAAATCGTAAATGTAGGGCTTGCGAATCAATGCCCGATCAAGCCATCCTGGCATCAATGGCATCAACTCACACTGCAACATAACGGCATCAAAATCACCCTGATGCCATAAATCTTTAAACCGGCCCATGCTGTCTTTCATCATGGATTTAAGTGGCAAAGCTTGCCCATTAAAACGCGCATGCAAATAATCATCACTTAACAAATGACGGATTTGCAAATCAATCCCCATGTCAGCCAACCCTGGCACAAACTGGCCAAGACGATAACGATGGCTAGCGGCCAATGGCCCATAGAGCGCTAATCCAAGGATTTTAATCATTGATTATTACTACCAGTGCAGGCAATTTGATTGACTCATTTAGGATAGTTTTTTATAAATTTCGTCATACAGGCGCACACCCTCATCCAGCGAAAAATGCTTTTGTGCAGATGCCACGCAACGATCTAATGAATCAGGATCATCGACCAAGTTTATTAGCTTTTTCAAAGCCATAATCATCTCTTCATCATCAAATGAACTTATTGCGAGCCCTACTTGATCGTTTTCCAACACTTCTGCCATATCCCCCACGCCCGCATTACTTAAACACGGAATACCGCAACCCAAAAATTCAGCGAGCTTGGTAGGGGCAGAGGCCTGTTTAGAAAACACCGGTTTAATGAAAAATACTCCTGCATCCATGCGTGACATTTGTTTAGGCACTTCTGCATAAGTGGCTGTAACTAATTCCACGGCAGAAAAGGGAATACCCGCCACATTAAGTCGCTCACGAATGTAAGCATGCTCATTTCTGTTCACAATTAAAAACTTCGCGTTTGGACAGAAAGTTAGCAGCAAAGCAAAACACCTAGCAACCTCATCAAACAAATACCAAGTGCCAACCGTGCCCACGTAACCCAAGACTAGGCTTCCTTTAGTGCGCTGACGAGGCAAGGGTTTGAAGTGAGTTAAATTTGCGCAGGTAGGTATCACTGTTATAGCAGGAATACGACCCTGCAAATACTCAAAACGCTGCATCTCACGCACCGCTGCATGTGTTAAGGACACCACATAATCGGCTGATAAAAGAAAATGCCGCTCAAAGCCTTTAGCAAGGCGGTACATTCTTCCACTGGGCAACCACAAGCCACCGTCCACCCTTTCATCTACCCAGAAACCACGCATATCGAAAATGTATTTAACGCCAGCAAGCTGTTTAATCGTTAATGCCATAACGGAAGGCACGTAGCTACGGGCATGCACCACCCCAATACGGTGCCGCAGAACCAACCACAAGCCTAGCGAAATGCCGCAAACAATATCCCAGGCAGTGGCTAATGCTGAGGGAGATTTATGGTAACGCAGGGGGTGCCAAATGATGCCGGCTGCAGCAATATCATTCGAAATTCGATCACGCTCAAAGACATTTATCCAGTCAGCAGATTTTTCAAAACTGATAAGGTGGATTTTCCTATTACAAGCTAGGCACTTAAGATAGGACAATACTTGGGACTGCCCCAAGGGCTCAAGCATGCCGTCGTAAGAAAAGTAAAGAATACTCACGAAAGGTTTTTGTTATAGGAATCTATCCTAACAACTCTCGTAGAAAATATAGCACGGTATCTATTACCAAAGGTTAATCCAAACAAAGTTTTCCCCCCTATGACAATTGCGATCCGTGCAATAGTTTTCTTTATTAACCCGCCGCTTGCATATGGCCATCCCGTTTCGTATGTAGTCCAATAATTCAAATTAAGGCAGGGTTCGAAACGAGAAAAGAAAACCTTCAATTGTTTGGCATCAGTGCGAAAAAGGTGAGTAGGGGGATGAATTCCAATAAAGTTGGGGATCAATAATCGCTTAATAACTCCAAAAAGAAGACTAGCCCAATAAACTGGACTAGGATTTGCCTGCAACGGTCCTTCAATAAATAAAACTCCACCTGGCTTAATGTTGCCACATAAAAGCTTTATGACTTGGGCTGGGTCTGGTAGATGCTCAAGTACATCACCAATATGAATTGCATCAAATTCCACCCTGCCTGATTGCTTCATAAACTCATCCAAACTCAAGACAGTGCAATGTGCATTATTTTCAGCGGCTTGGGCGGCATCCTTGTCAAATTCAACCCCATAAGGAATAAAATTCTCTTTTTTCAACTCTTTTAGATAGCCCCCTATACCACAACCATAATCAAGTACGACTGATTTGGCCGGCAAATATTGCTTCAACAACTGCGCGGATATAGTGTAAGCTTTATTTTCTTTTCCCTCATAGTAGCAATCATGGTAGTCTGCCTTAGCATAAATTTTTGCAAATGTCTGACTGTCTGGGATTGGATCAACATAAACAGTGGTACATTTAAGGCATTTCAAATAACTAAAATAAGTACCGTTAAATTTAGTGGCGTAAGGAAATTTTTGAGAGCAACTCAAGCCGCCACAAATTGGACATGGACGAGAGTGCAATACCTTCATATTAAAACTTTCATAAAAAATTCTTTAATTATCAAACATAATATCCATGCTATCACTCAGATATCTTTAAAAAAATCAACAAATATTGAAATTTTTTGATCCAAATTCTTCAAGAGTATTGCCTTGAAACTTCACTTCCACATACGAAAACAATACTTCCAAATCAGCGTATAGTTTTTCTATAGAATAATTGTCAGGAAAGTTTGGACTACCGCCAGGCATAAATTCAGAGGAATGCAACATGAATTCAATGTAGGGTCTTTTTTCTTCCAACGCTTTTTCAACAAGCAGTATCATTGCTTTTAAATTGAACATATTTGGCCTTAACCATACAGGACTAGGCCATTTCTTAGAAACTAGACGACGCGCTATTGGCAAGCCACCTAGTATTTGAGCATAAAAAGGCTGTTTAACCTTCATTATCGTCATTGGAATTTCCAATAAGCCAGAAGTTGCTACTTTACTAATATCTTGCGCATCCATGAAGTATGCAAAATTTGGGAATTTCTCATAGTTTGTTCCTCCATCGCCATCTGGATGACCTTTTGTACTTTTCCAAGAGACACCTGGGGTAACAGAGCAATCTATTTTATATCCATAATCCAACAATATTTTGGCATACCTATTATCAAAAGCCCACCTGCCGGCTCGATGAGATACTATTTTTTTACTCAGCATATCCTCAAGGAGATTAGTCATGAATTCAACTTTTGATCTTATTATTGATTCCTCATAATCAACAAGATAAGGCTTGTTAATATAATCTTTATTAGTCAAAAGAATTTCTGGTGGGGAATTCCAAGCATGCAGATGCATACCGATTTCACCCACCCCTCTATCAACAACGCCTCTTGCAAACCGACAGAAGTTTTTATCAACCGCCATCTCATAATTCGTTAAATAAGTTGGCTTGAATTTAAACTTCTCGCATAAGGCCTGAAAGCGAGGGAGATAATTTGCATTTCGGGTAGTCACCATTCGGTCACGCGACCACAAATTATCACCTTCCGTGTCTATGGTGATTAAAAATACAGGTTTCATTAGCTATTTACCTTTCTAGCAAAATATGAATGTATTTTTTAGCTGATTTATCAATAGAAAAATCCTGCGCCCGCGAAATTAAGGCATCACGATTATAATCACTAGCAAGCGAGTCAAGCATCGCTTGCGCTAAAGCTAGGCTATCGCCAACTGGCACCAATTTGCCAAATTTGCCATTACACAAAATTTCACTTGGCCCAGATGGACAGTCTGTACTAACTACTGGAGTTCCTGCAGCTAGAGATTCAACGATTACATTACTAAAACCTTCGGCTACTGAGGTAACAACGCATAAATTCGCCTGCTCATAAAATGAAGTAGTATCTTTTACGAAACCAGGCATAATTACTTTATCACTAATACCTAATTGCTTCGCCTGCAATTCTAGTGCAAGACGGCATTCGCCCTCCCCTAAAATTAACAATTTGGCATCCAAATGATTAATCAATATGGAGAAAGCTTTTAATAGTGTTGCAAAGTCTTTTACGACTTTTAGCTTACCAACTGCTAGTACTGGATACTTAGATTCTGACCAGTCATTTATTTGGTGTAAGCTGGTCACTTTCACTTCACCAACTATTGGATTGTAAATAACAGTGATATCGTTGCGATTTAAATTAGCGAATCTCGCCAAATCATCTGCTGCGCCATCTGATACGGCAACAATTCCATCCGCAAATGGAAGCGTAAAACGCATCGTTGTTGCTGCCTGCCATCGTCGAAATGGTGATTTACAAATTTCTGATTTAGACCATGTCGTATGCTCAACTACCACCAATCGAGTTTTGACCATTGCCAACTTACATGCACACAATGTAATAGATGTAATCGGCCACATATTTGCAAGTAAAGCATTAGGCCGATTTTTACGTATATAACGTATTAATGGTGTTAATACTTCACGCATGCGCTTTACTTGTAGATCTACCACACGAATTTCAGGCAATAACTCGTCTATCAACTCTCCAGTAGCCGACAAAAGAACGACATCTACTAGATAACCAATCCGCGAAAAACTATTCGCAAGATTGATTGCAACGCGCTCAGCACCACCGACATGAAGATTCGTTATAACTATTGCAATACGTGAGTTATTCAAAACAGTCTTATTCGATGTAATGCATCTTAATAGATCTTCAATGCAAGACAAATATAGACCTCATAGGTATTGCAAATTTGCAATAATGGTAGAACCTCGAAGGTGCGCAGTCACTTTATCTAGGATGTTTAGCGATACGATTAAGTAATTCATTCCACCATCAATGACACATAGATTAGGCATCTGACCAATCATCTTGGACTTATCATTTATATTAAAATATGCAAATTTGTCAGAAGGCAGTATGCTCATCAATTCAATAGCAACCTTTGCTCGAATTATTTCTACGACATATATTATTTGGGAATGATTATTCGCTAATGCAACTGACATACCACGAATAACTTCGGCCTCATGGGACTCAACATCAATTTTTGCAAGTAAAAGAGAGGATGGGGTTGCATCTATCAAGATTTGGTCAAGCTTTATCCCCAACACCTCATTCGGAATTGCTCCCTGCCCATCCCTAAATTCCTTTTCTAGTGATGCACTATATGAAATTTCCGTAGGAAAATCCCATAAGGTAACCAATCTAGTTTGATTGGTTGCGGCAACATTGAGGCAAATTATAGTTAAATTATTTCTTTTGACATTAGCTTTAAGAGCTGTAAAATTTGAATAATTTGGCTCAATTGCGAAAACTCTAGCGCTCTCGTTGGCACTTGCAGCTGCTATTGCAAAGATCCCAGTATTTGCACCTACATCTAAAATGTGTGTCGCAATTTTTGCTAGTTCGGCAAAACACATCAAACTTAAGTCTAATTCATATGTGCTTTTAGTCCAGAAAAGCGATGTTTCAAGTTGCGTATTAAAGTTAAACAACTCTATTCTTTTTTCTTGAACAGTCGTCGAAAACCAACCTCTAAAATGCAAATGTCTTAGAAAGTTAGAGTTAACCAGATACCATGGCAAAAAAATCTTTAAACCCAATAGAAACCGGGCATACAAATAGGATTTTCTAATAGGGGCTAATATCATATACACGGGGGTCCTTGTTAAATCAACACATCATTTAATACTCAATATTCGAGACAATCTTCTAACAGCACCGCTCGCATAACCATTAATCTGACCTTTTAAAGACCACCCTAAGACATCAATAATTTCAGCTTGACTTAACATATGCTTCTCACCAAGCTCACCTTTTGCATAATATATATCAGCAAGGCCAAAACGTGGATTTTCCTTAAAATATTTATTAAATTTCTGTCGCAAATAGGGTTCACTTGAATACCAATAAGCCCTATCAATGTAATCATCGCGATACCTATATTGCCTTGCTATTTTAGATATTGTTAATTTATCCATCTGACACATTGGGCCAGAGAATGAAACCTTACATCCAGCATAAAGTGCATAAATAAAATGGCTACCCATGCAGTTGGTCGTCACATACTCGAATGCATCAAATATTGCTCTCATACGCAACATACTATTAGCATCATCTGGACGTGCTCCACGAATAACATGAAACCCACGATCTATAGCATCTCTATGCATCGCCCCTCCAATATCTGACCAATAGACGCTCACATAAATTGATTCGAAATTCTTCTTATGTGATTCAATATAATCAAAATATTCCTTAGCATTATGATTTACTGCCAACGTCTCATCCGAATGCATCGGAAATACCAACAAGTCATCCTTGTTTCGATATGTATGCTGTTGAGAAACATAGGAAAATGGGAGACCGCCAATACGAACATTATTAAACCCCCAGTCCTTAAGCGCAATTAGTTCAACTTCATTTCTAACTACAATAGTTAAGTCTTTAGGTAGATTAGATGACATTAAATCTTCTGCGTTTGGGTCCTCATACCATATCCATCCATGCGTCCAATTTGCAAATGATCTCGGAACAAAGAGTAGACCACAATTATTAGCTATGATGCTAGAAAATCCATACCTATCAATCCCACTAGTGATTTTGATAGGCTTACTTGGTAGCAACAAACTTTCAATTCCCAATTTCAATTACCTTATTCTATAGCAGCAAATTTAAACTTTTTTAATGAAAATTATCAATGGACTGGCATATTTATCGCGAGACCAGCTTTCACATTAAAGAGAAAAGCCATCATCAATTACTAAATTTTGACCAGTGACAAATCTTGATTCATCCGACAATAAAAAAATTAGCCCGCCAACTATATCATTAGCATCCAACATGCCCTTTGATGCACAATGTTTTTTATAGGCTTTGATAAAATCTTCTGGTTGATCCGCAATTATGCCGCCTGGACTTAGTGAATTAACCCTAATTCCCATGCCCTTATAATACTGGGCATAATAACGAGTGAGCTGCTCAATTGCAGCTTTAATCGCAGCGTATTCGACCGGCATTGTCATCGTGGTACCGTCGTATATTCCAAAACGTGGCGTCATAGATCCGTAAATAGAGGACATATTGATTATGTTGCCATATCCCTGTTTCTTGAATGCCAGACAAAACTGCTGGGACACAATGAAATAGCCCCCAAGATGCATATTTATATTTTCGCAAAAATCATAGTAATTTACATCCTCAAGTTTTTTCCCAAAATTACGGCTTCTTGGGTATGCATTGTTTACTAACGCATCAATATGGCCATACTTTGTCATTAATGCATCAATTACAATTTTTATAGAATCCTTATTTGTAATATCTAGATAGACTGCCTCAACCTGTCCAGCGCACTTTTCAGCTACTGATTTCGCACCTTCTAAGTTAATGTCTGCCACAATGACAATGCCATCTTTTTTAGCAATGTCTCGTACAAAATAATCACCAAGCAAACCAGCACCGCCAGTAACAACTATTACCTTATTATTTAATACCCCTGCTTGCATATTGATTTCTTTTAATACGTCCATAGCTTATTTTTTTCGTCAAAATTACTCATAATTTTTATCTTTTATACTTAATAGAAATTCAGCTATTTGAAAATCCATTAATGTATCAATATCAATAGCCCGATCAATTGGGATATGTAAGGCTCTTACTCGACCTTCAAAAATGGCATTATGTGTCATAACAAATTCCGATTTAGCTACATAGCAAACAGTTGTCATATCATATACTGCTGGTGCATCTTGGCGCCTGACTGCATATGACTGGGGGGAGGGTATTATTAATCCTACTGTTCCGTCTATATTATTTTTAACCATATTAAAGTATGGGCTCCGATGAGCATCAGAAATAGTAATGACAATATCGGCATCGCCTTTTTCATATTCATCTAGACATTTTTCTATGTCTAAGGCCAAACGTAGAGGTGCTGTCGCGGGCACTGAGACCATCACTTCTGGTATTTCCCCAATTGTTTCACGTAAATAATTGAGCGCATGCTGCCACGATATCCATTCGGAACTTTTATCAGTTGCCAATGCTCCGGGACGCATAAATGGGACTTCTGCACCATATCGTCTTGCCACGTCGGCTATTTCATTCGAGTCAGTAGAAACAATAACGCGTTTGATTCTATCAACCGCTTTGGCATGTTCTATAGACCATGCGATTAGTGGCTTACCACCAAGTAACCGAATATTTTTTCCAGGCAATCCTTTTGAGCCGCCACGAGCAAAAATAAAAGCAATAGCATTCATAAAACAACCTTTTTGTCTTGTAAATTTCGTATAAGGACCTTACTACCGTGGGATATTGACGATTTTTTTGCCGCTTCAATAATTTGCAAAACTTTCAACCCATCTTCACCTGAAATTAGAGGTTTTTTATGACCCGTTACTGCAGCTATAAAATTTATCCACTCTGCTTTATAACTATCATCACTTTTATGTTGCTCACTAAAACATTCTCGCCATTCCTTATTTTCCTGTTTATAAATCATGACCTCCCCAATTAATCCATTCCAGCGAAGAGTCCCATTTTTACCAATGGCAGTACATAACCTAGTACTATCATGACGTATAAAATCCAAATTAAGAGTACCGATTAGTTGTTTTCTTTTTGATTCTGTTGCAAACCCTATTACTAAATGAGCTGAATCTTCAACATCAATATCTAAGTCACTCTGACGACTAAGTGTGGCTTTTATCCATTCAATTTCTCCGAATATCCATCGCAAGTAGTCAAGCTCATGACTAAGCTCCAATAAAGCACCTCCCCCTAGCTCTCTTCGTGCCGATACGCCTTTCCGATAATCACTTCCTGAGCGCCAAGACGGTAAGTACTGTCCAACTTCAACACGAATTGATAGAATTCTTCCAATAGCCCCCTCTGACAATAAAACTCGAAAATGCTGCAATGATGGCAAAAATCGTAGGTTATACCCTGTAAACAAAACTAGATTTTGCTTTTTACAGGTTTCAAGTAGTTTTACAACTCCAGTCATTGAGGCTGATAATGGTTTTTCTATTAGAAGATGTACGCCAAGCTCTGCTAAAGCTAGAGCAGTAGAAATATGAAACGTTGCTGGACTGGCAATGACGGCTATCATAGGCAAAAAAGCACACGCATCTTCAATACTAGAGAAAACACCATTGGAATATTCTGGCAAATCATTTGTAGGCTGGTGACGAAGAACCCTTATATCAGCACCTGGATAAAACTGCCTTGCGAGCCGTAAATGTCGTTTGCCTATACTACCAAGACCAACAATTAGAATACGGTCAATTTCCATAAAATTTAATTCACATCCTGTTGTTCTACTTTTGAGTGGCCTTGAATATTAGCTAATTGCAAATCTAATGGACGCCCAACATCCAACCAAGGTTCATGCATTGGGTAGGCAACAGTGCGCTTTGATTTTTCTTGCAATCGCTCAAACAATAAAGGCATATCGCAGTATCCTTTGACAGATAAAACACTAAGTGCCTCTGGACCAAGCACATATACGCCCGCGTTAATATGAGTGCGTGCAATTGGCTTTTCTTCAAAACCAACGATTTCAACACCTTTAGTTTGCACCACACCAAAGGGATGTTGCCATTCATGCACACGGACAGCCATAGTTGCTGCAGCGGAATGGCGCACATGAAAATCTATTAGTTCGCCATATCGTATATCAGTAATTACATCACCATTGGTCACTACAAACGGCGCATTTGGCAGAGGGTTAAGCAATCCTAGCGCCCCCGCCGTACCTAAGGGTGATTTTTCTCGCAGGTAATCAATCTGCACTCCTAGGCGATCACCATGGCCAAAGTAGTCTTCAATCATGTGCCCTAGGTAATGAATAGCAATAACAAAATGGCTAAAACCCTCAACCTTAGCGCGCTCAATAATGTGCTCTAGCATAGGTTTACCCGCTACGAGCAATAAAGGTTTTGGGCAGTTTTCAGTATGTGGTCGCAACCTTGTACCCATACCTCCTGCCATGATAACCATCAAATTAGGACGTATATGAGGTGTTGTAATTTCATCCCATAAATGCAAACCAATTATATGATGCCGATCATCAACTACAGGAATCTGATGAATTTTATTGGCCAACATTAACTGCATTACCAATTCGCGACTCAGTTCAGGCGGCACAACCAAGGCATCACGATGAATAATGCTCTTAAGAGAGCTGTTCATATCCAACCCCTTTAATAGACCCCTCCTTATGTCACCGTCTGATATAGTACCTTCCAGAAAGCCAGCATTGTTGGCTACTAAAACAATCTTAATGGCAACTTGATCTAGGTTTCGAATAGCCTCACCAATTGTTGCATTAGCAGGCAATATTGCCTGACGCCATATCTCTTCAGATGAATTCACTTAATTATTTCCAGAGTTTTATCATTTGGCAAATCATAAAAAATCTTTTTAATACACTTGTCCAAAGGATGCCGCTTAATCGCATCAACCACTTTTTTACTTGCTCCCCCCTCTCCATAGGGGTTGACAACTTCATGCAAGCTTGATTGAAAATCATCAGAATAAAGCTTATTCAATGCTATATCTATACTCCCTCGCGTTGGTTCACAATTAATAACGCTCTTTGCTTGCAAGCGCCCACGTTGACGATCACCTATATTGATAGTACCTTTTTTAAAACTTGGCACTTCTACTAATCCGCTAGACGAATTACCGACAACCCCATCAACATGCTTAATACATGAGAGATAGCGCAACTGGCCAAGTGATTTATAAGCAATGGCATTGGGGCGTTGTTTAACAAATTGTTCAACCATTTTAATCATCACCCGGCTATCGGTATCGGAGTTAGGTAGAGTAAATATAAGATGGGTATCATTTAGTTCTGCAAGAGCGGCAAGTAATGCTTCCATTTGCTTTTTAGCTGTGACTTTTTCTAATGTCACTGGATGAAAGGTTACCAGCAGATTTTTTTTTCCTAGCTTGAAATCAAGCGACACCTCTAGTGCGGCTCTATCTAGCAATTGCAACTGCTTAATAGCATCAACACCAAGCCCACCTACTAAAAAGACACGATCGGATTGTTCCCCCAATTGAATCACACGCTGATAATATGTTTCAGCTGCCACAAAATGTAGATGCGACATTTTGGTTATTGAATGACGAAGCGCCTCATCAAAAGCACCTACCGTTGTCTCTCCACCATGTAAATGTGCAACTGGTATACGCGCGACCAGTGCTGCAGAAACAGCAGCGAAAATTTCATAACGGTCACCTAATACTACAATTAAATCTGGATGCAATTCATATAATGCATCAGCGAAACCAATTAGTCCTAAACCCATTGATTTAGCAATGCCGACTTCCGTATCAGAGCTAGTTAACATTTCGACTTTACGATTAATCTGAAAGCCATCTTGCTCTATTTGTTTATAGGTAAGGCCAAATTCAGGTGATAAATGCATGCCGGTAGCAATTATTTGCAAAGTAAGCTCAGGATCATCTTTAATACCCTGCATGACCCAGCGTAGCAATCCATACTCAGCACGAGAACCTGTGACAACACAAATTTTACGACTCATAGCTCAATCAATTCATCTGCTTTGAAATTACGATGCGCATAACGCCCAATAATTTCATCCCAGCGCATAGGAGAAATTCCGGTGCCAGGACGCTTAACTGCGATATTTTCTGCTGTAAAAACTTCGCCAGCTTTAATCTCGCATTTAGCAATCAATGATTTACGGGCGACCGACTTATTTTTCGCTTCACTTGAGGTTGGGACCTTAATACCATTACCCAAGGCTAAATCAATATTTCGAATTGCTGTAATCATTTGCTTAAGCTCTCTTGGCTCCAAGCTTGCTTGATGATCTGGCCCGGGCAAGTTGCGGTCAAGTGTGAAGTGTTTTTCAATTACCACGGCCCCCATCGCCACAGCAGCCACAGCAACTTCTATTCCTACTGTGTGGTCAGAATAGCCAACTGCTACACCAAATGCTGATTTAATACTTTGCATAGCGCGCAGATTAACTTCATTCATGGGAGTTGGGTATTCTGTTGTGCAATGCAAAACTGTAATTTTAGTGCGGGGCGTACCGGCTTGTTCAAGTACATCAATCGCAGCTTCAATATCACTCATCGTTGACATACCGGTAGAGAGGATAATGGGTTTGCCTAATTGTCCAATGTGTCGCAAATACGGCAGGTTAGTGATTTCCCCAGATGGAATTTTGAAACAGTCCTGACCTAGACCATGCAATAAATCAACACTCTCAATATCAAAACCCGTGGACAAAAATGCTATGTTGTATGTTTTACAATGTTCAATCAGCTCACGGTGCATCGCTTCATTGAGCTCTAATCGACGGAGCATTTCGTATTGCGTTTCTTTACTGTCAGTTATTTCCGATTGGTAATTGGCTTTTTTAGCAGCGCGGGTCACTTGACGATCGGCATTAAAGGTCTGAAACTTAACTATATCCGCACCAGCTTTAACGGCGGCGTCAATCAACTGCTTCGCCATCAAAATGTCACCATTATGGTTAACGCCGGCTTCGGCGATAATAAGTATTCGTTTTGTCATGACTTAATTTTTTAGCCAGTAAAGTGCAAGTTTGGACTCAAATTATTTCTAACGCTTAGCCCCATACCAACCAAGCAACTTTTGCCTATTGACACCCCTTCTTTAACAACAGATCTACTACCAATAAAGCTACCTAGCCCAACCGTCACACCTCCATTAAGAATAGTACCAGTTGAAATATGGCAATGGTCTGCTACATTTACGTCATGCTCAATTAACGATTGAGTATTAATAATACAGTTATTACCCACATTCGCACCGGCATTAACAATGGCACCATGCATGATAATTGTGCCTGATCCGATCGTGGCGTGGGGTGAAACGTGTGCAGTTGGCGCAATGATAACAGGTAATTCAAACCCGAATTGTATAGCGTGCTGATAAAGACGCATGCGGTGCTCTGCAGTCTGCAGTTGCCCAACACCTATTAATGCGTGGTGATAAATTTTGGCAAGATTGGACAAATCATCATCTGCACCTATCACGTCATAACCTAAGTACTGAGCATGTTGTTGCTCAGGCAAACCAATCAAGCCAGCAATGTTAAAATATCCCTGTTGCTCGATGACATCAATACATGAACGGGCATGACCACCAGCGCCTATGATGATTAGACTTGGTTTTTTCATGGTCTTATTGAGGCTAGATTTGAACTGCTAGGAATATTAATTAGGCGCTGCGACAACAACTGTGCCTCGCTTAAATCCATAGCTGGGCATGCTTTAAATGGAAGCAATTCATTCATCAACACCCAGGCTGGACGCGTCATAAAACCGGCATCATTTGTGCCTTTCAAAATCTCATTACGCTTATCTGCAGTATCGGCATCAAGCAGTAGCGTTTGCAGCCAATAATTGCTTTGGCATCCTGCTGGCTCATTCACTAACTTAACTCCTGCTACTTTGGCAAAAGTTAACTGATAACGGCGAAACAATGCCCTTTTATCCACAAGCTTGGTAGGCAATTGCTCTAGCTGGGCACAACCTAAAGCAGCATTTATATTAGGAAGGCGGTAGTTATAGCCAATTTCATCGTGCCTGAACTCCCAAGCATGAGCTAATTTGGCGGTAGTGGTTAAGTGCTTAGCATGGCTTGCAAGCGATGCATCATTAGTTAATATAGCGCCGCCTCCCCCAGTAGTAATTGTTTTATTACCATTAAAACTTAATGTACCCATTAAGCCAAACGTGCCGGTATGTTTTCCATGGTAATAGCTACCCAAGGATTCAGCTGCATCTTCTACCAATGCAATATTAAAATCGTATGCAATAGCGAGTAAACCTTCTAAATCGGCTGGATGGCCAAATGTGTGCATAGGGACAAGAGCACGTATGACCTGGCCAGTCGAAAGATTTATACATTTTCCTGATTGCTGTTCAGTTTTAATCAGCAAATAGTTACGCAGCTTTGCAGTATCCACACCCAATGAAGTGATTTCACTGTCCACAAAATGCGGTGTTGCGTTGCAGTAAGTTATAGCATTGGTTGTAGCAATAAAGGTGAGTGCGGGGACTAACACTTCATCACCAGTTTGCACGCCAGCAAGCTTTAAGGCAACATGCAAGGCTGCAGTGCCATTAACCACAGCCACAGCATGTTTAGCACCAGTATAATTAGCCAGATCCAATTCAAAGCGGTCAACAAATTTACCCACCGATGAAACAAATGTCGAATCCAAACACTCTTTAAGATATGTCCATTCGTTGCCGTTAAAGCTAGGTTCATGCAAAGCAAAAGGTCCAGAGCCAATCACAGATTGGATGGCATTAACGATTTGATTGGCTATTTGGGTCATATGTTGTAAATTCCGGCCTTATATCCACACAAATTTTCCGGCTGCATGAACCAATCCGCCGTTTCGACTAATCCCCGTTTAAAGCCATCTCGCCCACCGTAGCTTGGCTGCCAGTTAAACAATTGTTTTGCTTTAGCATTATCAGCCCAAAGGCGTTCAACCTCAGAATTTTCTGGGCGTATACGCGCCTCATCAGTAACAACCTCTATCTCACTATTCATTGCTTCCGCAATTAGCTGGGCGGTGTCACCAATCGATATTTCAAAATTACTGCCAAAGTTCACTACTTCACCCAAACCATGCTCAGAATTTAATGCCGCAATAAATCCAGCTACCGAGTCTTGCACATAATTAAAATCACGAGTAGGAGAAACGGCACCTAATTTAATCTGTTTTTTGCCATCTGCAATCTGAGTAATAATAGTTGGAATAACAGCACGAGCAGACTGACGTGGTCCATAAGTATTAAAAGGTCTAGCAATCACTACCGGCAATCCAAATGATGCAAAAAAAGAATAAGCTAACTGATCTGCGCCTATCTTCGAGGCAGAGTATGGTGACTGCCCCTGCAGAGGATGTTCTTCGGTAATTGGCACAAATTTAGCTGTACCGTAAACTTCACTAGTGGATGTATGAATGACCCTTTTAACCCCCAACTCACGTGCCGCCTGCAACACATTCAAGGTGCCTTTAATATTAGTATCCACATAAGTGTCTGGTGAATAGTATGAGTAAGGTATAGCAATAAGTGCGGCCAAATGCAGAACCGCATCACAGCCTTTCATGGCCTCCTTCACCCCATAAGGGTCGCGAACATCTCCAGCAAAAACTTCAAAACTTCCTTTTACATCAACCCCACAACGATCTAACCAACCCCATGAATTGAATGAGTTATACATTACAAAAGCACGGACATTATGCCCTTGTCTAACTAATGATTCAGTTAGGTGTGAGCCGATAAAGCCATCAGCACCGGTGATTAGTACATTACTCATTATCATCTGGTCCTTTTTTAGCTTTTAAATAAAGGAAAAAGACCATTTGTTTAAAATGATTCCGACTTTCTTTGCAATCTCTCACCCAGGCTCCAAACATATATTTGCAAGTATAAAAATTATTTATTAAATTAATGAACCTAAAGGGCAACAACATTATAAAAATATGTTTAAACCAAAAGCTTATTGATCTATTAAAATATCCTAACGATATTAATTTTTTTGTCATTACAAACCAATAACTATAATCCTCATGGCCTGTTAATTTGTTCCATGTGTTTCTTTCATTAATAATTTGATGGTATTGGCCGATAATTGCTTTTTTTTTATATTCAGGATTACTCCATTTCAAATGCACAAGAAACTCAACAAATGCAACATGCGCATTGAAATAAAAATGCGGCGATCCGCCAAAATGTTTTTCACGCCTAGAATATTCTATAGGCAACACTCGCATTTTTAACTTTAATGGCGCATACAAATAAAATGATCTACCTTCAGTTAAAATTTTTACTACATAAAGCTGTAACCAAGGACTCCCTTTATGGGATTCAATCAAAGTTAAATTCTCAATAAAACCTTCTCTATTAAAGATGTTTGACGAGGTGAAACTACTTGAAAAATTTGTTTTATTAAAAAAAAGTTCGCTTCCGACACCACTAAAATCAGAAGTCAAATTAGAAGCCATCCCAAAAGTTGAATTTATATCTACACTTCTAAAAAAACAATAATTTAAATTAATGATTGCATAATTTGCATTATCAGTAATTTTAAGAATGTCAGCAATCAATCCTGGTGAAAAATCATCATCGTCGCATAATATCCAGACGTATCGGCCTTTTGCAGAATTAACTAAATTGAACCAATTTCTTTCACCACCAATATTTTCTTTATTTTTTATGTAATGAATATATTTATATGTATCTTTTAAACCTAGACAGATTGTTTCTGTAGCATCAGTAGAAGCATTATCTCCAACTAAGACTTCAATCTGATATTTCAAATCTCCACTTTCAATTTCTAATAAACACTTATCTAAAGTCTCTTTAAGATTTTTACATCTGTTAAATGTTGGAATACATATTGACAGCTTTATCATATTTTAAAAATTCAGACCCAAATAGGATTCAATCTTATCTACAGCAAAATCAAGTATTTCTCTAATAAGCTCTGGGCAGACGCCAATCCATAAACTGTCGTTCATCATGACATCAGTGTTTGTTAGCTCACCACTCACAAGGTAATTTTTTTCTCTCATATACGATAGCCAACCACTTTAGCGCCCATCGATTGCAACCAAAGTGACAGCCAACTGCCCTTAAAGCCAGTATGGCCGGTTAGTAGAACGCGCTTGCCTGCCCAAAATACCGCATTCATTTCCAGACTTTCCATGGGGCATGGCCTGACTGCCATAAGTCTTCAAGGAGTTGCTTATCACGTAGCGTATCCATTGGTTGCCAGAAACCTTGATGATGGAATGCCGCCAACTGGCCCTCTTCTGCTAAACGTTCCATCGGCTCTCTCTCCCAAATGGTTTTATCGTCCGCAATATAGTCAATCACTTGCGGAGACAGTACAAAGAAGCCACCGTTGATCATGGCGCCATCACCCTGAGGCTTCTCACGGAAACTATTGACCTTAACCCCTTGCATATCAAGCGCGCCAAAACGGCCAGGGGGTAAAGTAGCGGTGAGCGTTGCTTTTACTTTTTGCGACTTATGAAATGCAATTAATTCGGTAATATTGACATCACTGACGCCGTCACCGTAAGTTAAACAGAATGCTTCTTCATTTTTAAGGTGTTCTGCAACGCGTTTTAGCCGTCCGCCTGTCATGGTGTTTTCACCGGTATCGACCAAGGTCACCTTCCAAGGCTCGGCATATTGCTGATGGACTTCCATCTTATTCGCCACCATGTCAAAAGTGACATCCGACATGTGCAAAAAGTAATTAGCAAAATATTCTTTAATTAAGTAGCCCTTATAGCCACAACAAATAACAAAATCATTGATACCATGCGCGGAGTAGGTTTTAAGAATGTGCC
>SXGU01280514.1_pt1 | contig 36936 bp, 33 predicted proteins | sample 3174531 | NCBI WGS metagenome assembly SXGU01 (sample SAMN11356863, study PRJNA531348) | freshwater metagenome | isolation source: freshwater sample F1-140 | place: China: Fuxian Lake, Yuxi | collected 2017-12-25 | reverse complement strand
GGTGCCGATGTCGCCGTAGACGACGCCGAGCGCCCCGACGACGAGGGCGCCTTGGCGGAGCGAGGTGTGCGGGGCAGCACTCATGCGACCCGACCGTAGTCGTACCTGAGCGAAAACGTCGGAACCGGCCACCTGTCTCCAGGGGCCGGTTCGTCCGAGATGGTGCGGTTGCCGGACTACCGCCGTCCGGCAACCGCGTCGAGCGGAGCACGGGGGAAGAACCCCGCCAGCTCCTTGCTGGGTCCGCCGATCTGTGGATCAGGCCTCGTCGGTGCGACGGGTGAGGGCCAGGAACACCAGGCCGCCGAACACCATCGCCAGGCCGAGGGCGACGAACAGGGTCTGGCTCGAGCCGGTGGCGGGCAGGCTGCCGCCGTTGCCGGACAGCGCCGTGGTGGTGGGGCCTTCACTGCCGACGATCGTGGTGGTGGGGCCCTCGCTGCCGACGATGGTGGTGGTCGGCGCCTCCGTCGTGACGGGCGCCTCGGTCGTCGTGGTCGACGCGTCCGAGGTGGTCGGGCCGCCCGCATCGACCGTCGTCGTCGGAGCCTCAGTGGTCGTCGGAGCAGCCGTCGTCGTCGGAGCCTCAGTGGTCGTCGGAGCAGCCGTCGTGGTCGGAGCCGCGGTCGTCGGGGCAGCCGTCGTGGTCGGAGCCTCGGTGGTCGTCGGCGCAGCCGTCGTCGTCGGAGCCTCAGTGGTCGTCGGAGCAGCCGTCGTGGTCGGAGCCGCGGTCGTCGTCGGCGCAGCCGTGGTGGTCGGCGCAGCCGTGGTCGTCGGCGCCTCGGTCGTGGTCGGCGCAGCCGTCGTGGTCGTCGGCAGCACGGGTGCGCAGCCGTTCTCGAAGATCGACTGACCGGACGGCCAATTCTTCGGCGTCCAGTACCCAGCGGTCGTACCGTCGCTGTAGAACGGCGGGATGATGTCACCCCACTCGTCGCCGCGCATCGGCTTGGGGTAGGTCGCAGCAGGATCGAACACCGGACCGTTGTGCTCGGCGTTGTGGTCGCCCTGTCCGCGATCGTCGCCGGCATCGGCATTCACCGAGGCTTCGTCGACGGTGATCATCACGTAGGGGTTGGTGACCGAGTTCGTGCGGTGGCAGATGGTCACCTTGTGCACACCCGACGACGGTGGCGTGGCGTTCGCTGCGCCGGCCCCGACTGCCATCGACGCCATCGACAGCGCTGCCCCCGCCAGGGTGGTGATGATGCCGAACTTTCGGTGAGCGAACATGTGGAACTGACCTCCAACTGTGATTGAACACAGTGAAAGCTACGGGCGATCACTCCCTGTGACGATGGGCCATTCGGACCATTCCGCCGTTCGACGTACGACCATCCGTCCAAGACCAGGTCAACAGCACATTTCTCGCTCTCGATGCGGCGCGGAGTGGCGTTGGCACCGCGAGGACGCGCGCGACAACACCACTCCACGTGACGACATCGACACGAACTGTCCGACCGGAATGGACAGCGCTCCGTGGGTCCGGTCAGGCCTCCCGAAGGCCCTTGGTGAGCGCCAGCGCCACGATGCCGCCGAACACCAGGCTCAGGCCGAGCACCAACAGCAGCGACGCCGCCAGGCCGGTGGACGGCAACGCACCGGACTCGAGCACGGACGCACCGTCGCCGCCGACGATCGTCGTCGACGCGATCGGCCCCTCGCTCCCCACCAGGGTCGACGTCGTGCCGACGAACGGACTGGCGGTCGTCGTGGTGACACCCGGGTCGGGGGGCGTGCTCGTGGAAGGACTCGGCCCGTCGGTCGGCCCGGTCGGAGCGGGCGTCGTCGGTGGCGCATCGACCACGGACGTGGACGAGACGCCGTCGCCGAGCGTCGTGGTCGGTTCGGTGTCGGGTGTCGTGGAGGACGGATCCGGCAGCGTGGTCGCCACGGTGCTCGACGGATCGGACGGCACGGTCGTCGGCACGGCCGTCGGCACGGTCGTGGCGTCGATGGAGGTGCTGGTCGACACGGCGTCGTCGTCCTCGTGGTCCTCCTCACCTTCGTCGTCGTCCTCGTCGTCGCGGTCACGCTGCCCCGATGGACTCGACGACGTCGACGCCACCGAACCGCGAGCCGGCGTCGCACCGCCCACGGCTTGGACGTCACCCGTCGGCAACAACAACGCGATCACCATCATCACCAGACCGGCGGCCACGGCAACGGCGCTCCATGTTCTCCTGCGTCGCATCCGAACCCTCCCGTTGATCGACACAGAAAACGTTAAGTGTGGTGGTTGCTCGCCACCATGGGTCGTCCGACCCATTGTCGGGGTCGGCCTCGACAGCCCGCCGGACGCGAACAGGCCACCCGGCAGAGCCGGGTGGCCTGTTCATGACCTCGGTGCAGTGAGCTCCCGCCGCTCAGGTCACCGTTGGTCGATCACCGGCGTGGAGGCGCCGGAGTTGATGCCGTCAGGCGGCGTCGGGGCGCCGGCCCATGGCGACGAAGACCAGGCCACCCAGGACCAGGCCGAGGCCGAGGACCAACAGCATGTCGGAACCCGAACCGGTCTGCGGGAGCGAGCCGCCACCGCTCGACTTGGCCGTCGTGGTGGGGCCACTGCTGCCCGAGAGCGTCGTGGTCGGGCCCTCGCTGTCGACTTCGGTGGTGGTGGTCTCCTCCACGATGGTCGTGGTGGTGGGGCCGCCGTTGTCGACCAGCGTCGTGGTGGTCTCGTCGACGATGGTCGTCGTCGTGGTCTCATCCACGATCGTGGTCGTCGTGGTCTCGTCGACGATGGTCGTCGTCGTGACCTGCTGGGTCGTGGTCGTCGCCTCGATGGTGGTGGTGGGTGCCGCCGTCGTGGTCGGTGCCGCCGTCGTCGTCGGTGCCGCCGTCGTCGTCGGAGCAGCCGTCGTCGTCGGTGCCGCCGTCGTCGTCGGAGCAGCCGTGGTCGTCGGAGCAGCCGTCGTGGTCGGAGCAGCCGTCGTCGTCGGAGCAGCCGTCGTGGTGGGTGCCGCCGTGGTGGTGGTCACCTCGTTGCAGTCCTCGTCGTCACCGTCGTGGTCGCCATCGTGGTCGTCCTCGCACTCGTCGTCGCAGTCGTCGTCGTGCTTCGAGTCGTCGTCGCACTCCTCACCATCGTCGGACGTCGTGGTGGTGGCCTTCGCCGTCGTGGTGGTGGGCTTGACCGTCGTGGTCGTGGCCTGCGTGACCGTGTAGCAGACGTACCAGTGGCTGAGCGCCGGCACGTTGCCGCCGTTGTTGAGCGGCGAGACCATGTTCTCCACCGGCGTCGTGTACACGTGGTAGTTGTCGCCACCCTTCACCACGATCTTCTGGATCGTGACGCTGCTGTCGATACGGGTGAGCGTGACGTACTTCCCGCTCGTGACCTTGTAGTCGATGAGGGCGGTCGTGTAGGTGCCCGACGACGTGTTGCCGTCGAGCTTGGTGGAGCTGCCGGCCCCGACGGCCGCACACGTGGTGACGTTGCCCGAGTACTTCGTCGGGTTGCTGCTGCTGGTGGCACTGGCTTGACCAGCGACCAACGAACTCAGCGCCAGCACGGCGCCGAGCACCGTTGCGGCAAAACCGAACCGAACTTGACCTTTCACGGTGACCTCCATCACTCTTTGCGGTACATCCCTACGATAACCACGCAACGCGTGGAGTGACATAGGCCAATTGATCTATTCCAAATATTGTCTCGAATTCGTCAAAGTATCGACACTCCGCTCCTGGCCGCCGATGAATCTGAGTTCAGTACCAGAACAACCGCCCGAATCGAGCGGGCACGTCCCTACGCAGCGTGGTGTGTGCAGCCGGGATCTTGACGGCGTGATCTCACCCTGTGTGCGGATCTCGTCACCAATGCGGCGCGCAGGGGCCACCCGGTGAACCGGGTGGCCCCTGTCGGTGCCGTGGCACCCTGCCCCGTCGAGGTCAGGCGTCGGCGGTACGACGGCCCAGCAGCATGCTGAGGATCCCGCCGCACACCAGGCCGAGACCGACGACGAGCAGCGTGTCGGCGCCCGACCCGGTCCGCGGCAACGCACCCGTGGCCACGGTGGTGGTCGGACCCTCAGCGGCCACTGCGGTGGTGGTGGGGCCTTCCGAATCGACCAACGTCGTGGTGGGGGCCAGCGTGGTGGTCGGCCCTTCGACGTCGACCACCGTCGTCGTGGTGTCCTCCACCGTCGTTGAGGTGTCCTCCACCGTCGTCGTGGTGTCGACCACCGTCGTCGTGGTGTCCTCCACCGTCGTCGTGGTGTCGACCACCGTCGTCGTGGTGGTGTCGGCCGGCTTCACGCCGTAGCACAGGAACCAGTGGCTGAGCTCGGGAATGTTGTCACCGTCGTTGAACGGCGAGCGCATGTTGCTGACCGGCGGGTTGTACACGTAGTAGTGCGATCCGCCCTTCACCACGACCGCGTGGACCGTGACCGTGGGGTCGACCCGTGTGAGGGTGACGTACCGGTGGTGGGTGACGGTGTAGTCGATGAGTGGCGTGGTGTACGTGCCCGAGTGGATCGACCCCTCGAGCAGCGTTGCCCCGGTGAGCCCGACGTCGGCACACGTGGTGGCGTTGCCCTCGTGGAACGTCGGATTGACGACGGCAATGGCGCCTGCCTGGCTCACCGCCAGGGAACTCAGTGCCAGCACGGCACCCAATGCGGTGACTGCGACTCCGAACCTGCGGTGAACCTTCATGACGGCCTCCGTCACTCTTGGTGGTACACCTTCACTGATACGCCACTTTCGCGTGGAAGTCACGCGCGTTGTGCCGTTGTTCCGCTCGGTTTCGGCGACCTCAGGCGACCCACTCGACGGCGAGGAACCCGCCGAGTCCGCCGAGGTCGAGGAGGCTCTCGGCTTCGCGCACCCGGCTCCGCATGCGCAGCGCAGCAAGGTCGGGGCGGGACGCCGCCGCGGCCCAGGCCACGCGTCCCTCCTCGACGAGCTCGTCGATGCCCCACCGGTGGAGGAACTGCGCCTGAGTGCGCACCGAATGCGGCTCGGGCAGCTGGTCGAGGCACACCTGGGTGGTGATGTCCTGTTGCCCGACGTCGCGCAGGTAGTGCGCGCCACGCTCGTGACCCCGATACGTGCGCAGCCATTCACGCCACGGCACTGCGGCGAGCGCGGCGGTGCGCGCCGTGCAGTAGTCGAACACCAGCACGCTGCCGGCCTGCAGCGCCGAGCGGGCGGCCGACACCCAGGCTGCCGCACCGGTCTGCACGGGCACTCGGGCGCCGTGGGGGGCGTGAGCCGGGAGCCAGTCCCACTCGGTGGGTGCCGGCACCGTCACTTCGCTGAGGGTGCCGTCGGCGCCGACCTCCACGTACGCCTCTCGCCAGGCACCGTCGAACACGGCGAGCCGGAACGGCACGTTGTCGAGGAGTTCGTTCGCGAGCACCACCCCGGTGACCGGCTCCTCGGGCAGCGAAGGCATCGACCGCACACCTTCGGGGTGCAGTTCGCGCTGCGCTGCGGACACCTCGACGGCGACGTAGCGGTCGGCCCACTGCGGGGCAGCCGTCAGGACGGCCCTGGCAAGGGTTCCCGGTCCCGCACCGGACTCGATGATCACGAACTGGTCGGGCTCGCCCAGCCGACGGTACTCGGCCTCGATCCAGCGCGACACCACTGCGCCGAAGAGCGGACCCACTTCGGGCGACGTGATGAAGTCACCTCGTCGGCCCGCCTGACCTCCCACGGCGTAGAAGCCGTGCGGTCCGTAGAGCGCGATGGAGAGATAGTGGTCGAACCGCAGCGGGTGCCCGGCGGCGAGCCGGGCCTCGCGGAGGTCGTCAGAGGCCGAAGGCACCGGCGAGGTCGGTGATGTCGCCGAACTTCGACACCAGACCCGGCAGCACGCCGAACAGCACGGTGCACACGCCGGTGATGGCCAGCGCGGCCATGACCGGTGCCTGCACCTTGATCGGTGTGGTGTCGCCATCAGGGACGGGCTTCATCCACATCTCACGCATCAGCATGATGTAGTACGCCGTGGCGATGACGGCGTTGATGGCACCGATGACGGCGATGCTGTAGCCCCAGCCGCCACCTGCATCGACGACCGCGCGGAACGCACCGAACTTGGCGTACCAGCCGCCGAGCGGCGGGATGCCGGCCAACGAGGCGAGGAAGATGGTCATCATCACCGTGACGCCGGGGGCGTAGCTGAACAGCCCACCGAACGAGCTGATGTCGCCGCTGCGGGTCTTGCGCGTGACCGCGATGATGATGGCGAACGCACCGAGGTTCGTGGCGGCGTAGATGACCAGGTAGGTCATCACGGCGCGCAGGGCGGGGCCGGCCGCGTCGCCGGTGCCTGCCATCGCGAGCGGCATCAGGATGAAGCCGCCCTGGCTGATGCTGGAGTAGGCCAGCAGTCGCACGACGTTCTTCTGCTTCAGCGCCACCAGGTTGCCCATGGTCATCGTGGCCGCAGCCAGCACCCACAGGAACGGGCGGTAGACCTCCTCGGCAGCGGGGAAGGTGAGGTACACCAACGCGATGAGGCCGACGAAACCGGCAGCCTTCGAGGCGACGCTGAGGAATGCGGTGACCGGCAGCGGGGCACCTTCGTAGGTGTCGGGTGCCCAGGTGTGGAACGGCACGGCGCTGATCTTGAACGCGAACCCGATGATGGCGAACGCGACCGCCAACACCTGCACGCCCACCTTGTCACCCTCGAGCGTGATGACACCCGCGATGTCGACGAGCTTCGTGCTGTTCGCCAGGCCGTAGAGCAGGCTGAAGCCGTAGAGCAGCACCGCACTGGCGAACACACCGAGCAGGTAGTACTTCACACCCGCCTCGTTGCTCTTGCGATCGCGCTTCTTCCACGCCGCCATCATGTAGGCCGGGATGGAAAGGAACTCGAGTGCGACGAACACGCTGATGAGATCGCGCGACGACGTGAGCATCACCATGCCGAGCACGCTGCTGAGGAGCAGCACGTAGTACTCGCCCTGGTAGTAGCCGCCCTCTTCCATCTCGTTGGTGCTGAGCAGCACGACCACGTAACCGGCCAACAGGAACAGCGCCTTCAGGACGAGGCTGAAATTGTCGACCACGTACCGCCCGTCGCCGAGCGCGTCGCGCACATCGCCACCGATGACCGCGAGGGTGACGACCGGCAGCACGGCGCCGAGCATGAAGAACCCGGCGAGCGTGCCAGTGATCCAGCGCCGGTGGTCGGCCACGAACAGGTCGACGAGCAGCACGACCACCAGACCGACGGCGAGCACGATCTCGGGTGCGAGCGCGTGGAAGTCGACGGTCGGTGGCGTGAAGTCGCCCACTGCGGCGAGGAGGGATGCGAGCATCAGGTCACTTCCCGCCGAAGACCTTGACGAGTTCGGTGACGCCCGGGTCGATCACCTTGAACATCAACTGCGGCACCACACCGAACACCACGATGGCGATGAGCAGCGGGGTCCAGGCCACCCACTCGAACTTGTTCACGTCGTGGATGGGTTCGTGATCGCCGTGGTCGGCGTGACCATCGCTGTCGGCGTCGCCGTGGTCGGCGGCACCGTGGCCGTGCGCGTCGTGGCCATGGGCAGCGTGGCCGTCGGCGCCGAGGCCGGCGAACTCGGCCGATGGCTCACCGAACGCCGTGCGCTGGTAGAGCCAGAGCAGATAGGCGGCGGCGAGCACCGTACCGAGTGCGGCGATGATCGTGAGCACCCGGAACAGCGTGAGGCTGAGACCGCCGAAGGGCAGGTCGGCGCCGTTGAGCGGGTTCCACGATGCGAGCAGCGCCGGGAATTCACCCCAGAATCCGGCAAGACCAGGCAGACCGAGCGAGGCCATGGCGCTGAAGCCGAGGATCCAGCCCATCTTCGGCATCTGCAGGAGCATGCCACGCAGACGCTTGATCTCGAGGGTGTGGTAGCGCTCCTTCACCGAGCCGGCGATGAAGAAGAGCATGCCGGTGATGAGGCCGTGGGCCACCATGCCGAACAACGCGGCGTTGATGCCGAGCGTGGTGAGCGTGCTGATGCCCAGCATCACGAAGCCCATGTGCGCCACCGAGGAGAAGGCGATGAGTCGCTTCATGTCGGTCTGCGCCAGACAGCCGAGCGCACCGTAGATGATGCCGATGACGGCGAGCACGGCGATGACCGGCGCCCACTTCACCGCAGCCTGCGGCAGGAACGGGATGGCGATGCGGACGAAGCCGTAGGTACCCAGCTTCAGCAGGATGGCGGCCAGGATGACCGAGCCCTGCGTGGGCGCCTGGGTGTGGGCGTCGGGCAGCCAGGTGTGGAACGGGAACATCGGCACCTTGACGGCGAAACCGATGAACATGCCGGCGAAGATCCAGATCGCGGTGTTCTTCGCGACGCCGGCGCCGTTCTCCATGAACCACTGGAAGCTGAAGTTGGCGGCGTCGGGGTCGGCGGCGTTGTTCTTGGTGACCACGAACAGGGCGATGAACGACACGAGCATCAGCGCCGAACCGAACATGGTGTAGAGGAAGAACTTCAGCGACGCGTACTGGCGGTTCTCGCCACCCCACACACCGATCATGAAGTACATCGGCAGCAGCACCACTTCGAAGAACACGAAGAAGAGAATGAGGTCCTGCGCCACGAAGGTGCCGGCCATACCGGTCTGCAGCACCAGCATCAGGATGAAGAACGCCTTCGGGTTCCCCGGCGACGGCACGTGGTCCCACGAGTAGATCATCACCAGCAGGGTGATGATCATCGAGAGCACGTACAGCGGCAGGCTGATGCCGTCGAGGCCGATGGTGTACGTGGCCTTGATGGGCGTGATCCACTTGTTCGTGGTGAAGAACTGGAGCGAGCCCGCCTTGTCCCAGTCGAACTGGACCATGGTGTAGATGCCCACGGCCAGGGTGGCAGCGGCCGTGAGCACGGCCACCCCCTTCACCGTCGACTCGTCGGACTTGGGGATGAACAACATCACCGCGACGCCAACCAACGGCAGGAAGACGCCGAGGCTGAGCAGCCACTGTTGATTCTGGATCATGTCCATGGATTCCTCTAGCTGTTGACGAGTACGAGTACGAGCGCTCCGACTGCTGCGGCACCGAACAGCAGCGCTCCGTACATGCTGACCTTGCCTGATTGCACCGGTTGCAGCACGCCACCGGCGCCGCGTGCGGTTGCACCACTTCCGTTCACCGCGCCGTCGACCACACGCTGGTCGACGTTGCGGTACACCCACTCACCCGTTCGACGTCCGCCGATGCCGACGGCGTTGACGATGCCGTCGAGGACGTGCTGGTTCACCCAGTACGCAGCGTTCGCAATGGGATGAGCGATGGCCTTCACGATGACGCCCTCGTAGAGCGCATCGAGGTAGTACTTGTTGACGAGGAACTTGTGGCCCGCGCCCAGCAGCGCGTTGCGCTGCGTGAGGCCCTGCAGACCGTTCTTCTCCTCGCCGAACACCTTCTTGCTGATGAGCCAACTCAGCGTGATGCCGAGTGCCACGAGGATGATGCTCGGGGCCGCGGCGACCCAGCTGAACGTGGGCGGTTCGGGGATCATGCCGGGCTCCTCGCCGAACGGGAGACCCATCGAGCTCTCGAGCCAGTGCTCGAAGTAGTGCCACTTGAACGGGGCGGCATTGAGGTAGCCCGAGAAGATGGCGAGCACACCGAGGATGATGAGCGGCACGGTGATCTGCCACGGCGAGTCGCTGGGCGCGAAGGGCAGCGGCTTGCCGTGCTGGATGTCGCCGTGGCCGTGGTCGTCGTGAGCCGCGTGCACCGGGTGGAGGTGCGTGTCGAGGCCGTCGATGTCGTGGTGCACCTCGTCGGCGGCGGCGTCGTGCGAATGGTCCTCGTGACCGTCGACGAAGTGGGCGGCACCGCCGCGTGCCTTGCCGAAGAAGGTGAGGTACGTCGCCCGGGTCATGTACGCCGCGGTCATGAACGCACCGATGAGACCGATGATGCCGAACACCGTGTAGTGGTTGTGCTTCGCCGAGTCGATGATCTCGTCCTTGGAGAAGAAGCCGCTGAAGAACGGCACGCCGCAGAGCGCCAAGGTGCTGACGATCCAGGTCCAGAACGTGATGGGCATCTTCTTGCGCAGACCGCCCATGTCGGTCTTCATGTCGAAGCTGTGGTGCGAACCGGTGTGGGCGATGGAGCCGGCGCACAGGAACAGGCAGCACTTGAAGAACGCGTGCGTGAAGATGTGGAACACGGCCGGCATCCAGGCGCCGACGCCGAGACCCATCATCATGTAGCCAAGCTGGCTGACCGTGGAGTAGGCGAGCACCTTCTTGATGTCGTTCTGCACGAACGCCAGCGCTGCGGCGATGAGGATGGTGATGCCACCGATCACCGCCACGAAGTTGAAGTGCTGGCCGGCGATGTTGATGTCGAGGCCGGTGTGGAACACCGGGTAGAGGCGAGCCACCAGGAACACGCCGGCCACGACCAGGGTGCTGGAGTGCAGCAGCGACGACACCGGCGTCGGGCCGGCCATCGCGTCGGGCAACCACGTGTGCAGCGGGAACTGGCCGCTCTTGCCGATGCAGGCGATGAACAGCGCGATGGCCGCCCACATGAGCATGTTCTTGCTGTCGAACTCGCCGTTCGCGACGAGGCTGTTGATGCCACCCTCGCCGCCGATGTCGAGCGTGCCGAAGATGGCCAGCAGCATCGCCGTGCCCACGAGGAGGCCCATGTCGCCGGTGCGCACCGTGAAGAACGCCTTGAGGGCCGCCTTGCTGTTGGCCTCTTCCTCCCACCAGTGACCGATGAGCATGAACGAGCAGAGGCCCATGATCTCCCAGCCGAGGATGAACTGCACCATGTTCGGCGCGAGCACCATGCTGAGCATGCCGGCCGAGAACAGGGTGAGGCTGGCGAAGAAGTGCGTGTAGCGACGATCGCCGCGCACGTACTCCGTGGAGTAGATCTGCACGAGCGTGCTGATGAACGACACCAACAGCAGCGCCATGACGGCGAGGCCGTCGATGTGCTGACCGATGCCGAACTTCAGTCCACCGCTCTGCCACCAGGTGATCGACTTGATGATCGGCTCTTCGCTGTGGTGCGACCAGTCGATCCACTGGTAGGCCGTGCCGGCCGCGATGACCAGCGAGGCCACCATCGAGAGGATGCCGATCTCGCTGCCACCCTTGGGCATCTTCTTGCCGAAGAAGATGATGAGGAAGAACGCGACGGCAGGGATGACCGGGATGAGCCACGCGTGCTCGAGGAACCAGCCCGCGGCAGCGTGTGCGGCTTCGCCTGCAGCTTCTTCTGCGAACATGCGTCAGCCCTTCATTTCCGACAGGTCGTCGAGCGAGATGCTCTTGCGGTTGCGATAGATGAGCAGCACCATCGCGAGGCCCACACCGACCTCTGCGGCGGCCACCGCGATGATGTACAGCGCGAAGACGTTGCCGTCGCTGCCGCCGTTCATCGCGTCGAACGCGAGCAGGTTGATGTTCACCGAGTTGAGGATGAGCTCGATGCTGAGCAGCACCATCACGGCGTTCTTGCGCGTGAGCACTCCGTACACGCCCATGCAGAACAGCAGGGCACCGAGGAGGAGGAACTGGTTGATGAGCATTGGTGTGTCCTTCCCCGTCAGTCTTTCCGTGCCAGCACGATGGCGCCGATGACCGCGGCGAGCAGTACGAACGACAACGCCCAGAAGGGCAGCAGGTAGGGCTTGAAGATCAGGTCGCTGATGACCGCGGTGTCCTGCGGCGTGGCGCCTGCGCCCGTGGTGGCGCTGATCTTCTCGTCGGCGAAGCCGTCGATGAGCACGTAGGCCAGCACGCCGAAGAGCAGCAGTGCGACGGGGGCAGCGATGGCGGCGTTCTTGTTGTTGAGATCGGCGTCCTTGCCGAGCTGGGCGCGGGTGAGCATGACGCCGAACAGGAACAGCACCATCACGGCGCCGATGTACACCAGCACCTGGGTGACGGCCACGAACTCGGCCTTCAGCAGCACGTACTGCGCTGCGGCACCGGCCATGACCACCACCAGCGAGAGCGCTGCATGCACCACGTTGCGGCTGGCGATGACGCCCACCCCGGCGAGGATCATCATCACCGCGATGATGCCGAAGCCGATGTTCTGGGCGACCTGGATGTCGGAGGCGAGCACCATCACTTGCCCTTCTTCTTCTCGGCCCCGGCCTCGAGCGCAGGCGCCTCGGGCACGGTCTCCATCCACTCGCCGAGCTTCGACTTGTCGTGCAGCAGGTCGGCGATCTTCGGCTCCGAGTACTCGTACTCCGGGCTCCAGAACAGTGCGTCGAACGGGCACACCTCGACGCAGATGCCGCAGTACATGCACAGCGCGTAGTCGATGTCGAACCGGTCGAGTTTGTTCACCTTGCGGGGTGCGCCACCGGCGCGCCGCGGCGGTGCGAGTTCCTTGTGGCCCTCGATGTAGATGCACCAGTCGGGGCAGCTGCGCGCGCAGAGCATGCAGGCCGTGCAGTTGTCCTCGCGCAGGGCGATGACGCCGCGTGCACGGATCGGCGGCGCTTCCTTCTCGTGCGGGTACTGCACCGTGGCAGCGCCACCGCCGAGTTTCTTCGGCTTGATGGTCTGCGCCATCGTGTTGAGCGTGACGCCGAGGCCCTTGATGAGACCGGGCACCTGCGGCTTCTTGGGAGCAGGCATCAGAACGCCACCTTCAGGATCGCGGTGAGCATGATGTTGAGGAGCGACGCCGGGATGAGCACCTTCCAGGCGAACCGCTGCAGCTGGTCCTCACGGAAGCGCGGGTAGCTGAACCGCACCCACATGATGATGCCCGCGAGCACCACCATCTTCGTGACCATGATGAGCGGGCCGACCACGTTCATCCAGTTGTCGATGCTGCCGGTGTCGGCGGCGTCCCAGCCGAACCAGCTGAACGGCACGCCCCAGCCGCCGAGGAACAGCACGCTGGCGATGAGGGCGAACACGCCGGCCGTGGCGAACTCGGCGATGAAGAACATGAGGAACCGGAAGCCGGAGTACTCGGTCATGTAGCCCGACACGAGCTCGGACTCGGCGATCGGCATGTCGAACGGGGTCTGGGTGAGCTCGGCCTGCACGGCGATCATGAAGATGATGAAGCCGATGAACTGCGTGAGGATGTAGGGGTTGCCGAGACCGTCCCAGCCGAAGATGGCATCGCTGTTCTGACGCACGACGATCTGCTGCAAATTCATCGTGCCGGCCTGGATGACCACACCCAGCACCGCGAGCACCATCGGCAACTCGTACGCGATGAGCTGACCGGCGGCGCGGAGACCACCGAGCAGCGAGTACTTGTTGGCGGAGCTCCAGCCGGCCATGAGGATGCCGAGCGTGCTGATGCTGCTGACGGCGAGCATGTAGAACACGCCGGCGTCGAAGTCGGTGAAGTAGGCGTCGGGACCGAACGGCACCACTGCGACGAGGAGGAAGGTGCTGACCAGCACCACCAGCGGGGCCATGCGGAAGATGCGCTTGTCGGCCTGGGCCGGTGCGATGTCCTCCTTCTGCAGCCACTTGCCGACCTCGGCGAACAGCTGCAACGAACCGTACGGGCCGGCCTCCATGGGGCCGAGACGGCTCTGCATGAAGCTCATCATCTTGAACAGGAACAGGTACACGATGGTGCCTGCGGGCAGCAGCACGGCCACCGTGCCACCGAGGACGCGCAGGAGCGACTGTGCCCAGTACGGAAGGTCGACAGCCAGGATCATCGGTCGATGTCTCCGAGGATGAAGTAGAGCGACGCCAGGATGGAGATGACGTCAGGGACGTACACGCCACGCAACACCCAGGGGACGATGGAGATGTTGTTGAAGCTCGCCGAGCGGATCTTCACGCGGAACGGGCCGAGATCGCCCTTGCTGACGACGTAGTAACCCATCTCGCCGAGCGGGTTCTCGGTGCTCACCCAGGCCTCGCCCTCGGGCACCTTGATGATGCGCGGCACCTTGGCCATGATGGGCCCGCTGGGGATGCCGTCGAGCAGCTGGTCGACGATGTGCGTGGCCTCGCGGGTCTCCTGCAGGCGGATCCAGCACCGGGCGAAGCTGTCGCCGTCGGGGTGGGTCCACACCTTCCAGTCGACCTTGTCGTACGCGAGCGGCAGCTTCTGGTCGCGGCGAAGGTCCCAGTCGACGCCACTGGCGCGCAGGTTGGCGCCGCTGAGGCCGTACTGCTTGGCCACGTCGGCCGGGATGACGCCGATGCCACGGAGGCGGCTCTGGAAGATCTCGTTGCCGAACAGCAGGTTCTCGATCTCGTCGCAGAAGTTGCGGAGCTTCTTCATCACCTGCTTGGTCTCGGCGATCCAGCCGGCGGGCAGGTCGTCCTTGAGGCCGCCGATGCGGTCGAAGTTCGGGTGGAAGCGGCCACCGGTGGCGCTCTCGATGAGGTTCAGCACGTACTCGCGGTCGCGGAACGCCATGAACACCGGCGTGACGGCACCGAGCTGCACGCCGAGGTCGCCGAGGAACAGCGAGACGTTGGCGATGCGCGACAGCTCGAACAGGATGGTGCGGATCCACTGGGCACGCGGTGGCGCCTCGATGTCCATCAGCTGCTCGGCCGCGAGGATGAACGGCACCTCGTTGGCGAAGCTGCCCAGCCAGTCGATGCGGTTCACGAGTGCCGTGACCTGCGGGAACGTGCGCACCTCGGTGAGCTTCTCGTAGCCACGGTGCATGTAGCCGGCGCTCGGCTCAGCCCACACCACCTGCTCGCCGTCGAGGCGCACGATGATGCGCAGCGTGCCGTGCGTGGCAGGGTGCTGGGGCCCGATGTTGAGGGTCATGCCCTCGGTCTCGAGCTCCACGTTCAGCCGGGCATCGGCAGCCTGCGCCGCGATGTAGCTGAGCTTCTGGCGATCGGCGAGATCGGTCATGACTCGTCCTCACTGTCGTCACCGGGCAGCGGTTCGACGTCGGCGATGCCCGGCCACGGCTTCACGAGACGGGCGAGCAGCGGGAAGTCCTTGCGCAGCGGGTGTCCCTCGAAGTCGGTGGGCAGGTACAGGTTGCGCAGATCGGGGTGGCCGGCGAAGCCGATGCCGAACATCTCGTGGGTCTCGCGCTCGTGCCAGTTGGCACCGGCGTAGACGGGCAGCCAGCTGTCGACCACGGGCTCGTCGTCGGGGACGTCGGCCTTGATGGTGACACCGAAGTGCTTGGCGATGTTGGTGACCCGGGCGAACACCTGCATGCGGGTGTCGCCGCCGGTGACGCCCTGACGGATCTCGGTGTCGCGCTCGGGCGCGGGCGCCGTGGGGTCGTCCTCGCCGCGGCCGAACGGGCTGGGCAGCCAGTCGATGGCCGAGAGGAAGCAGAAGTAGTCGCAGCCAACGGTGTCGCGCAGCACGATGCCGGCCTGGCGCCAGGCATCGGTGCGCACGCGCACCCAGACGTCGCGCTGGGGCACGACGACGCTGTCGAGCAGCGCGTCGCCGAGCGCGTCGCGCAGGGCCTGCACCACTCCTTCGCGGAGGGCGTCGCCGGGCAGTTCGGCGACGGCGGAGTCGTCACTCAACGGGGCCACCTCCCACCACGATGGGCTCGCGCACGATGGCCTTGGTGCCCTCGCCACGCCAGCGGGCGCCCATGTCCTCGTTCTTGATGCGCTGTTGCAGCAGCACCACGCCCTCGAGCAGGGCCTCGGGCCGCGGCGGGCAGCCGGGCACGTACACGTCGACGGGGATGATCTGGTCGATGCCCTTGGTGACCGAGTAACTGTCCCAGTAGGGGCCGCCGCAGTTGGCGCAGGACCCCATGCTGATGACGTACTTCGGCTCGGGCATCTGCTCGTAGAGCCGCTTGATGCTGGGCGCCATCTTGTCGGTGACGGTGCCGGAGATGACCACGAGGTCGGCCTGACGGGGGCTGGCCGGCAGCGGGATGACGCCGAGGCGCATCACGTCGTAGCGCGGCGAACCGAACGCGGCACCCATCTCGATGGCACAGCACGCCAGACCCCACTGGTACACCCACAGGCTGTAGGAACGGCCCATGTTGAACAGGGTCGTGAGTGGTTTGGGCAGACGCCCCTTGTCGACAAGACCCATGTGGTTACACCCAGCGGAGGACGTTCTTGCGCCACGCGTACACGAGGCCCAGGAGCAGGACGAAGACGAAGATGGCCATCTCGGTGAGGCCGAACCAGCCGTAGCGCTCGAGTTGCGTGGCCCACGGGAACATGAACACCGCTTCCACGTCGAACACCACGAAGAGCAGGGCGAAGATGTAGTACCGCACCTGGCTCTGCGACCAGCCGTCGCCGATGGGGTTCACACCGCTCTCGTACGGGGTGAGCTTCTCGACGGATGGTTTGTTGGGCCGCACCAGGGCCGAGATCCCGAGGAGGAGGCCGGCCAGCACCAGAGCGATGGCGGCGAACCACACCACGGTGAGGTAGTCGCGCAGGAATTCGGACATCGTGCACGACGCTACTACGCCGTGTGAATCGCATCACAAATGGTGCGGTCAGGTGGGTGGCACGGTCTGGGTGGCGTCGAGCCACCACGACATCCCCGAGGCGATCTGATCCGTGGTCACACCGCTCGCGTAGAAGGCCCCGGAGCGGGCCTTGGTGCCCTGCTGGTCCTTCGCGTACTGGATGGCCTCGGCCAGATCGATGCGGAATCGATCGACCACACCGGGCTGGGTGTTGGGGCGCGTGACGCAGAAGTGCAGCGCCGACGGCTTCTGCAGACCGTTCATCCGCCACCGCCGGGAGGCCAGGAAGTCGTTGACGAGGAAGATGTCGAGCCCGCTGTCGTCGGTGGTGGTGAACGCGACGTTGAAGAACGGATCACCCAGCACGCGCATCTCGGGGAACGACCGCACGGCGTCGCTGATCTCCGCGGCGGTACGGAAGATGTCGCCCGCAATGGCCAGGTAGCCCTCACGACCGAGCGACACCATCGAGGCCCAGGCTGCGGCGATGATGCCACCCGACCGCGAGCCGCTCATGCCCGGCGAGGTGTACAGGCCGCCCGGCCAGTCGGGGACGATGAAGTACTGGAGGCGGCGCAGTTCGGGCGTGCGGTACAGCAGCACGCTGCTGCCCTTGAGTCCGAAGCCGTACTTGTGGGTGTCGGCGCTGATGGACGTGACGCCCGGCAGACGGAAGTCGAACACCGGCACGTCGTACCCGAGGTCCTGCCCCCAGGCGAGGATGAACCCGCCCAGGCAGCCGTCGACGTGCAGGTTGATGCCGCGCTCCAGCGCCAGATCGGACAACTCCTCGATCGGGTCGATGAGGCCGTGCGGATAGGTGCCGGCCGAACCGGCGAGCGCGACGGTGTTCTCGTCGACGAGGGAGCGAACCGAGGCCATGTCGGCGACGAAACGATCGGTGACCTCTGCGAGGCGCACCTCGATGCCGAAGTAGTGCGCGCCCTTCAGCAGCCCGGGGTGCGCAGTGACGGGCATCACGAGGTTGGGCGCGGTGATGCCACGCTCGCGTCCCCACTCGCGGTAGACGAGGAGGGGGTTCATCAGGCTCTCGGTGCCGCCACTGGTGAGCACGCCGCACACCGTGCCGCCTGGTACGGCACCGCCGTGCATCATGTCGGCGGTCATCGCGATGATCTCACCCTCGAAACGCGTGGCGCTGGGGTACATGTCGCGCTGGAGCACGTTGGCGTGGCTGTAGTGGCCGAACACCTCGTTGAGGAAGTGGTAGTGCGCCTCGTCGCCGGAGTAGATGGAGCCGCTGATCTTCCCCTCGTGGTACGGCGAGTCCTCGATCTCCGACATCGCTTCGATCTCGGCGAGGATGTCGGCGCGCGGACGTCCCTGCTGCGGGAAGTCGCGGACGACGGGGAAACGATCGGCGTAGGGGTACAGGCCCATGGATGGCTCCTTCAGTGGAGGGTGTGGTGAGGGTGCAGCGCGACGAGCCGGGCGAGCGCCCGGTCCATCGTGTCGCGGTTCGAGGGGTCGGGTTCGTGCACCTGTTGCACCTGCAACAGGTGGGGCACGTCGTCGAGCGAGATGCGGCCCAACTGCGCGAAGGCGAGGAACGCTGCGCCGCGGGCATTCGTGGCGCGCGGTTCCACGAGACGGTGGACGGGGCGATCGGTGGCGTCGGCCAGGATCTGGGCCCACAGCGGACTGAGCGCACCGCCGCCACCGAACCGGAGCATGGGGAAGCGGTTGCCCACGAAGGCCTCGACCGGCGGTAGCAGCCACGCGAGGTTCAATGCCACCCCCTCGAGCGTCGCACGGATGGCGTGACGTCGATCGTGGTGCAGGCCGAGCCCCACGAACGCGGCGCGCACGTCGTCGTTCGGACTGGGAGCGATGGACCCGAGCAGCCAGGGCAGGAAGAGGGCACCATCGCTACCGGGTGCGACGGTGGCGGCATCGAGGAGTGCGGTGTCGGGGCTGTCGTAGCCGAACAGCCGCTGTGCCCATTCGAACGCACGCCCTCCGAGGCCGTTCTCGGCCATCACGTAGTACCTGCCCGACACGGGGCTGGGCACACTGAGGATGCCCGACGTGATGTCGCCGCGATGCTCGGCCAGGTGCGTGACGAGCACCGCCGTGGTGCCGAAGATGACCGAACCCGACGTGGCGTCGAGCGCGCCAGTGCCGACGGCAGAGGTGATGGAGTCGATGGTGCCGGGCACCACCGGCGTGCCGGCGGGAACGCCGAGCTCTGCGGCGGCAGCGGTGCCCACCTCACCGACCACTTCGTGCATCGGCACGAGGGGCGGCAGCTTTGCAGGGTCGAGGTGGGTGGCGGCGACGAGCTCGGGGTCGTACTCGACCGAGCCCCATCCGCGGTTGTCGCACACGAGTTGGCCGAACACCGTGGACTGCGTGGCCGTGACGCGCCCGACGATACGGCCGGTGACGTAGTCCATCGCCTCCACCAGCACATCGGCGGCGGCATACGCCTCGGGGTGGAACCGCTGCAGCACGTGCGCGTGCGCCACGTTGTCGGACCCGCTCGGCAGCGGCATCATCCCGTGCCGTTGGAGGAACAGCATGAACGACTGGTCGTTCAGCAGGCTCCGACTGTGCCGGCCACCGCGGGTGTCCATCCACAGGATGCAGGGCCCGGTGGGCATGCCGGCCGACGTGACCGGCACGACACTCATGTACTGGCTGGTGACGGCGACCGCTGCGATCGGCGGTGTGGGCGCGACGGCGGCGAGCGTGTCACGAGCGGCCGCCACGATGGCCGACCACATCTCTCCCGGGTCCTGCTCGGCGCCACCCCCTTCCACGAACGTGGTGTGCACGGCGCGGCTGCGCCAGGCCAGGGTGTTGCCCGCCTGGTCGACGAGGGCGACCTTCGGCCCACCCGTGCCGAGATCGATGGCGAGCACGCACTCCGTCATGCGGACAGATTGCCAGGTGCTACACCATCGCCATGACTCCGGAGACGTTGTCCGCACTGATGGCGCGGGTGCCCGAGTGGCACGGCGTGGCGATCGACCTTCGTCCGCTGCACGGCGGCATCACCAACACCAACTTCGTCGCGACGGTCGGCGGCGGCCAGTACGTCGTACGCGTGCCCGGTGAACGCACCGAACTGCTGGGCATCGATCGCGCCAACGAGGTGGAGGCGGCCACACGTGCGGCTGCGCTCGGACTGTCGCCCGCGATCGTCGGCGTACTACCCGACGTGGGCACGTTGATCACCGAACTGATCCCTGGGCGCCACCTCGAGCCGGCACCGTTCGCCGAGCGGCTCGACGACGTGGTGGCGATGTTGCGCACCTTCCACGACAGTGGTCCGTTGCAGGGCGCGTTCCCCATCCACCGCGTGGTGGAGTGGCACGCGCGCGACGCCGCTGCCTACGGCGTGCTGCCACCGCCCGCGTACAACCGACTGGCGTTGCAGAGTCGGCGCATCGAGACAGCGTTCGCCGGCGCACCCTCCCCTGCCGTGCCATGCCACAACGACCTGCTGCCCGGCAACGTGCTGTTCGACGATCGGGACGGCCGGGCATGGTTGCTCGACTTCGAGTACGCCGGCATGAACGACCGCTGCTTCGACCTCGGCAACCTCAGCGTGAACTGCGGCTTCGACGCCGCTGCCGACGAGGCGTTGCTGCGCGCCTACTTCGGTGAGGTCACGCCCGCCCGCTGGGCACGCCTGCAGCTGATGAAGGTGATGAGCGAGTTCCGCGAAGGCATGTGGGCGGTGGTGCAGCAGGCCATCAGCACGCTCGACACCGACTTCGTGGCGTACGCCGACGAGCGGCTGGGCAACTGTGAACGGCTCGCTGCGTCACCCGAGTTCGAACAGTGGCTCGAGGACGCCGCCGCACCGATCGACTGAGTCAGCTCACCCACGGCCCCATGCCGGTGACGCGGTGCACCGTGAGCCGGGCCACCCGTCCGGGCGGCGGCTCGTCCATCGGCGGGAACTTCACGCCCTCGCCCATGAACCGCGGCGCAAGTGCCTGGAGCAACTCGGGTGCGCCGCCTTCGGCGACGACTGCCGTCGCACGGAGCACCGCGTAGTTCATCAGCCCGGGGCCGCTGACCCCGTCGAGTTCGAACGACACGGTGCACCGCGGATCGCGTGTCAGGTTGCGCATCTTCTGACCGCTGCCGAGGTGGGCGACGAGCAGGTCGTCGCCGTCGCGTCCCAGCCACACGACGGTGACCTGTGGCGACCCGTCGGGGTTGACGGTGGCGAGATGGCCGTGCACGCCCGCGTCGATGGCGTCCTTGAGCGACTGGTGCAGTTCCATGACCCGACGGTAACGCGAACGGGCCGGCCCCCGTGTCCGAGGGCCGGCCCGTCGAGGCATCGACGATGCGGGTCAGTTCGGGTCGACGGCCCGCCCGTGCTCGACCGCGTCGAGCTCGCGCTCGATGGCACGAAGCTCCTCGGGCGTGCCCTGCACCTTCGGCCCGGTGAACCACTTCTTGCCGCTGAACTGCCAGTACAGCACCACGAACAGCGCGGCAGCCAGGATCAGCGGCCCGGTGAAGTTGAAGTTGTTCACCTTGTAGAACCCGCTCGGATTGCCGTCGGCGTCGAGGATGTTGTTGTCATCGCCCCAGATGGGCCAGAACGGCCAGAACAACGGCGCCACGAAGAGGATCGAGATGAATCCGATCCAGACGAGGCTGGTCCACCCGACGAGCTTGTGGTGCCCCTTCAGGTTCCAGGGCCCCACCTGGAAGTCGGGGTTCTTCAGGCGCAGGTAGATGGGGATCGCGTACGAGATGTACAGACCGATCACGCAGATACCGGTGAGTGCGAAGAACGCCGTCGAATAGCCGCCCTTCTGGTAGAGCGACAGCGTGCCGACCGCGGCTGCGAGCGCCACGCCCAGCCACACCGAGTTCGTTGGGGTACGCGTCTTCTTGTTGATCTTGTGCCAGATCTTCGAACCGGGCAGCGCGCCATCACGGCTGAATGCGTAGATCATGCGGCTGTTCGCCGTGACCGATGCAAGGCCGCAGAAGAACTGACCGACGATCGCGATGAAGACCAGCATCTTCGCCAGTCCGGAGCCCAGTGCGAAGTCGAAGAGTCGTGGCGCCGCGTTCACGAGGAACGCATCGCCTTCGCCGCCGAACGCGATCGCCACGTACGAGTCGACGTCGTCCTCCGGCGGCAGTGCCGCAATCATGGCGAGGTTCATCACCAGGCCGGCGATGGCCGAGATGTAGATGGATCGGACGATCGCCTTGGGCGCCTCGGTGCGAGCACCGACGGTCTCTTCGCTCACGTGAGCCGAAGCATCGAAGCCAGTGATGGTGTACTGCGCGAGCAACAGGCCGAGGCAGAACAGGTAGACCGTCACGAACATGCCCCCGGTCCAACCGGTGAGGCCTTCGGGCGCCCGGTCGAACGCGCCCGAGATGCCGCGGGAGTTGCTCGGTGCGATGAACAGCACCGCGGCGATGACGACCACGCCCACCACGTGCCACCACACGCTGATGTCACCGAAGATCTTCACCAGGTTCACGCTGAAGGTGTTGAGCAGACCGTGCACCGCGAGCACGACCAAGTAGATGATGAAGATGTTCGTCGAGGTGAGTTCGAAACCGTCGTCGAACATTCGGATGAAGTAGCCGATGAAGATCGACAGCGCATAGTCGACGCTGGCGATCACGCCGATCTGGCCGAACAGGTTGAAGTAGCCGGTGAACCAACTCCACGCGGCAGCGTTCTTCCGGGCCAGTTTCGCCGACCAGTAGTAGAGCCCACCCGCGGTGGGATACGACGAGCAGATCTCGCCCATCGCCATGCCCACGAGCAGCGCGAAGAAGCCGACGATGATCCACCCCATGGTGATCACACGCGGACCCGCGGTGACCATGCCGAGCCAGAAGCTCGTCATGCCACCGGCCAGGATCGAGATGATCGAGAAGCTGATGGCGAAGTTGCTGAACGTACTCATCCCGCGATGCAGTTCCTGGGCGTAGCCCAGGCTGTGCAGATGCTCGCGGTCTGCGTCATGGGAATGATCCATGACTGACCCCCTTTGTGGCTCGGAAACGAACGACCCGTCGGCCTCCACTTCCCCCACGGAGGTCAACGAGTCGAGCGCGTTCCTAGCACGTCGACGAACTCGCCGTGGACGATGGTCTCGCAGAACCAGTCGACGAGGCGTTCGGCGTTCGGGCGGCTGTGACCCACCGACGCCTTCGTGGTGGCGATGAGTTCCTCGGGACTCGACCCGATGCGCAGCAGTTCCTGCTCGCCGAAGCCAGTGGCCCACCGACGGATGACGCCTTCGTGCACCTCGGGGTGGAACTGGGTGCTGAACATGCGGCCCAGCTGCCAGGCCTGCGGCCCCGACGCGGTGCGTGCCAACTCGGTGGCGTGCGGCGGCACCGTGACGACATCGTAGTGCCACTCCATCCACGGCCCTGCGGCGATGACGTCGGGGATGTCGGTCTCCACGTCCTGCCAACCGATCTCGGCGATCTCGGCCTTGTGGGCGTCACCGCCGAACGCATGCGCCATCACCTGGTTGCCGAAGCAGATGCCGAACACCGGCACGCCCCGATGGGCCGCCTCGTGCAGCACGGCCACTTCGGCGTTCACCTTGTCGGCCACGTCGGGCCAGTAGACGCTCCACTCGCTGCCGAGCAGCAGCACGAGGTCGTGGCCGTCGAGCGACGGCCAGTCGCCCGGCGTCTCGCGGTGGCACTCGTCGAACGCGTAGCCGTGTTCACGGAAGCGTTCGCCGATGAAGCCGGGGTCGGCGTCGGCCGCGTTGGCGATGAGCAGAGCACGCATTCCGGTAACGGTACCCGGCGGCTCAGGTGGCGAAGAAGACGTTCTTCAGCTCGGTGTAGTGGTCGAGCACGTGCATGCTGTGCTCGCGACCGAGGCCACTCTGCTTGAAGCCACCGAAGGGCGTGCTGTAGCGCACCGACGAGTTCGAGTTCACGCTCAGCGTGCCCGCCTCCATGGCGCGCACGACGCGGATGGCCTTCGCGCCGTCCTGGGTCCACACCGAGCCCGAGAGGCCGTAGTCGCTGTCGTTGCAGATGCGGATGGCGTCGGCTTCGTCGTCGAACGGGATGACCACGACGAGCGGACCGAACACCTCCTCGTGGCACACCGGATGGTCGTACTCGGGGGTGGCGATCATGACCGGGTGCCAGTAGCCCGGGCCACTGGGCGCTTCGCCCGTGAACACGGTCTCGAGGCCGTCGGTGTAGCGGCGCACCCGAGCGAGGTGATCGGCCGTGACGAGCGGGCCCATCGCCGTGTCGGGATGCATCGGGTCGCCCACGGTGAAGGCCTTCGCAGCGTCGATGAACAGCTCCATGAACTCGTCGTAGGCGCTGCGCTGCACCAGCACGCGGCTGCGCGCGCAGCAGTCCTGGCCCGAGTTGTCGAACACGGCACCGGGGGCCGAGGCCGCGGCCTTCGCGAGATCGGCGTCGGCGAACACGATGTTCGCGCTCTTGCCGCCGAGTTCGAGGGTGAGCCGCTTCACCTGATCGGCGCAGCCCTGCATCAGCCGCTTGCCCACCGCAGTGGACCCGGTGAAGGCCACCTTGCGCACGTCGGGATGCTCGACCAGTCGCCAGCCGACGGTGGCACCCGGGCCGACCACCACGTTGAGCACACCCTCGGGGATGCCGGCCTCGAGCGCCAGTTCGCCGAGCCGCATCGAGGTGAGCGGCGTGATCTCCGCAGGCTTCAACACCGCCGTGTTGCCGGCCGCCAGGGCAGGGCCGATCTTCCACGACGCCATCAGCATCGGGAAGTTCCACGGCGTGATGAGGCCCACCACACCGAGCGGCTCGTGGAACGTGACGTCGATGCCTCCGGCCACCGGGATCGACGAGCCGGTGTGCTTCTCGACGGCGCCGGCGAAGTAGTGCAGCACGTCGCTGACGGCATTCGCGCACCAGCGCGCGCTGCCGATGGGCATGCCCATGTTCTGGGTCTCGAGCAGCGCGAGCTCCTCCACGTGGTCGGCCACCTTGTCGGCGAACCGGCGCAGCAGTCGCGATCGGTCGGCCGGGCTGACGGCACGCCAGGCGGGCGACGCGGCCTTCGCCTTCGCCACTGCACGATCGACGTCGTCGACCGTGGCGTGAGGGAGTTCGCGGATGACCTCTTCGGTCGCGGGGTTGCGGAGGACGAGCATCTCAGGCACGAGTTGGAGGGTAGCGGGCGCGGTTCGGACAGAATGAGAGCGATGAGCACACCGCCGCCCCTGATCGCGCTGTGCGCCCGCACCCTCACGTTCTCCGACGAGGGCAAGCGCGACGCCTTCAGCAGCAGCCAGCCGTACAGCCGCGCCGTCGCTCGCGCCGGTGGCGTGCCCGTGTTGGTGCCGCCCATCAAGGAGCTGGCGAAGAACGCACTCACGGTGCTGCAGCACTTCGACGGCGTGCTGCTGCCCGGCGGCGGCGACGTCGACCCTCGCCGGTACGGGCAGGAACCCGACGACGACACCCTGTATGGCATCGTGCCGGCGCACGACGATCTCGACATCGCTGTCTGCCTCGCCGCCATCGAGCTCGACCTGCCGATGCTGGCACTGTGCCGTGGCATGCAGGTGTTGAACGTGGCACTCGGCGGCACGTTGGTGCAGGACATCGGGAACAGCGACCACTGGATGCGAGAACACTCCGTGCAGCTCACCCCCGGGAGCAAGCTGGCACTCGCAGCCGGCACCACCGACCTCGAGCACTGCCATTCGGTGCATCACCAGGGACTCGGCGAGCTGGCCGAACCGCTGGTGGCGTGCGGGTGGGCGCCCGACGGTCAGCTGGAAGCAGTCGAGCTGCCGACGGCGTCGTGGGTGGTGGGCGCGCAATGGCACCCCGAGGACACCGCCACGCACAAGCCACAGCAGCAGGCCATCTACGACGAGTTGGTGCGGCGTGCGGCGGCGCGAGCTGCGGGCACTGCCTAGGCTGCGCACGTGCATCCCCTCGTCCTCATCGTCGGTCGCATCTCGCCCGAGGCGAAGGGCGTGCGCGGCGAGCCGTTCGCTGCCGGCCGGAAGTACTTCGAGTCGGTGGCCCGCGCCGGTGGGACGCCGCTGATGCTGCCGCCCATCGTGTCGCTCGTCGACGAGATCCCCGATCTGCTGCGGCGTGTCGACGCCGTGGTGCTGCACGGTGGCGGTGACATCCATCCCCGCCACTACGGGCAGGAGCCCACGGCCGAGCAGCTGTACGGCATCGTCACCGAACACGACGAGGTCGAGCTGGCCGTGGTGCGTGCTGCGATCGAGCTCGATGTGCCGACGCTGGCCATCTGTCGCGGCATGCAGGTGCTGAACGTGGCCATGGGCGGCACGCTGCAGCAGGACATCGGCAACGAGAACCACTGGTTCGAGTACACGCCCGTGTCGCTCGCCCCCGGCTCACGCATCGCGGCGGCCGTCGGCACCACCTCGCTGACGTCGTGCCACTGCGTGCACCATCAGGCGCTCGAGCAGGTGGCCGACGGCCTGTTGGTCACCGGCCACAGCCACGACGGCATCGTGCACGCCGCCGAGGTGGAGGGCGCGGCGTGGATCGTCGCGACGCAGTGGCACCCCGAGGACTCCGCCGACCAGGACCCGCAGCAGCAGGCCCTGTTCGCCGCCCTCCTCGCCCACACCTGACGCCCCGCCGCGAACCGCCGCCCCTGGGGCGCAAGACCTCCCAAATCTGGGTCACACCTCGCCCACGGGTCGGGTACCTCCCAAATCTGGGAGTTGTTGCACCCATGTGATCGCGGCCACGCCTGGATAGGTTGCGCGTGGCTTCCCCACTGCACCACGCATCTGGAGGAGACCATGGCCCATTGGCAGTCCGCCGTCGACGACTGGTTCGCTCGCCATCACGGCATCGCATCGGCAGCAACACTCGAACGGCTGGGCATGTCGTCGAGCACGATGCATCGACTCGCTCAGCAGCAACGGCTGATTCGAGTGATGCCGGGCGTGTTCAGGAGCGCCCAGTGGCCGACAACGTTCGAGCAGACACTCGCAGCGGTGTGCGCGCGCAACGACAGCGCCCACATCGCGTTCACGACCGCCGATCGGTTGTGGGGATTTCGAGGCGTCAAGGACCGGGCGCTGCATGCACTCGTCGTACACGGTGCCGCCCCCAGACTCCCCGGGGTGATCGTGCATCGTTGCCGGCACATCGATCCGGTCGACATCGTCGAGCGACCCGACGGCATCCGGGTGACGAGCCCCCCTCGTTCACTGTTCGACTCCGCGGACATGCTGGGATTCGACGCCGCCCGTTCCATTCTCGAGCAGATGCTCCACGAAGGATTCTGCACGCTCGACACCGTCGTCGACACCGTCGCCCGGCTGCAGCATCCACACCGGCCGGGTTCACGAACGATGCGGGCGGTGATCGCCTCCAAGCCCCGCTGGCAGGCAGCACTGCACTCAGGACTCGAGTGGAAGGTCCTCCAGGAGATCGAACGCCAGGGTCTCCCGACGCCCGTGGCCCAATGCCCGGTCCACCTCCCGGACGGCCATGTCATCCACCTCGATTTCGGCTGGCCGGAGTGGCAGCTCGGCCTCGAGGTCGACGACCCTGCCTGGCACGACGGTGCGCTCGAGTCACATCGCGACGCCCGCCGCGACCGCAAGGCAGCCGTGGCGGGGTGGCTCGTACCACGCATCACTCGACTGGACGTCGAGCACGGCATCCGCGACGCAGTTGCCGACGTCGCCGCGATCGTCGCCCATCGGCGTTCGGGTTGCGGGTGACTTCTCGCCCATGGGCGCGGATTTGCCCGAATATGGGTCACTGCACTCCCATGGGCGACGAAGTGCCCAAACCCGGGAGGTTGCGCGCCCGACGGTGCGGGCGGCGGGCGTGGGGTCAGGGGGCGAGGGAGACGAGCCAGTCGGGGAAGAAGCCCACGACCAGCGTGAAGGCCACCGACAGGCTGATCGCCACGGCCAGGAACGCGGGCACACGGACGGGTTCGCGCTGGTCGTCGCCCGACTCGGGGTCGGCGATCCACATCGAGATCATGATCCGCAGGTACAGGAACGCTGCGATGACCGCGGCCACCATGGCGATGATGGCGACGGCGTAACTGTGCACCTCGACCGCAGCCCGGATGACACCGAACTTGGCGATGAAGCCACTGGTGAGCGGCACACCTGCCTGCGCGAGCAGCAGGATGGTCATCGCGAACGCGAGGAACGGGCGAGTACGGCCGAGGCCACGGAATCCGGCCAGGTCGGTGGCGTTGTCGCCGGTACGACCCACCGCGGTGACCACACCGAACGTACCCATGACGAGCACGGCGTAGACGAGCGTGTACAGCAGCGTCGACGAACGGCCGTCATTCTCGGTGCCGAGGTGCGAGGCCGCCTCCACGCCGATGAGCATGAAGCCGGCATGGCTGATGCTGGAGAACGCGAGCATGCGCTTCACGTTCGTCTGCACCACGGCCATCACCGAACCGCCGATGACGGTGACGACGGCCAGCGTCCAGACCACCGGCCGGTAGTCGTCGGCGAAGTTGGGCAGGGCCTGCAACAGCACCCGCAACATCGCGGCGAACGCCGCTGCCTTCGCAGCCGATGCCATGAACGCCGTGACGGGGGTGGGCGCGCCCTCGTACACGTCGGGGGTCCAGAAGTGGAACGGCACCGCCGCCACCTTGAACGCCAGGCCCACCAGCAGGAGTGCGACGCCGGCGAGCAGGATGGCGTCATCGCCCTTCTGCGCGGGCACTGTCGTGGCCAGCGCCGTGAGCATGCGGTCGAAGTTGGTGCTGCCGGTGCCGCCGTAGATGAGCGCGATGCCGTACAGGAAGATGGCAGACGAGAAGCCGCCGAGCACGAAGTACTTCAGGCCGCTCTCCTGGCTCTGCAGTCGCTTGCGGTGGCTCGCCGCGAGCACGTAGAGAGCGATGGACAGGATCTCGAGACCGAGGAACAGCACCACGAGGTCGTTCGCTGCACCCATGACGATGCCACCGATGGCGGCCAGCATGAAGAGGGCGTAGATCTCGGGACCGTCGAGGCCTTCACGGCGCAGGTAGCCATCGGCCAGCAACGACCCGAGGAACACCGCCACCGAGATGGTGATGGTGACCCACAGCGTCATGTGGTCGAAGTGGATCGCGTTGCCCACCAGGGTGGACGGGCCTTCGATGTCGATGCGATGCCACAGCGGGAAGCACATCACGAACGACGCGAGGCCGATCGCGGCGCTGAACGTGGCGTACAGACGCTTCGGCCACAGCGGGGTGAGTGCTGCGACGACGAGCAGCACGAGCGCGCCGCCCAGCAGGATGAGGAGCGGGCTGAGCGCGAACCAATTGATCTTCGGACCCACCAGGGTCTCGGCAGCGAGCACGCCCATCAGCCCTCACCACCTTCACTGCTCTGGGCCTCGGGCGCCACCCAGGAGGAATGCTCCTGCACGTGCTCGAGCAACCTGTCGACCGACGGTTCGATGCGGTCGAGCATCGCCTTCGGGTACACGCCGGCGAACACGATGATGGCGATGAAGGGCAGCAGCAGCATGCCCTCCTTCCACTTCAGTTCGGCGAACGACTTGTTGTCGTCGTCGGGCTCGCCGTGGAACACACGCTGGTATGCCCACAGCAGATAGAGCGCAGCGAGGATGACGCCGACCGCAGCGATCACCACCCACCAACGCGCAGTGGGGAACGAGCCGATGAGCACCAGGAACTCGCCGACGAAGCCGTTCAACCCGGGCACGCCGATGCTGGAGAGCATCACGATCATGAACGCCGCGGCGAACACCGGCGCCACCTTCTGCAGGCCCTTCAGCTTGGCGATCTCACGGGTGTGCCGACGCTCGTAGATCATGCCGACGAGGAGGAACAATGCACCGGTGCTGATGCCGTGGTTGATGTTCTGCATCACGCCACCGGTGATGGCCTGGGAGGTGAGGGCGAACGTGCCGAGCACGATGAAGCCGAGGTGCGCGACCGATGAGTAGGCGACCAGGCGCTTGAGGTCGGTCTGCATCGTTGCCGCCACTGCGCCCCAGAGGATGCCGATGGTGGCGAGCGTGAGGAACACCGGACGGGCCCACACCGCTGCCTCGGGGAACAGGTACACGCCGAAGCGCAGCAGGCCGTAGGTGCCCAACTTCAGCAGCACGCCGGCCAGGATGACCGAGCCGCCGGTGGGTGCCTGCGTGTGCGCGTCGGGCAGCCAGGTGTGCAGCGGGAACAGCGGCACCTTCACGGCGAACGCGATCGCGAAGGCGAAGAACAGCCAGCGGCCCGTGGAGGCGGCGAAGTCGGCGTTCTCGGCGATCTTGACGAGGTCGAACGTGACCGCACCGTTGTCGGCCTTGGCGATGAACGCCGTGGCGATGATGCCGACGAGCATGAACGCCGAACCGACCATCGTGAACAGGATGAACTTCGTGGCGGCATAGATGCGCTTCTCGTAACCCCAACCGCCGATGAGGAAGTACATCGGCACGAGCACGATCTCGAAGAAGACGAAGAACAGGAACAGGTCGAGACTGACGAAGCTGCCCATCACGCCGGCCTGCAGCAGCAGCATCCAGGCGAGGTAGCGCTTGTGGTCGTGGTGCGGGTCGATGCCCGCGATGACCAACGGGAACAGGATGCCGGTGAGCACCACGAGGAACAGCGAGATGCCGTCGACACCGAGGTGCCAGGAGATGCCCCACGATTCGATCCAGGTGTGCTGGCTGACGAACTGGAAGCCGGCCTCGCTCTTCTCGAACGCGAACAGGGTCCACAGCGACAGACCGCCGGTGAGGATGCTGGTGAGCAGCGCGGTCACCTTCACCAGATCGGGCTGCCGGTTGGAGATGAGGGCGACGACCAGTGCGCCGACGGCCGGTACGAGTACCAGCAGTGTGAGGATGGGGAAGTCGGTCACAGGATCCCTCGCACGATGACGAACCAGGTGAGGAGGAGCACGACGCCCACTCCCACCGCAGCGGCGTAGTTGCGCAGGTTGCCGCTCTGCACCCTGCGGGCCTTGCCCGCCGTGGCCTGCACGAGCCGACCGGTGCCGTTGACGGCGCCGTCGACGAGACGTGCATCGGCCCACGCGATGCCGTCGAAGGCCTTGCGGCCGGGGCCGCCCATGAAGTTGCTGACGGCGCGGTCGTAGCCCCAGCCGTCGAGCAGGATCTTCGGCTCCACCGGCTTCAGCTTCTTGAAGTAGTAGACCGCGAACCCGAGGGCGATGCCGACGAGGCCCACTGCGATGGCGGCGAGTGCGAGCGGCAGCTTGGCGGTGTCGGTCTCGTGCGGGTGCAGCACCGGCTCGAGCCAGATGGCCAACTTCTCGGTCTCGTGCGAGAACGGCATGTTGATGAAGCCGCCGGCGAACGACAACACGGCGAGCACCACCAACGGCAGCACCATCATCCACGGGCTCTCGTGCGGCTCGGAGTCGTGCGCGTGGTAGTCGCCGTGCGCGCCGTGCTCTTCGTGGGCATCGTGCCAACGGGCCTCGCCGTAGAACACCATCACGACCTGGCGGGTCATGTAGAACGCGGTGAGCAGTGCGGTGACCAAGCCGACCAGCCACAGCACGACGCTCTTGTCGTACGCAGCGAGCAGGATCTCGTCCTTGCTCCAGAAGCCGGAGAACGGCGGCACGCCGGCGATGGCCAACCAGCCGACGATGAACGTGCCGAACGTGATGGGCATGAACTTGCGCAGCGCACCCATGCGGCGCATGTCCTGTTCGTGGTGCATGCCGTGGATGACGGAGCCACTGCCCAGGAACAGCAGCGCCTTGAAGAACGCAGGCGTGACCATGTGGAAGATGGCGGCCACGTAGGCGCCGGAGCCGACGGCGAGGAACATGAAGCCGAGCTGGCTGACGGTGGAGTACGCGAGCACCTTCTTGATGTCGGTCTGCGACACGGCGATGGTGGCGGCGAACAGCGCCGTGGCGGCACCGACGATGGCGATGATGGTGCCGGCGTAGTCGGCGGTGACCTCGAACAGTGGGCTGATGCGGCACATCAGGTACACGCCGGCCGTGACCATGGTGGCGGCGTGGATGAGCGCCGACACAGGTGTGGGGCCTTCCAGTGCGTCGGGCAGCCACAGGTACAGCGGCAAGTGGGCGCTCTTGCCGCAGGCGCCGACGACGGCGAACAGCGCAATGGCCGTGGCCGTGGTGGCCGAGAGCGACTCGGCCGCTTCGTTGATGTGCAGGTAGTCGAGCGAGCCGACGGCCCAGAAGGCGAAGAACATCGCCATCATGAAGCCCCAGTCGCCGACGCGGTTCGTGACGAATGCCTTCTTGCCGGCGGTGGCAGCGCTCTCACGCTCGTGCCAGAAGCTGATGAGGAAGTACGAGCAGGTGCCCACGCCCTCCCAGCCGAGGAATGTGACGAGCATGTTCGAGCCGAGCACCAGCATGAGCATGCTGAACGCGAACAGGTTCAGGTAGAGGAAGAACTTGCTGAACCTCGGATCGCCGTGCATGTAGCCCACCGCATAGAGGTGGATGAGCGTGCCGATGCCCGTGACGAACAGGCACATCGTGATGCTGAGCGGATCGGCGAGGAACGCAAGGTCGACGTGCAGGCCGCCGACGGTGACCCACGAGAACAGCGTCTTCACCTGCTCGGCGCGCGCCTCGGCCTCGAGCGACATCAGGTCGGCGAAGACGCCCACCGTGACGGCGAAGGACGCGGCGACCATCGCGGTGGCGAAGTAGCCGGCCTTGGGATCGCCGAGCTTGCGGCCGAACAGCAGGATGACGAGGAAACCGAGCAGCGGGAATGCAGGGATCAACCAGACGACGTCGAGCATGACATCAACCCTTCAACTCGGCGAGATCGTCGGTGGTGGCCGTCGGACGACGGCGGAGGATGGCCACGATGATGCCGAGGCCCACCACCACTTCGGCAGCGGCGACGACCATCACGAAGAACACCGTGGTCTGTCCGCCGATGTCGCCGTTGCGACGGGCGAACGCCACGAAGGTGAGGTTCACGGCATTGAGCATCAACTCGATGCACATGAACAGCACGAGCGGATTGCGGCGCACCATGACACCGACCATGCCGATGGAGAACAGCATCGCGGCGAGCACCAGGTACCACTCGGTGGTGACGATGGAGGCGAGCATCAGGAACCGGCCTCCTGCAGATCGGCCTTGCGCGGCTTGCGAGCGAGCAGCACCGTGCCGACGACGGCGATGACCAGCAGCACCGACGTCAGTTCGAACGCGAGCACGTGATCGCTGAACAGGTCGCGGGCGAGGGCCTTGATGTTGCCGTCGTGGATGGGTGCGCCGTCGTCGCCGAGCACCTCGAGGCCGTTGCCCTTGGCAGCGGTGTTGGCGTTGCGGGCGACGAACACCGCCGTGACCACGAGACCGAACACGGCCACGCTGACGAACGCGGCGAGCGGACGCTGGATCTTGAACGGCTCGATCCGCAGGTTCTCGGCGTTGTCGACGCCGAGCAGCATGATGACGAACAGGAACAACACCACGATGGCGCCGGCATACACGATGACCTGGACCGCGGCGAGGAAGTTGGCCTCCTGCGCCACGAACAGCACCGCCACGCCGAACAGCGTGAGGATGAGGCTGAGTGCCGCGTGCACCGGGTGCTTGCTGACGATGACGCCGATCGCGCCGCCGAGCACCATCGCTGCGGCGACGATGAACACGAACAGTTCCATCATCGCTGTACCGACTTCACGGTCTTGGCGGCCTTCGGCGCGTCGGCCTCGGCCTGCGTGGGCTCCGCGTCGCGCACGCCGTAGCCGAGTTCACCGCTCCAGCCGACCTGGCCCACGAAGTCGGCGTCGCCGCTCGCGGCCGTGGCGCGCATCCAGCCACTGGTGCTGAGGTCCTCGCCGGCGCGCCAGTCCTCCCAGGGCAGCTGCTTCGGCTTGCCGTCGTCGCCCACCAACAGCTCGGCCTTGGTGTACACGGCGTCGCGGCGGTTGGTGAAGCTGAACTCGAACAGCTTGCTCTCGGTGATGGCCTCGGTGGGGCACGCCTCCACGCACATGTCGCAGTGGATGCAGCGCAGGTAGTTGATCTCGTAGACGAAACCGAAGCGCTCACCGGGGGAGGTGGGCTCCTGCGGGTCGTTGTCGGCGCCGCGCACGTAGATGCACTTGGCGGGGCACACACCGGCGCACAGCTCGCAGCCGATGCACTTCTCCATGCCGTCCTCGTAGCGGTTCAGCACGTGGCGACCGTGCAGACGCTCGGGCTTGGCGATCTTCTCGTCGCGCCCTTCCACGTCCTTGCCGCGCTTCGCGACGCGTCCACCCGAGTACGGGGTGGTGACACGCTGGCCACCGAACATGCGGTGCTGCTTCAGCGTGACGAGGAATCCGTCGAGGTATCCCATCAGAACATCGCCCCCTCTCGTTCACGGTTGCGGGCACTGACCTTCGATGCGTACGACAGCAGCCAGGCGCAGGCGCCGAGCACCACGAGGCACACGATGCCGACGACGGCACGGTTCCAGCCGTGGTCCTGCCCGACACGGAATGCGGCGAGCAGCATGAACCAGCCCAGGGCGAGCGGGATCATCAGCTTCCAGCCGAGGTTCATCAGCTGGTCGTAGCGCAGGCGGGGCAGGGTGGCCCGGAACCACACGTACACGTACAGGAACACCATCACCTTCAGCAGGAAGAGGACGGTGCCGGCGAACGGCCCGAGGAACGAGAGCGTGAGGTTCACGCCGCCGAACCGGATGGGCTGCGGACCGCCGAAGAAGAGCGTCACGATGACACCGCTCATGGTGATGGTGTTCATGAACTCGGCCAGGAAGAACAGGGCGAAACGGATGCTGGAGTACTCGGTGTTGAAACCGCCCACGAGCTCCTGCTCGGCCTCGACGAGGTCGAACGGCGGCCGGTTCAACTCCGCCGTGGCCGCGATGAGGAACACCACGAACGGCACCACGCCGGTGGCAATGACGTGCCAGCGGCTGACACTGTTCTGGGCCACCACGATGCCGTTGGTGCTGAGCGTGCCGGCCACGAGGATGACGGTGGCGAGGCTGAGACCGAGGGCCGCCTCGTAGCTGACCATCTGTGCCGAGGCACGGACGGAACCGAGCAGCGGGTACTTCGAGCCCGAGCTCCAGCCGGCGAGCATGATGCCGTAGACGGCGATGCTGCTGAGAGCCAGCAGCAACAGCACACCGATGGGCGGATCGGCGAGCTGCAGCTTGGTGGCGTGGCCGAAGATGACCACGGTGCCGTCCTTGCCGTTGCTGAAGTCGCCGCCGAGCGGGATGACGCTCCACACCAGGAACGCCGGCACGAACGCGAGGTACGGCGCGAGCTTGAACACGAACCGGTCGCTGCGGTCGGGGATGAGGTCTTCCTTGAAGAACAACTTGATGCCGTCGGCGAGGGTCTGCAGCAGACCTTTCGGGCCGGCCTTGTCGGGGCCGATGCGGTTCTGCATGAACGCGATGACCTTGCGTTCGAACCACACCATCAGCATCGTGCCCACCAGGCCGACCACGAAGACCACGAGGACCTTGATGATGACGATGAGGAACTCGGTGCTCCAGAGCTTCAGGTTGTCGAGGAGTGAGTCGAGCGCGAGCATCAGATGGTCTCGATTCGCACGTCGTTGACCGCGGCGAAGCAGTCGATGAGTTCGGCCACGTCGGGGCCCTGCTGGTTGAACGGCACCCAGGCCGTGCCACGACGCACCGAGGCGTCGGCGATGGCCGTGAACCGCACGCTGGTACGGGTGCTCGACACCTTCACCTGGTGGCCGTCGGTGGTGCCGACGCGCTCGAGGTCGAGCGGGTGGAGGTGCACGGCGGCCGTGCGGGCCAGGTGGGCGAGCGACGGCGAGTTGGCGGTACCCGTCGCCTGGTCGTAGAGCACGCGGCTCACGACGAGGCGGAAGTCGTAGGCGTTGCGCTCGGCGACGGCCGGCAGCGGGATGTCGAGGTTGCCCAGGTCGGTGGCGGGCTCGGTGAGCACACCGTCGCCGGCGGCCGACTCGGCCGACACCTCGCCGTAGCCGGGCACGTTGTCGGCGATCATCGCAGTGAGGTCCTGCTCGGTGCCGAACAGGAGATCGGCACCCAACGCCATCGCCAGCTCAGCGGCGATCATCCAGTCGGCGCGGGTGGAACCTGCCGGGGTGACCTCCCGGGCCAGCGTGGTGACGCGGCCCTCGAGGTTGGTGTGCGTGCCGGCCTTCTCGGCGTAGGCGCTCGCGGCCAGCACCACGTCGGCTCGCTGCGAGCTGGCGGTGAGGAACGTGTCGACGGCGATGATGTGGCGGGCGCCTGCCAGACCGCGCCGCGCGAGGTCGGCATCGGGGAAGTCGGCGAGCGGATCGGCGCCGAGCAGCACCAGGCAGCTGATCTTGCCGTCGGCCGCGGCCTGCAACATGCCACGCGTGTCGAGCCCACCCTCGTCGGGGCGCATGCCCATGCGCAACGCACCCACCACGTTGCCGCGGCGGAAGGTGTTGAGCACCTTCAGGCCGGGGACGGCCGAACGAAGCTCGTTGAACGCAGCGACGGTGGCGGCCGTGGACTCGGCGAGGTTGGCGCGACCCAGCACCACGACCACGTTGCCCTTGGCGAGCTGCGCGGCCACATCGGCGTCGGCCAACGTGGTCTGCACTGCGGCAGTCTGCGCACCCGGCTCGTAGCCGACGTGCTTCCACGCGTACGGGGTGAGGCCCGACTCGCGCGGTGCGAACTCGATGATGCGGCTGCGTCGCTTCGACGCGGCATCGCGAAGACGCAGGTACAGAACCGGCAGCTCTTCCTTCAGGTCGGGGCCGAGCAGCACGATGGTGGTGGCGTTGGCGGCCTCGTCGATGGTGGCCGGCGACTGACCGAGCAGTGCGATCGGCATGCCGTCGCCCATCTGCGCGTAGCGGTTGGGGGTGCCGATGACGTCGTGGCCGAGACGGGCCCACGCGAACGCGTCCTCGTTGGTGCCACGGGCACCGCCGATGATGCCCACCCGCTGGGGGCCACCGGCCGCGATGGCATCCTGGATGAGCGACGCAGCCGCGGCTAACGCCGCGTTCCAGCTGGCCGGCTGCAGTTCGCCGCCCTGTCGCACCAGCGGCTGCAACACGCGCTGGTCGCTCTTCACCTGTTCGAAGTTGAAGCGACCGCGGTCGCACAGCCAACCGTGGTTGACGGGATCGCTGTCGACACCCATGTAGCGCAGCAACTCGTCGCGGCTGCTCTGCACCACGGTGCGACAACCGACCGAGCACGTGGTGCACGTGCTCTCCTGCTGCGACAGGTCCCACGGACGCGCCTTGAAGCGATACGGCTTCGCCGTGAGCGCACCCACCGGGCAGATCTGCACCGTGTTGCCGCTGAAGTAGCTGCTGAACGGCTCGTCGGGGAAGGTGGTGATGTGCGTGTTGTTGCCGCGGCTGTTGAAGTGGATGAGCGGATCGCCCGCCACCTCATCGGCGAACCGGGTGCAGCGATCGCAGAGGATGCAGCGCTCACGGTCGAGCAGCACGAGGTCGGAGATCGGAATCGGCTTCTCGTAGTGCCGCTTCTCCTCGATGTACCGGCTCTCACCGGGGCCATGGCTGAACGCCTGGTCCTGCAGCGGGCACTCGCC